>Ga0255767_1000380_pt1 | contig 39872 bp, 25 predicted proteins | sample 071ome_24_FD_179967 | JGI IMG/M metagenome (GOLD analysis project Ga0255767, IMG submission 179967) | Coastal salt marsh microbial communities from the Groves Creek Marsh, Skidaway Island, Georgia - 071402CT metaG (version 2) | ecosystem: Environmental > Aquatic > Marine > Intertidal zone > Salt...
CCCCTAGCGCACGATTTGTGTCTCGCGCGCGTGTATGTGCGAGCATTTGGAAGTGACGAAACACCACATTCTGCCAGAAGTCGAGAGTATTCGTACGATGTTCGCTTCTACCATTCCACAAGAGATTTCCGATCCATATCGTGATGCTACCGGTGGTGCTTTGTTTTTCTTTGTGTTTCTCTCTCTCTCTCTCTTTTTCTTTACCTGACCTCTCTCTCTTTCTCTTTCTCGATATAAAGACTACACGAGCGAAGACGAACGATACATGCTCCGCGCGATAGAACTTGCAAACACGGTGACGTACGAAGAACACACGAACCCAAATCCAATCGTCGGGTGCGTTCTGGTCGATCCGACGACGAACGAAATCGTCGGCGAAGGGTACCATCCGAAAGCGGGCGAGCCGCACGCGGAGGTGCACGCGTTGAGAGCGGCTGGTAAGAAAGCGAAAGGCGCGACCGCGTACGTGACTTTAGAACCGTGCAATCACTTTGGGAGAACCGCGGCGTGTTCTAGAGCGTTAGTAGATGCGGGCGTGAAGAGGGTGTTGATTGGTGCGTACGATACGGATCCCAGAGTCGCTGGAGGCGGGATGAAAACGTTGTTAGATCGAGGCGTCGAAGTCGTTTGCGGTTGCAAAGAACGCGAGGCGACGGAGATGAATCGAGCTTTCTTCGATAGGATTGAACGAGAGAGACTAGAAAAAGAACGAAAGAAGAACTAAAAAATAATACCCATCCGTCGTCGCATAGCCATCGTAGTTGTTGTCATAGCGTGTACCATCATCGATTGTTCGTTGTGTCGTTGTTGTCGTGTTAGACTACCATGTTAGACTACTCTTTACCCCGATTGATATTTTTACAATACAACTCTTTCTTTCCTTCTAAGATCGCCTCCCGCAGTGCAACAAACTCCCGGCGCCTAAAAACAGCGAAAACAAACCCGCGCTCCCCACGGTCGTCCGACCTATGTGCCTGACTTTCAGCATTCCCGGTATCTGCGTCGTAAAAAAAGTTCAGTTTTCGAGAGTTGATGCATAATTTCAACGCGCGCGAAGGTGCAAATTGGAAAAGAGAGAGAGAGAGAGAGAAGAGCTTTCGCTCATACCTTGTACGCGAACGCCTCGTAGGTCCCGTAACACGCCCCGACGGCGCCTCCGACGGCTCCACCTAACGCGCCTCCGGTGAGCACTCGCTGCATGCACCTGTTATCGCCGCTCATGTGTGGTTGCTTTTTGTTTAAAAGAAAATGTTTTCTTTAGAAGTGAAGACACAAAAAATTCCAATTCGCGTCAAAAGAACACGAACGATACGCGCAACAACATGTCGCTGCTGCCGCGAGCGCTCGGAAGAACGACAAAAATAGCCACCAGCGCATTTCTTCGACACCTCCTCGCGAAAAAAGATTTCGTTAAAAACAGCAGCGGCGGTTGTTATAACAACGCGCTGTTGTCGACTTTTGCGTGTTTAGGTGAAATCGATTTTTGTCCGCGAAGGGAACGAAGAAGAAGAAACGCGACGGCGGCGACGACGACGTCCGCGTCGGCGCTACCACTAAAAGAAAAACAACGACATCGCGAAGGAGGAGTGTTGTTGTTATCATCAGTGTCGTCGACAAATCGCAATATCCACGCGTCTGCTGCTGCTGCTGCGCGCGCGAGCGAAGAAGACAACAAGGCGACTCTGGAATCGAATTTCAGTCAAAAAGCGAACGAGTATTTGGAAACGCTAGGGGAAAAGCTCGAGTCGTGGGCGGACGAAGAAATCGAGGAAGACGTGGAGTGCGATTATTCAGACGGCGTTTTGACGATATCTTTAGGACGAGGCCGAGGGACGTACGTGTTGAATAAGCAAGCTCCGAATAGACAGATTTGGTGGTCCAGTCCGATATCCGGACCGCACCGGTTCGAGGAGGAAGGCGAGCGATGGGTAGACGCGAGGCGAGGCGAGGAGGATTGCTTAGATGATTTAGAGACAAAGTTGAAGAGCGAGTGGAGGAAGCTTTTCAAAGGGAAGAAAGAGTTGCGTTTGTAGTGTATTATTAGTATATGAGTATACTTTGTGGTTAATATACCGTCACGTATCCAAAAACGTTTCCGCTCTTCATCTCGATACGTACATCATACTCGTCGTCGTATATGTCTCTCTCTCTCTCACGTGTATCGTAAAAAAATGTATTTCAACTCGTTACAACTCATCAGCTCTTTGCGCGCGCTCTCTGTCTCTCCCTCCATCTAAGTTCTATCTATTATTTGCTCGATGCTTACCTTTTTCTGTTCTCGCAGATAATAGATGTCACTCAACTGCAGCGTTGCCGTCGTCGACTGGCGCTCGCGTTTCTGGTTTGATGTGTTGGACCAACTCGCACGGAGGTTTCAGAGGCAAAAAGAGTTCCGAATCCAACTGTTCAACCGTACACGTCGGGCACATACGTTCGCCCCAGACGTAGAATTTCCTCGCTTTCGTCGCTTCGATGCCGTTAAAATCGCAGCTCCCAGCGAGCGTGTATGCCCCCGAGTCTGGGAATAATATGTAATCGCCGTTATTGAGTTCCGTCATCATCGTGTCTCTCATGACGCAATCGGCGGAATCGCAGGTGGGCCCCCATATGGTACTTTCGTATTGTAAACCTAATCGCAATTCGAGTTCAGGCATGGAACCGTCCCCGGTGGATTTCAAAATGTACGCTGGCGTTTCCAACCCGTCGTAAATAACGCCGTTGAAACATCCGTACAAACCGTCGGTGATGTAATAATCATAGCGTGAATCTCCAGATGCTTTCACGGTTTCGCGTTTGCCGTACACCATCGACGCGATCGTAATTGGCGATTGCGCGAAATATCTCCCCGGTTCGGCGATAATATGAAGCTTTGGCCATTGTTCTTTGGGGAAAATATCATCCAATGCTTTCGAGATGATGGAAAAATCGCAGGGCGACTCGTCGATGTTGCCGGTTTGATCGAACAAACCCGTATAGCCGCCGCCTAAATCCAACATGTTCATCTTGAAACCGTAATGGTAGCCTTGTTGAAAGACATCCTTGGCGTGTTGAATCGCGTTTCTGTACGCGTTCGGGTTTCGACTGGAACTGCCGACGTGGAACGAAACGCCGACGATATCCATGCCGAGCAATTGTGCCGTCGATAAAAGTTTCGGAACGTCGTCCATGTGTGCGCCAAATTTCGCGCCGAACGAAATCTTTGCCATCGGGTCGTCCGCTTTGATTCTCAAGACCAACTTGCACTCGTGCAATCGCGCGGCAAACATTTTGTGCAACTCAGATTCGGAATCAAACGTGGTAAACTTTACACCGTGCTCGGCGATGCAGCGCAAATCCACCGGTCTCTTCACCGCGTGCGCCAAAATGATCTTATCCACATCGATCCCCAACTCTTTAATTAACTCCACCTCGCCTTGACTCGCGCAGTCGAATCCAGCACCCAAAGCTGCCAACGTAGAAATGATCCCTCGATCAGGGCAACACTTGACGGCGTAGTGCGGAGTCACTCTCGGCATCCTCTTCTTTAAGTGCTCGTACAACTTAACCACGGCGTGTAAATCGATAACGGCGAACGTATCTTCCAAACGCATGTCGTTCACGAGTTCCAAACACCTTTCCCTCACGTCGTCCATCGACCTCGACGCGATCGGTTGCACATCGAACGTTTTTCGAATCTCTTCAAAGTTCAACTCCTCCGGAACAGCCTCTTCGAAATCGACCGGTTCTTGCTGCGTATCGTCCAACAACGTCTCTTCAAAACCAGCCGTTTCCGCCAAACCTTTCACGATGACCGCCAACTCTTCCGGAACAAACTGCTCGACAAAATCCGGATCGGCTTCCCCAGCCTCAACGTACGTCTCCAACGAGTTAATAACCTCAAACGCCGTCTCCAATTGTTCCTCGGTAATTAAAACCGGCGGCGGCTCTTCATTCTGTTCTCTTTTATCGCGAAGCGATTCCATCACTTCCTTCGATAGAAACTCAGCCTTCTTCCTTCGGTACGAGCTCGAACTCCTCCCGCCGCCGCCGCCGCTGCTGTCGATGTTCTCTTTTTCTGACTCCTCGTTTCGAAAGTTTCCACCATTCGCGGCTATGTTCACGCCTCCCCTCGGCGTCTTCGGCATCGACGACGAAAACATCTCCCTCCGCTCGTCCATCGACGCTCTCTCCTTGAAGCTCCCAACTCTCACGATTTCTTCGATGTTCTCCGCCAAATCATCAAATATCCCGGACTCTTCGATATCCTCCACCGCTTCCTCCAAAACCGTCTTGATTTCCGTCATGGAATACTCCGGCTTGTCCTCCTCGTCCATGTCTTCGATTTTCATCGGTTTCTCCTCGCCTCGTTCGTCGTCCGACGCCTCGCCGTCATCGTCGACGGCACCCTTGAGCAACGCGTGCGTGAGAAGCGATTTGCGAATCACCGACGTTCCCAACTTTTGCTGCTCGTCTTCATCGTTCATAACTACCCTCCTCGCGACTTTGAATGAGAGATGTATCCGTGCGCGCCGGCGAAGAAAGCTTGTTCAGAGAGAGAGAGAGGAAGCGCGCCGCGTTATATAAAGCGCGCGCGGTGTGGCGAGTTTTTTTGGGTTTTTAGAGGCGAAAAGTGGACGGTACCGTTATAAGCAGTTTAATCTGTTGGTGTCGTGTGACTAAAATCCAATAATAAAAATATTACAAGGCGTCGGCTAAAGAAGCTCTGGATGATGCTCTTCTCTGTCCGTTATTGTCGCTTCTTTCGCTTTCGGGCGACGCGCTGCTGTCGTCTTCTCTCAAAATCTCGCGGTCTAAGGAGTTACTTCGATCGGATCGGTCGAAATCGTCGTCGTCGCGGGCTTCCGCGCAACACGCCGTCGTGCCGGCGGTGATTTTACCTCCGCCGTCGGCGCTGTAGACGGAGAAGACGGCGTGGCCTAGCGTGAGGCCGAGGATGACGGATATGAATAAAGGGACGTGGTAGGTCATGGAGACGAGCATGAGGAGGTAACCAGCGGTTACTTGGAACGCGTAGAGCGTGAGGGTGAGTAAAGTCGTCGTCCAGTCGCCGCGACGTCGTCTTCCTTCGCCCCGGACTTTGCGACGTAACTTGGCGCAAAGTTCTATGGACATGCCTAGAAAGACAGTGAAGAGGCACGCGGCAAAAACCAACCCGGGAGATTTCAACGACCACGTTTCAAAGAAGAACGCGACGCACGGTTGATTGGAGTCCGTGCCGGAAGAAAACCCATCCATGAACATAGTCGTCGGAGGGATATTCGAGTTGCACTGCCCGTTGGAATTCTCGTTCGGAACGGCCGGGCAAGCTGGAGCACAACTGTCGCAGTGCGCCTCCGAGCCATTGGCGCCGAAATCGTCCGGCCATATTTTATCCGTGCCAGACTCTTGACATACCGCCGTAGAAGCATCGCACCCGGTTGGAATTGGCTGGCAACTGAGCCAGCAGTAAATGGTACCTTCGGCGCACGACCCGTCGTCGGCCAATATCCGTCTTTGAGGGAAACGCACGCTCGACTCGTCGTTCTCGGTGGTCGCGGGTAATCCATCACACGCCGCGGATACGTAATCTATCGCAGCAGAGGAGGAGCCGCTCGTTTCATTTTCGTTCAATCGATTAACGAGCGCTCTCGCACCGTTCAGCCATTCGCCAAAGTTCAGATTCACGTTCGTGTCCGGATGTTCGTCGCTCAAGTTCGGAAGAACCATTCGACCAAACCACGCTCTCGTTTCGCCCTTTTCCAACGCAACCGCGTGGGTTGGAATTTTAATTTCGTCTAACAAGCTATTCCTAGTGCTACCGTGTCGTTTCGGGTGCCAAGCGCGCGCGGCTTCGCCTAACAAAACGAGCATGCCATCGTTTGGAATGTCGTAGGAAACGCCGTCGACGAGCAAACCTCTCGATCCGGCCTGGTCATCCTTCCCGTCCAACCACGCCGGAGTCATAACAATGGCAACGCCAACGTCCGTGTGTTCGTGTTTCCCGCGCTTCTTCTCGGGCTCATTTTCTTTCGCTCTCTTTTCGGAAGGATCAGACGACGACGACGACGACGACGACGACGATGAATCGCTACTCGCGTACACGTGAAAATGATCCAACGAAGCCTCCGAGCGCAACGCGTCGCTAAAGAAGTTCTTCTCCATCCTCGTTGGTCTTCTGTTGGCATCTTCTCCTTCATTCGCGTTGAGTATCGCATCCAGTCTCGGTAACGTCGCTTGACTCACGAGGTCCGCGAAGTCCCGCAACTTCTCCAACTCTCTTCGCAAATCGAACGCGTCGTCGTCGCCCTCCGCGCACTCTGCGTTTACATCCATCGATAACCGCTTATTTGCAAACTCCGCCAGCGTGCTTCGCGAAACCCCCGGATGTTCTTTCGAATACGCTTTCGAATTGCGCAAAAAAACGTCCTCTTTCGCCTCTTCCACTCTTTCTTTCTTCTTCGTCGTCGCGCACTCGCTCAATCGTCGCAAACTTTCCTCCCTCGTCTTTTCAAAACCATTCAAGCCTTTCACGAAGAGCACGCCGGGAGCGGATTTACCGAAAAACGCGCTCTTGACGACGTCGTCGTGCGCTCCCGAGCGCAACGACTGGACGCTCGGAATCGTTGGCAGAGGATGGAACGACGAGGACGATGGTTGTTCCGCCGTTGCTTTGAGAAGGACGACGCCATCGAGAAGCACCACGGCGCACGAGAGAAGAAGAAGGAGGACGCGCGCAAGAGAAGAGGGAGTCATTTGCGCGCTCTTCCTCGGTGTTGTTAATAAATATATGTTTTTATGTGCGTATTTATTTTGTATGTGTATGTTAGCGTGTGGAATGAGGAAATTGTTATCTTATCAGAACGACAAAAGCGAGAGTTTTCAGGTGTGAAATCGAACCAAAAAATACGTCCCCGCGCGCGCGGACCATCTCGATGACATAAAAGTAGCGTTCGCTTCACGTGTGGTATACGCTGCAGTGGTGTTTTTTAGAAAAGAATGCATTTATCTCGCAGCGGCAGCGGCTGCGCTGTTGTCGCTGGTGAACTCTTCGCTCTCGTCGACTCGCCTGTACACCTGCGCGGTTCTCGAGCAACTCAACACTTTCATCGAGCACTCTCTCGGCTCTTGCGGGTACGGTCCGACCCAACTTTCAATCTTCGTCGGTGAGGTGAAGTGTTCCGTGCCTTTATCGACTCTGTTGTGACCTCCGAATCGGCCTTCGTCCGTATCCAAGACGCAGACGTATTTGCCCGGTCTCGGGACGCCGATTTCTAAACCTTCGAAATCTTGCGTCGGGTTGAAGTTGAAGACGAAGAGCAAGTCGCCTCGTTCAAAGACGATAATTTTGCGGTTATCGTCCGCAGTGGAGACATGCTGGTGAGGATTGGAGAGGAACTTGAATCCATCTTCGATGTTGAGCATTTCGCGATCAAAGTTCTTCATGTCTTTGTATCGTAAATGCTCGGCGTCGGCGAGGTCCCATCTGCGTCGGCAGTGGTCGTGGGACCAGTTATTGCCTTCGCGAGGGAAATCCACCCATTCCGGATGGCCAAACTCGTTGCCCATGAACGCGAGGTATCCTTCGCCACCTAAACCGATAGTGATGAGACGGAGCATTTTATGCAACGCGATGCCTCTTTCGATGATTGGGGTGATGGGTTGCGTCGCGGACATGTGGCCGTACATTTCGGCGTCCATGAGCCAGAACGCGGTAGTTTTATCGCCAACGATGGACTGATCGTGCGATTCGACGTACGCGATCGCCTTTTCCGAGTATCTTCGGTTGCAAAGAGTGGAAATGATTTCGTGCATGCCCCAATCTTCGTCTTTTCGCGTTTTGAAATATTTCACCCAAAAGTCCGGGATGGACATCGCCAATCGAGCGTCGAAACCGACGCCATTTTCGCGAACGTCTCTGCACAAAGTGGGCATACCAGAAACGTCCTCGGCAAAGACTTCAACTTCCGGGTAGCTGGAATGTAACAAATCGTTGACTAACATGAGATACACGACCGCATCGACGTTCGTATTCATGCCTAAATATTCCTCGTAGTTTCCGGTGAACTCCATGTTCAAGCCGTGGTGGTGATATAACATGCTCGTCACGCCATCGAATCTGTATCCATCCACGCCATACTCTTCGATCCAATATTTCGCATTGGATAACAACAAACGCTGCGTTTCCCAGTTGTCGTATTTAAACAAGCGAGAATCCCATAAATAATGGTACCCTTTCTCGCCGATATCAAAATACGAGTCTTCCGCTTTTTGCCCGACGTCGAAACCGGCTAAACCATCATCGGTATTTTTACTCGCGTGAGAGTGAATGATGTCGATGATGACCCGTAAACCTAACTCGTGCGCTTTGTCGACTAAGTATTTGAAATCTTCCGGAGTACCCGACCTCGACGAGACGCCGAAAAAGTTCGTCACGTGGTACCCGAACGAACCGTAGTAGGCGTGTTCCATGACCGCCATTAATTGGACGCTATTGTAGCCACCGCCTTTGATTCGCGGTAAAACAGTATCCGCGAACTCTCTGTACGTGGATACTTTCGGGTCGTTAGAAGACATGCCAACGTGTGCCTCGTAAATCCTTGGCGCGGATGGTTTCTTCGGACCTTTCTTAAACTTCCACTCGTGTTGCTCCTCCTTTGGCGGATCCCAATAAATCCCGTCGTACTTCGCACCCATCTCGTTCGGTGGGACTCTCGCGTACCTGATGTACGCTGGAATTCTATCCACGTGTCCGCCGTCCTTGAACAATCGAACTTTCACTCGAGAATCGTGCGGAATCGTCCCCGCCGGTAACTCGCACGTCCAGTTCCCGAACGAGTCTCGTTGCATCGGCGTCGCTTCGCCGTTCCAACCGTTAAAATCGCCAACTAAAGCCGCGTGATTGCACGCCGGCATCCACTCTTTATACACGATCGTCCCGTCTTCTCTCTTCGAAAACCCATACTCCTTGTACCCGTCCGCGAACTGCGATAACGACCCGCTCGCGCTTTCGATGGCGTTTTTCACTTGCTGAAACTTCTCCCACCGGTACTGCAAGTGCCCTCTGTGCGGTTCCAACATCCCATCGATGGCGACGAGATCTAATCCATCGCGAGAGTACTCCTTCATTTCGCGTCCTTCTTCTTCTTCTTCCTTCAAAACTTCATCCATCGCCTTCGTCAGCGTCTCGCCTTCTCTCTCTTTCAAAGACGACGTTTCGAATTTCTCTCGCTTTGATTTTCTGCTCTCGTTTCTCCGTTCCCTCGCGCCTTTGCCTCCGCACCGGACCGGGGTGGCGACGATGACTCTCGAAGAAGTTCTCTCGCTAAAACCGCTCCTCCTCAATCTCGTCGTCGCGATCGCCGCTTGCCCCGAGAGCAGCCGCATGTGTGTATCGCGTGCGATCCTTGGGAGTTTAGTTAAAAAAGCTCTCTCAAACGTGCGCGCTCGAGTTGTGATGGATGAGTGGCCGAGAAGAGGAGAGAGATACAACGGTTTCGTTTCCTTTTAAATGTAAAACCCTAAAATATTTATTTATCTATACTTTCTACTAAACCCTAACGTTCATTATTATGTTTTTCAAAAGAAGAAAGAGAAATCTTTCTCTTCCTTCTCTCTTTTCACCGGATGAGAGAGAAGCTGATGTGGTCTAGTGGTATGATTCACCCTTAGGGTGGGTGAGGCCCCGGTTTCGATTACCGGCATCGGCCCTTTTTTTTGTTGCGTGTCGTGCGGGGTAGGTAAAAGCTATATGCTATAAAAGCTATATACTTTGAGCACACATGTGCCTTTTTTGCGTCGCCTTTTGTTCTAAAAACATTTGTTTTTTTTGATGAAAAAACGTGTGACTCTCCTTCGCTCTCAAAGTCGTCTCTTCGTTCTGAGAGAGATGCTTTGGGCGGTTCTTCGCGTCAAAAATAGAAAAAAAGTGTCACTCAAACGTCTTCACACACAAAAGAAGTATAAAAGTAAATAAAAGAAGCAAAATGAGAGCGACGACGGGAAGCGCGTCGTCGGCGGCGCTCGCGAGCACCTCTTCTCTGTCGGAATTCGGAAGAGAAAGATGCGGAACGACCGCTGGGAGAGGGCAAACTTTTGCGCGACGACGACAACAACAAGGTTCGAGGAGGAGGAGAGAGAGGTGCGCGCTCCGGGAAACGAGAGCGACGACAGTGGATAACGACGCGATGATGATGGTGACAATGAAAACGATGACATCAGAAGAGGACGGAAGAAGGAAACGAAATGCGTTTGACCACCGCGCGACGAGGAGGAGAGGCGATGTCGCGACGACGCGAGCCGGGGCGTACGAGCAGTTTCTCTCGGGAATCACCGAGAAAGACCGGAAAGATGTGCGCGATTCGTGGGAGAAAATCATGCGTTGGAAATCGTTCGTGGAGAGCGCGAAGCTGAACGACGAGGACGTTCTGGCAAACACGAAGAAAGTGACCATCATGGGTGGTGGGTCGTTCGGGACTGCCATGGGGACGTTGTTGGCGAGGAACAAGAACGATTTAGACGTGGTGTTATTATTGAGGAACGAACAAGAGGCGGAGACGATAAACGCAACGAATCGCAACATGAAATATTTGCCCAAGTACGAGTTGCCGAAGAATATTCGGGCGACGACGAATGCGAAGGAAGCGCTAGAGAATTCCGATTTTATCATTCACGCGGTGCCGACGCAACATTCGCGAAAGTTTTTGAGTTCGGTAAAGGATATCATCGATCCAAAAACGCCGCTGTTGTGTCTGTCGAAAGGGTTAGAAGTCGGATCCTCTTTGATGATGTCGGAGGTTATTCCAGAGGCATTGGAAAGGGATCAACCTTTGTGTGTTTTGAGTGGACCGACGTTTGCGGTGGAGTTGATGCAAGGGTTACCGACCGGAATCGTGGCAGCGTCGGAGGACGAGGCTTTGGCGAGGCGAGTGCAATCGCTCTACGGCAGTTCGTGTTTGCGAGTGAACACTAGCACGGACGTCGTTGGTGTGGAAATGTCGGGCGCGTTGAAGAACGTCTTGGCAATTGCGGCGGGTATTGTAGAAGGTTTGGAGTTGGGAAACAACGCGATGGCAGCTTTGGTAGCGCAAGGGTGCGCCGAGATTCGGTGGCTCTCCGGTAAGTTGGGGGCGAAGAGCGAGACTTTGGCCGGTTTGAGTGGTACCGGCGACATCATGTTGACGTGTTTCGTGAACTTGTCCAGAAATAGAACGGTTGGGTCAAGGTTAGGGAGTGGAGAAACGTTAGAAGACATTTTAGGATCGATGAATCAAGTTGCGGAAGGTGTGGCTACGGCTGGGGCGGTCGTGCAGTTGGCCCGAAAACATCGCGTGTCGTTGCCCGTGTTGACTGCGGTGGCGAGAATCTTGGAAGGAGACGTGGATCCGAAAGACGCGGTGGATCAAATCATGAATTTACCACAAGTTCCGGAAGTATAATAATAATAATAATAATACTGATAACGCTTTAGAAAGAGAGAATCGTGATATTTAATGGCGTTTCGATTGTATCGTGGTGATGCTAATACTAATAATAAAAATACTACTTTGCTACTACTAATGAACTAAAACACTCTACTGCTCGTTTGTCTTCTCTTCCTCGAACAAACACATGCGTCGATTTGGCATGTCGTACACTACACGTCTTGAATTTAAAACGTTCGCACACACCATACCGACGCCAAACTCGCTCAAATCAAAGCCGCTGCCGTTCGCTAATAATGTCTTCAACTCTTCGACGCGCATACCCTTATTCTCGAACTCGATCCAATCCAAGGTTGCTTTTACGCACTTCTCCGCACCGCCACCGCCGCCGCCGCTTCCACTCACACCACGAACTGTCGACGTGCGGCGAACTTCATTCTTGGATAATAATGCGTTTTCTAAATCCAAGGATTCAACCGCGCGGCCGTGAAAGATCACATCTGCACCGCCGGCGCCAGAGTCAACCATAAAAACTCTCAATTTGGTTTGATGGTTACCTTTCCCGGAAAAACGAGCTTTTAAATGTGGGACGTTGGAGACGATGGAAACGTTTTGCCATGGCCACTCGTCCGCGTCGAAATAGCCTCTCGGGTAAATATGAACGGTTTTATCTTTTCCAGATGAGACGTCGACTATGGATGATTTAAACGCGTCAAAACCGATTATACCCGCAACGCGCTCGTTACACCCGGAAACGATTCCACTCGCGTCCATTTGCATAAACACTGGCTTTTCAATCTTCAATTTACCAATCGTCAACACTTTTGCGCGGCGAAATGCGCATTTGACTTTTGTTGAGACGCCAGAAACGTGAACTTCGCCAAATGTGTCTAAATTTAAATCGTCCGCGACGCGCTGGTCTAACACGAGACCACTCGCCCCGGTATCTAAAATGAACGGACCGACATCTCGACCGTTGATGTACGGTCGAACTAACACGTGATCCGAGGAACATTTGACAACCTCGACCTCATAATTATTACTACTGCTGCTCATGGCACTATCTCCACCACTCCCATTCACTCTACTATTATCATCATTATTTTTGCTATCATCATCGTCATTAATGTCAATCGAAATTAGCTCGCTATCAAATCTCTTCTCGGGACTACTGAACGTCTTGGACGAACTCTTCGCCCTGTACCCACGCGCCTCAAACCTTTGCGTACTTCCGCTCGACCCAATGATCTCGCACGTCTCCGCAAACATAAAACTACCATTCCCGTACGCCCTCCATCGACTATACTTCCACGTCTCTACGCTCCCGCAACACTTTATCTCCACTTTCTTCGGTAAATACGTTTCTTTACAAAGAAACACGTTCGCGATGATCAACCCGTCGTCTTTCAATTTCACCGCCACCACTCGTTCGTTCTCGTTCGTATCTTTTACGTACGTCACCTCAACCAACCCTTTCGTCTCCAAACAATTTCGCGTCACCCAGAACCCGGTTCTGATCCACGTCGCCAACAGCGCTGCCTCCCGATCATCCAAATCCAACGTCTGAGTGTACCCGCTAAAATCCGTTTCCCAAACTTCGTTCTTCCCGGCGTCGAAGCCGGAGACGTACGCCAAGTGCGGATTCACGCACTCGTCGATGAAATTTTCGTCCGAATACGCCAACTTCCATCTCACGTCCATGCCTAGATGTTCGCCGTCTCCCCATAATTCGCCTTCATGCGACCCATCGGTAGAGGAAGAGGAGGACGACGACGACGACTTTGACGTCTTCGACGCTTCGTCCTTTCCAACTTTCGCATCGCTCCCAACACTCGTCTTCGTCGCTGGAAATACCGCCGCTCTCGCTCGTTCGAGAATCTCACGCACGTCGCCTTCGAACGCCTCTATTTTGACGCTCTCCTCTTTCTTATTCTTCGACGATTTCAAAAAGTTTTGCAAGAACGCGCGAGGTGTCGCGGAGATGCGGTTGGTATTCGTTGGTGTTCGTTTTCGAAGTCGTTGTCGTCGTCGTCGTCCGTTGTTAACAAACGACGAGGACGAGGAAGCGAGAGAGAGCGTCGTCGTCGTCATCGCCACGTCTTCCCCGTTTCGTTGCTGCGATGAATGAAACGACGGCTCGTTTTCTCGCGTCTGCGCGTCTCTTTCTCACTCGCTCTCTCTCTCAAGCGTTTGTTTCTCTCACTCTCTCTCGTTCTTTTTTATGGAGAGTTTGAAAGGAACCGGAGTCGGATTACTACTCGGGGAAACAAAAAAAATACGCGGCGCGACGGACGCGTTATTGAGTTAATACACAAAACTGAATAGATAATAATAATACAACAGTGATGATAACAGTAATGACTACAGTATCGATGTGAAGGAGAAACGTGTGCGCGATCGTGGTTTTTACGCCTCTGTCCTTTCTTCAACTTCTCCTCGTTCCTCGGCCGTGGTCGATTTCGGTTCGCCTCGTTTCTCGACGATTCTCTCGACGTGCGCAACAATGTGTTTACCATAGGTATACTTTTTCATTTCCGGCAAGTGTTCGCGGATGCGCGATAAAAATTCGTCGAACTGGTCGTCGTCGCATATTTCGAGGAGTTTTTGAACGACGTAGTTGGCGTATTGATCGGACATTAGCTTCGGGAGGTAATCTTCGTTGGCTTTCATCTCTTCCGTCCCGTCTTCTTCTTGTTCGAGCACGGAGTCGGACGATACGCTTCGTTTACCGAGCATTTTGTCGATCATAATTTTCTTTTCCTCTCTTCCGCAATACGCCATGCATTTTTCAATCACATTCGATGCAAACTTGTGCGTGGCCAAAGAAGTTATTTCCATCGCCAACTCTCGCAAAATTTGCTTTTTGTACTTCTCTGAACCGTATTGCAACGAGTGCTGAACAACGTAGTTCCCAAATTGATTGATAGCGAGTTCGGTGGTCTTTTCTACTATTGCTGGCAACAACGATTCGCTCTTTTGCTCTTCCGTGCAGTGTTCGAGCATGCGTTGGACGACTCGGCACGCGAAAGGATGCGAGGAGAGTTTGCGGACAGTCTCCGCGTCTTTTACAATAATTTTTACAAAGTTCACCAAGTCACCAGTGGCGGAGAGTTCGAGTACAAGCTTTTGCGCCACGTGATTTCCGTTTTGGTCGCAACACAAATTTTCGAGTTCACGTTTGAGTGGCTCAAAAAATAACTTGTCTCGCTGCTCCCGGGAGCTCACATCCAATGCCTTTTGGATGACGCGACATCCGAAAGCGTTCAAGCACAACTCCAAACACGATTCACCCGACGCTTTTTCGAGCAATAACTCCAACTGTTCTTCGTTGGCACGCTCCAAGCACTTTTGGATGACGTAGTTACCGAACACATCGATAGCTAAAGTCTTGAAATTCGGCAAGATTTCTTCCAAGACTTGGTTGAACTTGCTTCCGTCCGCGTCAACAGCAGCATCAATGTGAGACTGAATAAACCGCGAGCCGTGCTGATCGCTCGAAAACTCCACGCAATGACCAATAACTTCTTGAAACGTAAACTCGCCCCCATCATGGTTCAAGTTTTCGCCCGTGCTGTTCGAGTTGAAGATGTTGCCTCCTCCTCCTCGACCAACGTTTCCTCCCGAAGCGGGGATGCGTAACATTTTGTATCTCAAGAGTGCCTCCGATGCCGGTGGGCCACTACTATTCGCATTCGTTTCATAGTCATCCATATTTCTGTTGTTACCGTTGTTATTGTACATTGGAAAGTTTCCGAGATCGGTTTCGCTCCTTCGATTGTTCATGTGACCAAAGTTGTTGTTCTTCCGATTCCTCCCGCTTCTCGAACTACCTCTCGAATCCATACCTGATCTGTCAGGAAAACTCCCACCATTTGAATTGTTGTTGTTGTTGTTGTTGTTGCTATTTCTGTTCCCTTGTCGTCGGTTGCTATTGTTATAGCCCCGCTGTTGCCGGTGATAGTTATTGTTGTTGTTGCTCATTTGGAAACCGTTGCCACCACTTCCGACATTCATGCCCATCATGTTCCCGGGGAAAGGCATTCCTTGCGCAGCATACATATCTAACATCTCTTGCGTTGGCACTATCGCGTAATACGCAGCGTTCATCTGTTGCGCTTGTTGCATTCTCGCGAAATCGCTCGGATCAAATCCTCCCATCATAGCCGGCGGTGGTCCACCTGGTGGCGAACCGACTAAAATTGGCATCAGTTGCTCCGGAGAACCAGTCGCGTATGACATCTGTTGTCGTAATGCCATCTCGTACTGATACATTTGCCTCGCGTACATGAAGTTTTCGTTAGCTCCGCCGTTGTCTCCTCCGACCCCTCCGTGTTGCGTATACTCGTAATTGCTCGTCATCGCCGGAGCGTAGTGTTGTTGTTGTTGATGATGATTATAGTATTGCTGTTGATGCTGCGTGTACGCACCTTCGCCGTCATCAATGTTCTGCGGTGACGAAGATGGAATCACATTCGGACTCGGAATATTCCGCGCTCTCGACGTAGAACTCGTTTTCTCCTCCCCCGCGACTCCCTTCCCTTCCTCCTCTTTAAACGCGCTCACTTTCCCGCGATGGTTCGGACTCGTCAGCGGCGACTTCTCCCCGTCTAAGCGGACGTTGTTCAGTTGCTCCTCGATGTGCATGTCTTCTCGGCTCGACTTTCGCGATAGATTTGTTTTAGTCGTCGTCGTTGGAGAGTCCGCGTCGTAGTTGCTCATATATTTTTTTTTAATTCTCTGATATTCTAAGCACCCTCTCTCCTCTCTGTCGACCGGCGACCTTTACGAGGTCCCCGGTGTCCGGTCTCGTCTCTTGGGGAAGAAAAAAAAGCAGAAAAACCGACCGACGGAACGCGTTTTACTCTCGCGGAATCAACGATCTCAGAGACTTCGAAAAAAGTACCTCTCGTCCTCCTCCGAACGAAACGAAACGAATCAGAAGACTCGTTTTACCGACTTTCCGCGCGGACGTCGACGCGTTCTCGGTGCCGTTTTCGCGCGCGTCCTTTCGAAATGTTCTTTTTTTTTTGCCTCTCTCTTCTCTCGGTCGCGTCAAATTTGAGGGGGTGGCACCGAAGACACGAGAGGGAAAAAAAAATCTACGCTGCCGTTTTCGAGAAGCAACTAAAGAGCGATAACGGACAACGAAGCACGTCGCCCGCGATGCGAGGTTGCCGTGTCTCTTCTCGTAACGATGAGGCGATGCGTGCGTGTGCGTTTTATGTACAGTTAGTGGTGCACCTTTTCCAATTAATGGGAAAAAAGATTAGAGCGATTTTCTGAACACACGTGTTGTAACGAACTTCCAAAGGGCACCAATGTGAACACCCTAAACGTTTTTTTTCCCGGAAAAAACCATTTCAGACGGAACGAACAACCGGACGCGAAACAAAGCGAACGCTCGTCTCTTCTTCCGTAAAGAACACACACACAGTGAGAGAGAGAGAGAGAGAAGAGAGAAAACAGAATAAAGGAAGGAAGAACGAATTTCAACCGTTTTCTCGCTGTTTTTTTTGTGCGAACGTTTTGCTTTTACGCCGCGCGAAAAAGAAAGAGAGAAAGAAATGGAAGATCGGACGGCGACAATGATGCCGACGAATGCCGCTGCGGCTGTTCGCGCGCACAAAGTCGACGACGCGGACGCTTTGCGCATGCACGAAGACGATTACGGCATGGTGCAGTTGAAAAAGAACGTCGGTGAGGTCGACGAAGAGGAGGAGAACGAGGATAACATCGCCACGGATTCTGAGTTGGACGAAGAGTTGAACAAGGAGGAGGAGATGAAGACCGCCGACAGGAAGAACAAGAACGACGACGAGAATAAGGAAGAAACGGACGAAATACAATCGACAAAGACGAACACGATTTCTACGCGAGAGTTGATCGTGAAGAGGAAAGCAAACGTGGAAGAGTTGATGGGTTTATACGAGCAGACGTACTACGATTTGATCGAGACGATGCGGAAGAGACACAGGAAGTTTCAGCTGAAACACGGCCACGCCGGGTTGAAGTCGGCGGCGACGGCGCTGGCAAACGCGAGAGGAGTACCGAAAGCAGGGAACAACAAAGATAATGCGAACGGTGGAGAGCACGAAGGCGACGAGCAGCAGCAGCAACAACAACAACAAAACGGAACGAGGACGACGTGTTCGTCGGAAACGTGCGAGAAGAACGCTTTGCCGTTTGCGAGGTTTTGTTTCGAACACGTGAGTTTGGACGCCAAGCAAAGATTTTACGAGGTGAACGCGAAAAGCGGCGAATTGGAATGGAGAGTAAACGAAAAATTTAAAAAACCCACGCCGCCATCCTCTGACGCTGGCACGAAGGAAACTACTCCGGCAAAAGACGCGAATGCGAAAGAAGAAAACGCGCTTCCCGAGCCGGCGACGGATCCGAAACCTCTCAAAGAAATGTCGCCCGGTCCTCCGGGCGGAGGTGCCAATCCAAACGCCAGCACGTCGCCAGGTGGCGCGGACATGTCCTTAGCTGCATCTTTAGGTTTGCTTTAAAACAAAAAGAAAGAGAGAAGAAGAAGAGGGAGGGAAGATTTATGTAATGTTGTAAACTACTAGTATTATACTCGTGAGAAACTTTTCAAAGATTATTATGGCTAGATTTTTTCATGCTATCGCGATACTCCTCTTGCACGTTTTCAAACTCTCGACTATCTTGTCTGGTGACGATCCACCGTTTTCTATTCAACGTCTCCTGCGGTATATCTTTAGTCACGTTGAGTATGAACACGCCGCTAACGATGACGACGAACCCGATCATCTGACTCAAAACTTCCGCGTATCCTTGACCTAAATAATCTTTAAACATGATTGAACTCGCGGTTAACGTCAACGTCGTGAAACACACGTAATATATAGGCGTCACAATTGCCGTGTTAAACGTATCCAGAGCTTTGTTTAAGTAGTTCATCTGCGTCAACACGCAAAAAATCACAAACCCAATCATCACCCACGTCTCGATTTCCCGCATCTGGTTATTCCCCTCGAACGTCATCTTCAACGCCAACCCCAACGTCTTCACGCTCATCACCGATAAACTCCCGACCAACGAACATATTCCTATCGGTACTAATAACTGCGTCGTTCCGTGAATCGGATATATTTGCGTGATGAGAACGAACGTAAACATTAAAACAAACGCCGAGTACGACAAAAACGTAGGCTGGAGCATTAAACTCACAACCTCTTTGATCGATTCGATTTCCTTCTCCTCCGGCGCGTGCAACACGATATTCGCAGACCCGACGATGCACAGCGCGCACCCCAACCACCCAAACGAGTTCAACTTCTCGTTCAAAACGTAATGACTCAACACCGCGCTGATAATGATCGACAGCGCGCCTAACGGCGTGACCACGATGGCTGGCGCGAACGCGTACGCCGCGAAATTCGCAACTTCTCCGAGAATCATCGAGAGCATGCCAACCCACCACAGAGGCTCGTTCAGATACCCGAACCCGCCGTCGCCGGCTCTTCGCGCGTTCGCTCGAGACCCGGACAGTTTTAACCCCTTTTTCTTGATGATGAACGACGCGCCGATGCACAGCGACGAACCGATGGCGAGAAGTAAACCTTTGGTGTTATCGGAAAATCCTTCCGAAGAAGAAGAAGAAGAAGAAGAAGAAGAGTACGATCCTCGAAAGTGCGGGTCGTCGATTAAGGCGTACGCGGAGGAGGAAGAAGAGGCGGCGGAGGAGGCGGCTCGCCCCATCGCGTCGGCCCTCGTCATCGACGTTTCTCTTTTTGCGCGGCGCGCGAGAAGAGACTCTTGTTTTGGGGAATATATTTATGGACGAACGTCACTTTTAAGATACAAATGAAAACACGCGAAATACACGCACAAACACACGATACGCGCGCGATGATGTCGTCTGCACTCGCGCGACGACGCGTTTCGACAGCCTCTAACATTTCGTCGTTTCGTCCTCGTCGAGCGACGAGGTCGAAGAGAGGAAGCGACGTCGTCGTCTCGGCCGCTTCGGGAGGAGAAGATGATGACGAAACGTCACCCGTGGGCAGAAGGATTTCCCCGAAGAAAGTCGTCGTCCTCGGCGGCGGTTTTGGCGGCTTGTACTGCGCGTTAAAGCTCGATTCGCTGTCGTGGACGAATAAGAACGAGCCGAAACCGACGATTACTCTCATCGACGCGAACGATGCGTTTCTCTTTAAACCGTTGATGTACGAGTTGTTGAGTTCTGACATGGAGGAGACGGACGTGGCGCCTTCGTACGAGGAACTGTTGGAGAATACGACGGTGCGATTTTCGAGGAAAGAAGCGATGAAGGTAGAACCGGACGTAGTTTTAAAAACGAAGAGTGGGAGCAAAGTGAGCGGGACCGGTGGTGAAGTCGTCGTGAGGGATCCGATGACGAAGGAAGAGGAACGCGTGAAGTACGATTACCTGGTCGTATCGCTGGGCGCGAAGGTGGATTTCGAGTCCGAGAAGAATTTCGTCAAAGGCGCGAAGGAATTCGCCATGCCATTCAACGGGCTTGAAGACGTGAAAAACATGCGCGAGAAGATTGATCGAATGCGAGAAGATGCAAAGGCAAATGGAGGCGAAAGAACGGTAGCCGTGGTCGGCGCCGGCTACGCGGGGGTAGAGTTGGCGTTGTGTTTAGCGCGATGGTTTGAAAAGGAAGACGGATTGAAAGACGTGAAAATAAAGTTGGTCGCGAAAGATGGCGAATTGCTCAGAAGCGCGACTACGGGCGGAAAGAACGCAGCGAGGAAGGCGTTGGGAAAAGCCTCGAACGTAGAAATTATCGACGGCATGGTGGACGCGATTGAAAGCAGTAGTGGTAGTAGTAGTAGTAGTAGTAACAGTAGCGGTGATAGTGGTAAAGTGAACATTTCTTTGACAAAAAGCGATTCGTCTTCCGAAACGCTCGAAAATATCGACATATGTTGTTGGACGGTTGGCTTATCTGCGAAACTTCCAACCAGCGAGGACGATTGGCCGTTTGAGCAAGACGCGCGAACGGGTAAAATAGTCACGGATTCCACCTTAAAAGTTGCCGGATACGACCGCGTTTTCGCTTTAGGCGATAACAGCATACAACGCGAATATGAGAAGAAGGATGATAGAAACAACGAAACAGAAAAGCCCGCTACGGCGCAAGTCGCTTTCCAAGCGGCGGATTATTGCGCCTGGAATGTTTGGTCTGCCATTAACAAAAAATCCCTCCTTCCGTTTCGCTACCAACACCTAGGGGACATGATGACTTTGGGCGACAAAGAAGCCGCCGTACAATTCCCAGTCGGCGAGGAAACCACCTTAGACGGTTCTGCCGCGTTCGCTTTGCGACGATTAGCGTACCTTTACCGCATGCCAACTAACGGGCAGCGATTGAAAATTGGCAGTAAATGGTTATCGGCTATCAGCGCGAACCCAAGCGCCTTCGTCGAGGAAGTCATCGAAGGCGTCAATTCGTACACGTCGAGATTATAGTACACGCTTAGTAAATCATTGTAATGCAGCGACGCTTAGCATCACTCAAAAAAAGAATGCGCGCGCGCGTAGAATATCCGCTCACAAAGAGAGTAAACGCGTGCCGCGCCCGAAACGTTTTTCATCTCTCTCTTTCGTCGTTTCTTTTTCTCTCACGCGAACATATCTTCACTTTTTCTCTGATTAATTCCTCTCCCGAAAGAGAGTTGGAGAGCGAGAAAAAACAATGGCTGGAGGCGGTGCCAGGAGAAAATGCGCGCTGTTCTTCGTCACGTCGTTCTCCTTCCTTGTGATGACTCTACTCCTCTCCGCCATGTCCTCATCCAAGGAAGACCTGAGGAAGTCGCTCTCTAAAATTTCCAATCAAAACTTGAGCGAGACGGTGTCGGACGCGATGGACTTTTTCAGCTTCAACGTTTTCGACGACGAGGAAGAGGAAGAGGAAGAGGAATCACCAGATGTCGCCGAGGAGCGCGATTACTCGTTAGGAAACAAATTTTCAATAGCGAATGGGTTTGACGTGGACGAAGCCATCGTGAGCCCGACGGAATATCGAATTAAAATTCCAAAGGCGAATGGTGGTAGAAATCAACTTTGTGCGAGGGCGTATTTAGATAAATTGCCGTGTAAGACGGTGAAGCCATCGATGCCGGAATGCGTCGGGGACAGCTTTAGTTTTGGCAACTATTATTGGACGGTTTCTCAGAAAGCCGTGGAGAAATATAAATCCGATCGAAACTTGAACTCGATTAGTAAAGCGAGCGGTGTGAAGAAACGCCTGCCGAAGGAGGGACCTTTCGACGAAAGAAACGAGAAGCCGTACAAAAGTTGTGCGATTGTATCGTCGAGTAAAGCGTTGAAAGGGAAGAAATTAGGAATGAAGATAGATTCGAACGAGGTGGTTATGCGTATGAACGGCGCGCCGACGAAAGGATACGAGAAGGACGTCGGTTCCAAGACGACGTTTCGAGTGCAGCACGGCGGTTACTTTGGTTGGCGCGAAAAGCCGGAGGAAGTCTGCTTAGGTAAGTGGGCTGCGGGAAGAGATCGTAGTAGTCACTCGGAATTAGAGAAGATGTCGAGAACGAAGGTGCACGCGATTAATCCAAACTTTGCGAGGAAATCAAGGACAGATTGGTTCACGAAGAGGGATCATCTCCCTACGCAAGGATTCCGAGCGCTCCTCATTCTGTTGGCAAGTTGCAAAGAGGTGAGCGCGTTTGGTTTTAGCGGTGGGGCTGGATGGTATTTTGATAAGGTGAAGAACCGTGGACCCGCGGATAAGAGAAAGCACGGGCAAGGTACGGCAAAAAACCGTTGGTTAGATGCGCCGAGACCGGAGTCAGTTAGAGATATTGATGGTAAGAAACGGCGTCTTCTCGCCATATTTAGTAATAGCAAACGCGAGGGAGACTACGACGAGAATAGCGAGACTAACAATGCAACGATATCGCAGCGATCGTTGCTGGCAATTAATCCGAGAAATAAGTTGCCAACGACCCACAAGCTCTCCGTGGAGCGCGAGTGCATTCAAAATCTCGTCAAGTCAAAGTTTCTCAAAAAAGGTGGTTAGAAGGGGCAATATTTATTTTAGCGTGCACCATATCATTTAATATTAAATATGACATATATTAATCTATTGTATAGCAGTAGTATCGTATCGTATCGTATCGTATCGTATCAGTTCTTTCCGCATCAATTGTTTTCAAATACAGATTTCAGAAACGCCTGAAACGCTTTCGCGTCGGTCTCTGGATTTCTCGTTTTCACGAAATCGTGTTCCACCATTTCGCTCGCCGTGTATCGCTCGTCCGCATCTTTTTGTAGTCCTTTCCTCACGAACTCACGAAACGTTTCCGTGAACTTGCCGTGCGTTTCTTCGCACAATTCACTCTCAGGAGAAGGCCCGTGGACGATTAAATCCATTATGTCCCAGAAACCACCGTAACTCCCTCCGGACGTTTGCTTTTGCAAACCGCCTTCGTTGTTTTGTTGTTGTTGTTGTTGCTTCTTTTCGTTCGACGCGACCACGGCGTACGGAAACTTACCAAATGCAAATTCAAGCAGCGTCAACGCCAAACTCCAACAATCGGTTTTGTAATCGTACCCGTCTCCTCGAATTCTTTCGGGCGACATGTACGTTGCCGTGCCTACCCAACTCGTGCACTCGGCGCCGGATTCGCCCAAGCGTCCGCTCACACCAAAATCTGATAATTTCACCATGCCTGTTTGTAAGCAGCACAAAATGTTCGAAGGTTTCACGTCGCGATGCACGACTCGTAAAACTTCGTGCAGATAATGTAAACCTATGCTCGCTTGACTAGCTACCGCGGCTATATTTTCCTCATTCCACGGTAAATTTTTATTCTTCTTACACACCGCGTCTAGCGATCCTCCATCCATGAGTTCTAAAACTACGCGAATAGTCGCACCGTCCGCGAAAAAAGCGCCGTAACAATTCACAACGTACGGGCATTTCGATTCGTGTAACGTTCGTAACTCGGTGATCATCGCTTTTCGTCTATCGTCGTCTAAATTCACTCGAAACGATTTTACCGCCACCTTCTTCTGCGTAGGTTTGTGCAACGCCGTTTGCACGACGCCGGAGGCTCCAGAACCTAACATTTTCGCGTTCGTGAAATCAAAATCGTCTAAAGTAGATAAGAACGACCCAAACCTAGGCGTTCCGTTATCTTCGTTTACCAGTGAACTGTTCGAACACGACGTGTTCAAACTTTGATCGAGCGGTGAATTTTTCGCATCCGTTCCTCCTCGACTGCTTCCTCCAACCGTGTCTGTTTCGATCGAAATATTATTTGTCATCGCGGTATTGCTTCGGCTCGTATTTTTTCCTCCGTCTGTCGTGCTCGACGAGAACGACATGTCTATTTTACTAGTGTAGCTACTGTTATCCTTGTACTCGTTCGTGTCAGCGCTCGCGTTATTCTGTTGTTGTTGTTGTTGTTGTTGTCCTCTCGTCGTCGCGCGAACCATCGCCGTCTCTTCCATCTTCCTCGTCACTAACCCGACCATATCCACCACAGACTGCGTCCGACTCTGACTCGCGCTTTGTGTCGCGGATACGGACACAGAGATCGACCTCGATTCCGATCCGCCGTTGTTGTGAGCGCCTTTCTCGTTGCTCTCCTGCGTCTTCCTCGAGAGTTGCGACTGCGTCTCTTCGTCGAGCTTGGACAAATCCGAGGTGGATATTTGCATGCCGAGTTTCCCGATGGAAAAATCGCCCTCGGTGAACGTCCCCGATCCCGTCCTGTTATTAATCGTCGTCGTCGTCGTTGGAGACACACACACACAGAGAGAGGGAGAGAGAGAGAACGTGAATGTCAGCACCGCGCATCGAGAGCGTTTAGAAAAGAAAGAAATATCTCTCAACAAATGCGCCAGACAGCGAGAACCAGAGCGAAGAGAGATAGAGAGAAAAAGAGAAAAAGAAGAATTAAGAGAAAGAAAAAAAGAAAGCCGAGAGAACCCAAAACGCTAACCCGCGCTTACCATCGGTACTCCCCGGAGTCTTCTTTCGGAACGGAGAGAGAGAGGCCGGCTGGTTTGCCTCTCTGCTGCTGCGAGGGTCGTTCGCTCATTTCTTTTTGAAGCGAAATAAAAAAACGAGCAAAAAAAGAGAGAAAAGTTAGGGAAAAAGAAAAAAGAAAAAAAAAAGGTGCACACATGATTAAAAAGGAACACAAAACAACACCTCACGAAGAAGGCCCGGCGCGGCGTAAACCCTCCTCCCATCGCGGAGGCGGCCGGCGCGCCCACCGAAGAACGTTTCAGAAGGAGAGAGAGAGAGAGCGGTTTTTTAAAATCGCGCTTTTCTCTCTCTCTGTCTCTTCTTTTTCTTCTTCTCTTTCTTATTTTGGTGCGTATTTTTTGCTACTGTTCAGATTTTTTCTCGTAAAGAATGTCTGCTTGCGCGGCCCCTCATTACATCAGAAAGAGAGAGAGAGAGAGAGAGAGAGAGAGATTCCATCGCATCCATCGCATCCGTCCCGTCTGTCGCTCTTCAAGAAGAAGAAGAAGATGTCGTCGCTGTCGTCGTCGTCCGCTCTTCTCGTCGCAAAAAACGAAAAGGTCAAAGCGACTTTGAGAGAAAACTAAACAACACGCGCAGAGAGAGGTGTGTGAATGAACATGAGAGAACCGACGATGTGCGCGCACACCGCGCCGCTGAGCAGCAGCAGCAGCAACGACACCACTTCGAATAATAATCCTCATCAAAACTATCCTCCGGCCGACGAGACGACCTCGCTGTTGCTTTCCGCGAGGAGGAGTAGCGGCAGCAGCAGCGGTAACAACAACGGGAGCATCGACGACGCGAACAGAGCGAGCGCGGGAGGAGAAATTGGGAGATGCGAAGAGTTTAGGGTTTCAGGGGAAAAGTCCCAGAAAATCACTTCGTCCTTCTTTTTCCAATCATCGTCTCCCACACTGCTCGACGAGAGCAACAGCAAGAACGAGATGGAAGAGGAGGAAAACTCGCAGATGAAACCACCGTCGTCGTCGTCGTCTTCTTCTCGCGGAGGAGGAGGAGGAGATCTGATGAGTGTTGGTGGTGGAAAGAGGCTCGATTCAGCGGCGTTGGCGATACAGAGAAAATTCCGGGCGTTTAAAAACAAGATAAACAGCGGACGCGTGGATGTGGGTAAAGAAGACGACGACGATATGATGGACGATGGGAACGGCGGCGCGAGATCGATTTTGACGGGTAAAGGTGGTCGTGTTGATGATGATGGTGACAACGACGACGAGAACGGCGAGAAGAACGTTTCCACCGCGTACGCGCAAAAGATCATCGAGCGAGATACCAAGTGGCTGTACATGAAATGCTTCGTTTTAGCGACTCTGTGGTTCGCGTTGAGCGCGTCGTTGGCGTTGTATAATAAAGCAGTTTTTAGCAAGAAAGGTTTTCCGGCGCCTCTTTTGTACACGTCGTGTCAATTCTTCATGCAATGGTTGCTGGCGACCGCGGCTTTGCAGTGGCCGCAGTTGTTCAACGATGAAGATAAACGGTTCGTCACGCGAGGAAGGCCGATAATACCGACGGATTCGTGGTCGAGAACGATTTTGCCGGTTGGGTTTTTTATGGGGTTAGATATTGGGTTAAGTAATATTAGTTTAGTGTACATTACGGTGTCGTTTTATACGTTGACGAAGACGACGAGTTTGATATTCACGTTGTTTGTCAGTTTCGTAACCGGGATGGAAAAGTTTTCGTGGACGCTGACCGGTATCGTCGTGACGGTGATGTTGGGGGAAGCGGCGGCGGTGATCGGCGAGACGCAGTTTAACGCGATTGGGTTCTTTATTTGTTTGAGCGCGGCAGCGGTGAGTGCGGTTAGATGGGTCATAGCACAGAAAGTCATGCATTCCTCGAGCTCGAATAAGTACGGTTTACACCATCCGGTTATTTTGTTGTACCACGCGATGCCGGTGATGACGGTGGTGACGTTTTCGTTTAGTTGCGTGCACGAGCAGTGGTGGGAAGCCGAGAAATGGGATTCGAAACAGTGGAGTTTTAAAACGAGTAATGAGTGGATAATGGCGTTCGCGACGGTTTTATTCGGCGCGTGCATGGCGTTTGGCATGACGTTGTCCGAGTTTGAGCTGTTAAAAACCACTTCGGCGATTACGGTCATGATCATAGGCACGGCGAAAGATTTAATCACCATCGGCGCCTCGGTCGTGATTTACGGCGACGTCTTGGACGCGTACAACGTCTGCGGTTTGTTCTTATGTCTCATGGGCATCATCGGTTACAACAACTACAAGTTGCAAAAGATGAAAAAAGAAGCGCTCACGGGGAAAACCGGCGACCTCGACGACGGTTTACCTCTCCCTGTGGTCGTTTCCAAGTCCAACTACAAAGAAGACGACGAGTACGAGGACGACATATTCCACCAAACCTTCGTGAGATGATATGTATGTGTATATAGATAGATATAGATATCATGTGTAGCAACGTAGTGTAGAGAGAGAGAGAGAGAGAAGAGAACGAGATATACGTAGAATTCCTAGACGTAAATGTATTTGATTTTGCAATAGTAGCATATAGTACATCAAGCTAAACAGAAGAGAGAAGAGTCCCAAAAGTCAAGTCAAACTCGGTTTGACTTCCTCCACCATCGCCTTCGCGTTCACAAACTCCTCCTTCTCCGCGATTTTCTCCCCTTCTTCTTTGCTCGCGCTCTCCACCAACTCCTCTAAATCCACGAACGCTTTCTCCAACCTCACCGACGTATCTCGCACCATCGCTTTCGACTCTTCCAAACACTGCATCTGTTGCGAAGAAGAAGCAATCGCGTTGGTGAAATCCAAAACTTCTCGCTCGTACATTTTCTGCTCCTTGGAGAGGCGACGCAAGACGCCGGTTTTGATCTTGAGCTGACGCAAAAGCTGCTGTTGCTCTGCCGTCGTCGTCGTCGTCGTCGTCGTCATTATTCGCTACGCGCGCGTGATAATAATAGCGCTCGAGGAGGGAAGTTTGAAAATTTTTTTTCCCGAGGAGGGAAAGGCAACCTTTTTCCAACTGTTTTTTCCCCAAAATTCACTCTTTCGCGGGAGTAAATACCACACACAAAAACGATGAATACGAGTAGCTTTACGTCCGCAAAGACGACGACGACGTCTGTCTGCCGGCGTCGTTGTTTTGCGCTCGTTTCGAGACGAATCTTCTCCTCGCGAAGAAACGCGACGACGAGAACGACGACGATGCCATCGCGATACTTTCATCGTCATCATCATCAGACGAAGAAGGTTTTCGTGGCACCGTTACGAGCGACGAAGAAAACGTTCACGTCGTTTCAAGAACTCATAGACGAGTCCGACGTTCCCGTTCTGGTTGATTTTTACGCCACGTGGTGTGGGCCGTGTAAACTGGCGAGCGAGATGTGCGGGCGATTGGCCGGTATGCCAGAGTTCAAGGATAAATTGAAATTTGTGAAAATCGACACGGAGAAGTACGCGGAACTTTCGAGTAAGTGGAAAGTCGAAGGGTTGCCGACGTTTGTGTTGTTCCACCGGGGGAAAGTTTTGGATCGGATCGAAGGGTTACCGTCGGAAGCGCAGATGAGAGACCGACTGAATTACTTCCTGCAACAAGCGAAGTAAAACTCGGAATGTTTAAATATGAATATGTAAAGCAAGCGCGCGCTGCAATTCTCGGTACTTTACACACAAACTATAAAAATAAGGGTGACGATGTTATCCGCGTTTCCCTCCTTTTTTCTGTTTCTTTTTCGCCGGTGGCTCGTCTTCGTCTTCGTCGTCTTCGTCGCCAAAGACGATGTCGGGTAACGCGCCGTCTGAGTCGGAATCTTCTTCTTCCGCGGAGGCGGCTTGCTTTCTCGCGGCAGAGGACGACGCGCCAAACTTTTTCTTCTTTGGCTTTTGTTCGTCTTCTTTTACCTCCGCGTCTTTCTTCTGAGGCGCTTTCGATGGAATCCACGCGTCGTCTAAGGTTCGAAGTTTGCTAGAGTTTACCGGCACGCCAAAAGCGCCAAACTCGTCGTCCTCTCCAACTGGGGCGGCCAGTGGCGCAGATTTCTTCATCTCCTCATCCTCAGCCTCTTCTTTTGCGTCTCGAGGAGGCAGCGCGGGCTTTTTCTCTCCCGCATTTGCGGTTGCTGGTTCATGCTTTTCATCGCCATCATTCATCGCAATTGGTTTTTCTTCTTCTTCTTCTTCTTCTTCTTCTTCTTCTTCTTCTTCGTCGTCGTCTTCCTCGCCGTCGTTGTCGTCGTCCCCCCAAGTCGGTTTCGCACCATCTTCGGCGTAATCGGCGTTATTTTTATCAGTCAACGACCACTTCACTTTTTCTTCTCTCGTCGCATCTTTCAGCGAATTACTCGCGCGCTCTAACAGAGGTGGTGCGCTTGGATGTATGAGACTTTCTAAAGTAACGCGCGCGTTCACGGAGGCCACGTCGCACGTGTTTGCGAACGAGGCGAACGTCAACGCGCTGTTTCTCGGTCGATGGGATGTCGGCGCAAGTGTTGAGGCTAACAACGCTTCGGTTTTCGCAGCTTTAAAATCATCTAGTATTTTCTTGCACGATTCATCGCGATACAAATTTGACGGTTCGATGACGTTTGATTCGTACGCAGCTGCAACGACGTCGTCAATGGCACGTCTCGCGCTTCCAGAAATTGAAGCGCCCCCGACGCGCAAAAATGTCGCTAAACATTTTAGCGCCGCGGTTGAAGTCAATACGCGATTCGTTGCGGTCAGGCCGCCGGCTAAGAGAATCTCGTTATCTATTCTCGCGGCTATTTCTCGGAGTATCTCGGGGTCTTGCTCTGTCGCGACACCGTGTGCGCCGTGTTTTTTTCTCTTTCTTTGTTGTTGCGATTGGTGCAGTCTCGCCGATGAGGCTTTGATGAAAGATGCGTTTCTAAACGTCGTCGCCGCATCTTCAATCGCGTGCATAGCGATTGAATCGCATATAAAGCTTTTCACCGCACTCGCACCTAAAGTATTCGCTAAGTTCATAGATACGTTGTATGCCGCACATCGAACAGATGCGTTGGTGACTTCCCCAGTGCGATCGTTTGCCGCGGTGTTTCGCAAGCAGTCATCCAACATCGCACACGCAAACGCACACGTCGGTGAAAACATTACTTTTGTCGCTAATATTACCGCATTCAACAATTTCAAAGCAATTTCGTGCGTGTTCGGAAGTTTTGCACTCAAACTTGGCGATGGCACACCCGGAGGAAGCCCTGGCGCTTGAGAAAGTGGCGTTCCGTTGCACTTCAAAACTCGTTTTGCGAGCTCGCAGATAGGTTGGACAGGCACACTCACTGATACCGGGAACTCTTTCAAATTCAATAACTCCTCGCACACGAGCAATATGCAGTTTAAACTATCGTGCGCGTCTTCCCTGGATGATTCTACTTTCGCTTGCACGAGAAAATCAGCGGGAAGATCGTACCCAACCGGCGTCAGCATTTTCAATCCTTTTTCAGCTACTTCTAACTTTTCAAAGCCCTCGAACGCTATTTTCGCGAGTTTATGCGCTTGAACTAAAGCAGCTCGCATAGTCGATTGCCAAATTCGAGCCATTTCTTTCGTACCACCCGACGCTCTCAACACGGATGCGAAGCATCTCGCCGCAACCGCGGGAAACGCACAGCTTCTTCTACTTTTATGACTCCCATCCCCTACATACGCTTTAATCTTGCTTTGCAAGTTCGTGACGTGTTGCTTTGCCGATCCGGGATGAGCCGCACAAATTGCGTCGATGCACTCCAACGCGCCCACTTCCAACGCTTCGTGAAACTCCGCACTTTCTCGTTGGCACTCTAATATTCCAACCACGCTTCGCAAAATCTTTCCGAAACTTTGCGACCCGTCGTGTTTTACCCCGGGCATGTGTTCAGATAAAGCCCCGGACCGCTTCGCTACACTCTCTACGCATTTTACTATGGCTAACGTCAGCTGCGCTATTCCTTCTTTGTTGTTGCTTTTCGCACCGTTTGATTCTGTCAGGCTTTTCCCAGCCTCCTTCAGCGCGCCGTCCAGATTCTGCAACGTACTCGCGAAAACCTTCGCGAACCGCTCCGTCGACGCGTTCTCTGCCACAAACTGAATCAATTTCACGCCTTGAATCGCTTCAGAAACCTCTCCCTCACTCGTCGATGTCTCCGGCCACGACGCGAGTATCCTCGCCGCGTCCGCCGCGTGCTCCGCGCACAGAGTCGAGACGCGTTCCATCTCCGTCCTCCCTTCCAACTCGCTCGCCAAGGACAACAAACTCGTTCGAGCCATCGCCTCTGCCGCGTTCATCTTGGCGACTATTCGCGCGCTCGCTCCAACAACATCGCTGCCGCTGTTGATGCTACCGCCGCCGCTGATCGTTTTCGACCTCGTCATCGTTTCCAGACACCATCGCAGCATCGAACTTCTCGACGCTTCGTTCGCTTCGCATTCGTATTCGCGCCGCTGTTGCTTCGTCGTGGCGGCTCTGACGCCCATTTTTGCTCTCTCTCTCTCTCTCTCTTAAAAAGAGAAGAAAAGAATAAAAAAAGAGGAAAGCGTCGCGCGGAAGAGCGACTACGGTGACCCAGATGATTCTTCTCCTGCGGCGTTGTCTCTCTCGGTATCGACAAAGCTTCGAGGCGTTTGTTTCTCTCTCTCTTTAATGTATGAGGCGAATTGGAAAAAAAAATCACTTTCAAAATCTCATCTGTCGTCGTCAGAAATAAAAACGCGGAGGAGAGGGGAGATACGCACGCGATAAAATTCGTTGAAACATGGGCGAAGGAGGCGTCCAACTCCCGCCTCGCTCGACGCGAGGTCGCCGGATGACGCGCATGCTCGAAGACGAAGACTCCGCGGACGAGGAGTTTTGGAACCAAGACGCGTTCAAGGAGGAACAGGACGACAGCGAGTACGAATCGGAGGAGGAAGTCGCGGACGTGTTCGATAAAGATTTCGACGACGAGGAGAGCAGCGAGGACGAGGAGGAGGTCGAGGTGGCGAAGGAGCGAAGGAGGAAGACGATGAAAGCGCCGGAGAGGAAAGATGGCAACGCCGCTACTGCCGCCGCGAAGAAGAAGAAACAACAACAACAACAACAACAACAACAACAACAACAACAACAACAACAACAACAACAGCAAGAAGGTGGTGGCGATGATGCGATGGAAGGAGTGGAGAAGACCGCGAGCGCCGCTGCTCCCGCGATTAAAGGACAACGACAACAACAACAACAACAGACGGCTGCGCCGGCGGTGGTCATACCGCAGGAACTTCGACTCTCGTCGCGCGCGTCCGCGAAAGAGATTCGCGAAAAGTCCGAGGCGTTGAGGAGAGAGAGGGAGTCGAGGCCGCAAATCGTGCGACCGAAGGTTGAGTACATCGTTCCAACCATGGAAGAGATGATCAAAGAGGCAAAGATTACGGAGAAGAACAATTTAATCGAGTTGGAGCACTTGTTGCACTTGGAGGAAGAGCAAAAGAAGAGGAATCAGATGACTGATAGAAAGAAGCGATACGACGGACCGGCGATTCGGCAGAGAAGTTCGAAAACCGACAAACCCGGTACGATCGTGTACGAGTTACTCCGAGGCGCGGTGTCTGAGAGAGATGCGCCGGAGTTTTATTTGAAAAATGAAAACCACGCGCCGTCGACTTCGGCGAAAGAGGAGAAAATTTGCGCGATTACCGGGTTACCGGCAAAGTATCGAGATCCAAAATCTGGTATGTATTACGCCACCATCGATGCGTTTAAGCAATTGCGATTACAATACGAGAAAAAAGAAGCTGAAGAGAAGGAGAATGCGGCGGTAGATGTAGCGGTAAAAATAGAAGAAGGACAAGGACAAGATCAGGAACAGGAACAACCAAAGCGCGCATCGATATGGGATCCACCCATTCCGGGGGCGCTGACGCATCGCGAAATCGCACAAATGGCCAAGAAGAAAGCCGAAAAGGAAGAGCAAGCTGCTATGCAAGAGTTTTTGAGGCAGCAAGAGGAGGCTAAAGCGGCTGCGGCGGCACTGCGCAGAGAAAAACAAGGCAAAACGGCTAAGGTTGCACCGCAGACGAAGCGCACAAAGGCGCAAATCAAGAAAGCGAAGGAGGCGATGAAACGCGAGGAGGAAGCGAATAAAGATTTGCGAGGACCCGGTCGATGGTTGTCTTTGAAAACGTTATTGGCGAGACCAGAGCTGGACGTCCCAGCTGTTGGTCCGCAATACCCTCGGCCGGTGATCAAAGGTTTCTCGAAACCAGGTATCCCGCAGTACGTCGTGCCGACGCCGAAATCCGTCGAAGAGCGACCGCTCGACGTGGAAGAAATTAAAATTGAACAACCAGACTTTGACGACGGTCAACCAGGGAATACCGTCACAGTTGTTGGTGGCAAAGATACCGTGGAAATTGAAGGGATTAATTCTCCAGGTATGCGACACATCGACTCGTGCGATATCATGGCCATGGAAGACATCGACGACGACGACGACGCGATGACAAACTCGGACGATTTTACCGTGGAAAATGCCTCGGACGACGAGGAAGATGATGAAGGTACGATTGAAGAAGACGAGCGCGCGGCTTTAGAGGAGGACGACGAGCGATTGAATTTAACCGCCGAAGAGGAAAGGAACGCGCTCGAGGACGAGGCGAACATCCCAATCGAAGAACTCATGCGCCGATACCAATCGCGCCATCGTCAGTTTGGAGAAAAAGAACCGTCTCCATCGCCCGAAAACTCCTCCGATTTCGATCGAGACGACGACGACGATTCCGAAGACAACGAATCGACGTTGGAGGAGGACGAAAAAGCGCTTCAAGAAGACGAGGACATGCTCGACGCCGAAGAGGAAAGGAACGCGCTCGAGGACGAAGCGAACATGCCCATAGAAGAGTTGATGGCGCGATACCAACAGCAGCAGCATTAACAATAGCACGCGCTTCGAATGCAATGATTTCGCACACCTTTTCGATCGGGATTAGCTCGAATGATTCACCCTCACCATCAACAGCCGTAGAAACAGCAGCAGTAGCACCATAAAGGCATCGACGAGACGAGAGAGTAGAGAGATTTATTAGAGAGTAGTAAAAATTGAAATGTTAGTTTCTCACACAGCACAGGCAGAAAAAACACCCTAAACGGACACGTGCAAGAAGTAGAAAAAGCGACCAAAAGACAAACTTGTCCGCATAACACAAAAGAGAGAGAGAGAGAGAGCAGAACGTCATGCAGCGCGGCAGAAGCGGGCTTCTGCGCCACCTCAAGTTCGTCTCTCGGACCTCGTGCATCTCCACGCTCAAAAAAATATGCGCGGCAAACCCTCTGCCGTCGTACGACGACGTCGCTTCTGCTGAATCGAGAGACGACTCCGGCGCGCCGACTTGGGAAAAGCGCCCCGAACCTCTTCTTCCCGAAAGACGCGCGGAGATGACCCCACAACAACCGACGCATCGTTACCCGATGCTCACGGACACGTTTAACCGGCATCACGATTATTTACGCATATCGCTCACGGAGAGATGCAATTTGCGGTGTCTTTATTGCATGCCAGAAGATGGGATCGACTTAGCGCCGAAAGCGGATTTGTTAACGACCGAGGAAATCGAACGGTTGGTGAAGTTGTTCGCGCGAGAAGGCGGAGTGAAAAAAGTTCGTTTGACTGGGGGAGAACCGACGGTGAGGAAAGATTTGGTGGACATAGTGGAAAGAATATCGAGGATTGATGGGATAGAACACGTGGCGATGACGACGAATGGCGTCGCGTTGAAGAGTAAACTGGAAGCGTTGAAACGAAACGGGTTGAAGTCGATCAACGTGAGTTTAGATTCGTTGGTGAAAGCAAAGTTTGAATTCATGACGAGGAGAGATGGGTTGGATAAAGTGTTGAAGTCAATCGACGAGGCCATTCGAATTGGTATTGAGACGATTAAAGTGAATGTTGTCGTCGTCAGAGGTCAGAACGATGACGAGTTGTTAGATTTCGTGCAATTCGCGAAAGAGAAACCGGTCAACGTGAGGTTCATAGAGTACATGCCTTTCAACGGGAACAAATGGGAGACGCAGAAAATGGTATCCTACGCGGAAATGTTTGATGCAATTCAAAAGAAATATCCTTCTATTGCTCGAATTCCAGATGAAACCAAATCTGAGGTTGGGAAGAACTTCCAAATCGACGGTTTTCGAGGCACCGTGTCCTTCGTGACGAGCATGACGAACCATTTTTGCGGCGGGTGTAATCGATTGCGAATATTAGCGGACGGAAATTTGAAAGTTTGCTTGTTTGGCAACAACGAGATATCTTTACGAGACGCCATGCGCGTAGATAACGCATCGGATGACGAATTGAAGGCTATTGTCGAAGGCGCGGTGAAGAGAAAGAAAGCGAAACACGCCGGCATGGAGAATTTAGCGGGCATGGAGAATAGATCCATGATACGCATTGGCGGATGACAAACGGAATTACGCGTATTTGCAGCATAATGACCATTATCATATAGTAAGAAGTAGCAGTAGCAGTAGTGTGCATACAGTATTCATCATGGTAGCGATTAAAAATTAATGATTATTATACTACGATTTGTTATTTTAAAACGGCGAGCTCGCGCACATGACAAATTTCGCGTGTCTCTCTTTTCCCGCTCTCGAGTAACACTCTGCCAATTGAATCACCGTATCTACAACTGCCTTCTCTCCGTTTGCCATCGCATTCAAACAATCTTCCGCGTCTTCTTCAGCTTTCACTTTTTCTTTGCTCTCGTCCACGAACTGATCTCTGCCCGGTCCTTTTCTCGTGTCTAAAATTTTTCTAATTTCAGCCACCGAGCTCGTCTCTCCCCAACCGGCTCGTTCAATCATGCGATCGAGCGACTCTCGGGTTTCAAACGTCGACCAAGGACACTGGACGCCCGATCTCGCGTAATCTCTCGCCTCTTCCATTCGATTTAACGACGCGTAAACGTCTGAAATAAACGCGTACACTTCGCCCCAATTTTGAAACTGATTCTTAAACACGTCGCACGCGACCAACGCGGACTCCTCGTCTTTCCTCTCCAAATGCCGTTCGACTAAACCTCTCAAAGAGCTCGGAAACCTCCCAACTTTCATGGTTAAATACTGATCTAACGTCAACTTTCCTTTTTTCTCCGAGTAATCGTTCAACTCGTACGCGTTTTTCCCGACTTCCCCGCTGGCGTCAAACAGCGCTCTCTCCGCGCCGTCCGTCGCCGCTTCCTCTTCGACAATCTCGCGGTGGATAAACTCCTTCGGATTTCTCGCCAGAAGCGTTAAAAATTTCCCGCACGGAGACACGCGAACGATAGACAACGAATCAACGTCGTCGTGTGGGATGTATATCCCGATCGTCGTCGACGTCGACGTTTCTTTCGCCACCGGAACCACCAGCGGGTGCAAGTTTCTTCTCTGACTCGGTTCTACGATTTCAAGACCTTTCGCTCGACACACTCGCAGCAAAGACTCGATGTTGGTTTCCGTATTCTTCGTTCGCGGGATGGACGCCGCGTTTTCGATGTATTCACAGTGCGAAGAAGAAGACGCAAAAGCTCCTAATCGCGTCGTCGTTTTCCTCCTCCCGTCGTTGTTTCTGGCGCTTCTTCGCGGCGCAAAAATCGCTCTCGAACACCCGCCGGTTCGCCGCTTTATCTCATCCGCAGCAGCAGCAGCGGCGCGATGATTTCTCGAAACGGACGACGACGAACGCGACGAAGAAGAAGAAGAAGAAGAAGACGTCGCAGCCATCGCCGCGCCGCACTGTCGCATCATCATCATCGTAATCGTAATCGTAATCGTAATCGTAATCGTCTGCTTTTTTTGTGTGTGTGTCTTTCTAAATAAACGCGTTCACGTGTTGTGATGTTTGCGCGGTTCTCTGTGATTTCTGGTGTATGTGATATACTTTTTGAGTTCTCGCGGAGCTCCTCGAAACCGAGTTGTTTTTGTGCGGACGGAGCTCATCACGCGAACCATATTGAAATAGCAGCGGCGTTCCCAAAGGGGTAGACGGAAATCAAAAAATCAAGAAGAAAATCACGACGGAAAAAACCTCCATCCACACTCTGTGAAGGTGCACTTTTATTAAAGAAGTGCTGCAGAGGTAAACAACCTTTACGCTCCTCTTCCTCTTCCTCTTCCTCCTCGCCGCGACGACGACACCACCAACAACAACGAAAGAAGCGGAACCAAAAGCTGCTCCATTCTGAGAGGGCGCCGTCGTCGTCGTCGTCGTCGTCGTCCCTCGTTCGTTCGTCGAATAGTGTTGTCGGCGGGAAAGAGCTCTTTTTGACCTTTTTTTGCCCCGATTCGATTTGGAACTTTTTTTACGCTTAAATCCACGTCAGCATGAACGGGTACGCGCGGTGCACCGTCCCGCCCATCTTGGTCAACGCGCGACCGAAGAACGGGAACAACAACGGGGGGGGCAGCAGTTTGAGTCCTCGAGGTGGTAACTCTGGAGACGAGCGCGGGTTTTCCGGGCAAACCCCGAAACGAACGAGCGAGGACCGAGAGCAGTCGATGAGTCAGCATAACTTTCCCTCGTCGTCGTCGGGGGGAGGCGGACACCACAACTCGTCGCACCACCACGGACGAAGAAAAAAATCGGTGCGGTTTACGGAAACGCCGGACGAAGTGGTTGGAACCGCGGAGGATATCGATCGAACGTCGATTTCTGCGCCGAAAAGGTGCGACGCGTGCAACGTGCATCTGGTCGGGTTCGTGTGGGAGTGCGGAGTGTGCTGCGAAGGAGAGAAGGAGGGGACGACGACGACGACGACGACGATGAAAAATGGAAACGGGGAAAACCTCGCGATGGCGACGACAACATCGCGCGTTGGAGAACACGTGCAGAATACATCGTCTCCGTCGTGTGAAGGGTGCGAGGAGATCGTCGGAGTTGGAAACATGGCTGTTCGCGAGAAAGAGAGAGTAAAGAGTACGATGTTGGAGATTGGGCCGCAGTCGCCGCACCAGAGTCAAGGAACTGTGTTTAACAGTGGTAGCAATACTGCCTCGATTGGTGGCGGTGTTTCCACTGCCTCTGGCGATAAGAACAACCTAGATGGAGATTCGACCGCGCCAGAAGGCGAAGTAAAGAAAGGTTTTCGATTGTGCGTGAGCTGTTATCAGATGCACGCGAGGTTATCGATGAGTCGAACGCGGTTCTTGGAGGAAAGGAAAAGGAAGGAGGTAGAGAATCGCAGGAAACAGACGATATCGTCGCCCGTTTACGAGACGACGACGGCGAGTCTGCCTGCGCCAGTTTTGAATGCGACGGCATCCGTACCGACTACAGAAGCCACGACAGAAGAGAAAGAATCCGTCTTTTCAGCCGGTCAAAACAACAACTCTTTATGGTTACAACTCGTCGAACAATTACAGATTCACGAGCACGATCCTCAAAACTTTATCCGAACTGGATTGGACGATCAAATGGCGTTAGAAGAAATAATACGCGATCGAGCGACACTCATGGTCAACGGTGAAGACCGACTTGGAAGAATTTTGAAAGAAGCGACGCGAAGGATGGACGCGGCGAAGCAAAGCGCCGCGGAAAGTCCTAACGAAACCGACAACTCCAACGGAATGCATCAAACCGAAGAGGAACTCGCTCCAGCTCTTTGATAACATAGTTGACGACGATCGCGATATGTTGGCGATGAAAACGATCGCGAATTGTACCTCTGTTGTATATAGTAAATAAAAACACTCGTGTATTACATTTTTATTAATTGTGTGTTAAGTTTGAGACGATACTGGTAATTTTCTACTTCTTCTTCATGTTCTTTTCTTGCTGCATGAACATCCTTCTGCCTTCCGAAACGGCTTCTTCGAATCCATTCTTCAAATCTGCGTTGCTCTCGTCCAGGCGCAAACCTTCAAAAAAAGCAACCGCCGCGCCTTCGAAATCGTTCATCGCCCTGGCAGCTTTGCCTTCGCGAAACCAGGCTTTCAGATAGGTTGGGTCGAGTGATCTCGCAGTGACTGCATCTTTTCTCGCCTCCATATAATCTTTCAACTTTTCTCTACACGCAGACCTGTTCGCCCACACTTTCGCGTTCCATTTGTCGGATTCCAAACTTTTCGTGTACGCGTCCAAGGCGACTTGGTATTTACCTCCGACGAACGCTTCGTCTCCGAGGCGTTTATGTTGTTCAGCTTCTTTCATTTCTTCTTCGGATAACTTCGCTTTTGGACCAACATTATGTCCAGCTACGCTAATGTGTGATGGATCGCGCGAGTTTTGCTCTGGATTGCCTTCCGCTTGGCCGCTGTGTTGTCTCCGAATCTCCATGATCAACTCCTCCACGCGACGCATCACCGCTTGCGCGTTCCACTCGTCTTCTTCTTTTAAGTCTTCATCCTTTTTCGTGTGCGGAAGTAAATGCTCAACCACGTCTTCTCTTCTGCACGCAGCAGCTGCGTGAATCGCTTTCATCCCATCTTTGTCTCGCGCATTCGCATCGGCACCATTCTTGAGTAAAACGTCAATCGCTTTCTTTCTGGTATTCGCGTCTTCGGGATCCATCCCCGCCCATTTTGGGTGACTTGCGAGTACATGCAACGCGGACATCCCGCCTTCTGCTCTCTGATTCGCGTCTACTTTACAGTCTTCTAAAACGAATCGCAACGTTTCCACGCATCCACTCGCGGTCGCTAAAACCGCCGCGCCTACTCCCGAAGCCAAGGTCTCGTTGTGATGCGCCTCTTTCTTCCCTTCGCCGAGTTCCTCGTGAAGCAACTTTGCCACCTCGTGAGATCCACACCCGATGGCGAACAAAAAAGGCGACCCGGTGTTCCCCCCGGTCGCTTTCTTCGTCAACATGTCTTTCACCTCCTTCGCTTTCTCCGTCCCACCGCTTTTATTCAGCAACACGTCCTTCGTCTTGTGAACGTGCTCTTTCCCGCCGTCCCACGTGGCCAAGTAGTGCCACGCGTTCCTTTCGTCCTTCGACGTCACCAACGCATTCGCCTTCGCCTCTACCAACAAATACTCCAAAACTAAATAATTTGCCCTCGACATCGCGATTAACAGCGCCGTCGCGCCTTCCTCGTCTCTCATTTCCACGTCGCATTTCACCCGTTCGACCAAGTGTTTGCAAATATCCACCGCCGCCGCATCCCTCCTTTGCGCGACCAAATGCAAGCACCCTCTCCCTTTCACGTCTCGCGCGGTCGAACACTCCGACTGATCCCTAAACGCCACGCAACACTTCTGCACGTCCTCCAAAGTCCCACTCTGTATGGCTTTAATCAGCGCTTCGATTCGCGTCACCGCTTCGAGAGCGCGCTGCGACTTGGCGTTTTCCCTCTTGTTTCCCGGAACTGTCATGTGTTTGTTCTCTCTCTCTCTCTCGTTTCTCGCGTTTTATTAAAAAAAAAAACGACGCAAAGCGCGTATCTCTCAAGGTTCGTCTCGAACTGTCGTCCTTTTCTCTCTCTCTCTGTCTCTCTCTCTGTCCGCGATGACTCTGTGCGATCGCGCGGCGGGTGGTGCAAAG
>Ga0255767_1000383_pt1 | contig 39687 bp, 39 predicted proteins | sample 071ome_24_FD_179967 | JGI IMG/M metagenome (GOLD analysis project Ga0255767, IMG submission 179967) | Coastal salt marsh microbial communities from the Groves Creek Marsh, Skidaway Island, Georgia - 071402CT metaG (version 2) | ecosystem: Environmental > Aquatic > Marine > Intertidal zone > Salt...
TGCTAGAAGAAGAGGACCAGGACCTGTTTCTCTGGCTGACCCGCCGAGCGCCGGTACCGGTCAGGGAACTCGAGGGTATTGTTGCTACTATCCTGGCACAGGTCTGATCAGTCCGTTGCCGATATCAACAGGGTGTCAGACGCTGCGCGCCGCGGCTTAAGCCACATAGGTATGCGGGACCAACACGGTGTTGACCGGTGAGGGCAGTTTGTTCGGATAGTCCAGCGTGTAATGCAGGCCGCGGCTTTCCTTGCGGGTCATCGCCGACTGGATAATCAGTTCAGCCACCAGCGCCAGGTTGCGCAGTTCCAGCAGGTTGCGGCTGACGCGATAACGCGAGTAATACCAGCGAATTTCCTGCTGGAGCAGTTCTATGCGATTCTGGGCTCGCTGCAAGCGCTTGTTTGTCCGCACAATGCCCACGTAGTCCCACATGAAACGACGAATTTCGTCCCAGTTATGTGCAATGACGACATCCTCGTCTGAGTTGGTCACCTTGCTTTCATCCCAGGGCGGGATGCTGTCAAACAGCGGGACATCATCCAGGCGAGCCAGGATGTCCTCAGCTGCAGCGAATGCAAACACGAAGCATTCCAATAGCGAGTTACTCGCCATGCGGTTGGCGCCGTGCAGTCCGGTGCAGCTCGTTTCACCGATGGCGTAAACATTTTCGACATCGGTCTTGCCATTGAGATCCACCATGACGCCACCGCAGCTGTAATGCGCGGCAGGTACCACGGGTATTTTGTCACGGGTGATATCAATGCCGTATTCCAGGCATTTCTCGTAGATCGTGGGGAAATGCTCAAGAATGAAGACGTCGGGTTTGTGGCTGATGTCGAGATAGACACAGGGACACCCTAGTCGCTTCATTTCTGAATCGATGGCACGGGCGACCACATCACGAGGCGCCAGTTCACCCCTGGGGTCGTAGTCCTTCATAAAGCGCGTACCGTCCGGCAGCTTCAGCTGGGCGCCTTCGCCACGCAGGGCCTCGGTAATCAGGAAGGATTTTGCCTTTGGATGGTACAGGCAGGTCGGATGAAACTGGTTGAACTCCATGTTGGCAATCCGGCAACCGGCACGCCAGGCCATGGCAATGCCGTCGCCGCTGGCGCCATCAGGATTGGAAGTGTAGAGATATGCCTTGCTGGCGCCGCCGGTGGCGAGAATGACAAAGCGGGCGCGATAGAGCATCACCTGGCCACTGACTTCGTTGAGCACATAAGCGCCTACACAGCGATTGCCGGCTTTGCCAAGCTTGGCCGTGGTTATCAGGTCCACGGCCACGGTGTTGATGCGAAAGGTGATGTTGGGATGATCCATGACCTGCGCAGCCAGGCCTTCGAAAACAGCGCGACCAGTGGCATCTGCGGCATGCACAACACGCCGGTGACTGTGGCCGCCTTCCTTGCTGAGGTGGTAGGAGACACCATCTTCGACGCGGGCTTTTTCGCGGGTAAAGCGCACGCCTTGTTCCACGAGCCAGTTGATGCACTCCCGGCCCCGTGACACGGTATAGCTGACCACATCACGATCGCAGAGTCCGTCACCGGCGATCAGGGTATCCTCGACATGGGATTCCAGGCTGTCGTGCTCATCCAGGACTGCCGCGATGCCGCCCTGGGCATAATAGGTAGAGCCATGCTCCAGTGAGCTTTTGGACAAAATCGTGACGCTTGCACGATCGGCCACCTTGAGCGCCAGGCTCAGACCGGCGGCGCCGCCACCAATAATGAGGACATCGGCATCGTAACTGGATTGTGGACTGTCGGTCATAGGCGTGATGAGGTATTCAGATGATGGTTAGTGTCTCTAGACCAGTATTTACCAGGAACGTTGCTGGGTGTGCTACAGGAATCTTCAAAAAGTCGAAACAGGGTAGTTGCCAGCAACAGATCCGCCACGTGGCGATGGGTCAGTACGGCCTGACGCCATTCTACCTTGTGAGATACAATAAAAAAGAGAATATAAAGCAGGCAGTCACCGGTTGTTAAGTGGCGCGAACTTTTACGCGCTATGCCTGTCTACCACTAGAGTAGTAGAGGCCAGGCTTCTGTTGGAAACAGGTAGACAAGCACAACCAGTGCACGCCATGAGTATGATACGTATTAGTTGGAGCCAGGCTTTTGGCCGAAGAAGTAAAAGACACAGACCAGCAACTGGTAGACCGGGTATTCAAGGGTGACAAGCACGCCTTTGATCTTCTGGTCTTGCGTTACCAGCATCGCATCCTTGGTCTTATCGGGCGCTTTATCAATGATCCCTCGGAAGTTGAGGATGTTGCCCAGGAAGCGTTTATCAAGGCTTATCGGGCGCTGCCCAAGTTCCGTGGTGACAGCCAGTTCTATACCTGGCTGTACCGCATAGCCATCAATACGGCGAAAAATTACCTCGTTGCGCGCGGTCGACGACCGCCATCCACGGATGTGGATGTGGAAGATGCGGAGTTCATGGAAAACAATGCTCCGCTGACCGACATTGAAAGTCCCGAGGCCAGTCAGGAAAAGGAGGATCTGCACCGGGTCATCAACAAAGCCATCGAGGATTTGCCGGAAGACCTGCGGACAGCGTTCACATTGCGGGAATTTAGTGGTCTGAGCTATGAGGAAATCACGGAAATCATGGGTTGTCCTGTGGGGACAGTACGATCGCGAATATTTCGGGCCAGAGAAGCCCTCGACAAGAAAATCCGCCCTCTACTGGATGGCGAGTAGGCATTTTCGCCAATTCTTCACGCGCAAATGGCCTGATTCACAAGGAAATTCCGTAAAAATGGGAAAAGTGGCAAAAATATGGCAAAAAAACCTGAACTCAGGGAATTTTTACAGTGAGGTGTTGTCTAGAGTACATCCGGCACAAAATCACATATCACTGCGGCAAATGCTCGAGAGATATGATGAGGCTGGCAGTAGTGTCAAGGCAGCCAGATTGCATGGTTGAACCGAATTGACAGAATCGAGGCGTTTAATAAAGCGCTTTGGGTAATAGATAGATCGTCAAATATAGATCGTCAAATAAAGAAAGCGTTGTAGCTATAGTAGCTGACGAGGGCTCCATGACAGACAAATTACACGAATCACTTTCGGCGTTAATGGACAACGAAGCGGACGAACTGGAGTTGCGTCGTGTCCTAAAGGCGCTGGAAGGCCAGGGCGAAGATGTGATCGCCCTGAAGGCGAAGTGGCAGCGCTACCATGTGGTCAGTGCCAGCCTGAAACGTGAAATCCACGTCTCTCCCTCCTGTAATCTGCTGGCTAGTATCCAGGCTGAGCTCGAGCAGGATGCGATTCCCGCCAAAGCCCTGGTCGATTCTGCCTCTGGCAAGAGTATTCTGCGCCGGTTCGGGCAGGGCGCCATTGCGGCATCAGTTGCCGTGGCGGTTCTGTTCACCGCCGACATGGTCATGATGTCAGACACCGGAACGTCGGGTAACGCAGCACCAAGCGCCCAGTTTGCCGATGTCAGCAATGACCAGCTGCCGGGTATTACCGGCAATCTGAATCCGGCGACTGCCACCCGGGTTGCCGTGCAAAACAAGCTTAATCCTGAAGATATGAGTCGTCTCGAGCGCATGGTTTCGGCCGAACTTGAAGATGCTCTGGAAGCCAGTGACGCCACTTTCAATCCTGACAAGGACAATTGATCCGAATTCTCTCCTCTCATAGGCCCTGCTATCATGAACCCTGTCGATAACCATCCACAGGGTTTTTTATGGTCTCTGAAAAGGTAATCGTGGCGCGATCCGGGCGTCATGACGCCGATTTACAGCTTCGCCGGCAGGCACATTGCCGCGGCTGCAGTGCGAACACTGGTTGCGGCCACTACCTGCTGGACAATCTCCGCGATAAGGCGGGTCTGCGTCGAAACAATACGCTCACCTTGCCGCTGCCGGTCTATCTGGTGGGTAACGTGCATGCTGGCGATACGCTGATACTGGCCATGCAAGAGGCCCGCCTGATGCAACTGGCGATACTGCTCTATGGTTTGCCTTTACTGGCTATGCTTGTCGGCACATTCTCCGGTGGATTGCTGGCAAATGCTTTCGGTGGTGGCGACAGCTGGAGTATTCTGGGGGCAGTTCTTGGCCTGATGGGAGGCCTTGTGCGGACCAGGCGCATGGCCTTGCCGGTGCCTGCCCAACTGTTTGCCCAGCCAGAAAAGACAGCCGATGCGGCACCTGCTGTTTTGTCCTGTGGAGAAAATCGTGAATTCAATGAATTCAATTAGTTACCTGAAAATACCCGGCTGCATGGCTCTGCTGCTCACGCTGCTGGCTGCTGCTACAGCGGCAGCAACGGCCAGCGCGCAGATATTGCCCGACTTCACCCGGCTGGTGGATGAGAATGCCGGGGCCATCGTCAATGTCAGCACGATACGCCGTGATGAGCGCACGGCTGAAAACGAAGAGCGCCTGGATGAAATCCTGCGTTATTACTTTGGCGATGAATTGCCGAATATTCCCGAAGACCAGAGGCGGGAATTCGGCCAGCCTCCCGCGCTGGGATCGGGCTTTCTGATTTCTGAAGACGGCTACCTGATCACGAATCATCACGTTATCGAGGATGCGGCTGAAATTTCCATTACGCTCAATGATCGCCGTGAATTTGCCGCCGAGGTGATCGGCTCTGATGTCAGTTCAGACCTGGCATTGCTGAAAATTGATGCTACTGGATTGACGCCGGCGCGCCTGGGCGATTCCGCCAACCTGAAGGTCGGTGAATGGGTACTGGCAATCGGCTCTCCCATGGGCCTGCGTTTTTCAGTGGCTGCAGGCATTATCAGTTACATGGGACGCAATATTCCCAATGGCAGCGGTGGCAACTATGTGTCCTTTATCCAGACCGATGTCGCGATCAATCCGGGCAATTCCGGCGGGCCACTGTTCAATCTGGACGGAGAAGTCATAGGCATCAATTCGCAGATTTTCACCAACACCGGCGGTTCCATGGGGCTGTCTTTCGCGATACCGGTCGATGTGGCCAAGAATGTCGTGGGTCAACTCAAGGCCAAGGGCGTGGTTGAGCGCGGCTGGATGGGCGTCGGGATTAACGAGGTCAGCCAAGCAGTAGCGACAGACGCGGAGATGGACATTCCTGCCGGCGCCCTCGTCAACCAGGTCATTGAAGGCAGTCCGGCTGAACGGGCCGGTTTCCTCAACGGCGATATCATCACCCATTTCAATGGCAGCCCGATACTGAGCAGTGGTGACCTGCCGTTCCATGTTGGGCTCACGGCGCCTGACAGTGTTGCCGATGTCGACATCATCCGCGATGGCGAGGCCATGACGCTGGCCATGACCATTGGCAGGCTGGCTTCCGGCAACCGCACGGAATTGTCTTCCACGGCAACTGACAGAAACCCGCTGGGTCTGATGATCACGGATACGGAAAGGGCGGATGCCGCTTCCGGTGTCCTGGTCGTGAATGTTATCGGCCCAGTAGGCCGCGACGCCGGTTTTCTCAGCGGTGATATCCTGCTCAGTATCAATGGCCAAGAAACCGCCACGGTCGATCAGTTCAATATCGTGGTGTCGGCATTACCGGTGGATAAAGTGTTGCCGGTGCTGGTTGAGCGCGATGGCAACCAGTTCTTTCTCACGCTGAAAATCCCGGGTTGAGGTTCACATCAGCCGCCATGGCGGACGACCGTAACTTGCTGTAGACTTGCCCATTTTTTCCGACTCCCACTTCTCAAATCCTTGGGCCCGCTGAGCTTGCACCTTCTGTGAGTAACCTAGAACACATACGAAATTTCTCCATCATTGCCCATATCGATCATGGCAAATCCACTATTGCTGACCGCTTCATACAGACCTGCGGCGGCCTGACAGACCGTGAAATGCAGGAGCAGGTGCTGGACTCCCTCGATATCGAGCGCGAACGCGGTATTACCATCAAGGCACAGAGTGTGACCCTGGATTACACCGCGGATGACGGCAAGACTTACCAGCTAAATTTCATAGATACACCCGGTCACGTCGATTTCACCTATGAAGTTTCGCGCTCCCTGGCCGCCTGTGAAGGCGCGCTGCTGGTGGTCGATGCCGCCCAGGGCGTGGAAGCCCAGTCCGTGGCCAACTGCTACACGGCCATTGACCAGGGACTGGAGGTGCTGCCCATCCTGAACAAGATGGATCTGCCGCAGGCTGAACCCGACAAAGTGAAACAGGAAATCGAGGAAATCATCGGCATCGGTGCAGATACTGCAATACTGGCCAGTGCCAAGACCGGGCTGGGTATCCACGAAGCACTGGAAAAGATTATTCATGATGTGCCCCCGCCCAAGGGCTCGATAGATGCCAATCTGCAGGCGCTGATCATCGATTCCTGGTTCGACAACTACCTTGGCGTGATCTCGCTGGTTCGTGTGCGGGAAGGCATTCTGCGCAAGGGTGACAAAATCATCACCAAATCAACCGGCAAGGTTCATATCGTGGATAACGTCGGTATTTTCACGCCGAAGCGCAAGGTGAAAAATGAACTCAAGGCCGGTGAAGTCGGTTTTGTGGAAGCCAGTATCAAGGAGATCCGTGGCGCGCCCGTCGGCGATACCATCACCCATGCGTCCACGCCGAATGTGCCGTCACTGCCAGGCTTCAAGAAAGTCCAGGCACAGGTATACGCGGGGCTGTTCCCGGTTTCTGCGGATGACTTCGACAGCTTCCGCGATGCCCTTGAAAAGCTCACCCTGAATGATGCCTCACTGGTCTATGAGCCGGAAAACTCCGATGCCTTGGGAGTAGGGTTTCGCTGCGGCTTCCTGGGCATGCTGCACATGGAGATTGTGCAGGAGCGCCTGGAGCGTGAATACGACCTGGATCTGATCACATCAGCCCCCACGGTGGTGTACGAAGTGCTGACGAGCAGCGGGGACGTCATCAAGGTCGACAGTCCCTCACGACTGCCGCCGGCCAACAATATCGAGGAAATGCGTGAGCCGATTGTGGAGGCAAGCATCTTGGTGCCCCAGGAGCATGTCGGCAATGTCCTGCAGCTGTGCACTGAAAAACGCGGTCACCAGAAAGACATGCAGTTCGTTGGACAGCAGGTGTCAATCAAGTACGAGTTGCCGATGAACGAAGTGGTGCTCGACTTCTTTGATCGGCTCAAATCCGTGAGTCGCGGCTATGCTTCTCTGGATTACCACTTTGTCCGCTTTCAGCCGGCGAAGCTGGTGCGTCTGGATGTCCTGATCAACGGCGATACGGTCGATGCCCTGGCGTTGATCGTGCACCGGGACCAGGCCCATACCAAGGGCAGGGTACTGACCGAAAAGATGAAGGAACTGATTCCCCGGCAGTTGTATGATGTGGCGATCCAGGCTGCGATCGGTGGCCAGATTGTGGCCCGTACCACCGTCAAAGCACTGCGCAAGAATGTCACCGCCAAGTGTTACGGTGGAGATATCACCCGGAAGAAAAAACTGCTTGAGAAGCAGAAAGCCGGCAAGAAACGTATGAAACAGGTGGGTAATGTTGAAGTGCCACAGGAGGCCTTCCTTGCCATTCTCAAGGTGGACAAGTAATGTGCCCCTTTCACTCAATCAGGAAACCCGGGCAGTCTGAACCCTGTCCATTGATGTCATGAGTTTTGATTTTTCACTGATCCTGCTGATTTTCTCCCTGGTTACCGGTGTTATCTGGCTGGCCGATATTCTGCTGCTAAAAAAACCGCGCCAGGCAAAAGTGAATGCTTTGTTGGCCGCCAAGAATGTGCCAGGGAAAGATTTCGAACTTTTTGTGCGCTACATCGAAACCGGTGATAAGGAGGGAGCCATTTCAGGTAAACGGGAAGGGGAGGCCACCCGCTTCCAGAACCAGGCTGTGCTGGAAGAGGCTTATGGAATTCGACAGGATCCCTTGCTGGTTGACTACGCGAAATCCTTCTTTCCGATCATTTTTGCCGTGCTGATACTGCGCTCATTCCTGTTCGAGCCTTTCCAGATTCCTACCGGTTCCATGATTCCGACACTAAATGTCGGCGACTTCATCGTGGTCAACAAGTATTCCTATGGCCTGCGGCTACCAGTCGTGGGCACCAAGATTATGGATGTGGGTGAACCCAAGCGTGGTGACGTCATGGTTTTCATCCCCCCGCATGATCCGGTCTACTACATCAAGCGTGTCATTGGACTGCCCGGAGATCATGTCCGTTATGAGGGCAAGACCGTGTACATCAATGGTGAGCCACTGGAGCAGGAATATGTGGACTTCATCAACGACAGACGCCCCCCGGTAATCTATTCTTTGGAAAATATTGGTGATATGAGCCATGATATTTACACCTCTCCATCACCCTCATTTGTCAGGCCGGACAACTGGTTATGGCCGGAGGGGCGGGTAATCCCGGAAGGGCATTACTTCATGATGGGAGACAATCGGGACAACAGCAGTGACAGTCGTGTCTGGGGGCCCGTGTCGGAAGACAAGATCGTCGGCAGGGCTGTGGCCGTCTGGATGCACAAGGAACCGGGGCTGAATTTGCCGACGTTCGGGCAGAACCGGTTTATCGAGAACCCCTAACAACGAGCAGGTTGGAAGCCAGGAATCACATGAAGACTTTCATGAAAACACAGAGCAGGTCCTTCAAGCCGGGTCCAGCCAGCCAGAAAGGCGCCTCACTGTATGCCCTGATTTTTGTGATGACACTGCTGGGTATTATCATTTTTGCAGGCCTGAAAATCTCTCCGGCTTATATCGATGACCGCATCATTTCAAATTCTCTCCGGAACATGCGAGATGAAGGTGAACTGGCCAAGCTGTCATTGCGTGATATCAGGACCCGTATCAGTCGTACCATGATGGCCAATGGCGCGTCCTGGTCTGCCGATTACATCGATCAGGTTGAACTGAATGGTGTTGATTACATCCAGGTGCAATACGAAAAGCGCGTGGAAATGTTCTGGAACATCGATGCCATCGTCAAATTCGATTACATGGTGCAGAAGTCGGACTGATAACAGCGCCATTACCGACGACAAAACCCCATAGTGCCCACCGACGTTCCCAAACTGCATTACCAGTTCAGCAATCCCGCACTGCTCACCCTTGCTCTGAGCCACTGCAGTATCGGTCAGGCCAACAACGAGCGCCTGGAATTCCTGGGTGATGCCATACTCGGCTTTATCATTTCTGACGAACTTTACCAGCGTTTTCCAGAAGGGCAGGAGGGCCAGTTAAGCCGTTTGCGCGCGGATCTCGTCCAGCGCAGTACCCTGGCCGAGCTGGCTCGTGAGCTTGAGCTCGGCCCGGCGCTGCAACTTGGTACCGGTGAAATGAAAAGCGGCGGTGCCGACCGCGATTCGATTCTGGCCGATGCCCTGGAAGCACTCATTTCCGCCATCTATCTCGATGCCAGCCTGGAGCAATGCCGGCAGGTTGTGCTGGGGTGGTTTGCGTCCCGCCTGGACCGTCTTGATCTGGAAACCCAGACCAAGGATGCTAAAACCCGACTGCAGGAACACCTGCAGGCCATCAAGGTCGACTTGCCAGAATACGAAGTCCTGGAAGTGGCGGGCAAGGATCACCAGCAGACTTTTGTCGTTCTGTGCCACGTGGCCTTGCTGCCGGAGCCGGTCACCGGCTATGGATCATCGCGTCGGGAAGCCGAACAGGAAGCGGCCAATGCCGTGCTCGATGCCCTTGAACTCTAGCGTGAACCGGGCACGCGCGGGAAAAACTGCTATTATCCCCGCATGATCGAACAGTCCCCGGAGCAGAAACCGACCGCGCCTACGCGTTGCGGTCTGGTAGCCATCGTCGGTAAGCCCAATGTGGGCAAATCCACCTTGCTCAACTACCTGATCGGGCAGAAACTGAGTATCACCTCACGCAAGCCCCAGACCACTCGCCATCGTTTGCTTGGCATCAAAACCATAGGCAACACACAAATGGTGTTTGTGGACACACCGGGACTCCACAGCGGGCAGGACAAGGCCATCAATCGTTACATGAACAGGACGGTGCATACCGTCATCCAGGATGTCGACCTGATTCTTTTTCTGGTTGACCGCCTGAAGTGGAACGAGGAAGACGAAGGCGTCTTGCGGCAGCTGGAACAGGCCCGGGTGCCGGTTTTCCTGCTAATCAATAAGGTGGACCTGATCGAGGATAAAAATATCCTGTTGCCATACATTGCCGAAATGCAGACCCTCTTCCCGTTCACTGAAATTTTTCCGCTGTCGGCTCTGCGCGAGCACAATATCGACAATCTGGAAAATGCGATCATGGCGCATTTGCCCGAAAATACCTTTTACTATCCCGAAGACCAGCTCACTGATCGCAATGCCCGGTTCCTGGCGGCCGAATTCATTCGGGAGAAAATCACGCGCCAGATTGGCGATGAACTGCCTTATGAGGTGACGGTTGAAATCGAGGAATTCCGCCAGGACGGGAAGGTCATTCATATCAGTGCGCTGATCCTGGTGGAGAAGCCAGGGCAGAAGCGCATCATCATCGGCGATAAAGGCAGTCGTCTGAAGCTCATTGGCACAGAGGCCCGCAAGGACATCGAGCAGCTGCTGGGGAGCCAGGTGATGCTGAACCTTTGGGTTAAGGTCAAAAGTGGCTGGTCCGATGATGAGCGAGCCCTCAAAAGTCTCGGCTATGATGATTTCGCCTGAGCACAGCATACAGTCCGTTCTGTGGCATTAAAGCGGGAGTCTCGTGATTGTCGACCCTGATCGAGTTACAACCCGCGTACCTGCTGCACAGCAGGCCTTTTCGTGACACCAGCCTGATCCTGGATTTTCTGACACCGGATTATGGGCGTATAAGTGCCATCTCCCGTGGCGCCCGCAGTGCCCGCTCCAAAAGTAAAAGCCTGTTGCAGCCATTTACCCCCGTGTTGATCTCGCTGTCGGGCAAAAGCGAGCTGAAAACCCTGCGCAATATCGAACTGCGACGTCCGTTACACAGTCTGAAAGGCGAACGCCTGTTCAGCGCCATGTACATGAATGAAATTATCGTGCGCCTGTTTCAGGCCCATGAAGCCGATCCCGCCTTTTTCCTGGAATATGAAGCCGCGCTTGACGCATTGACCGGGGCGGCTTACCCGGAGCCGGTCTTACGGCATTTTGAGCTGACGCTGCTGGAAGCGCTCGGATATGGTGTGGATTTCAGCACCGAAGCCCATACCCATGAGCCGCTGCAAGCGGATCGCTGGTACTACTTTCAGGAAGAGAGTGGCTTTATCCGCGTTCAGGACGAGGGGGCCAGGGGCGATGCCGGAGTATCAAGTCATCAGCTCTACGCAGGACAGGATCTGCTGTGCATCCAGGACAGGGATTTTTCTGCTCCCTCTACCCGCCGCACCGCAAAGCTTGTGATCCGGGGCATTCTTGGTAATCACCTTGGGCCCACGCCGCTGCGCAGCCGCTCGTTGTTTTCTTCACGCTGAGCCGGGGTGTGGGCATCAGGCCCGCCAAAGGATAGAATTAGCGGCATTTTCAGGTCCTCACGACTCAAGACACATCGGAAAGATTCACGCATGCGATTCCAGACAATTGAAGATACGGTAGGCAACACGCCTCTGGTGCGCCTTCAGCGTCTGCCCGGTGAAACCTCCAATACCGTGCTGGTGAAGCTGGAAGGCAACAACCCAGCAGGATCGGTCAAGGACAGGCCGGTGCTGAGCATGATCAGCCGCGCAGAAGCTCGTGGGGAGATCAAGCCGGGCGACACCCTGATAGAAGCCACCAGCGGTAATACCGGCATCGCCCTGGCCATGGTTGCCGCTATCAAGGGGTACAACATGATCCTGATTATGCCGAACAACTCCACCCAGGAACGCAAGGATTCCATGACGGCTTACGGCGCGCAGCTGATCGAGGTGTCGGCCGAGGCCGGCATGGAAGGGGCTCGCGACCTGGCCATGCGCATGCAGCACGAGGGCAAGGGCAAGGTGCTGGACCAGTTTGCCAACGCGGACAACTTTGCGGCCCATGTTGAGCATACCGGTCCGGAAATCTGGCGAGATACCGCTGGCACCGTGACGCATTTCGTCAGTTCCATGGGCACCACCGGAACCATCATGGGGGTGTCGCGTTTCCTGAAATCACACAATCCCGACATCGAGATTATCGGTTTGCAGCCCAAGGAAGGCGCCAGGATTCCCGGCATTCGTCGCTGGCCCCCCGAATACCTGCCCAAGATTTTTGAACGTGAACGTGTCGACCGCATCATTGATATCGGACAGGAAGACGCCGAAAACACCACCCGTGACCTAGCGCGCCTGGAAGGGATCTGCTGCGGAGTTTCTTCCGGCGGCGCAGTCTTTGCCGCCCTGGAACTGTCCAGGCAGGTTGAGAATGCGGTCATCGTTGCCATCGTGTGTGACAGGGGAGATCGCTACCTGTCCTCCGGTATTTTCAGTGCCGGATAAGAACCTTTCGCCATGAGAAGACGCCGTCGCAAGCAGAACCTGCCGACCACCCCTGTCACGCTAACGATCGAAAAACTCAGTCATGAGGGCCGGGGTATTGGTCACCATGAGGGGAAGATCATGTTCGTGGAGGGTGCGTTGCCAGGCGAACAGGTTGAGGCGATTTTGACGCTTCGACGTGACAGCTTTGATGAGGCCAAATTAAGCCAGGTCATCGAGGCATCCGGGGACCGTATCACGCCGGCCTGCAGCTATGCCGATATCTGCGGCGGCTGCAGCCTGCAGCATTTCGATCCTGCGGCGCAGATGGCCTTCAAACAGGATACGGTCCTGGAAAAGCTGCAGCATGCTGTACCGAATGCGGCCTTTACCATCCTGGAGCCCCTGACCGGACCTGTACTCGGTTACCGTCGCAAGGCCCGGCTTGCAGTGCGGTATGTGCATAAGAAGGAACAGGTGCTAGTCGGTTTCCGGGAAAAGCAGTCCACCTTCATCACGCATATGGACAGTTGCGAGGTGCTTGACCCGCGATTGGCCGCCTTAATGCCTTATCTGTCGGCCCTGATTGGCGGGCTGGCCTCATTTCGCCATATAGCCCAAATTGAGGTGGCAGCCGGGGATCCTGAAGCAAAGGATGCTGCCGGTTGCAGCACCGCCCTGATCTTCCGCCATCTGGCGGACCTGCCACCAGCAGACCTAGCAGCTCTGATTGCCTTTGCAGAACAACACCGCTTTGCCCTGTACCTGCAACCCGGTGGTATGGACACTGTCCATCGGGTCTGGCCGGAAGGCGGTGTCGACCGGCTCTATTACCAGCTGCCGGATTTTGGTCTGAGGATAGCTTTCCATCCCAACGACTTCACCCAGGTGAATGCCGATATCAATCGCCAGATGATTGCCCGGGCGCTGGACCTGCTCGAGCTGAGCCCGGATGATCGCGTGCTGGATCTGTTTTGTGGACTGGGCAATTTCACCTTACCGCTGGCCAGGAACTGTGCCGCAGTCGTCGGTATTGAAGCTGCCCAGGCGATGGTTGACCGGGGTTACGAAAATGCCGGTGCCAACGGTATTGCCAATGCGGCTTTTTACTGCGCCGATCTGACCCAGCCTATTGGCAAACCGGACTGGATGGCTGCCGGATTCAGCAAGGTGCTGCTGGACCCGCCGCGGTCCGGAGCCTGGGAAATCCTGCCCGATATTGTGTCGCTCAATCCGGCCAGGATTGCCTATGTGTCCTGTAATCCGGCCACGCTTGCGCGGGATGCTGAATATCTCGTGAGCCAGGGGTATGTCATGACCCATGCCGGCGCCATGGACATGTTCCCGCAAACGGCCCATGTCGAAGCCATGGCGCTGTTTGTGCGCTGTTGAGGCTATGCCGGTGGCGATGGAAGAGTTGCTCGAAATCATGCGCATGCTCAGGGACCCTGAATACGGTTGCCCCTGGGATCGCAAACAGACCTTCAGGACCATTGTGCCACACACGCTGGAAGAGGCTTATGAAGTCGCTGACACCATCGAGCGCGAGGATTATGACCACCTAGCCAATGAACTTGGTGACCTGTTATTCCAGGTGGTGTTCTATACCCAGTTGGGTAAAGAGCAGGGTCTGTTTACATTTGAGGACGTGGTCAAAGAGATTACTCAAAAATTACTGACACGTCACCCGCATGTGTTTCCCCGGGCAACCATGGCCAGTTTCGGTGAACAGGCCGGTATCACTGCAGAACAGGTGGCAGGAAACTGGGAAGCGATCAAGCAGGCAGAGCGTGCTGACAAGGCGGTGGCCGAGCCCAGCCTTCTTGACGATATACCAATGTCGCTCCCGGCCCTGAGCCGCGCGGCAAAAATCCAGAAGCGTGCCGCAAGGGGCGGTTTTGACTGGCCGGATATCACGGGTGTTTTCGACAAGCTGCGCGAGGAAATCGCCGAGCTTGAGGAGGCGGCCGATGGTGGCAGCCAGGCACATATCGAGGAGGAACTGGGCGATGTATTTTTCAGCCTGATCAATCTGTCCCGGCATTTACACGTGGAACCGGAGTCCTGTCTGCGTGAAGGCAACCGGAAATTCGAACGCCGCTTCAGGGCCCTGGAAACGCATGCCAGCGCGCAGGGACGTGCACTCAAGGACATGACATTGGCAGAACTGGAAACCGCCTGGCAGAGCGTCAAACGTGATGAAAACTGACACGGGCATATGGCAGCCACTTTCTTGTGGAGGCCTGTGCAACCGTGTATGTTTATTTTTTAAGCAGGAGTTGAAAGCATGAAAATGATCTTACTTGGCGCACCGGGTGCGGGCAAAGGCACGCAGGCAAAGTACCTTACCCAGACCTATGGCATCCCCCAGATTTCAACCGGTGACATGCTCCGTGCTGCCGTAAAGGCAGGTAACGAAGTCGGGCTCAAAGCCAAGGCGGTCATGGACAGCGGTGCACTTGTTACCGATGACATCATCATTGCCCTGGTCAAGGATCGAATTGCCCAGCCTGATTGCCAGGATGGATTCCTGTTTGACGGCTTTCCCCGGACGATTCCACAGGCAGAAGCCATGCGCGATGCCGGTGTAGCCATTGATGCCGTGCTGGAAATTGATGTCCCTGATGATGAAATTGTCAGACGCCTGAGTGGCCGGCGTGTCCACCTGGACTCAGGACGTGTCTATCATGTGGAATTCAATCCGCCCGCAAAGGAAGGCGTGGATGATGACACGGGTGAACCACTGGTTCAGCGTGATGATGACAAGGAAGATACCGTGCGTAAGCGTCTGGCTGTCTACCATGATCAGACCAAGCCGCTGGTGAGCTTCTACAAGGACATGGCCGAGGAGAGCGGTACGGTAAAATTCATCCGTATTGATGGTACCCGCGGCATCAACGAGATCATGACAGAAATTCAGAGCAGTCTCGGCCTGGCATGACCCTCCAAAAGCGCCGGTACGGTTGATCTGTACCGGCCAATCCATAACTTTCTGATCCTGAGAACGTCAAAACCGGATTTAAGTTAAAGAAAAATACTCAATCAAATCAAAAGCATTTCATGGAAACTTTAGAGTATTTATGATAAATTTTCCCGCAAACGTTGATACAATTTGTGCACGTAAAACGATCAAGATAAAAAATTGTATGTTTGAGGAGAAATGATATGGCGACTGCAACGGCGAAGAAAAAGACCGTCAAGGCATCTTCCAGAAAAGCGCTCACAACTCCGGTCAAACGACGGACCGTACCCGCCTCTGCCAAGGTCAAATCCGACCTGAACAAAGCTGAGAGAGCTCTGGCTAAAGAAGCCAGAACGCTCAGTGCAGCACGCAAAAAAGCCAGGCTAGCCAAAACCGAGAAAGCTGCTGCCAACGCCCGCGCCATGGCGCGGAAAACCGGCACGCGCCTGAACGCTGCCAAGGCCAGGGTGTTGAAAGCCAAACAGGACCTGGCCAGGGCGCAGGCAATCGATACCGCGCGGGAAAAAGTGGCCGAGCAAGCGAAAGCGGTTGCCAGTTACAAAGAGAAGCTGAAAAAGCGAGCGCGTCGGGATTTGCAAAAAGCGCTGAAGCAATTCGAAGTGTCCTGGATCAAAAAACGGGACAAGTCCGATGCCAAAAAACTCGCAACCAAGCTGAAAAAAGAAGCGAAAAAAGCCGCTGAGGAAAAAAAACAGGTTGAAGAAAAGGCCAGGCTGAAAGCCAAGAAACTGGCTGCCAAGGCGCGCAAGGAAGTACGCAAGGTCAAGGCTCAGGCCAAGGAAAAAGCCAGAAAAGAGGCGGCCAAAGTCCGCCAGGCTGAGCGTGCTGCCAAGGCCAAAGCGAAGGCGAAAGCCAAACGGCTTGCTGCCAAGGCAAAAAAGGAATCCAGGCTAGCAAAAGCGAAAGCGAAGGCCAAAGCTAAACGGCTTGCCGCTAAGGCAAAAAAGGATGTCAGGTTGGCGAAAGCGAAAGCAAAAGCCAAAGCCCAAAAAGCGGAAGCCCGACTCAAGAAGAAAGTCAGGGCAGAGAAGAAAGCTGCCAAAGAAAAAGCTGCCAGAAAAGCCATAAGGGAGAAAAAGGCTGCGCGTGAATCGGCGAAAGAGAAAGCCCTCAAGGCTGTCCGCAAGCAACGGAATAAATCAGGTGCCCGGTCGGGCCGCAAAAAGACAGCGGTGAAAAGCCCCGGCAGAAAGCCCGCAGGCCAAAACAAGGTGGGCAATAAGAAAGCAGCCAAGAAGCAAACAGCCAAGAAGCAAACAGCCAAGAAGAAAGTAGCCAGCAAGAAAGCGGGTGGGGAAAAAAACACCAGGCAAATCCGCAAGGCCAGGACGGCCTCAAAAACGGCTGTTAAAAGAGTCGCCAAAACGTCTGCCAAACGGCGTAAAGCTCAATAGTACACGTAGCGTACGTGCTACAAGACAAACTGCCGTGCACGATGACAATGCCGTTAAAAGGCGTTCAGGAAAGTATTGTTTAACAACGCGTGTATAACGGGTTTACGAAGAAGCAGGGCAGTAACCCGGTATAAAGCCTGTTCACATGGCGGTTGCAACTGACTCATCAGAACGCCCAACCCTGATGCCGAACCATTGAGGCAACAACCATCCTTCGCCCTGATGTGCTGACAGTGTTGATGCCAGGATTGGCCCGAATAGCGCGAAGAATTTTTTTGGTAACGTTTTCATGCCTCTCATTCTTGCCATAGACACATCGACACAGGCGTGTTCCTGTGCCATCAACAGGGACGGAGCGATCACAGAAGAGTTTGCCTTGATTCCCCGCCAGCATGCCCAGAAACTCCTGCCCATGATCAGTACCATGATGCAGTCACTGGGGCTGGCTTACAGGGATCTGGATGCTGTGGCTTTTGGCTGTGGGCCGGGCTCTTTCACGGGACTGCGCATAGCCGCCGGCGCTGCGCAGGGCATTGCCCTGGGGGCTGATCTGCCTGTCATCGGGGTTTCAACCCTGGCCTCCCAGGCACTGCAGATCTTCGAGCAAGGGCAGACGGGGCTGATTTTCAGTACACTTGATGCCCGCATTGACGAGGTTTATTGGGGAAACTATCTAGCCACGGCAGGGGGGGTGAGCCTCTCGGGCGAAGAAGGCTTGTGCAAGCCAGAGGCGCTGCCGAACAATCTCTTCAAAGACGATTCCCCGGTTATTGCTGTTGGTAGTGGCCTGGCGTATCTTGCGCGTATGCCGGTTTCCTGGCGCGAGCGTTTTGTGCATCAGGCGCCGGGCATTCATCCTCGTGCAGGCGCCATTGCGGCCCTGGCAATGCCCATGCTCAGCAGGGGCGAAACCCAGGCACCGGACGATATTATCCCGGTGTATCTGCGGGACAAGGTCACGCATTCGTGACACCGCGTCTTTCTCACTGGTCTGATGCAGAAAACAGACCCAGTATGCATGGAATCCGGTATGGACTTTGATGTCATTCGAATCACCTTCCTGGCGCTAATTCAGGGCGTGACTGAATTTTTGCCGATTTCGAGCTCGGCGCATCTGATCCTGCCCTCGGCATTGCTAGGCTGGGAAGACCAGGGACTGGCGTTTGATGTAGCCGTCCACCTGGGCACCTTGTCCGCCGTGGTGCTGTATTTTTACCGGGACATCCTGGCCATTGCATCCGGCTGTCTGCGCCATCTCTTCAGGCAACAGGCCTCCGCGGAAGGCCTGTTGGGCTTTTATCTGGTCATTGCCACCGTGCCGGTCATCGTGGCTGGATTCCTGGCCAAGGATTTCGTGGATTCGACACTGCGATCATCGGCCGTCATCGCCAGTACCACGATTCTCTTTGGTCTGCTCTTGTTTTGGTCTGACCGTTATTCTTCCGGGCAGCGGCAGCTTGGTGATTTGAACTGGAAAACGGCCATGATCATAGGCCTGGCGCAGGTGCTGGCGCTGGTGCCGGGTACGTCCAGGTCCGGGATCACCATGACAGCGGCGCTGTTCTGTCATCAGGATCGCGCCAGTGCCAGCCGGTTTTCCTTCCTGCTTTCCATTCCTGTCATTGCCGGTGCTGCCTTGCTGCTGGTGCTGGATTTGCTGGAGGCACCAGAGGTCAACTGGAGTGAGTTGGTCTATGGCATGGTGCTGGCAGGCGGGGTGGCTTTTGCGTGTATTCATTTCTTCCTGAAAACCATCAGTCAGCTCGGCTTCTTGCCGTTTGTGGGTTACCGCCTGCTACTGGGTGCGGTGCTGTTCCTGTTTTTGTTTGAGTGACTGATTTCAGACGGCAAAATTCAGTTCGATCTTTACGCCGTTGGGATCGGTCAGAAACAGCTGCACCAGGTTGGCATGGGGGACATCATTGCGATCATAGCCAAGGCCATGCTTATCCAGCCGCGTGATCATGTCATCGGGATCGGTACCATTAAAGGCAATATGGTCAAAAGCGCCGGTACTTTTCGCTCGTTTGGAAACAGGGATGCCCTGAGTTTTGGCGTGTTGCGTATAGGTTTTCCACTCGGCAATGTGGAGCACAGGCGTCTGTTTCAGATACAGCCAGTAACCTGGAAATTCCAGTGGCGGCCTGAAGCCGTCTTCCAGGCCAAGGATGTCCAGGTAAAAGCCCCGGGTCACCTCGATATCGTCCGTGAGCACCAGGTAATGTTCCATCAGATTCAGCGGCATAAATGATCTTCCGTTTTTATCATGGTGAACTGTGTTTTGTAGCTCCAGTATAGCAGTGCTGTTCAGATGACCTTGTAAAACCAGAGTTTGATGGCGTTTTTGTAACGGGCACCCGTGCCGATAAAAATGCCCTTGTTGAGCCAGTCGTACTTGCCTGCCGGGGCCTTGAAGCGGGGATTGGTGCGAAAGTAGTACTCGGAAGGGTCCACGTCCTCACCTGCAGCCAGCCGTCTCATGACCTCGGGCTCGCCGAATCGCAAACCGTAGTTTTCCACCTGGATAATAACGCCGTCATCGGTCTTGATCGCGTAGGTCGCCTCGGCCTGGGTGACGCCGTCGAGCCGGGTGTACTGCCAGTCAGCAGCGGCCGTAGAGATGAAGGTGCCACGCATATTCGGACCTTCAAAATGTCCGTCCAGGATAGGAATCATGCGCCGCGCACCTTCATAGGTGTCTCCGAACTGCATCGGGTCAGCCAGTGCCCCCTCAGCGGCAAAAATGAATTCAAAGCCGGGTTCAATCTTGTTTTCCATCGTTATTCAGCCCCCCGGGCAGGACGCAAAACCTGCCATTCTTATGATGTTGATCCAGCCGCGATAATAACATGCAAGCATGTTCACAACGGTTTATTTCTGGGTGAAGACGCAGTAGAGTCTTGACCTGACTTCTATGGGGGAAATCTTGATGGAATTACCTGTTGTTGACGATACCGGCATCTGGAATGCCTGGATGACTATGCTCAATGTTCCGGCCATTTCGGCGTCTCTCGAGCTGGGTATCTTTGAATCATTGCATGCAGAACCGGCTTCAGCTGTCGGACTGGCCCAGCGTCTGGGGTACCAGGAGAGAACCCTGAAAGCCCTGCTTCCCGTGCTCAGCCATCTTGGATTATTGAAGGACAATGATGATGCGTGGCAGTTGACCGCCCGTGCCCGCTACTATCTGCTGGAAGACAGTCCGTACTGCTGGAGCGGTGTTTTCAAGCGGGAAGGACGCATGATGACGCGTCACCAGTTGCTGGTAGAGTCCATCACGGGCAAGAAAAAGGAACATGATGGCAAGGACAGACCAGCAGAGAGCTGGGAGAGCGGGCAGGTCAAAAAAGACATGGCCAAGGAAATCACCGCGTTCATGCACAGTCATTCCATGGCCGCCGCCCAGGGCATGACCCGAACCGACGACTTCAACGGCTTCAGTCGTGTGCTGGACGTGGGTGGTGGTTCCGGCTGTTTCGCCATAGCCCTGGCACAGGCCAATCCGGAGATGTCCTGTACCGTGATGGAGCTGCCGGCAATTTGTGAGTTGGCAGAGGAGTACGTTGCAGCCGAGGGGCTCAGTGACCGTATCGATACCGTCACGGTCGACATGTTCCGTGCCGCCTGGCCAACCGGTTACGATGCGCATTTTTTCTCAAATATCTTTCATGACTGGAGTTTTGATACGTGCAGGCAACTGGCCAAGAGCAGCTTCGAGGCGCTTGAGCCGGGTGGCAAAATTCTGCTTCATGAAATGCTGCTCAATGACGGCGGAAAGTCACCGTATCCGGCAATTGCGTTTTCCCTACTAATGGCTATTGGCACAATGGGGCAGCAGTTCACCTTGCCCGAGCTGAAAGATATTCTCTCCTCAGCAGGGTTTGTAAACATTCAGAGCATCAATACCTACGGCTATTATTCGATAGTGCGCGGTGAAAAGCCGGCCTGATCGGCAACGCCTGTTCGGGGCAGCAGAGGACTTACGCCATGGTGGAAAAGAATCCGAGAAACGACGGGGAATATCTTAATTCCCTGGCACGTGGTCTCGCCGTATTGCGGGCGTTCAGCCGGGAAAAACCCGAGATGACCCTCAGTGAAATCGCCATCCAGACCGACCTCAACCCGGCCGTGGTGCGGCGCTGCCTGATCACCCTGCAGCACCTGGGTTATGTGGGCAAGAAAGACAAGCTGTTCCTGCTGCGCCCGGCGGTATTCCGGCTGGGTTCGGCCTACATTGAATCCATGAACCTGGAGGAGGTGGCCCGCCCGGCGATGCAGCGCGTGCGTGACCTGACTGGTAATAGCGTGGCTCTGGCAGTGTTGTCGGATCTGGATACGCTGTTCCTGGTATACGTGTCCACCAAACAGCTGACCCGGATTGTCGCCGGTGTTGGCACGCGTTTTCCGGCCTATGCAACTTCGGCCGGGCGTGCCATTCTGGCTTTTGAAGACAAGGAACGGCAGGAAGATTATTTCCGGAAAGTGAAACTGGAAGCTTTGACCGAGAAAACGGCGACGTCCAAGAAGGAACTGAAGACGATTCTCGCCAATGTGAAAAAACAGCAGTTTTCAGCGACTGACGGGGAGCTGGATTTTGGCGTTGTGTCCGTGGCTGTCCCGGTCTTCAACGAGGAAAACCGTGTTATTGCCTCGGTGTCCTGTTCCACGGCCTCGGCCCGACTGCCGCAGGAAGAAATGATCGAGCGTGTGGTGCCTTTGCTGTCGGAGGCGGCCAAGGATATTGAGTTTGAGCTTCGCCGCTGTCCGATGCTAGCGCATTCCATCATGTCCTGATCAGGAAACAAGGCATCATTGCAGGCCGGCACAGCCCTGGGGCTATTGGCCACGGCGAGTAATCAACAACAGACAACAGCCAATAAAAAACCCCGGTTAGGGCGACCTTACCGGGGTTTTGCTTTTCAGGACTGATGCCGTTTACAGCTCGGCATTGACCATGGCAGTGCCGTCCACCATGGCTTTCAGCTTGGCCCGGGCCGAGGCGCGTGGCAGGTACTTCAGGCCACAATCCGGGGCAGCAATGAGGCGTTCCGGCGGCACGAACTCCAGCGCCCTGCGCAGGCGGTCTGCGACGATCTCAGGAGTTTCCGGTGTCTCGTCACCGAGGTTCAGTACACCCACCATGATCGTTTTGCTGGACAGGGCGCCCAGGGCGGCCTCCAGGTTCAGGGTAGGCTGTGCGGCCTCTATGGAGACCTGGTCGACCGCAAGGTCGTTCACCAGGGGCAGGCACTCATAGCCATCCATGCCGGATTTGTCTGACACCATGGCGGCATAGCCGAAGCATACATGCAACGCCGTGGTGCCTTTTACTCCTTCCAGGGCACGATTCACGGCACGGGCGCCATAGGCCTTGGCATCTTCAAAGCGTGCCTGCAGATAGGGCTCGTCAAACTGGACGATGTCGGCACCGGCCTCGAACAGGTCATGGATTTCTTCATTCAGGCATTCGGCGTAGGCCATGGCCATTTCTTCGGCGGACTTGTAGTAGTCACTGATAGCCAACTGAGACAGGGTGAAAGGACCCGGAATGGTAATCTTGACGGTTTTGTCAGTGTGGGCGCGCAGAAACTTCACGTCGTCCACATGCACCGGCTTGGTCCGCTTCAGCGGTCCGCTGATCAGGGGCACCTTGTTGGGTTTGCCGGCACGGCCGACCAGGGTTTCCACTTTTTCACGGTTAACGCCATCAGGCGCATTGGCAAAGGGGGCGGAGTAACTTTCACGACGCGCTTCACCATCGGTGACGATATCGACACCCGCGATCTCCTGGTCTTCCAGGATGCTCAGGACAGCATCGTCCATGGCTTCCTTGAGTAATTCAGGGTCCTTGATGCGCCACATGTCTCCGGAGAGGATGCGGGCGGGGAGGCGGTTGCGAAGGGCTTCACGGTCAATCAGCCATTCGGGCTGGGCATAGCTGCCAACGAGGGCGGTACGAATCTTAGTCATGGTTTTATTATGATCTCCCTTTGGTGGAGCCACGGATTATACAGGGGTGGATTAAGATTGAAATATGGCCCTGAAAAGATGAGGAATGGAAGAAAGGAGGAAAGGGCGATCTGGAAGACAAGAAATACAGGTAATGCTTGGCATGGCAGGTCTGTGGCTACACTGCTTGGAATAAGGGCTATATTTCCCGTATCCAGTGGGTGCCATTGCCCCCCTTTCCTCCCTTCCTCCTTTCCTCCCTTTTTCGTCTAGGGGCCTTTCGGGCCGGCCAACATTGACTCCATGCCGGCCCCCAATTATGCTGTGCGCCTCTAAAAAACAAGGTCAAATCGAACCAAAGGTACCAAGATGACAGCTGAATATTTCAAAGAAGGTGAATGGTGGGTAAGCCCCTATAACGTGATCGACGAAGTCACGTCCAAATTCGACCTTCCGGAAAAAGTAGAGATCCACGATGCCACTCTGCGTGATGGCGAACAGACCCCAGGCGTAGTATTCAGCCCTGAAGACAAGATTGCCATTGCCGAAAAAATGTCAGAAGTCGGCGTGGACCGGATCGAGGCCGGCATGCCAGCTGTTTCTCCTGATGACCACAAGGCCATCAAGCAGATCTGCTCACTCGGCCTGAAATCAAAAATTTATACCTTTGCCCGCGCCATGGAATCCGATATTGATTCGGCCATTGAATGTGGTGCAGACGGCGTCATCATCGAAGTGCCCATTGGTTATCCGAAACTGAAGTACCAGTTCAAGTGGACCTGGGAAGATGTGTACAAAAAGAGCGCGCCGATCATCAAGTATGCCAAGGACCATGGCCTGCATACCGTCTTCTTCCCCTATGACACCACTCGTGCCCGTGAGGAAGACCTCGAAAATCTGCTGAACGCCGTCATGGACAACTGCCCGCCGGACTCAGTGGGCGTGGTCGATACCATGGGTTGCGCGTTGCCTGAAGCCATCAAGTACCTGGTCCGCAAGGTCAAGGGTCTGACCGGTCTACCGGTGGAAGTGCATACCCATAACGACTTCGGCATGGGTGTAGCTACCGAACTGGCCGGTGTCGAAGCCGGCGCTACTGTCGTGCATTCATGCGTGAATGGCCTGGGTGAGCGTACCGGTAACGCCGCCATGGAAGAACTCGTGCTGGCCCTGGAAGTGCTGTATGGCATCAAGATGGGTTATGACATGAAGAAGTTCCCGGAACTGTTCGATCTGGTTTCCAAAATCAGCAATATACCCATTGCTGTCAACAAGCCGGTCGGCGGTGCGCGTAACTTCACCCGTGAATCCGGTATCGGTGTTGACCTGGTACTGGAAGAGCCGCTGGCCATGTTCGGTACCCATCCGGCCCTGACCGGCCGTCATGGTGATATCGTACTGGGCAAAAAGAGTGGCAAACGTTCTGTGACCTACAGCCTGGAGCGTATGGGGATCACCGACTACAGTGATGAAGCTGTTGCTGAAATCCTGGGCCAGGTAAAGTCGCTGGGTATCCAGAAAAAGACCATCATTACCGAGGACGAGTTCAAGAACATCGTCAGCAGCGTGCTCTGATCAAGCTGTTTTTGCAAAGCAAAAAAAGCCGGTTTTTACCGGCTTTTTTATGGCTGCCTGGAAAAGGGTATTAGTGCCTCGCCCGACTGCTGTTGACAGGTAAGGCACCAATAGGGGAAGTCAGTTTTTTCGATTTATTGAACTTATTTTCGATATACGAAAGAGGTCTGACACAGCGAAAAACGCATGTAAATGTGCAGGCAGACTTTTGTAACGTCAAAGAAAGCCCGGGCAATATGCCCGGGATTTGCCGATCTTAAGCGATTTCTATTATCGGCTCATCGGCTGGCAGCCAGGTGCTCGCCGGCTTCATGGCCCGGGATGACGCTGTAGCGAAAAGCCTGGCTGTTGGCGATACCCTTGATCAGGGCCGAGAAGCGATAGTCTTCATCAGCGATTTCCCTGACCAGCGCGCGCACTTCCGGCATATCCGAGGCTTCTACAGGACGGCCCAAGGCATAGGTCATCAGTCGCATGGTCACTGTGCGGGCAAACATGTTCGGATCTGCCGTCAGCGCCTTGCGCAGGTCATCAGGGCCCATAACCGGCTCGCCACTGGGCAGGACGCCGGTAGAGTCGATCGGGCCGCGCGAGAAGCGGTCGATATCGCGCCAGTGCCCGACTGCGTCAAAGTTCTCCAGGGCGAAGCCCAGCGGATCCATCACAGCATGGCAGGCAAAACAGGTTGGGTTCTGGCGATGCTGTTCCAGGCGTTCTCGCACGGTAGTGGCAGGTTTGCCGGCCTCGTTCTCGGCCAGGTCTTCTACATCAGGTGGTGGCACTGGCGGCGGGGTACCCATGATGTTTTCCAGGATCCAGGCGCCGCGCAAAACCGGTGATGTCCGGTTCGGATAGGCGGCCGACATCAGGATGCCGCCCTTGCCGAGCAGGCCCCAGCGGGTGGAGTCAGCCAGATCTACCCGGCGGAAACGGTTGCCCTTGATGTTGCGGATACCGTAATGCAGGGCCAGGCGCTCGTTCAGATAGGAGTAATCAGCGGTCAGCAGAGCCAGCACGCTCTGGTCCTCTCGAATCACGCTGTCAATGAACAGTTCGAGTTCCCGTTTGAAGTCGGGGCGCAGGTCGCCGGCGCCGAAGGCGTAAGGGAAGATGCCACCATCCGGATTGATCTCATCCAGTTTCGACAGTTCCAGCCACTGGTAGGCGAAATTTGAGGCCAGGGTGGTAGAGCGTGGGTCCGCAATCATGCGATCAATCTGGGCGTCAAGTATCTCCGGTTCGGACAGCTCACCGGCAATTGCCAGGTCCAGCAATTCACGGTCCGGAATACTGCTCCAGAGGAAGAAGGAGAGGCGGGTAGCCAATTCCAGATCGTCCAGCGCATAAACTTCGCCGGGTTCCAGATCAGCGGGGCCGGTCTGCAGACGATATAGGAAGTTCGGGCTGGCCAGGGCGCGGGTCAGGGCGCGGCGTACACCTTCCTCGAAGCCGCCGATATCATACCCCTGCTCATAGAATGCCATCAGGGGGGGCATATCCTCATCTGTCAAGGGACGACGATAGGCCAGGGAAGCGAAGTCATTGATGATCTCAAGGGCACAATCCATTTCCTCAGCAGGCCCTTCAGGGTAACAGGAGAAAATACGTTCTCTGCTCGGTGTATTGCTGATGCCGGTTGGATTGAAGGGGCCGCGGATTTCCACCGAGGGGATGGACAGGATGCGGTCCTGCAGGGTGCCGGGGATAGGCGGTTCAAGACGGTCATCGGACTCGGCAAAGGTGCGACGGATGAACGTCACGCCAACCTTTTTCGGACCGGCCGTGGTATTGAAGCGGATGTCCTTGGTGCGACTATTGATGTCATCCATCGGGGCAGCCTGGTCGAGGTCCAGGGCCGTGCGATCAGCATCCCCACCGAGAACGGTCTGGTAAACCCGCTCACCGTCGATGGTTACAATCATGGTGTTTTCAAACTCAATATTGAACATCCAGGCAAACAGGTTGAAGTCACCGACATTGATGGCGTACTCGCCGTCAGCCGGAAACCAGTGTTCAACCAGCATGCCGCCGCGCGTGCCCAGGGGCAGGCCTTCGATATGCTGTTGCTGTGAGCCGCCACCCTGCATACGGATGGGCAGTTCTTCATCCGGAAAATAGGTGGTGCTGCCCGTGGCCGGAGATTTGTCACCGATGGCCTGTTCCATGATGGAGCGGGCTGCCAGGACATACTGGTTGATGAAAGCCGGGGTTACATTCAGCGCTTCGGCGATGTTGTCAAAGCCATCCAGTGAATTGTCTTCGGGCAGAATAGCTGTCGGCTCAATGTCGATCGTGGTCAGATCCCGAATGGCATTCGTGTATTCCTTCCGGTTCAGGCGATGAATAGGCATGCTGTGGTAAACCGGGTTCTTGGTGGCAGCCTCATCCAGGTAGGACTCCAGCCAGTCGATGAAGCTGAAAAGTTCTTCATCCTCAGGCTTGTCCTGACCGGCGGGTGGCATCATCCGGCCGCGCAGCTTCATGACGACCTTTTCAAAGGTATCCGCGTGCTGCGGTATCTCATCCACGAACAGGGTTGTGAAATCAACACCGCCCGAATAATCCTCAAAGTTGTGGCACTGGGTGCAGTACTCGTTCAGGAAATCCCATTTCTCATCACCATTGGCCATGGCGTCATAGTCGGTTGCAGACTGGGCAACCACATTGCCGGCGACAAGGATCGCACCACAGGCCAGTGGGGCGCAGACCGCAAGCGGATGGCTGATCAGTCGGGTAAGCAAGTGTTTGGTATGGCGTAAGATCATAATCACAGGGTATCGGGTAAATGGGTGAGAAACGGGTAAAAAATTGGCAAACAATGGGTAATCAGGCTAATCGCTTTCAAGGCTGATGGTAAGACCTTGACTGGTGATTTTTCCTTGCGCCTGAGCCCGTGTTTTCAGGGTCTTTATTGTAATGCGCGCGCCATGCATGCGTAAACCGGCCGCCAATACTGCCCGGGATCTCCCAGAGGGTAGTGGCGGCCGCAAACGCCCGTCAGGCCACTTTTGCAGCTATTTTCGCCACATGCTCGCCCTGGTAACGGGCAATCGTCAGTTCTGCCTCGGAAGGCATGCGTTTGCCATCACCACCGGTGATGGTGGATGCGCCGTAGGGCGATCCGCCGCAGATGCCGTCCATGGTGGTCAGTTCGGGAATGGCATAGGGCACACCGACCACGATCATGCCGTGATGCAGCAATGTGGTATGGAATGAGGTGATGGTGGTTTCCTGGCCGCCGTGCTGAGATGCCGTGGAGGTAAAGACGCTGCCAACCTTGCCTACCAGTTTGCCTTCAAACCACAGGCCGCCAGTCTGGTCGAGGAAGTTGCGCATTTGCGCTGCCATGTTGCCAAAACGGGTGGGACTGCCAAAGAGGATGGCGTCATAATCTGCCAGCTCACCTGGCTCGGCAATCGCAGCCTCCTGGTCCAGTTTGACGCCGGCATTTCTGGCGGCTTCTTCTGGCATCAGTTCCGGTACACGCTTGATGGTGACATCCGTGCCCTCGACCTTGCCGGCGCCTTCGGCAATGGCCTTGGCCATGATTTCGATATGGCCGTACATGCTGTAGTAAAGTACCAAGACTTTGCTCATGGGTATCTCCTTCTAATGAAACACGCGGGTTATCAGGCAAGCATCATAATGACTTTCTGGTGGCTTTTCATGTGCTTGCTGACAGCATACCAGCGTTGTGAATAATTTCAGTCCGGCTATAATGCCGCGCCTTGCCCCCAGGTGGGGTTTTTTCGCCCAGTTTTCCTGAATCCGGTGCCTGGTAATGCCCCAGAAACCTGTTGTATATCTGCTTCCCGGCCTGTTGTGTGACCGTGATGTCTGGCAGTTCCAGTCCAGCGTGCTGGCGCAGTTTGCTGATGTACGTATCCCTGATTTTACCGGTATGGATTCCCTGGCCGATATGGCCGACAGGATGCTGGCTGAAGCACCGGCTACATTCGCGGTTGCTGGTCATTCCATGGGCGGCCGGGTAGGGCTGGAACTGGTTCACAAGGCCCCCCAACGCATAACCCATCTGATGCTGCTCAGTGTCGGCGCCCATGACGTGAGTGACGAGGAGTGTGAGCAGCGCAGCAGCCTGGTGGAAGAGGCTGCCCACATCGGCATGGACCGTTACGCGTCGCAGTGGGCCGACCTGATGCTCAGCTACCGGACTGAGGATAATTTGCCTGTGCGCCAGATCATTGAAACCATGGCCAGGCGTCAGACTCTGGAACAATTCATTGCCCACATCACCGCCGGACTGGGACGGGCCGACCAGACCCGTTATCTGCCGGGCATCTCCTTGCCGGTCCTGTTGATCGTCGGACAACAGGATTCCTGGAGCCCGGTATCCCAGCATGAAGGCATTCGTGACCAATTGCCGGACGCCACGCTGGCGGTGGTCCCCGACGCCGGGCACATGGTGCAGCTCGACCAGCCCCAGATGGTCAGTGACCTGCTGATGCAGTGGCTGCAGTCCCATTGAGACGGGTGGTGTCCCGGGGACTGTTGAAAAGCCCGGGGAGAAGGGCTAGCATTCCGGCACACGTTTCGATATGAGAATGCCGGGAATAACCGCGAAACCTGATTATTCCCGTGGTTCCGGACAGGCTGTTAATCTAATTAACATGTTTCTGCATGATCTGGATCATGCCGCGGTCCACAGGATCTCCAGATAATCAATAGGCAATAAGAACACTGTAAGAACACTGTAAGAACAAAAACACATCAGTTTCAGAAATGCCATAACCCTGCTTTCAATTGCAATTGAGGATAGCTTCATGAACGCGCAAAATAACTTACCGTCCCGCCTGCACCACAATGCTTATGTGGTGAAAGATCTCGAGAGAACCCGCCAGTTTTACGAGGACATGCTGGGCCTGCCGCTGACGGCAACGTGGTGTGAAAAAACCGACCTCTTTGGCAAGGAAAGAACCTATTGTCACTGTTTCTTCAGCATCGGCGATGAAAGCTCACTGGCATTCTTCCAGTTTGCCGATGATGAAGACCAGTCCCAGTTTGGCCCCGAATTGCCGATCTCAGGCTTTCGTCACATTGCCCTGAAAGTGGAGCAGGATCAGCAGGACAGGCTCGTACAGCTGGTCAAGGATTCCGATTACCCCGAGGACAAGCATTACTTCCTGGAGCATGGCTATTGTCACTCGCTTTACATCATCGATCCGGACGGCCTGATTGTTGAATTCTGTACAGATCACCCGGATGTGGAAAAGATCAATGCTGAAGTGGCTCCCAAAGCCCACAGTGAACTCAAGCGTTGGCTGGCCGGTGATCACACACCAAATAATGAAGCCTATCATCGCGAACAGTCGGTCTGATTGAGCGATTTTCACGGTCAACAGTTCCCAAAAGAGACTGATAAAACCCGGCCTGCGCGAGCAGAGCCGGGTTTTTTTACACTGGGGCATGAATTGTGGAAAGTCTATGTAAGCTACAGAAGTTTGTTGGGATAAATACCTGAATTTTGGTAGATTGTCTGAGAATGTTCCGGTTGACCTAAAGCATCTGTTGGCTGCCGGGAGTGCCAAAGTGTCGGCTCGTTCAGTTCATGTACAGTAGCGTGCGCACTACAATAAAAAATATGAAGCGATGACGGTTGTTCTGTTCAGCCTGTCAATTTGAAACAAAGCAGGTTGTCAGTAGGCCGTTTTAAAACGTAAAGTTTGAAAACCTAAGAAATACCTAAGATATACCTAAGATATACCAAGGAAAGTTGAAAGTTACAGCTGGAATTTTCGGGAAACAGCGAGATTCAGCGTGGGGGATTCAGCCAAACGTTATCAGTTAAAAACCGCGTCAAAGGCAAAAGCACAATGATGCCAATAGCCATGACCTCGTGAATACTGATCGTTTGCAGCCGGGGATGCCATTGCGGCATTCAACCTCACCGCCGTTTTATACTGCTCCCGTTTCCGGATTTACAATTAATGTCTAGTTGGAGTCATTACCAATGTATCAACGCTTAATCAGAAGTCTGGCTGTCATCGTGGGACTGGGAATGCTTTCAGGTATTGCCGTTGCACAGGAAGGGCATCCGCTGAAAGGATCCTGGATCGGTGAATGGTCCGGCAACACAACCCATGGGGAATTTGTCCTGCTCGTGATGGATTGGGACGGTGAGAAAGTCACTGGCATGATCAATCCGGGCACTGACAACATGGACATCGAGAGTGTTGATCTTGATCCGTCTGATTGGTCGGTTGAAATCAAGGCTGGCGGCTACACTATTGATGCCGAAATCCAGAGCCTGGAACTGCCTTCCCGCTCTCTGGTAGGCACCTGGCGCAGCAGCAACGGCCGTGGTGATTTTGAAATTGTCAGGCAGTAAGCCGGACAGCATTTCAAACCCTATAGAATCCTTATTAGGTAAGCTGGATAAGCTCGTTATGAAAGATAAGACAACTCTGAATGCGTTCAGGCAGACCTGGAAATTGGCAGTTGCGACCTTGTTGCTCGGCTGCTTTCACGGCGCAGCAGCGCATCATCCCATTCAGGGCAAGTTTGACCCTGAACAATCGGCTACCATGGCCGGCGTCGTCACCAAAGTGGATTGGCGTTCTCCTCATGTGCACGTTTTCATGAACGTCAATGAAGGTAACAACGTGGTGAACTGGGCAGTAGAACTGGAGAATCCGTACATACTCATTGCCAACGGCTGGGATGACAACTCCCTGCAGCCCGGCGACATGATTCGTGTATCCGGGATGAAGGCACGTAACGGCAGCCGCCAGGTTTGGGGTGATGAAGTCGTGATGGCTGAAACCGGTCGTTCTGTGTATGCCGTATCAGATACCTCACCGCCCAAGCCGCTGGCAAAACGTCCTGTGCCACGCTGGCCTGACAACAATCGTCCGGTTCTGGGTGCATCGCCTGGTGGCGTTGGCGGCCTCTGGAGCTATCCGACCGAGAAAGTGCTGGTAGAAGACGGTGTCGACGTTACCATGGATGAATACGGCCAACTCGAGAATATTGCCGATGCCGGCAAAGTGGCGCCGATGCAGGACTGGGCGCTGGCCCGTTATGTCCACCGCCAGGAAAGAAACCTGATGGATGATCCGATGTACCTGGATTGCAAGCCACCGGGTGGCCCGCGCCAGTACCAGTCCGATCTCGGCTTCCAGCTGATAGAAGATCGCAAGAATGACCGCATCTTTGTCCTGCTGGGCAGCGGCAACCGCAATTACCGCATCATTCACATGGATGGCAGAAACCAGGTTGGACTTGTCACCGGTGATGATGATAATCCGCTTTTTTACGGACGCTCCACCGGCAGTTGGGCTGGCGATACCCTGGTAGTTGAGACCACAGGTTTCAATGAAGGCTTCTGGTTTACCAACGGTGGTCTGCCGCATACCGACATGCTTACCATGGAAGAACGCTTTACCCGTAGTGACTTTGACACCCTGCATTACGAAGTCACCATCAATGACCCCGGCGCATACACCCGCCCATGGACAGCCAGCTGGGACCTCAGCTGGGTAGGTGGTGCAGGGCTGCCGTTCTCACTTTGTCAGCACAACAGGCAATAACCCAGGATCAAACGAGGAAATTACCATGAAACACCTGATCAATTTTTTTATCGCCGGTCTTTTTCTGATTGCCGGCAGTGCGTTTGCTCACCACTCTTTTGTGGCTGAGTTTGACTCCAACAAACCCATCAAGCTTGAAGGTATTGTGACTAAGGTTGAATGGACCAATCCGCACGTTTGGATTTATCTGAACGTGAAGAATGAGGAAACCGGAGAAGTGGTCAACTGGGGCGCCGAGCTGGGTCCTCCCCATGGTCTGCAGCGTCGTGGCTGGAGAAGGAACACGCTGAGCATCGGTACCCCGATCAGCGTAGACGGTTTTCTGGCCCGCAACGGCAGCCCGCGTGTGAATGCCCGCAGCGTTACCCTGGCAGCCACCGGCACATCACCGGGACAAACTCTGGACGCCGAATCCAGTATCGGCAGCGGCCAGCAGTAATCACAGCATTTCCGGAGGTTAGAACGTGTTACTCCCCAAAAAATTCACCCGGGTAATCGCAGCAGTCAGTCTGCTTGCCCTGGGTACAGGTGGCGCCATACAGGCACAACCGAACCAGCAAGCCGAGGAATTCGGTCCTGCCCCGCGCAATGATGCCGGTCGGGTTGTTCTTGGTGGCTCCAACCCAGAAGAAAAGGGGGTATGGACCCCGGTGTTCGGTATCTTTGATCCGATCGCCCCACTGGAAGTGGTGCCTTTCAAGCCCTGGTCCGAAAAGTTGTATGCTGATCGTCAGTTGCATGAACTGGAGCCGCACGCCCGTTGCAAGGCATCCGGTGGTTCACGCCAGTTCCTGACACCTTACGGTGTCGAATTTGTGGAAATTCCGGAGCTGCAGAAACTGTATATCTTTGATATCGGGGGGCCGCATACCTTCCGTGTCGTTCACATGGACGGCAGGTCACATCCGGTCGATTCGGAACCCAGTAACTATGGACATTCCATAGGCTGGTGGGAAGGCGACACGCTGGTCGTCGATACGGTTGGCTTCAACGAAGACTTCTGGTTCGGCAGACGTGGCCTGCCTCACACAGAGCATCTGCATCTGGTTGAGCGCTTCACCCGTTATAACTCCGGTCGTATCGATTACAAAATCACGGTGGATGATCCGGCGACCTATACGGCTCCGTTCACCGGTGGTTTCAATCTGCGCTGGCAGGAAGACCAGGAACTGTTCGAATATATTTGCCAGCAGGCTAACTACGCTGACGAATTGATGGTGGGACAGGAGTCCGATGCTGTCGACAGAAGCAGCCCGATTGTGCCCTGAGTCCTGCAACATTTGCTGCGCCCCGATCCTGGGAGTGTGTTTTAACCCGCAGCATTGATGTCACACAAACAAAAAAAACCGGTGCTGAAAGGCACCGGTTTTTTTATGGAACGCCGTCAGGTCAGGGCAGCAAATGTTTAACCTCGGACGACATGTTCACCGTATTATGCTGCTCGTAGGCTTCATGGTTTTTTGCCAGTTTGGCTTTGTCATAGATGTAATTGACCATGATGCCGGCACTTTGTCTGAGACCATTTTCTGACAGGTCGGCCTGCCAGTTGATTTTGCCGAGGATCGCGCCATTACCCAGATGGAATCGGGCGACCGGGCAGGCAGGTTTGTCGCGACTCTTCACTTCCACGAGATAATAGGCACAGGCCTTCATCATGATGGCCTTGAGATGATCATCTTCGACTATTTCCTTGGTAGGGTGGTCCAGTAAAGCCTCTATCTGGCGGCGATCAGATTTGTCCAGGAACTCCAGCTCCTGGTAGGCACCCCTGAGCCAGTGACTGAAACGGGGCAGGGGTGACAAGGTGGAATAGGTTTTGATGCCGGATATTTCCCGCTCGAGTTTTTCCACCACCTGCTTGATCAGCAGGTTGCCAAATGAAACGCCGCGCAATCCATTCAGGCAGTTATTGATGGAATAGAAAATAGCGGTTGAATAAGTGGCATCAGGATCGGCCTTCACGTCCTCCCTGAGCAGTTCCTTGACGTCCGTACTGATCTCGTTGGTCAGCGCCACCTCGACAAAAATCAGGGGTTCATAGGGCATGACCGGGTGGAAAAAACCGAAGCAGCGACGGTCCACTTCAAGGCGGCGTCGCAGGTCATCCCAGCCATCAATTTCATGGACGGATTCATACTCAATCAGTTTTTCAAGCACGACAGCCGGGGTTTCCCAGTCAATGCGCCTGATGTCCAGAAAACCGCGATTGAACCAGGAGCGAAACAGGTGCAGCAGATCATTGTCGATGGCTTCAAACTCGGGATGCTTGCGCAGGGTGTTGATGATGTCCTCGCGCATGGCAATTAGGGATTCCGTGCCTTTGGAAGCCATGTTAAGGGCCCGGAACAGTTCCAGCCGGCGTGACTCACTGGCATGGTGGAGTGTCTGTAGGGCTTTCTGGCCGGGATCTGCGGTAAACAGACTAATGGCCTTGTTGACCTGTTCCATGTCGGCCGCCATGTCCTCTGCCAGGAACTGGAAGAATTCCACCTTTTCCCCGTCGCCAAACTGCCTGTAAGCCGACAGGATCTCCTGGGCCAGTGCCACGGAAGAGGCTTCGCCTTTCAGTCCCAGCAGGGCGTGACAGAGATTACCCAGGTGTTCGCTCTTGGGCACATTGTTGCCTGGATAGAGCGCTGACAAGGATTCCAGGCCGAGGCCGGTCAGTTTCTTGACGAGGTTTTTGATAGACACAGCTTTCATGACGTCATCCGCTGGGGAATAGGGTGGTTTGGAGGGGGGTGAGAAGGTTTTTATCCGGCATCAATGACGAGTGGTGATCAATAATCAGCCACGGGTCACCGCTTTTGCGATAAACAAAACTGGAGCGCAGGGGGATGGGTTCATTGTCACCCACCCGTGTTCCGTAGTTGCCGGTATTCACCGCAATGCCACCAAAGACCCGGATATTCATGGGTTCGAGGAAAAACATCTCCAAAACGCCGGGTCGAGTAGGCGCAAAATATTCCCGAAAGAGGGTTTTGCCCTTGCGCAAGACCGGTGAGCTGGTGCTAGGCAGAATGGCATCTTCAGCATACAGTCCGACCATGACATCGGCGTTGCCCTCGCCAATATTCTCGGCCCAGAAATTGGCTGTAGCGCGGATGTCATCGATGTCATCTCCGTAAGCCTGGAGAGAACAGGCGGCAAGCGCGAATACCAGGCCCAGGCGTCGGTATAGCAGGCGCAGGTAGTGATTGGCTGTGAGCCGTGACAGGCATGAAAAAACTGGCATGAAACTGTTCAACGAATCCCCCTTGGATAAACGTTTCCCCGGTCTGACGATCTGACGTCATGAACGATTCCTTTATATCATGACTTGCTTGTACCCAGCATCATGTTCGCGTCAAACCGGCGGGTAGGCTACACTGCTGCGCAAGCCATAATGGAGACCTTTATATGTCCTTTGTCGTTGCTCCTGTTCCACAACCCGTGGTTGCTGTCGTCGGGGAAGCGAACAGTTTTCCCGTGCATCGTATTTACTGTGTTGGCAAGAATTACGCTGACCATATTCGTGAAATGGGCTCTGATCCCCAGCGCGACCCGCCATGTTTTTTCATGAAACCGGCCGATGCTGTGACGGCTGGCCCCAATGTCCCTTACCCGCCCGGTACGAAAAACTACCACTATGAAACCGAGCTCGTGCTTGCCATTGGCAAGGAAGGGCGCAACATCAGTGCCGCGGATGCCCAGCCGTACATCTATGGTTATGCTGTGGGTTTTGACATGACCCGTCGCGACCTGCAGATGAAGTCCGGTGGCCTAGGGCATCCTTGGGATTCCGGCAAGGGTTTTGATTATTCGGCACCGGTTTCCGCCATTGTGCCCGCCGCTGTGTCGGGTCCAATCACCACGGGACGGCTCAGCCTGATCGTGAATGGCGAGACTCGGCAGGATACCGATATCGCCAACCAGATCTGGAAGAATGCGGAAATCATCGCCGAGTTGTCCAAACTCTTTCTCCTCAAGCCCGGTGATCTTGTTTTTACCGGAACGCCAGCCGGGGTAGGGCCGGTTCAACCCGGAGACAAGCTCGTGGCCACGATAGAAAATGTCGGTGAGCTGGCCATCGAAATCACACCGGGAATGTAGGCGTGCAGGAAGTTAAGGCATGCCCGCCTGACCGCTTTCTGCTAATGTTGCTGTTTCCCTGACTGGCCGACTCATGCAGCCCCGCGTTCATAGCCTGCGCACATTACTGGATCGCCGCTTTGTGGTGGTTTACCTCATTGGAATATCCAGCGGTTTCCCCTGGGTCCTGCACGGTTCTGTACTGGCATTGTGGATGCAGAGTGAAGGCCTGTCCCGTTCGGCCATTGGTTTTATTGGCGCAATTACCGCCAGTTACGCGTTCAACTGGGCCTGGGCGCCATTGATTGACCGAATCCGGCTGCCGATACTGTTCAAGCTGTTCGGCCAACGTCGTTCCTGGATCCTCTTCTGCCAGGGCCTGATCATTATCTTGTTGCTCCTGCTTGGCGGCACCAGTCCGGTCGACAATCTGTTTCTGGTCGGCCTGTGTGCCCTGGGCATAGCCATAGTTTCCGCTAGCCAGGATGTCGCCATTGATGCCTATCGTGTGATGTTGTTCCACCGTGAGGAAATGGATGAAAAGATTCCCTGGGCCTCGGCCATCGCAACAGCCGGCTGGCAGTCGGGTTATGCCTTCATCGGCGGTACGCTGGCACTGATGCTCGGCGGGGAAACCATCGGCTTGCCGTGGCCAACGGCATATCGCGTGTTGACGCTGTTTGTGGCGCTGTTGATGGTCACGGTCATGTTTTCCCCTGAGCCCCTGGAACACGAGGCCGCACCAAAACCACTGGGAGCTGACGGCAAGGTGCGCCCGGCCAACTGGCTGAAGGACACCGTGATAGATCCCTTTACCGAATTCTTCAGTCGCTGTGGCTTTAAACTCGCGCTCGGCATCCTTGTGTTCCTATTCAGCTTTCGGCTTGGCGAGGCCATGCTCGGGCGTATGTCGCTGGTGTTCTATGTGGAGCTGGGTTTCACGACCGAGCAGATCGCGTTCTACTCGAAGTTCTTTGGCGGCTTCATGACTATCGTCTTCGCCCTGATCGGTGCTTTTGTGAATACCCGTTTTGGGATTGTGCGCGGTATGGTGGTCGGCGGGATCGCCATGGCGTCTTCCAACCTGCTATATGCCCTGATGGCAGAAGTGGGTCCGGAGCCCTGGCTTTTTGTGGTGACGCTGCTGATTGATAACTTTACCCAGGCATTTGCTACCGTCTGTGCCGTGTCGTTCATTTCCTACTTTGCCAGTCGCACCTATACCGGCACCCAGTTTGCCTTGATGACGTCCATCTCCAATTTCGGACGCACCACACTGGCTGCCAGCAGTGGGGCTATCGTGGATGGCCTGGGGGGTAACTGGGCGCTGTTTTTCATCATCACCACGGTCATGGTGATACCGGCGCTGTTGATCCTGATCTGGGTTGGCAAGATGCTGAAAGTCTTCAACGGCGACGCCAGCAAGGATGCTGTAAACACCGGCTAGTCGTGGACTAGGCTGTCCCTAAATGGCCCATTTTCACCCAGAGCAGGCTGTCTGCATCCATGATGGGACAATGGACACTGCCGGGCGGCATACGCAGCCAGGTCCCGGGGCCGTAGCTGCCAAACTCATCATGAAAGCCCCCCTCGATGACGAAAATTTCTTCCCCTTGCAGATGCTTGTGTGCAGGGCCGGTGGTGCCTTGCAGCAGCTTCACCAACACCACTGTTTCTGTACCAAACTCATGCAGAGGTAACATGCGGCCACCGTTGTCCAGTGTGCGCCACTCGGCAGCCCTGGTACGCATGGCAAGCCGGGTAGTGTCTTCAGGTGCCATCTGATGCAGCTTGACGAGGATAATGCAGCCTTCCTGGCTGAAGGGGGCGTGGATGAAACCCTTCGGATTGCGGAAATAGGTGCCGGCATGAAAATCGCCGGTTTCATCGGAAAACGTGCCTTCCAGCACAAGAATTTCTTCGCCCAGCGGATGATTGTGGCCCCTGAAACTGGCACCGGGGTCATAACGCACGATACTGGTGGCATGGCCGCATTCGACGTCTTCCCGCGCCAGTGGCTTGCGCCAGACGCCCGCGGCCGGGCTGGGCACCCAGTCCATGTTGGCGGTATCGATGACAACCCGCTCTGAAAAGTCCATGTTCAACACGGTTTAGTTCTCCTGAAACACAATGCGTCCACCGACCATGGTCAGGATCGGTCGAATCCAGAAAATCTCATCTGCCGGCACGGTCATGTAGTCCTGGTTGAGTACCACCAGGTCGGCAAACTTGCCCGGTTCCAGCGAACCCAGATTGTCTTCCTGGCGAAGCAGCCAGGCGTTGTGACGGGTATGCGCGGTAAGTGCTTCTTCCCGGGTCAGGGTCTGGTCCAGGGCCGGGTTGCCGGCAATGTCGGCACCGCTGACGGCCCAGCCGAGCGTGATGAAAGGCTGGTAGTGGGACACGATGGTGGCGTCTGTGCCAAGGCCGAAGATGATGCCGCTGTCGGCAATGTCCCGAAATGGGATACGAACGCCGCCATTCATGCCGACGCCATGCACAGCAAGGGTCATGCCCAGGGCTTTGGCGCGGGCAATACTGTCAGTGGTGATGTCATAGACATGGGCCAGCGTCCAGCGTAGGTCATCCATCTGTACGCGTTGATTAAGGCGTTCAAAGCGGTTCAGCAAATCCTGCACTGACCAGTTGCTCATGGTGTGTTCATGGATGTGCCAGTCGTTTTCTGCGGCAGCAGTTGCGATTTCCATCAGCGCCGCCATGATCTCTTCCGGCCAGGGGCCATTCTGGGAAGGAAAGTCAAAGAAGGGCAGGTAAATGTGCTCACCCAGTCCGTAAAGCCCGTAATCACCATCAAAGGTATTGGGCGTGTTACTGTTGATCAGGGAGACTGCCGCTTGTGCGCCCTCGGGATCATTGGCTTCATAAGTCAGGGTATGCCAGATACGCAGGGGCAGGGCACCGTTCTCCGCCCGGCGCTCGAGCACGTAATCTTCCCCCTCCGGACCGCGGCCAAGACTGTAAACCGCCGTGAGGCCATGGCTGTTCAGGGTGTGCATGAAATCCGTGAGGTTTTGCTCCAGTTGAGCTTCCGAGGTGGGCGCAATTTCCTGGATCAGGCTGCCGTAGGGCGGCTGGAACGTGGCCAGCCCTGTGGCCGGGTGACGAGCGCCGGCGGCCGGGTCCATGCCAACGGCCTCCAGCGCCAGGGTATTGGCATAGACCATGTTGTAACGTTCCTGCAGGAACAGGGGGTTATCCGGTGCCACAGCATCCAGCTCCGCCAGTGTGAAGCCACCGGGCTGGTCGGCAAATTGTTCGGGATACCAGCCACCCTGGGTCAGAATCCATTCTCCCGGTGCAAATTCTGCCACCTTGTCGGCCAGGATCTGCAGCGCTTCCGTGCGTGTGTTGATGCCATCCAGCCGTGGCTGGCGATGCCAGCGCTGTACCGCTCGCAGGAAATGAAAATGGTTGTCGATCAGACCAGGCACGACTGTGGCGCCTTGCAGGTCATGTATGGTCGTACCGTCATCGGCCAGTGCCGCTATGCTCGCGGAGTCGCCAGTAGCGCTGATGCGATCCCCGGTAATGGCCAGGGCCTCAACGATGCGAAAGTCTGCATCAACAGTCAGTATCTTGCCGTTGATGAAGATCGTGTCGGGCGTTTGTGAATGACCTGGTACAGCCAGGCTGAAACCCAGCAGGATGCCGGTGATGGTTCTGAAAACAGTCTGCATGCTAGCTCCCTAGTTTCAGGGCACGATAGCACAGTGATCATTAGGCGCAAATGCCAGAATTTTGCCGCTTTTTCGGCCTGGGAAAACCGTATTGAGCTGTTTAAATGG
>Ga0255767_1000388_pt1 | contig 39496 bp, 52 predicted proteins | sample 071ome_24_FD_179967 | JGI IMG/M metagenome (GOLD analysis project Ga0255767, IMG submission 179967) | Coastal salt marsh microbial communities from the Groves Creek Marsh, Skidaway Island, Georgia - 071402CT metaG (version 2) | ecosystem: Environmental > Aquatic > Marine > Intertidal zone > Salt...
TGGTGACAATGTGACGATGACTGTTGAGTTGGGTAAGCCGATCGCGATGGATGAGGGTTTGCGTTTCGCGATTCGTGAGGGTGGTCGGACCGTTGGTGCGGGCCGCGTCACCAAAATCATCAAGTGACGCCCCTCACTCAACGAACGAAAGCAGATTGACATGGCTCAAAATATTCGTATTCGGCTGAAGGCGTTTGATCACGAGATCATCGACCAGTCGACGAAAAAGATTGTTGAAACGGTGAACCGCACCGACGCAAATGTCCGCGGCCCGATTCCGTTGCCGACCGACAAGCATCGCTACACGGTCATCCGTGGACCACACGTCGACAAAGACTCGCGTGAGCATTTCGAGATGCGAATCCACAAGCGGCTCATCGATATTGTCAACCCCAACGCGAAGACTATCGATTCGCTCCAGCGCATCGAGCTTCCCGCGGGCGTTGATATCGAGATCAAGATCCAGAATTCTTGAGCCTCTTGATTTCTTCGCTGTAGGGGTTACTCTTCGCCTTCGGTGAACGAAATCACAGAATCACAAGATCAGAGGAGTGCAGCGGTCTCGTTGCGCGGCATCTCGAAACTCTTCGATGATGTCACCGCGGTAGACAGCGTCGACCTTGACATTGGTGACAGCGAGTTCTTTGCGTTGCTCGGACCATCGGGCTGCGGAAAGACCACCACCCTCCGCATGATTGCGGGTCTTGAGATTCCCTCTGCGGGCAGTCTCCAGATCTTTGGTGAGGAAGTGGGTTCGCTGCCGCCCAATAAGCGGCCGGTGAACACGGTCTTTCAAAACTACGCCTTGTTCCCGCACATGAGTGTTGCTGACAACGTCGCGTTCGGGTTGAAGATGCGCAAGATCCCGAAATCGGAGATCTCAACACGGGTGCACGAGGCAATTTCGCTTGTTCGGATGACGGGAATGGAAGATCGTCGGCCGAATCAACTTTCTGGTGGTCAACAGCAACGTGTTGCGCTCGCTCGAGCACTCGTCAATCGACCGAAAGTGTTGCTCCTTGATGAACCACTTGCCGCTCTCGACCTGAAATTGCGTCAAGAGATGCAATTCGAGTTGAAGCAGCTGCAGCGCGAAGTCGGCATCACATTCGTCTTCGTCACCCACGATCAAGAGGAGGCGCTTGCGCTTTCTGACCGAATTGGTGTGATGAACGACGGACGCTTGTTGCAGGTCGGCACCCCCGAAGAAATGTATGACGCCCCGATTGACCGCTTCGTGGCCGATTTCATTGGTCGCTCAAACTTTCTCAACGGCACTCTGGAATCGGCCGAGGTTGTCTGTCTTGCCAATGGCCAACGGATACGTGTGCCGCAGGTTGACGCAGTTTCAGTAGGCGACGAGGTGCAGGTGAGTTTGCGGCCCGAGCGAGTGATGATCGGTGACCTCGATAGTGCACCGCATGACAGCGCGCAACTGTCAGGAACTGTTGAGACCGAGACGTTCTTGGGCAACAGTGTTGTGTACCGAGTCGCTCTCGACTGGATGACCATTGAAGTGGAGGCTGATCACCGGCCTGACGTCGAGCGCTATCACGCTGGTGATCGAGTCGATCTGTGGTGGAGAGACGATGCCGTTGCGGTGGTTCGGCCGTGAAGCTCGGAGCCGCTGAACTCAAACGTGAGCGTGAAGAGCGCCGCCGCGGCTTTTTCCTCGCCCTGCCATCGTTCGCCTACATGGTGCTGTTCTTCGCACTGCCACTCGTCATCGTGTTGATCTACAGCTTTGCCACTCGCACCAGCACCGGGTCGACCGCACTGTCAGATTGGAATTTCGACGCATATCGCAAGCTCGGTGAACCAATCGTTCGAAATGTTGTGGTGCGGTCGGTGGTGCTTGCGGTCATCACGACGGTGATCTGTCTCGTGGTGGCTTACCCATTTGCCTGGTTCTGTGCTCATCAACGACCAACTGTGCGCAACGTATTGCTCATCGCCGTGATGATTCCGTTCTGGACAAATTTCCTTGTGCGCAATTACGCATGGCGAATCTTGCTCTCCAAGGGCGGACCAATTTCGACGTTTACTGAAGCAATCGGGCTCGGAGAGGTCGACATTCTGTTCACGAAGACAGCGGTCGTCATCGGTCTGGTCTATGCGTATCTGCCGTTCATGATCCTTCCGCTTTACGCATCTATCGATCGTCTTGATCAACGTCTTGTCGAAGCAGGTCGCGACCTGTACGGCTCAGGGCCCCAAACATTTCGGCGCATTATTCTTCCGCTCACCATGCCCGGCGTGATCGCAGGCTCAATCTTGGTATTCGTTCCTTCAATGGGGGCCTATGTGACCCCTGAACTTCTCGGCGGTGGAAAAGAGACGATGCTCGGTTCGTACATCGTGACGCAGTTCCTTACCGCTCGGAACTGGCCGGTCGGCGCGTCTCTCTCGTTCGTGCTGATGGCCGTCATGCTGGTCTCGACGGTTGTGTATTTCCGATCTGGCGGAAGGAACCTATGAGCCAGTCGCATCAGCACAGACTGCCGGTGTGGGCACTTCGCACCAACGGTGGCGTTGTCCTTCTTTTCCTCTATGCGCCAATCATTTTGTTGGTGATCTTTTCGTTCTCGGCGAGCCGGATACCGGGTCAATGGGGTGGCTTCACCACCGAGTGGTACGCAACGTTGTTCGATGACAGTCGTTTACAACGGACGATCTCGGTCTCGGTTCGAGTTGCGCTGGTCTCGACGCTCATCGCCACGGTGCTGGGCACGATGGCAGCCCTTGCCCTCGAACGGTTCACCTTCAGAGGTCGTCGGGTATTCGACGCGTTGCTGTACCTACCCATCATCATTCCCGACGTGACGATGGCGGTCATGATGCTGATGTTCTTCTCTCAGTCATTCAATGTGGTTGATGCTGTATTCGGGCTCGGAATCTCGAAGGGTTTCGGCACCATTGTGGTGAGCCACGTTGCATTCAACATTGCATTCGTCTCAGTCGTCGTGCGGGCGCGCATCGCTGGCATGAATGCAACGCTCGAACAGGCGGCATCCGACCTTTACGCATCTCGCTGGCAGGCCTTTCGATATGTAACCCTTCCGCTGATCGCTCCGGGTGTGCTTGGCGGGGCACTCCTTGCTCTCACGCTCTCGCTCGACGATGTCGTTGTCACCCAGTTCGTCGCTGGTCCTGGATCGACTACTCTGCCGGTCTATGTGTTTTCGCTCATCAGAAAGGGCGTGACTCCGACCATCAACTCGGTGTCAGTCATCATGCTGGTAGCGTCGCTCATTCTTGTTGCGGGCTCTGTGGCTCTGCAGCGAGCTAACGCCTCTCGCGGGCGCCAACAACTCCAAACATCAGGGGGAACATCATGAGAACAACAACTTTACGATTGGCGGGTGTAGCCGTTGCCGGGGCAATGGTTCTCGCCGCTTGTGGCGGTGGAGATGATGCATCTAGTGCCGCTGCATGTGAGGCAGGGAAAACCGACGGTGATCTCTTTCTCTACAACTGGTCGGAATACATCGACCCAGAACTGAAGACAGCATTCGAAGCCGAATACGGCGTTTCGGTCACCGAAGACAACTACGACTCCAATGAGGCAATGCAGCCGATTGTGGCTGCAGGAAACTCTGGCTATGACGTAATCGTCCCCTCTGACTACATGGTCACGATCATGATCGAAGAGGGAACCATTCAGAAACTCAATAAGGCCGCGATTCCAAATTTCGGAAACCTTGACCCCAATCTCGACACCTCGTATGACCCAACCGGAGAATACGTTGCTCCGTATCAGGGTGGTACCACCGGATTGGGCGTGAATCTCTCAGTGGTTGGTGATGATGCCGCTGCAGGTTGGGGACTCGTCTTCGATCCAGCAATCGCATCGAAGTACGCCGGTCAGATCACGTTGCTGAATGACCCACGCGAAACACTTGGTGCCGCACTCAAGTACCTCGGATACTCGTTGAACACGACCGACGATGGTGAGCTCGCTGAGGCTAAAGATCTGGTTGCAGCAGCGGTGGAGAATATTGCGGCATTCGAGTCTGATCAGTACGACGAATTGTTGACAACTGGTGAGTCAGTCATTGCCCACGGGTATTCCGGAAATGTGGTTGTTTCCATCGACGAATACGAAGGTGATGACGAATACGCGTATTTCGTTCCGTCGCAGGGTGGCACCATCTGGACCGACAACATGGCGGTTCCATTTGATGCACCGCACCCATGTACTGCTCACACGTTCATCAACTTCATCCTTGATGCAGATAACGGCGCGCAACTCAGCGAATGGAATTACTACGCAAGCCCGAATGCACGGTCAAATGAAGTGATGGATCCGGAAGTTCAAGAAGTTCTCGCAGTCATGTACCCCGATGACTTGAGCGGACTTGAATACATCACCGATACCGGCGACTTTGAGACCAACTTCTCAGACGCATTCAGCGAGGCCAAGGGCTGATTCAGTCTTGGTGAGAACTAAGTGAGAATGGCCCGCTGCGACTAGCAGCGGGCCATTTTGCTTGCTAAACCAGAGTGCATGGCAGAGTTACCTCCCCCAATAGCGCCGTCGTCTGACGTACAAGAAGACCCAGGTGAAAGCAGGCGTCGCCGTCGCCCATCGGCGACAGTGGCCATTTTGCTGTTGATTGCCTTGGCCTTCGCCGGGGGAGCGGTGATCGACCGATCAGTTGGAGACAGCGAGGACTCCTCGGCCAACAGCACACCTGATGTCGTTGAAGACATTGACGATCTCGATGACGACGAAGAAGAACCCGTTGTTTCGGAGTCCGGCTCAGATGAGACGGTCCCGGCAGCAGTGACGAACCCATCGGAATCTGAATTTGCATTCACGATTGGTCCTGAACGAACCGGACCATTCGAACGAATCGACGTTGCTGCTGTCGCTGCCCAGATGGGCCCAAGCACCGTCACGGTGATGGCTGAACTAGCAACAGGGTTCGGTCAGAGTGGATCGGTAGGAACCGGCATCATTGCAACCGCAGACGGCGAAATCGTGACAAATGCTCACGTTGTGGAGGGAGCGACATCGCTTCGTGTTCGTCTTGCAGGCGAAACCGAGCCTCGGGAGGCAACTTTGCTCGCGATCGACGTGGGGAATGACCTCGCTTTGCTCGATATCGAGGGAGAGGGCTTTCCTGCGGCAGTATTTGCACGACCAGGGTCGATTCGACTCGGTGACGAGGTTGTCGCCATTGGGTTTGCACTCGATCTCGACGGGGCACCGACTGTGACCCTTGGCATCGTGTCTGCGCTTAATCGGACACTTGTGACCGATGTTGGTGCTCTCGATGGGTTGTTACAGACCGACGCAGCAATCTCTTCAGGAAATTCCGGTGGTCCACTGGTCAATGCGGCCGGAGAAGTGGTCGGAATCAACACTGCGGTGGCTCGAGGATCGTCAACACTCGCGGCGTCAAATATTGGCTTTTCGATTTCGGTTGACGAAGCGCTGCCGATTTTTGAGCAACTACGTAAGCAGTCTCGAGGCGAGCAGCGAGAAGAGGGATTTCTTGGGGTTGCGCTCGACGAGCGCAACGACGGTGGTGTTGGTGCAGTCATTAGAGATGTCAATGTTGGGACACCGGCGGATGCTGCTGGTTTGCAGGCAGGCGACATCGTTATTGCCGTTGACGGGGCGACAGTTGAGGGTGCAGCTGGGCTTATTGCTGCAATTCGTGACCTCGAACCGGGCGATTCCGTGCAAATTACGGTGCAACGCGGCGATGAACGTCTCGAAGTTGTTGCGGAACTGACCTCGCGCCCAACTTCTTGACCGGAGCGCCGATGTCGTAAAGGTTGGAACCTGCACGAATGCCGATAGCGTTTTGAACTTGTGCCTAGCGCCTGTTGGGTACAACGTACAAATGATGTCCGTGTGAGCCCGGAAACGGGGACCTCACGGCGACCTCCAAACCCGTGCTCCGCAACTTCGGTTGGCGGAGCACTTGCGTGAAGCCACTCCGGGAGGCTCACGTCGACTCAACCGGAACGTAATCGTGTGGATAGCCCGTAAGGGCTCGATCAACCAAAGGAAGCCGTTATGGCACAAACAGCGATCGTCGGCGAAAAAGTCGGCATGACCCAAAAATGGGTTGATGACCGAATGCTCGCCGTGACCGTGCTCCGTGTAGAGCCAATGCGGGTGGTGCAAATCAAGACCACTGAGCGCGATGGCTACACGGCATTACAGGTCACCTACGGGCACCGAGATGCCCGCAAACTCAACCAACCCGACGCCGGTCACTATGCCAAGGCTGGGGTTCAGCCAGGACGCCGACTCGTCGAAATCCGCCTCGATTCGATCGATGGCTTTGAGGTTGGCCAAGAAATCACCGTCGACCAGTTCGCCGTTGGCGACCGCATCGACGTCACCGGAGTGAGCCGCGGAAAAGGTTTTGCAGGAACGATGAAGCGTCACAACTTCAAGGGCCAGCCAGCCAGCCACGGTAACCACAAGAAGCACCGTGCACCTGGTTCTGTGGGAGCGGGCTCGTTCCCTGGTCGAGTCATCAAGGGAATCAAGATGGCCGGACACATGGGTCACGAACAGGTCACCACGCTGAACCTCGAAGTCGTGGAAGCTGACGCTGAACGCCAGGTGATGTTGGTGAAGGGCTCAGTTCCTGGTCCGAACGGTGGTCTGATTCAAGTTCGCAACGCCGTCAAATCTGCAGTGAAGGGATCGTGAGATGGCAACGCTGAAGATGAAGAATGCTGCAGGAAAAGAAGCCGGATCGGTCGAACTCGACGATGCCGTCTTTGGTGTGCAGCCAAACGTGCCAGTGATGCACCAAGTGGTGACCGCCCAGCTCGCAGCTCGTCGCTCGGGTACGCAAAGCACGAAAACTCGTAGTGAGGTCCGTGGTGGCGGCGCAAAGCCATTCCGCCAGAAGGGCACCGGTAACGCCCGTCAGGGTTCAATTCGTGCCCCGCACTTCAGCGGCGGCGGTATTGCCCTCGGCCCGAAGCCACGCAAGTACAACCAGCGCACGCCAAAGAAGATGGTGCGCCTTGCGCTTCGTTCCGCCCTTTCTGATCGGGTCAACGAAGGATGTGTCACCGTCGTTGATTCATGGTCATTTGCTGAGCCGAGCACAAAAGAAGGCGTGAAGGCGCTCGCAGCTCTCGGTATCGAGGGTCGCGTGCTCATCGTTCTCGGCGCCGGTGATGAGAATGCAGCGATGAGTTTCCGCAATATTCCGGAAGTGCAGCTCATCTCGATGCAAGAACTCAACGCCTATGACGTGCTGTGCAACGACCACATCTTGTTCACCTCAGCGACGCTGCCGTCAGCGGTTGCTGCAAACGAAAGTGCTGGTGAGTGATGAAAGACCCACGCGACATCATCATTGCCCCGGTGGTCTCTGAAAAGAGCTACGCCGCAATGGAATCCGGTGTGTACACGTTCAAGGTTGCGAGTAGTGCCAGCAAGCCCGAGATTCGCGACGCCGTCGAATCGATCTGGGACGTTGAGGTGCTGAAAGTCAACACGATCAACCGGAAGGGCAAGTCCACCCGAGTGCGCAATTCGAATCGTCGAGGCTCAAAGCCCGACAGCAAGCGTGCCATCGTCACCCTGGCAGCGGGCGAAATCCCGTTGTTCGAGAACTGAGGACATCATGGCTATTCGTTCACGCCGCCCAACCAGCCCCGGACGCCGTTTTCAAACGTCTTCCGACTTCTCTGACATCACGAAGAGCTCACCAGAGCGCACTCTGCTCGCACCATCGAGCAAGTCAGGTGGTCGAAACAACTACGGCCGCAAAACCTCACGCCATCGCGGTGGTGGCCACAAGCGTCGTTACCGCGTTGTCGATTTCCGTCGCGTAAAAGACGGTGTCGCCGGCCGCGTTGCAGCAATTGAATACGATCCGAACCGCACGTGCCGCATCGCCCTCATTCACTACACCGACGGCGATAAGGCGTACATTTTGGCGCCGAAGGGTCTCTCTGTCGGCGACACTGTGATGAGCGGTCAAGGTGCTGATATCCGTCCGGGTAACGCAATGGCATTGCGGTATATCCCAGTCGGTACGGTCATTCACAACGTTGAGCTTCGCCCCGGACAAGGCGGCAAGATCGGTCGCTCAGCTGGCATTGCTGTGCAGCTCGTTGCGAAAGATGGCGATTTCGCCACACTTCGTATGCCATCGACCGAGATGCGCCGTGTGCTCATCGACTGTCGTGCAACCGTTGGCGAAGTCGGCAACTCAGAACACGAGCTGGTGAAGATCGGTAAAGCCGGTCGTAACCGCTGGAAGGGCGTTCGCCCTCAGACTCGTGGTGTCGCAATGAACCCGGTCGACCACCCACTCGGTGGTGGTGAGGGTCGCACTTCAGGTGGTCGTCCCGCCGTTTCACCATGGGGTAAGCCAGAGCGCCGTACCCGCAACAAGAACAAGTCGAGTCAGCAACTCATCGTCCGTCGCCGTCGTACCGGCAAGGGCCGTCGGTGAGTCGGGGAGAGGTAGAAACTTATGTCTCGTAGTCTTAAGAAGGGAGCGTTCGTCGACGGTCACCTGTTGGCAAAGGTCGACGCACAGAACGCTGCAGGAGAGCGAAAGGTCATCAAGACCTGGTCACGTCGCTCCACCATCATTCCTGACATGGTCGGGCACACGATCGCCGTTCATGACGGTCGTAAGCACGTACCGGTGTACATCACGGAGTCAATGGTCGGTCACAAACTCGGTGAGTTCAGCCCGACACGCACCTTCAAGTTCCACGCCGGACAGGAGAAGGGGGCACGTCGCTAATGACTGGTCCGAAGCTCAATGAGAAGGCGATGGTCGCAGGGGAGCGTTCTGGCACCCGTGCGGTCGCTCGCCACGTTCGATCATCAGCATCGAAGGCTCGAGTTGTTCTCAACTTGATCCGTGGCCTTGATGTTCGTTCAGCAGATGAAGTGCTCATGCTCACCGAGCGTGGAATTGCCCGCGATATTCGCAAGGTGCTGCGCTCTGCGGTTGCAAACGCTGTCAACAACGATGAGCAAGACGCCTCAGAGTTGTATGTCATCGCCTGCTTCGCCGACGAAGGCTCGACCTTGCGTCGGTTCCGTCCCCGTGCTCGTGGTCGTGCAACCCGCATTCGCAAGCGCACCTGTCACATCACCGTGATCGTTGCTCGCATGAGCGACGAGCGTCTCGCAGTGATTCAGGCACGTGCCGAAGGCGCATCGGCGTCGGCTCAAGCAAGTCGCCGTGCACGTGTTGAGCGGAGCCGCCAGCGTGCCGAAGAGGCAAAGGGCGAAATCGACGCTGTTGACGAAGCCGAAGATGAGATCATCGACGAAAGCGCTGACGTAGAGGCTGCTGACGACGCAGAAGCAACTGACGTTGCCGAGGACGCGGTCGAAGAGGCAGTTGAAGAGACCGAAGACGCTGCTGAAGCAGAGGCCGAGTCAGATGACGAAGCGGAGGCCGAAGCCGCCGAAGCAGAGGCTGAAACTGAATCCGAGACCGACGATGACGCAAGCACCGAAGAGGAGCAGAACTAATGGGTCAGAAGATCAACCCTTATGGCTTCCGCCTCGGCGTGAGCACCGACTGGAAGAGCCGCTGGTTTAGCGATCGTGAGTACAAGCAGTACCTCACCGAAGACTGGCAGATTCGTGACTCAGTTATGGAGCGCCTTGAGACCGCAGCCATCAGCCGCATCGAGATCGAGCGCACCCGTGACAAGCTCCGCGTCGATATTCACACCGCCCGTCCGGGCATCGTGATCGGCCGTAAAGGTGCTCAAGCAGACGAACTTCGCCAGATGATCACCAAGATCACCGGCAATCCCCGTATCCAGCTCAACATCGTCGAGATCAAGACCCCCGAGCTTGATGCAGCGCTTGTGGCACAGGGAGTGGCAGATCAGCTCGCAAATCGCATCGCGTTCCGCCGGGCGATGAAGCGTGCCGTGCAGAATGCCCAGCGCGCCGGCGCACTCGGAATTCGCGTGCAGTGCTCAGGCCGTCTTGGTGGCGCAGAAATGAGCCGCACCGAGTGGTACCGCGAAGGCCAGGTGCCGTTGCACACCCTTCGGGCAGACATCGACTACGGCTTCCGTGAAGCAAAGACCGCAAATGGTCGCGTTGGTGTCAAGGTTTGGCTCTATAAGGGCGAGATTCTTCCGTACCGGTCATCTAACGATGAAAAGATTGCCCGTGAGGCAGCAATGGCCGTTGGTGAAACATCTGGTCAGGCCGCAGACATCGGCCGCAAGGTCGTGTCATCAGCAGGTCCCCGTGCTGCTGCCGAAGAAACCGAGCCAGCTCCGCTCGTCCGTGAGGCCGATCCTGAGCTTGAGAAGTTGCTCGATGAAGAAGAGACCATTACCCGTCAGACGCGCGAAGCAAACGAAACCCCGCACTTCCGCGGTGACGACTGAGGGGATAGGAGTTCATCATGTTGATGCCTCGAAAGGTTGCACACCGTAAACACCACCGTGGCCGTACCCGTGGTATGGCAAAGGGCGGTACCGAGTTGGCATATGGCGACTACGGAATTCAAGCACTCGAACCGGGTTGGATTACCGCCCGCCAGATCGAGGCTGCCCGTATTGCAATGACCCGTTCCATCAAGCGTGGCGGCAAAGTCTGGATCAACGTGTTCCCAGACAAGCCGGTGACGAAGAAGCCAGCCGAGACCCGCATGGGTTCAGGCAAAGGTAACCCTGAGTTTTGGGTCGCCGTCGTTCGTCCAGGTCGCGTGATGTTCGAGCTTTCGTTCCCAAATGATGAGCAGGCAAGGATCGCTCTCAACAAGGCGATTCAGAAGCTCCCGATCAAAGCTCGCATCCTTACCCGCAACGAGCAGATCTGAGGACTGTCATGGCACGTAAGAACGAATTCAACGACATGGACTTGGCCGGGCTCGCAGACGAACTCCGCGCCAGTAAGCATGAGGCCTTGAACCTCCGGTTCCGTAACGCAACCGGTCAACTTGAAAAGACCTCCGAAATTCGCGCCGTCCGCCGGCGTATTGCTCGTATCAACACCGTGATCCGTCAGCGTGAGATCGCTGCGGCAGAGGCAGAGAGCTGAACCAATGAGTGAGACCAGCACGACCAGGGCTGCCCGCAAGGTACGCGAAGGCATCGTCACATCGAATGCGATGGATAAGACGGTTGTCGTCACTGTGACCGACCGCGTCCGCCATGCCCGGTACAACAAGTTCGTCATGCGCACCAAGAAGTTGCATGCACATGACGAGGCCAACGACGCAGGCGTTGGCGACAAAGTTCGAGTTATGGAGACTCGCCCGCTCAGCAAGAACAAGCGCTGGCGGGTCGTTGAGATCGTGGAGCGTGCACGATGATCCAGCAGGAGAGCCGCCTTCGCGTGGCTGATAACAGTGGTGCAAAGGAAGTGCTCTGCATCAAGGTGCTCGGTGGTACCCGCCGCCGTTACGCCTCGATCGGTGACATCTTCGTGGCAACCGTGAAAGACGCCATCCCTGGCGCTGGCGTAAAGAAGGGTGACGTCGTGAAGTGCGTCGTCGTTCGCACGAAGAAAGAGAAGCGTCGTGCCGATGGCAGTTATATCCGTTTCGACGAGAACGCAGCCGTCATCATCAAAGACGATCTCACGCCACGTGGTACCCGCATCTTCGGACCAGTTGGCCGTGAACTCCGCGACCGTCGCTTCATGCGTATCGTCTCGCTTGCACCGGAGGTGATCTGACATGAAGATCCGTAAAGGTGACACCGTTCTTGTCATCGCTGGCAAGGACAAAGGCAAGGAAGGCACCGTCGACCGTGTGCTTCCAAAGGAAAACAAAGTCGTGGTGACAGGTATCAATACCGCCGTTCGCCACCAGCGTCCGCTCCGCGCAAATGAGCAGGGTGGTCGCATCGACAAAGACATGCCGATCGATGTTTCGAACGTCATGCTCGTTCACAAGGGCAAGCCAGTGCGCGTCGGATATCGCACAGAGTCTGATGGCAGCAAAGTGCGTATTGCCCGTCCAAGCGGTGAGGTAATCAAGTGAGCACATTGACTCAGCCCCGCCTGAAGGCGAAGTACAACAATCAGGTTAAGAGCGATCTGCAAGCATCGCTGTCGATTGACAACGTCATGCAGATCCCGAAGATTGACAAGATCGTGATCAACATGGGTGTTGGGCGTGCTGCTCAGCAAGCGTCGCTGCTTGAAGCGGCAGTGTCCGATCTCTCACTCATCTCAGGTCAGAAGCCGGCCGTGACGATCGCAACTAAGTCGATCGCCGGGTTCAAGCTCCGTGAAGGTCAAGCCATTGGCTGCAAGGTGACCCTCCGTGGCGATCGCATGTGGGAATTCCTCGACCGACTCATCGCTGTCGCAATTCCTCGTATCCGTGACTTCCGCGGGCTCCCTGCACACTCATGGGATGGCCGAGGAAACTACACGTTCGGTCTCTCCGACCAAACCGTGTTCCCGGAAATCAACCCAGACAAGGTTGACAACCCCCGTGGTATGGACATCACCATTGTGACGACCGCAACCACCGATGCCGAAGGCCGTGCACTGCTCGACGCATTCGGGTTCCCGTTTAAGCGGGGCGCCGATGCCGACAACGCACCACGCCGCAAGAAGAATCGCCACCCGCAGTTCCGCGGTGGCAAGAAGAAGTGACCTGAGCGACGAAGCGAAGAGGACGACGAAGATCTCATGGCCAAGAAAGCCCTAATCAACAAATCGAACGGAACGCCGAAGTACAAAGTGCGTGCGTATACCCGCTGCCGCCGTTGCGGCCGTCCCCGTTCGGTGTACCGCAAGTTTGGACTCTGTCGTGTGTGCCTCCGCGAGATGGCGCACGCAGGAGAGATCCCCGGCCTGACCAAGTCGAGCTGGTGAGAGGAGCGCAACGATGTTGACAGATCCCATCGCTGACATGCTCACCCGTGTTCGTAACGCGAACACTGCGATGCATGACACCGTGACAATGCCGTCATCGAAGCAGAAGGTCGCATTGGCCAAGTTGCTCGAGTCCGAGGGTTATATCTCGGGTTTTGCTGTGGCGCCCTCAACAAAGGGTCCGGGCGAGGTGTTGACCATCACGATGAAGTACTCGACCGAGCGTGACCGGACGATCTCCGGGCTTCGTCGAATTTCTACCCCAGGCCTTCGCGTGTACCGCAAGGCCGACTCGGTGCCACGCGTTCTTGGTGGACTCGGGGTGGCTGTCCTGTCCACGAGTCGCGGACTCATGACCGACCGCGAGGCGCGTCGCCAAAAAGTTGGCGGCGAGGTCCTTTGCTACGTCTGGTAACAGGCGAGCGGAAGGAGAGACGTCATGTCACGAATTGGTAACGCACCGGTCGCAGTACCGAGCGGAGTTGAAGTGTCCGTGAGTGGCCGCACCGTCACGGTGAAGGGCCCCAAGGGGACGCTGAGCCGAGATATTCCAGGCCTGATCGAGATTGTTCAGGAAGAGGGAACGCTGACGTTCTCTCGTCCGAATGACGAGCGGCAGAACCGTGCAATGCATGGTCTCGTGCGCAGCCTCGTCAACAACATGGTCACCGGGGTCACTGAAGGTTTCAAGAAAGAACTTGAGATCGTCGGCGTCGGTTACCGTGCAGAAGCTCAAGGTGCGAACGGTCTTCGTTTGAACCTCGGGTTCAGCCATCCAGTCAGCGTGTCTGCACCAGAGGGCATCTCGTTCGAAGTTCCAGCCCCGACGCAGGTGATTATTTCTGGAATTGATAAGGAAGTCGTTGGCCAGGTGGCCGCAGACATCCGCAGCATTCGCAAGCCAGAGCCCTACAAGGGCAAGGGTGTCCGCTATGCCGGTGAGCGTGTCATGCGCAAGGCCGGTAAGGCCGGCAAGAAGTAAGCCGGAACGTAAAGGAACACATCGATCATGAGTGATATCGCAAAGGCTCGACGCAAGGGTCGCATCACCCGCCACCGTCGGGTGCGTAAAAAGATCAGTGGTACCGCTGCTCGGCCTCGCTTGGCTGTCCACCGCTCAAACCGTCACATCACCGCTCAGGTGATTGACGATGAGTCAGGTCGCACCATTGCCGCAGCATCTTCGGTTGAGCCTGCACTTCGTTCAAATTCGTCAGGATCAGTTGAAGCCGCAACAAAGATTGGTGCTCTCGTCGCTGAACGAGCCCGCGCCGCAGGTGTTACCGCAGTGGTCTTTGACCGGGGCGGAAACCTCTACCACGGCCGTGTCGCAGCGGTCGCTACCGCCGCCCGCGAAGCAGGTTTGGAGTTCTGATGGCAGCACAACAAAACGACAACAACAATCAGGCAGAAAACGACGGTGGCCTCCGCGAATCTCGCGTGATCACCATCAACCGTGTCGCCAAGGTCGTGAAGGGCGGACGTCGCTTCGCATTCACCGCTCTCGTCGTCGTCGGAGACGGCAATGGTCGCGTTGGCCTCGGCTATGGAAAGGCCAAAGAAGTTCCGTTGGCGATCCAAAAGGGCACTGAAGAAGCAAAGCGAAATCTGTTCGAGGTTCCGCTTGCCGGCTCAACCATTACCCACACGGTCACCGGCATCACTGGTGGCGGCAAGGTGCTCATGAAGCCTGCTGCTCCCGGTACCGGTGTTATCGCCGGTGGAGCTGCCCGCATCATTCTCGAAGAGGCTGGCATTCACGACATCTTGTGTAAGTCGCTCGGGTCGGCGAACCATATCAACGTTGCGCGAGCCACCATTGCCGGTTTGAAGTCGCTGCAGCGTCCAGATGAAGTCGCGAAGCGCCGCGGAATTCCTGCCGACACTTTCGTCCCGAAGGGTCTGTTGAAGGCATACGAAGAGCGCCAGAAGCAGAATTCTGCTCCGGCCGCCACCGGAGGTGACCAGTGAGCGAGAAGCAGATCAGCGTGACTCAGGTCCGCTCAGCAATTGGTCAGAAGCCGAAGGCTCGTGGAACACTTCGGGCGCTCGGTCTCGGCCGTATCGGTAAAACAAACACTCTTCCCGATCGACCAGAGGTACGTGGCATGTTGAACCGCGTCCCACACCTGATCGAGATCTCAGAAAGTGGTGAATGATTATGCGCGTTGATGAACTCGCACCAGCACCAGGATCAAACAAACGTGCAAAGCGTGTTGGCCGCGGTACTGGCGGCAAAGGCGGTAAGACCGCAGGCCGTGGTACCAAGGGTCAGCGTGCCCGCAACACGGTTCGGCGCGGCTTTGAGGGTGGTCAGATGCCACTCAAGCAGCGCGTGCCGAAGTTGAAAGGGTTCAATAACCCGTTCCGTGTCGAGTACAGCCCGGTCAACTTGCATCAGCTTGAGAAGCTGGGTGCAAGCACCGTTGATGTTGACGCTCTGGTGGCAGCAGGTCTCGTCCGCAAGGGCGCATTCGTGAAGGTCCTCGGTTACGGCGATCTTTCCATCAAGGTTTCGCTCTCCGTACATGCGATTTCTGCTGCTGCTCGCTCAGCGGTCGAGGCCGCTGGTGGCGACGTCACCATCGTTCCCCTCCCGCATGAGGGCGAGGGTAAGGCCGGTCGCCCTGCGGTGAAGGGCAACCAATTCGCTAACCGCTGATTACTGATCTGGAGGCAGCGATTCCATCATGATCGCCAACATCAAGAACATCCTGAAGATTGAGGATCTGCGTAACAAGATCCTGTTTACGCTGATGATCGTCGGGTTGTACCGCGTCGGAGCAGCCATTCGTGTACCGGGCGTTGACCCACTCGCGATCGAACAGCTTCGCGCCGGTGCTCAAGATGGTGCACTCGGCCTCTTCAACTTGTTCTCCGGTGGAGCCTTCGAAAGCTTCTCAGTATTCGCGCTCGGAATCATGCCGTACATCACGGCGAGCATCATTATGCAGATTCTCGGTGTGGTGATTCCAAAGCTCGAAGAATTGCAGCAGCAGGGCGCAGTCGGTCAACGAAAGATCACGCAGTACACCCGCTATGTGACGGTCACACTCGCTCTTCTGCAAGCGACCGTGCTCGTGTTCTTGTTTGGAAATGGTGGCGGGGGAGCGTTCTATTCTGCTGTTCAGGCACCATCTGTTCCGCTGCTTCCCGACGGCATCTGGCCACGCGGCTATCTCATCATCCCGACGCTGGTCGTCGGTACTGCGGTTCTCATGTGGTTTGGCGAATTGATCAGCCAGCGCGGAATCGGCAACGGCATGTCGATGGTGATTTTCGCATCTGTTGTTGCTGGCATTCCTTCAGGCTTCTATTCGATCTTGCTGCAGAACAAAGTGTTCTGGTTCGTGATGATGGTGCTGTTGTCAGTTGGAATCATCGCTGCAGTTGTGTACGTCGAACTTGGTCAGCGTCGCATCCCGGTGCAGTTCGCAAAGCGAGTCGTTGGCCGTCGAATGATGGGTGGCCAAAACACCTACATTCCGTTGAAGGTCAACCAGTCGGGTGTGATCCCAATCATCTTCGCTTCTTCGCTGCTGTTGCTCCCGGCGATTCTCGTCAGCTTCTTAGGCAATGCATCTGCTGACAGTTGGCGCGGTCGCATTCAGGGATACGTCGACCAGTACATCTTGAACAGCCAGAATGCCGTCTACATCACGCTGTTCGCGGTGCTCATCATTGCATTCGCCTATTTCTATAACTCAATCGCATTCGACCCGGTTCGACAGGCCGACCAGATTCGCCGTCAGGGCGGATTCATCCCTGGCATCCGGCCAGGTGCGCAGACTGAGGAATATCTCGCAAAAGCGGTGAACCGCATCACTTTGCCAGGTGCAGTGTTCATTGCTTGTATCGCAATTCTTCCGTACATCTTGTTGTGGGCCGCGGGTGTGAGCACTTTCGGATTCGCAGGAACCAGCATCTTGATTTCTGTTGGTGTGGCTCTTGAGCTCATGCGTCAGATCGACTCACAATTGATGCTGCGAAACTACGAAGGCTTCCTCAAGTAAGCGGTCCCGATTCATGCCGGGAGCTCGTCTCATCATCCTTGGGCGTCAAGGCGCCGGTAAGGGCACGCAATGTGTGCGCTTATCTCGGCACTTTGTCGTGCCCCACATCTCGACCGGAGACATGTTGCGTTCTGCGGTTCGTGAGCGCACGCCGCTTGGCATCGTTGCAGGCGAAATCATGGACGCTGGAGGTCTTGTCGATGACGAGACCATGGTTGGCATCGTAAAAGAGCGCTTAGCGAAGCCAGATGCGATGAGCCGTGGCTACATCCTCGACGGGTTCCCGCGGACGGTTGGCCAAGCTGAGGCACTCGCCGGGATAACCGAAGAACTTCCCATTCATGTGGTGATCGATCTCGACGTGCCCCGCGAGATCGTGCTCGATCGCATTTCATCGCGGCGAGTGTGCCAAGACTGTGGAACGAACTACACAAGTTCAGGTGATGACCCATCACCATGGATTTGCGATGTGTGTGGCGGTGACGTTACTCAACGAGGCGATGACACTCCCGAAGCAGTGAATCGTCGTTTAGATCTCTACGAATCACAGACCGCTCCTCTCATCGAGTTTTACGGAGGGCGTGGGCAGTTAGCGGTGGTGAATGGAGTCGGGCATCCAGATCACGTGTTTAAGCGCCTCACCGATGTCGTAGAAAGTCGGCGGTGAACGAGATGCAATCACCATTGGTGTTGCCGTCTCACGCCGATAGCATTGCCCGTCGGCCCGTGTCCGTGCACTCGGAGACAGGCCGAAACGTTGACCAGACCGGCCAACGCGTACAGTAGTCCGCCCCGCGGTCAAGACCGCGACAATTAAGGAGAATCCACTGGCTTCACCGAAAGAAGATGCAATCGTCCTTGAAGGAACGATTCTTGAGTCGCTGCCCAACGCGATGTTCCGCGTTGAGTTAGAAAATGGCCACAAAGTGTTGGCTCATATCTCAGGAAAGATGCGGATGCACTACATCCGAATTCTTCCTGGCGACAAGGTGCAAGTGGAACTCACCCCGTACGACCTCACCCGAGGCCGTATCACGTATCGCTACAAGTGAGAGAAGAACGCAGTGAAGGTCCGACCCAGCGTCAAAAAGATGTGTGAGAAGTGTCGTGTGATTCGTCGTCACGGCCGGATTCGAGTGATCTGTGAAAACCCGCGCCATAAGCAGCGCCAAGGCTGAAAGATAAACGGAGAGCAGTAAACGATGGCACGTATCGCCGGTATCGATATTCCCCGCGACAAGCGGTTGGAAGTTTCGCTGACCTACATCTACGGAATCGGACGCACCACCGCGATCCGCATTTGCGAAGACAACGGTCTTGACCTCAACGCTCGAGTGTCCTCTCTCACCGAAGATGAGGTCAACAAGATTCGTTCATGGGTTGATGCCAACCTGACGATTGAGGGTGACCTCCGTCGTGACGTTCAAAATGACATCAAGCGCAAAATTGAAATTGGTTGTCACCAAGGTGTTCGCCACCGCAAGGGGCTTCCTGTCCGTGGGCAGCGCACCCACACCAACGCTCGCACCCGCAAGGGCCCGAAGCGCACTGTTGCTAATAAGAAGAAGGCTGTGAGGTAGTAATGGCTAAGACAAAGCCAGGTGGCCGTCGGCCCCGCAAACGCGATCGCAAGAACGTTTCTGTGGGCGTTGCTCACGTAAAGAGCTCGTTCAACAACACCATCGTCTCCATCACCGACGTTGATGGCAATGTCATCTCCTGGGCATCATCAGGTGCCGTTGGATTCAAAGGTTCTCGTAAGAGCACCCCATTCGCCGCTCAGCTTGCAGCGGAGCGCGCCGCGAAGGCAGCGCAGGAGCACGGCGTTCGTCGCGTTGACGTTGAAGTCAAAGGCCCAGGTTCTGGCCGCGACACAGCGGTTCGTTCATTGCAAAACTCAGGCATTGAGGTGACGACAATTAAAGACGTCACCCCGATTCCGCACAACGGATGTCGCCCACCGAAGCGTCGGAGGAACTGAGATGGCTCGTTACACAGGCCCCAAAGTTCGCACCTCTCGTCGCCTTGGCGTCAATGTCTTCGAGAACGAGAAAGGTCGTCGCGCAATGGAGCGTCGGCCCTTCCCGCCCGGCGTTCACGGCCGTACTCGTCGTCGCAATGCAGGTTCTGAGTACCTCGCTCAGATGCAGGAGAAGCAAAAGGCGAAGTACATCTACGGTGTACTCGAGAAGCAGTTCAAGAAGACCTACAACGAGGCAAGTCGCCTTCAGGGTCCAACCGGTGAGAACCTTCTCATCCTTCTTGAGTCACGTCTCGACAATGTCACTTTTCGTGCCGGCTGGGGATCAACCCGTCCTCAGGCCCGTCAATTTGTGAATCACGGTCTGATTCAGGTCAACGGCCGTCGAGTTGATATTCCGTCGTATCGGGTGCGCAAGGGCGACGTCGTCACGCTGTCGCCAAAGGCTGCTCAGATGATCGTGATCCAGCACAACATGGACACCAACGACCGCTCATTGGTCGGCTGGCTAGAAGCCGGTGATGGTGGCAAGGAAGTTACCGTCCGTGATCTGCCCCAGCGCGATCACATCGACGTCCCCGTCCGCGAATCGCTCATCGTTGAGCTCTACTCGAAGTAATCGTTCTAGGAAAGGAACCGGCAGACATGCTTGTCATGCAACGTCCCTCAGTGGAAGTACTCGGCGAGGTCGTCTCCGACGGCAACGGCGAACGCCAGCAGTTCGTCATCGAGCCACTTGAGCCTGGCTTTGGCCACACACTCGGAAACTCGCTCCGTCGTACCCTCCTGTCGTCGGTGCCGGGCGCAGCGATCACCATGGTTCGGTTTGATGACGCGCTCCACGAGTTTGACACCATCAGCGGCGTCATTGAAGATGTCACCGACATCATTCTCAATCTCAAAGACATCGTGATTCGTTCGGACGCAGAAGAGGCAGTCACACTCCGTCTCGACGCGAAGGGCCCCTGCTCGGTGACCGCTGGCGATATCGATTGTCCCGCCGACGTATCAATCTTGAACGGTGATCTCCATCTCGCAACCCTCAACGGCAAAGCCCGTCTTGCGATCGATCTCACCGTTGAGCGTGGTAACGGGTACGCAAGCAGCCAGCGCGAGGTCGAAAACCCGGTGATTGGCAATATGCCGATCGATGCCATCTTCTCACCCGTTCGTCGAGTGAGCTTTGCGGTTGAACCAACCCGTGTTGGTCAGTCGACCGATCACGACCGTCTGGTGCTCGACGTCACTACAGACGGATCAACATCGCCGAGCGAGGCAATGGCATCCGCTGGAGAGACCCTCCGCACGATTGTCGCTCTCGTCGCCGAACTCAGCGATGAGCCAAAGGGCCTTGCGCTTACCGAAGAGCCTGACACCGCGAGTTCTTCGCCTGATCTTGATCTTCCAATCGAAGACCTCGATCTTTCAGAGCGTCCGCGCAACTGCTTGAAGCGGGCCCAGGTCAACACCGTTGGCGAACTTCTCATGAAGAGCCACGACGACCTTCTCAACATCACCAACTTTGGCCAGAAGAGCCTTGACGAAGTCATCGAAAAACTCGATGAGCGTGGGCTTTCTCTTCGCCCGTGAGATTTTTGACAACAACGGAGAACTGACATGCCTGGAACCCCACGACGTGCTCGCCGGTTTGGTGGCGACGCGGCCCATCAGCGTTTGATGATGGCCAACCTTGCAGCATCACTGTTTGCTGCTGAGGGCATCACCACCACTGAGGCGAAGGCGAAAGCTCTGCGTCCAATTGCAGAGAAACTCATCACGAAGGCCAAGAAGGCTCAAGATGACAGCCCAATGCGCGTGCACCGCATTCGTCAGATTCAGGGTTACCTCGGTGACCGTGAGATGACGCACAAACTCGTGAATGAGGTTGCGCCTCGCTACCTCGAGCGCAACGGTGGCTACACCCGCATTCTGAAGCTCGGCACCAGGTCTGGCGACAACGCCGACATGGCTCGTATCGAGCTCGTCTGACCACCCCTAGAACGATGACGACCGGGTCCGACATTCGTCGGGCCCGGTTTGTCGTTTCTTACCGAGGTACCGCCTTTCGAGGTGCTGCCGAAAGCCCGGGGGTTCGCACGGTGATCGGTGAGCTTCGCGCCGCGTGTGAGCAGATCCTTGGGCAACCGATCGAGTTCACGTTGGCGGGACGCACCGATGCCGGAGTTCATGCTCTCGGTCAAGTGATTTCGTGTGATCTGCCAGATGCAGTTGATCCATCAGATCTCGCTCATCGACTTTCGCGCATGTGTGCCCCAGACATCGCTGTTCGGTCAGGCGGCTGGGCTCCTGACGATTTCAATGCACGGTTCTCTGCATCTTCTCGTTCATACCGCTACCACGTGTGGAATGCGCCAGAGGGCAATCCGCTCCTACACGAACTCACATGGCATGTGGCCCAACCGCTCGACCTCGATCTCATGAACGAAGCCGCACAGGCCGTTGTGGGACAACACGACTTTTCCTCGTTCTGTCGAGCACCAGACCCCGCTCCAGATGGCACGCCGCTATCACTCGTGAGAACGGTGATCTCTGCAAACTGGACGAGAGGGGACCCATCTCACTTGGTGATGTTTGACATCGTCGGTATGGCGTTCTGCCATCAGATGGTTCGATCGTTAGCGGGCACGATGGTCGATATCGGCTCAGGGCGTCGTTCATTACACGACATGAGCACCATTTTGGACGGGAAAGATCGCCAACTTGCAGGACGAGTCGCCCCACCACAAGGTCTTATCCTCATGAAGGTTGGTTATGAGAGAGACCGCGGTGGGGGCGCCTCGCAGTGAGTGTTGGGGAACTACCCGCTTCACCCGTATCCTCTTAGGGTTCAGTGGACCTGACCTCCACCGAAAAATCGCAAAAACGACTGGAAATTGACGTGATGAAGACCTACACACCTAAGGCGAGTGAGATCACCCGAGAGTGGCACATCGTTGACGCTGAGGGAATGATCCTCGGTCGCCTCTGCACTGAAGTTGCTCGAGTGCTCCGTGGCAAGCACAAGCCAATCTTTGCACCACACATCGACACCGGTGATCACGTCATCATCGTGAACGCCGACAAAGTCGTGATGACCTCCGGAAAAGAGAGCCGTCAGATGATCTACCGTCACTCGGGATATCCGGGTGGATTGAAGAGCGAGTCGTTCGCGGAACTTCTCGATCGTAAGCCAGCTGACGCAGTTCGTCGTAGCGTCCGCGGCATGTTGCCAAAGGGCCGTCTTGGCCGTCAGCAGATGACAAAACTCAAGGTCTACGCCGGACCAGATCATCCGCACCAAGCACAGTCCCCAACCCCGCTCGCGGTGCCTGGTGCCGCAGCCCGCTGATTGATTCGAGGCAATTGATATGAGCACTCCTCTCACGCAAACAACTGGCCGCCGTAAAGAGGCCGTCGCCCGAGCTCGGCTTCGTGAAGGCTCAGGTGTCGTGACCATTAACGGTCGTGCATTTGATGCCTACTTCCCGACCGCAGCGCAGCGCATGGTCGTTTCAGAAGCTCTCCGGGTTGCCGATGTCGAAGATCGTTTTGATATCGACGCATCGATTCACGGCGGCGGCGTTTCTGGTCAGGCAGACGCGCTTCGCATGGCGATCGCTCGTTCACTTGTCGATCTTGATCCCGAAACTCGTCCAGCCTTGAAGCGGGCTGGCCTCCTCTCTCGAGACTCACGAAAGAAAGAGTCGAAGAAGTACGGACTCAAGAAGGCCCGCAAGGCTCCTCAGTACACGAAGCGCTGATCAGGCAGCCCGATGCGTTTTGGCACCGACGGTGTCCGCGGGAGGGCGCACAGCGAACTCACCGAAGCGATGGCATCCGACCTTGGTCGGGCCATCGCTCGTGTGTTTTTCGGAACCCCTGTGGTCATCGGAGGCGACAGCCGCGAGTCGACCCCTGCATTCATCACTGCGGTATCGCAAGGGCTGATCAATGGCGGGGCAGAAGTCGAGTCGCTCGGAATAGTGCCCACTCCGATCGTCGCCGCTGAATCGTCGAGAAGGAACGCAGTCGGTGTCGTCATCTCGGCGTCTCACAACCCGTTCTTCGATAACGGCATCAAGGTGTTCGGCCCCGGCGGGGTCAAACTCTCAACCGAGACAGAGGCACAGATTGAAGCTGAGTGGAATCGGCAGGATGCCTCCGACGAGGTCGCCAAGCCTTTGGGAAACATGACCACCGGAGAGATGGCTGACGTACAGGTTCGCTATCTCGAGCGCATCACTAGTGCAATCGAACAACGATCACTGCAAGGCATCCGTGTGGTGATCGACGCCGCAAACGGTGCCGCCTCTGAACTCGCCGGCGAGGTCTTTGCTTCGGTCGGTGCCGATGTCATCGTCATCCACGCTGACCCGAATGGCACCAATATCAACGACGGCTGTGGAGCGACTCACACGCAAAGCCTGCAAGAGGCGGTACTCGCCTATGGTGCCGATGTCGGGCTCGCACTCGATGGTGATGCCGATCGGCTCATTGCTGTTGACCATCTCGGCAATCTCGTCGACGGCGATCGAGTCATCGCCATCCTCGCAAGCGACATGCGCTCGCGAGGCATGCTCACCGGTAACACCGTTGTGGTGACGGTCATGGCGAACCTTGGTTTTCGTCGGGCGATGACCACCGCAGGTATCGAGGTGGTCGAAACACCAGTGGGGGATCGCCATGTTCTTGAGGCATTGATCGAAGGCGGCTTTTCTCTGGGTGGTGAACAGTCGGGCCACATCATCATTCCGGCTCACGCAACGACGGGCGACGGCATGCTGACAGGAGTTGTGTTGCTCGATGCAGTTGTCCGCTCGGGCCAGTCACTTGCCGAACTGTCATCTGCATCGATGAAGTCGTATCCGCAGGTGCTCATCAACGTTCCAGTTCCGGTACGTGGTGAAGTTCCAGATGAGACCATTCGCGAGGTTCGGCAAGAGCTCGAGGGCGAACTCGGCGACGACGGCAGAATTCTCATCAGGCCAAGCGGCACCGAGCCTCTCGTTCGCGTGATGGTCGAAGCCGCCCTTCAGGCAGACGCAGAACGAATCGCTACGACGCTCGCCGAAGCCATTGAACGCTCATATGAGCCGATGAATGACGACGACGGCGACGAGTAGGCTGATCAAATGTGCGGGATTATTGCGGTTCTCAGTCGTCGTGACGGTCGCACACCGCCGACAGCTGCTGAGTTGTCAACATTGCTGGCAACGGCACTCGATTCTGTCACAACCGACCCCGTCGGAGCCGCCAGTGCGCTGACTGCAGTCGACAAGGCGTTGCGCGGCGTTCCCGGGGTCATTGCGCTCACCAATGAGGCAGAACTTGTCGATTTGATCATCGCTGCACTTGCCGACATCGAGGGCAAGGTTGCTGAACTCGAAGCAGAAATCGAATCTGGGACGCGCAACGATGATGCAGCCGTGATCGCTCTTCGTGACGCGTCATGGGCAATTGGTCGCGACCGCATTCGAACCGCTCAAGAAGTTCACGCGCTCGCAGACGGCGCTTTAGAAGATTCCTTTAACGGTTATCTTTCGATACAGCGTGCGCTCTCTGCTCTTGATCGGCTTGAAGTTCGGGGTCGTGACTCGGCGGGAATTCAAGTCATGGTTAGTGACCACGGGCTTGCGGTCGACGACCCATTTGTCGCTCAGCAACTTTCCGAGCGGTCGAATGACGCCCTCTTTCGCTCACATTCGGTTCGATGGGTCGATACGACGAGTGGACCGGTGTTGTCGTTTGTCTACAAAGCAGCGGCCGAGATCGGTGAGCTTGGCGACAACACAACCGCAATTCGACAGGCCGTTCGCAACGATGGGTTGTTGCGAGCCGTACTGTCATCACCGACCGCAGTGACCGCAGTGCTGGGTCATACGAGGTGGGCGAGCATCGGGGTGATCTCGGAAGCAAACGCGCACCCGTTGAACAGTGAAGAACACGAGGCGACTGCTGGCCCGTACGTCGTCGGGGTATTGAACGGTGATGTCGACAATTACGCAGACCTCAGCCGACGTTTCGGGCTACAGATCCATCATCAGATCACGACCGATGCGAAGGTGATTCCAACGATGACCTCCCGCCGTATTGGCGAGGGCCTTGACCCGGTCGAAGCGTTTAGACGTTCGGTGACCGAATTCGAAGGCTCGGTTGCCATCGGAGCGATTGCCGCTGATCGCCCACAGCATCTCATGCTGGCGCTTCGCGGAAGTGGCCAGGGTGTGTATGTGGGTATCACCGATGACGGGTACATCATCGCAAGCGAGCCGTATGGCGTTGTCGAAGAGACCGACCGATACATGCGCCTTGATGGGGAAGCCGGTGGAGAAATTCTCGTCGTCGATCTCAATCGTGCTGGCCTCGATGGGCTGCACCGTCGTGCGTATTCCGGTGCTGAGATGCCGATTCAAGATGATGACGTTCTGAACGCGGAGGTCACGACACGTGACATCGACCGCGGGGACTCACCTCACTACCTGCTTAAGGAAATTCAAGAATCACCCCGATCATTTCAGCGAACCCTCCGAGGTCGAATCGACGATCATGACGGAACACGTGTCGTCAAGCTTCCTGAAAGCTCGGTACCGACAGCGGTGCGTGAGCGGCTCGCAGCGGGACATATCTCCCACGTTCGGGTGATCGGTCAAGGCACGGCCGCTGTTGCCGGTCAGGGTGTTGCCGCAATTCTTCGAGATCTATGTGAAGGAGATCTCGACGTCGATGCCGTGACAGCGACGGAAATTTCGGGTTTCCAACTTCGAGCCGACATGTCAGACACGCTGATCGTCGCTGTCAGCCAAAGCGGGACGACAACCGACACCAACCGGACGGTCGACTTGTTGCGGTCTCGGGGAGCGCCGGTTATTGCGATCGTGAACCGGCGCGGAAGTGATCTTGCTGTAAAAGCTGATGGAGTGGTGTACACATCTGATGGCCGAGATGTCGAAATGAGTGTTGCATCAACGAAGGCGTTCTACGCACAAGTTGCAGCTGGAGCGTTACTCGCATGCGAAATCGCTACGTCGGCTGGAATTGGAAGCGAACGCAGACGTGAGCGGTTGATCCGCTCGCTGCAAGAGATGCCTTCAGCAATGGAAAAGGTGGTGAGCCTTCGATCATCGATCGCCGAAATCGCGGCAGCGACTGCCCCTTCGAAGCGTTACTGGGCCGTTGTCGGTAACGGCCCCAACCTTGTCGCTGCTCACGAGGTTCGCATCAAACTCAGTGAGCTCTGTTACAAGTCGATCGCTGCGGATGTCACCGAAGATAAAAAACACATTGATCTCTCGAGCGAGCCCCTGATCTTTGTGTGCGCGGCCGGCCTTCAGGGTTCAACCGCAGACGATGTCGCCAAAGAGACTGCGATCTTTAACGCTCATAAGGCAACCCCGATCGTGGTCTGCGATGAGGGTCAAACCCGGTTCTCGGTAGGCATGGTGATCGAGGTACCCGTTGTTGACCCGGCGCTCGGGTTCATTTTGTCGGCCATGGTTGGCCACCTCTTCGGCTATGAAGCGGCACGAGCGATCGATCGGTCGGCGCTTCCTTTGCGTGCAGCTCGAGATGTCATCGAACGATCGATCGAGTCTGATGAAACCGCTGACGATCTAATCGTTCACCTTGCAGGAGATATCCAGGTGCACATCCGAGACTTTGAAGAGGGTGTGCGAGCACAGATCTATGACGGGCACCTCGAAGCCTCAACTGCAGTTCGGGTGAGTTCTGCAATCGGTTTTGTGCGGTCGCGTCGACCCGTTGAAGATTTCACGATTGCAACAGGCAATATCGGAACTCCTGAACTTGTCATCGCTGAAGTCGTCGATGCACTCTCTGCTGCGATCGACGAACTCACTCGCCCGATTGATGCCATTAAGCACCAAGCGAAGACGGTTACCGTCGGAATTTCTCGTAGTGATTCTGACCTCGTTGACAATGCTCTCGTACAGGCGGTGATGTCACGTGGAGCGGGACGAGATGTTGTGTCGTATCGGTCGCTGAAGGTGCTCGCTGCACTTGATGTAGCAGTCGCTGAAGTAACTGGTGCAACGCGTTACGGCATCGTTGGTGAATCGATTTCGGTTGTAGATCGCGACGGTGTTGCGACAACCCTCTCGAGTCGTGTTGATGGTGATCCGGCGTTGACCGGTACAAAGCGGTACGTCGCTGAACAGCGAGACGTGTTGGTGGCCCGCGGACGACGTGATGATCGAACGGTCATTCTGGTGCCCGAGACGAAAGCGGGTGTGTGCACCGGTCTCATGCTGTTGCACGTGAATTTTCACGATCACGTGTCGGTTGATGATGCCCGAACCTTCTTGCAGGGCTATGACAACCGCTACGAACGTCTCGTCGACTGGGTGACGGAAACCGAAGGCGCCTTCGATGAGGCAAAGCTCGCCGAAGTGTCGGTTGCCGACCTCCTCATTCTTCCGATTTCAGAGACCGCGAATCACTGGATGTCGTGATGATCGGTGTCGGCGTTGACGTTGTCGACATCGAGCGATTTCGTCGTTCGCTGGCTCGAACACCGTCGATGCGAACCCGGTTGTTTACCGACGCCGAACTCGACTCACTGTCAGGCCGTGCCGATGACGTGCCCGGGCTTGCTGCTCGTTTTGCCGCCCGAGAAGCATCGATGAAGGCCCTTGGTCTTGGGCTTGGGGCGTTCGGATTTCACGACGTGTCGGTGACGAAAGCAGAAAGTGGTGCTCCATCGTTGCTTGTTGTCGGAAGAGCGTTTGAACTCGCAACCGAAGCAGGGGTCGAGCGTTGGCATCTCAGCCTGTCCCACGGTGACAGCGTGGCGATAGCGCAGGTGGTTGCTGAGTGATGAAGGAAGATCTCTCGTTGCAGCGATGGTCGGGGGTGGATGTCGACACCAACGCCATCGAGAGCAATATGCGTCACCTTGTGGAGCGATGTGCACCAAGTTCTGTGTGGGCAGTGGTGAAGGCGAATGGCTACGGGCACGGTGCGATAACGGTGAGTCGGGCAGCTGTTGCGGGTGGCGCGAGTGGTCTTGCCGTTGCGCTCGTGCAAGAGGCCGTCGAGTTGCGTCACGCCGGCATTGAGTCACGGATATTGGTGTTGAGCGATCAGCCTCACGAGCAATATGAGACGCTTCTCGATGCAAACGCCGAAGTGATGGTGTACCGGTCAGAGTTGATCGACACTCTCGGAGCGGTCGCACAGCAACGCGGAGTGATTGCGAGAGTTCACCTCAAAGTCGATACCGGAATGCGCCGAGTTGGTGCAGAACCTTCGTCTGCTGAAGCGCTGATAGCGCGCATTCAGCAGCACCCCAATCTTCAACTTGTCGGTGTGGCGACCCATTTCGCGACGGCCGACATACCTGATCATCCCGGAATTGCTCAGCAGAGTGACGAGTTTGCGTCGGTGGCCTCACTCGTTGAACCCGACATCGAAATTCATATGGCAAACTCTGCGGCGGCGTTGTCGGTGCCTGATAGCCGTCACACCTTTGTGCGAGCCGGCATTGCGCTCTACGGCATTGACCCGTCCACCGAGGTCACACTCGATCGAGACGTGTTTTCGGCTGCGCTGCGCTGGTGGGCTCGGGTGTCGTACGTGAAAGTGGTTGAAGCAGGGGAGCACGTTTCGTATGGGTGGCGATATCAAACGACTCGACGCACACGGCTCGCAACCATTCCCGTCGGGTATGCCGACGGAGTCCCTCGTCGGTGGTCTGAAGTTGGTGGCGTGGTGCTCATCGGTGGTCGCCGTCGACATGTCGTCGGCGTGGTGACCATGGATCAACTCGTGGTCGATCTTGGCCCCGAAGATGCCAGTGATCCGATTGACATCGGAGACGAGGTCGTACTCATCGGCCGCCAAGGTAACGAGAAACTGACCGTTGAAGAGTGGGCAGAACGACTGGGCACGATTGGTTATGAGATCGTCTGCCAGATCAGTGGGCGCGTTCCACGACGAGCAGTGGGGTTGCCGACTGAGCAGTCGTAGCATCGTTACCAATATGTGGTTTCGAACGACATCCCCGAGCGACACGCGCGACTTCGCGGCTGCTCTCGCGCGGATCGTTCGAAGTGGCGACACCGTCGTGTTGACCGGTGAAATGGGTTCCGGGAAAACGGTGTTTGCCCAGGGTATTGGAGCCGCCCTCGGCGTTACCGAACCGATGACCTCTCCCACGTTCACGCTGGTGAACACCTACGACTGTGGCAATCTCACCGTGCACCACGCTGACCTTTATCGGCTCGATCGAACGGTAGAGGTAGCAGACCTTGCGTTGAGTGAACTTGCGGAATTCAGCGGCGTCGTGCTCATCGAATGGGGAGAGGCCGCCATCGATGAAATCGTCGACTATTTAGAGGTCCACATCGATGTCGACATCGATGATGACGCGGGTGAACTCCGAGAATTTACTTTTGACACGGTGGGGCCCAGTTGGGACCGTCGTCGCGACATGCTGTCAACCGCTCTGGAGGCATGGTCGTGATCGTTCTCGGTATTGAAAGTGCAACCGAATCGGTCGGCGTCGCCCTTGCAGCGTCAGACGGGGTGTTAGCCAGTGTCGAAGTTGCTCGAGGCCGTCGTCATGCAGAGTCGATCGTTCCCTGTGTTCAGTTCGTCTGCGAACGAGCCGATATCGAACTTTCTGAAGTGGGAGCGATTGCAGTTGATGTCGGCCCCGGATTATTCACCGGCATGCGGGTCGGAATCGCAACCGCAAAATCGTTGGCAATGGCACTCAACATCCCGATGGTGCCGATGACATCACTTGAGGTATTGGCTGCAGCGGAGGCGACCACCGACGACATCATCGTGCCTGTTGTTGATGCGCGAAAGTCTGAAGTCTTCTGGGCGATGTACCGGCGCACTCACCAAGGGCTTGAACTCTTGCATCAACCAACCGTCGGGTCAGTCGACGATTTGGTCTCAGATTTGATGGCGCGAGACCAGTCGAGTGTGTGTGTCGGCGATGGGGCCCACCGCTACGGCGATGACATCACAGCCGGATTCAGTTGCTCGATTGGTGCTGCGGTGCACCCATCAGCTCCGGTGCTGGCGAGTGAGGCAGTTCTTCGGGCGATTCGTGATGAGACGGTTGCAGAGCAGATGGTTGAGCCGGTGTACCTTCGCCAGCCCGATGCCCAGATCAATTGGAGCACGCGCGAGGTGAGGTCATGATGCGGCGAGGAATCGTGATCGAAGCGATGAAGCGCCGCCATCTGCGACAAGTGCTTGCGATTGAAGCTGCGACCTACGACCGCCACTGGTCGCGTCAGGTATTCCTTGATGAACTTACCCAGGTCGGTCGAGGAGGACGTCACTACCTCATCGCCCGCCGTGGCCGGACGATCGTTGGATATGCCGGGTTGTGGGTTGTTGAGGCTGCAGGTGACCGAGAAGCGCACGTGACAAACATTGTGGTGAGTGAGTCAGTGCGCCGTGAGGGCATTGGTGCTGCACTCATGATGAAACTCGCCGAACATGCGCGGGCACAACGAGCGACGGCGTGGACTCTCGAGGTTCGCGCGTCGGCTGAGCCGGCGCAGGCCATGTATCAGCGGTTTGGGTTCGCACCTGCCGGTTACCGAAAGTCCTATTACGAGCACGGCGAGGATGCCGTAGTGATGTGGTGTCATCGACTCGGCGATGATGATTATCTTGACCGTTGCGCAGATCGGCTGACAGGGAGGTGTGCGTGATGTCGCTACCAGAGGTTGTCGTTGGGCCAGATACGGTCATCCTCGGAATCGAGACGAGCTGTGACGAGACTGCCGCAGCCGTGGTGATGGGCGGCGATGACGTGGTGTCATCGGTGGTGTCGAGCCAAATTGATGTACATGCCGAGTTCGGTGGCGTTGTTCCTGAGGTGGCGAGCCGTGCCCACCTCGAATCGATCAACCCGGTTGTGCGTCGGGCGATCGATGACGCAGGTATCGACGAGCACCGCATCGATGCAATTGCGTGCACTGTCGGCCCCGGTCTCATCGGAGCGTTGCTTGTCGGAGTGTCGTCGGCGAAGGCACTCGCGTTGGCCTGGAACACACCGTTTGTCGGAGTCAACCACCTTGAAGCCCATCTTTACGCGAGCTTTCTTGAAGACCCGACCTTGGAGTTTCCTCTAGTTGTGTTGCTCGTATCGGGGGGCCACACCATGCTCATCGAGATGCAAGGGCACGGCGACTACCGGCTGCTCGGTCGCACGATTGATGATGCGGCTGGGGAAGCGTTCGACAAAGTCGCCCGTTATCTTGAACTCGGTTACCCGGGTGGCCCAGCGATTGATCGTGTGGCCACCGAAGGTGATTCGGGAGCAGTGAATTTTCCAAGGGCGATGATGGACGACGGTCTCAATTTCAGTTTCAGCGGGTTGAAGACTTCGGTGGTGAACTTTGTTCGCAAGCATCCGGAAGTGTCGTCTGTTGACATTGCAGCCTCGTTCCAGCAAGCGGTGAGCGATGTGTTGGTCCACAAAGCGATGAAGGCAGCTCGCGACGTGGGAGCAACCGGGGTTGTTCTCGGAGGTGGTGTTGCGGCCAACACCCAACTGCGGTCTGATCTTCAAGCAGCCTGCGCGGCCGACGGTATTGGAGCATTTCTCCCTGGGCGCGAGATGTGCACTGACAATGCTGCGATGATTGCGGCTGCGGGCTGGCATCGGCTGCGGGCCCTTGGCCCAAGCCGTCTCGATATCGGAGCGTTTCCGTCGATGCCTCTCGTGGAAGCGGGGATCGCCGATGGCTGAGCGAATCCCAATGAAGATCGGTGATCACACGCTGGCTGCGCCGGTGGTGTTGGCGCCGATGGCGGGCGTGACCAACGCCGCTTTTCGATCAATTTGTCGTCAACACGCTCCTGGATTGGTGTACGTCAATGAGATGGTGATGGCGGCAGCCATCGTGCATCGAAACGACAAAACGATGCGAATGATGTCATTCGCTCCCGATGAGAACCCGCGAAGTCTGCAGATCTACGGCAGTGATCCAGCTCAGTTGGGGCATGCCGTATCGATCGTGTGCGAAGAAGGGCTCGTCGATCATGTCGACCTCAACTTCGGTTGCCCGGCAGCAAAGGTGACGCGAAAAGGTGGTGGAGCTGCTGTTCCCGCCCGCCCGGCATTACTTCGAGCGATCTTCCGTGCTGCGGTGAAAGCCGCCGAACCGTTTGGTATTCCGGTGACGGCAAAGTTCAGGATGGGCCTCGACGACGCCTTTCGAACCGATCGAGACGCTGCGCTGATTTGTGCCGACGAGGGAGCCGCATGGGTGGCAATGCATGCGCGAACCGTCGAGCAACACTATTCAGGTGATGCAAGGTGGGGCGCGATCACGCAACTCAAACAGCTTGTTGTCAACGCCGGTCACAACATTCCAGTGTTGGGCAATGGCGACATTTGGGAAGCTCAAGATGCGCTCAACATGATGAATCAGACCGGGTGCGATGGAGTCGTCATCGGTCGTGGATGCCTCGGCCGGCCGTGGCTGTTCTCTGATCTGGTCGATGCATTTGCAGGCCGAGAGGTTCCAGCGCCTCGCTCACTCGGTGAGGTCGCCGATGGAATGCTCTCGCACGCTCGGGCCCTTGTTGATCATTATTCGGCTGATGTGGTGATGAAGAAGGGCAAGCGGCTCGATGGTGAGAATTTCGCAATGCGAGATTTCCGCAAGCATGCCTCGTGGTATCTCACCGGGTATCCGGTTGGCCCTGAAGTGCGGCGTCGCTTTTCGATGGTGGCGACCATTGCTGAGCTTGAGCAGTTGCTCGCCGAACTCGACCGGTCAGCCCAGATCGTTGAGGGAGGGGCGCGCATTCGACGCGGTCACACGAATGGCCCCATCAAAGTTGCGTTGCCAGAGGGCTTTCTCACCGCTGACGATGCAGATAGCGATATGACGATTCCTGATGACGCCCGAGAGATGGCGATTTCGGGTGGCTGAACTCGTTCTTGCATCGGGTTCACCGCGCCGGAAATCACTGTTGAGCGATCTTGATGTTGACTTCATAGTGGTGCCAGCTGACGTTGACGAATCGTCGCTGGTTGGTGAGGACGCCAAAACTTATGTCGCTCGTGTCGCCACGTTGAAGGCACAGACGGTGCGTGAGTCGTACCCGAATGCGGTCGTTCTCGCCGCTGATACGACAGTTGATCGCGATGGAGAGATTCTTGCGAAACCGGTTGATGCTGCCGACGCAGCCTCGATGTTGCGGTCGCTATCAGATCGGGAGCACTTCACCCATACTGCGGTCTGTGTTGCTCATGGTGACCTTGTCGACACGGTGGTCGTGTCAACTGCGGTGACGTTTAGGTGTCTCGGTACTGAAGAAATCGACTGGTATGTCCGCACCGGAGAACCCCTCGATAAGGCGGGGGCGTACGGTATTCAAGGCCGGGCCGCAGCGTTCGTCTCATCGATTTCGGGCAGTGTGTCAAACGTGGTTGGGCTTCCTCTTGCGGAAACCATTGGGTTGCTGCGAAAAGCTGGTGTGAACGCTGCAGGAACCGCTCGCTCAACGGGCTAGCACTCCCTTTTGCCGGTTGCTAATCAGTCACGTGCACCGTAGCCTTAGCACTCGTCAATTATGAGTGCTAACGAAGTAATTGGCATTATTACATCAACCCCTGTTCACGCCATGGAGGCTTGCAACATGAATTTACAGCCGCTCGATGACCGCATTGTCGTCAAGCCGAATGAGGCCGAGACGCAGACTGCGTCGGGACTCGTCATTCCCGATACGGCAAAGGAAAAGCCACAGCAGGGCACTGTTCTCGCTGTAGGCCCTGGAAAGCGCGCCGAGGCCAGCGGTGAATTGATTCCGCTTGGCATCAACGTTGGTGACGTTGTCCTGTACTCAAAGTACGGCGGAACTGAAGTCGCCGTCGATGGTGATGATTTGCTCGTTCTTTCGGGCCGCGACGTACTTGCAATTGTGGAGAAGTGAGGTAACAACATGGCAAAGATTCTGAAGTTTGATGACGACGCCCGTAAGTCCCTTGAGGCCGGCGTCAACAAGCTCGCCGATGCGGTCAAAGTGACCCTCGGGCCGAAGGGCCGCAACGTCGTGCTCGACAAGAAGTTTGGTGCTCCAACGATCACCAATGACGGTGTCTCGATCGCAAAAGAAATCGAACTCGAAGACGAGTTCGAGAACATGGGCGCCCAGCTCGTGAAGGAAGTTGCGACCAAGACCAATGACGTCGCAGGTGACGGAACCACCACCGCAACTGTGCTCGCACAGGCAATGGTGCAGGTCGGCATGAAGAACGTCGCTGCCGGCGCCAACCCCATGGGCGTGAAGAAGGGCATCGAGCAGGCTGTCAAGGCAGCTGTTGACTCGATCCTTGCTCAGGCCAAGGATGTTGACGACAAGTCAGACATCGCCAACGTTGCAACCATCTCAGCTGCAGACAGTTCAATCGGCGAGGTCATCGCTGAGGCGATCGACAAGGTCGGCAAAGACGGTGTTGTCACCGTTGAAGAGTCGAACACATTCGGCACTGAGCTCGAGTTCACAGAGGGTATGCAGTTCGATAAGGGTTACTTGTCGCCATACTTCGTGACCGACACTGACCGTCAAGAGGCAGTCCTTGAGGAGCCCTACATCCTCCTCAACCAGGGCAAGATCTCAACGGTTCAGTCGCTCCTTCCCGTACTCGAGGGCGTCATGAAGACCGGCAAGCCACTCGTGATCATCGCGGAAGACATTGAGGGCGAAGCACTCGCAACTCTCGTTGTCAACAAGATCCGTGGAACGTTTGCTTCGGCATCGGTCAAGGCTCCTGGCTTCGGCGATCGCCGTAAGGCAATGCTCCAGGACATGGCAGTTCTCACCGGCGGTCAGGTCATCAGCGAAGATGTTGGCCTCAAGTTGGAGAACACCACACTCGACCTTCTTGGTACCGCAAAGCGCGTCATCATCACCAAGGATGCAACCACCATCGTCGACGGTGGCGGCTCTGGAGAAGATGTCGTTGGCCGTATCAACCAGATCAAGGCTGAAATCGACAACACCGATTCAGATTGGGACCGTGAGAAGCTCCAAGAGCGTCTCGCGAAGCTCGCTGGCGGTGTTGCTGTGATCAAGGTTGGCGCAGCCACCGAGGTCGAGCTCAAAGAGAAGAAGCACCGCATTGAAGATGCCGTGTCAGCAACTCGTGCAGCGATCGAAGAGGGTGTTGTCGCCGGTGGCGGTACCGCTCTCGTTCGTGCCCGTGCATCAGTTGCCGATGTCGTTGCAGCCCTCGAGGGCGACGAGCAGACCGGCGCACGCTTGGTCTATGAGTCACTCGTGGCTCCTGCACGCAACATTGCGATGAACGCTGGCCTTGAGGGCTCAGTCATGGTTCAGGCCGTTGAGGTTGAGTCTGGGGCCGTCGGCCTCAACGCAGCCACAGGCGAAATCACCGATCTCGTCAAGGCTGGCATTATCGACCCCGCCAAGGTGACTCGTGCAGCACTGCAAAACGCTGCATCGATCGCTGCGCTTGTTCTCACGACCGAGTGTGTCGTTGCCGACAAGCCAGAGCCTGCCCCAGCAATGGGTGGCGGCATGGACCCAATGGGAGGTATGGGCGGCATGATGTGATGCCCATACGACCCTGAGTCGTTTGATGGAGCCCGGGCACATGCCCGGGCTCCATTGTTTTTCGGTTCGTGTTGAGAGCGACGCTCAATCAATCCGTCCGTAGAATGACCTCATGGCTTTTGAACGTCCAGCACCTGATCTCAACAAGTTGCAGACCGCATGGGACGAATGGGAGCGCGGCGAGCAGCTCCCCGGCAAGGTGCTTGCAAACCTGAAGACCGCTGGCATGGCTGAAGTGCTCAACGAACTTGTGCAATCCGGATGGGTGCCAGGAACCTCAACGAGTGAGTGAACCAGCGCCTCGGGGCGGACAGCAGGTCGTTCCGCGTCCGACGGTGTGGAATCGGGTGATGAGCCCGCCGTGGAACGTTGATGCTGAAGCGATCATCTCCACACAACAGATAACCGAGGTTGTCGATACCGAGGGTTTACCAATCCAGCCTGCATTCGACGGTGCTCGTCACGCTGCTGTTCTCGTCGCACTTGCTCCTGGATCGCAAGGGGTCGAAGTCTTGTTGACACGGCGCTCTCAGCAACTCCGCCAACACAAAGGGGAGATCTCGTTTCCGGGTGGTCGGATGGACCCGGGAGAAACCGCTTCGCAGACGGCCTTACGGGAAGCTCATGAAGAAGTAGGTCTCGACCCGTCGTTGGTGACGATCGTGGGTGAACTTTCGCATGTGAACACGGTGGTGAGCATGAGCTACATCATTCCGAAGGTCGGCTTGCTCGATGCTCCGGTGCCGCTCGCTCCACAGACAATGGAAGCCGACAAGGTGATGTGGGTGCCGTTAGCTGAACTCACGGCGACTGGCACCTATCACGGCGAGTTGTGGGGGAGTTCGCCTACCGATCGCCTCCTGCACTTCTTTGAGTTGGCCGATGAGACGGTGTGGGGTGCAACAGGCCGAATGTTGGTCGACCTACTCGTTCGGCTTTATTCGCCGTCGGTCTGAAGCGACGAGACCGGTTGATTCTTTCGCGCCCCGGCAACGATTCGCCAGCCGATGAAACCAACGCCGCTGATCACGAGACCAAAGACGAGCATTTGGCGCCAGCCGCCTTTCGCTTCACTTCCGCAGCCTGGTTTTGGAATCGCGCTGATGCAGTCGCTGAGGTCACGTTCTTCAGGAATGAAGTCGTTGTAGGTCACCGTTGGAGTGTTGGCGTCACTGATGTCGGTGCCTTCTTCAGCTGAGACCGACCCGGCACCCATTGCGATCAAGGTGATCGCGGCAATGGCAGTAGCGACAGCGACGGCGAGGCGTCGAGAAATTTCTCGACGATGATCGGGTGCGGAGCGTTGAATGGCCACATTGAATGTCTACCATCGGTTGGGTGACGTCTGCCCTTCCGTCAAACGACTCGTCGACTCGTCAAGAAGTTCTCGTCGTTGACTTCGGGGCTCAGTACGCACAACTCATCGCTCGCCGAGTTCGAGAATTACAGGTGTATTCGCGAATCGTTCCTCATCGCATTTCTGCAGACGAGGTCGCTGCTGCACAGCCGGCAGGAATCATTCTTTCCGGTGGACCGAAGAGTGTGCACGTTGATGGCGCCCCCACACTTGACCCTGCGATCTATGACCTTGGGATTCCCATCCTCGGTATCTGTTATGGCGCACAACTCATCGCCTCGCAGTTGGGTGGCGCGGTGGGCCGAGGTATGCGGGGTGAGTACGGTCGCGCCGAGATGACCTGCACTGCGGCATCTGATCTCCTTACCGATGACATGCCGGCCGTTCATGACGTGTGGATGAGTCACTTTGATGCCATCACAGAAGTCCCGGACGGTTTCGTTGCAACCGCAAGCACCCCTGACGCTCCGGTTGCAGTGCTGGAAAGCACCCCTCGAAAGATCTGGGGTGTGCAGTTCCACCCCGAGGTGGTGCACTCGCCTCACGGCATGGCAGTTCTCAGCCAATTTCTACATCAACTTGCGGGCTGTGACCCTGAATGGAAGATGTCATCTGTTGTTGATGAGCAGGTGGGGCTCATCAAAGAGCAAGTAGGTGACGCCCGGGTCATTTGCGGGCTTTCTGGAGGCGTTGACTCGTCGGTCGCGGCTGCACTTGTGCATCGAGCGATCGGTGCTCAATTGACCTGCGTCTACGTCGACACCGGTCTCATGCGCAAAGGTGAGAGCGAACAGGTGGTCGAGACATTCCGACGCAATATGGGTATTGAACTCATTCATGTTGACGCAGGGCAACGGTTTTTTGAGCGCCTTGAAGGGATATCTGAGCCCGAGGCAAAACGCAAAGCGATCGGCGAGCTCTTCATCCGTATTTTTGAAGAGCACACCGGAGGCTTGTCGGAAGCAAAGTTCCTAGTTCAAGGAACCTTGTATCCAGATCTCATCGAAAGCGGCGGAGTTGACGGCACCGCAGAGGTCATCAAGAGCCATCACAATGTAGGTGGTCTTCCAGAAGATATGACCCTTGAACTTGTCGAGCCGTTGCGAGAACTCTTCAAAGACGAAGTTCGGGCACTCGGATCCGAACTCGGTCTTCCCGATGAAATGGTGTGGCGGCAGCCATTCCCGGGCCCGGGGCTTGGCGTGCGCATTATTGGCGAGGTCACCCCTGAGCGGGTGGCGGTGTTGCAGGAGGCTGACGCCATCGTGCGCGAAGAGATCGCTCTCGCTGGCCTCGAGCGCGAAATTTGGCAGGCGTTTGCTGTTCTTCCTGATATCCGATCGGTTGGTGTGATGGGTGATGAGCGCACCTACGGACACCCGATCATCATTCGGGCGGTCACCAGTGACGATGCGATGACCGCAGATTGGGCGCGCCTTCCATATGACCTTCTGGAGCGGATGTCACAGCGGATCATTAATGAGGTGCCGGGCATTAACCGGGTGGCGTATGACATCACGTCAAAGCCTCCGGGCACCATCGAATGGGAGTGACGGCCAGGCCGTCGACCCGACCGACATCATTTCGTAACATACGGTACGCTTGGGATCTCATGGTTTCCGCTCGCGATGTTCGCCCCCAACGTCGCCGATCTGCAATCGGCCTCGCGGCTTTCGTGCTGACAGTGGTCCCCGTGTTACCGCAGGCCGCTCATGCACAAACGGTTGATCAGCAGGAGCAGGAAGTTCGACGAATTGTTGATGAGCTTGAACGCCTCCACGAACGGGCTGACATTCTTATCGAGGATTACGCCGTCGCAATGGATGAACAACGGCTGCTTGGTGACGACATCGAACTTGCGAAAGGTCGGGTCGTCCTCCGCCAAGCCGAACTTGGTGAATTGCAGAGTGACCTCTCCACCGTTGCGGTTCGGGCATTTACTCGCTCGGGTTCTGATGTTCTTGGGCCATTGCTGTCGAATGCCGCAGCGTACAGCGACGTATTGACTCGTGATCAGTTGTCTCGAGTTGCGCTTCGCGTTGGTGCCGGTACGACCGATGACCTTCAGGCGGCAATTCGTGAACTTGAACTCGAACAGATTGAACTCAATCGGCTCCGCAGAGAATCAGAAGATCTCGCTATTCGAATCACTGGCATGTTGGATGAGGTTGAGTCATCGACCGCCGAATACGAATCGGCGCGAAAGTCTGCTGAGCAGAAATTGGGGGCGTTGATTCGCGCTGAAGAAGAGCGAAGAGCAGCGGCCGCACTCGCTGAATATCAGCGTCTACAGGCGGAAGCGAATGCTGGGAACTCTGGAGGATCGGGGTCTTCATCGGGTAGTGGGTCGAGCTCTGCCACCGATGATCTCATTGCGAACTACCCTGCACCGTCAGGGATGGCAGGGGTTGCAGTAAAAGCTGCTCTTAGTCAGATTGGTGTGCCGTATCGGTATGCGACGTCGCTCCCCGGAGTTTCATTCGACTGTTCGGGCCTCACCCATTACGCATGGGCCCAGGCAGGTGTGGTGTTGCCGAGAAACTCTCGTTTGCAGTCAAATGCGCTGCCATCGGTACCCAGGACCGAGGCCAAGGCCGGCGACCTGATCTTTTATTACAACCCGATCAGCCATGTGGGCGTTTACCTTGGTGATGGTCAGATGGTGCACGCCCCTGCCCTTGGAAAAAATGTCAGCATCACCAGTGTGAATTGGAGCAAAGTCGTTGATGTTGGCCGGCCCGGCTAACCGAGCA
>Ga0255767_1000394_pt1 | contig 39337 bp, 40 predicted proteins | sample 071ome_24_FD_179967 | JGI IMG/M metagenome (GOLD analysis project Ga0255767, IMG submission 179967) | Coastal salt marsh microbial communities from the Groves Creek Marsh, Skidaway Island, Georgia - 071402CT metaG (version 2) | ecosystem: Environmental > Aquatic > Marine > Intertidal zone > Salt...
GGATCGGCTGTTTGCTCCGCTATTTCGGGATCGGCCAGTTGCTCTGCTGTGAAGTATGCGGTACTGCACTGCAGGTAGAGCGTTGGATCGATCAGTTCAACCGTTGCGTTGGATGTTTCGGTGGCATCATTTGGGCTTAATTCAATATTCAAGTAAGTGTGAATGTCGTTCGTAACGGAAGAAGTGAGGGCCAGTGTGACGCCTGCTTCAGCGGTTTGGATGCGCTGGTATCCCCCCGCGTTTATTTCCAGCCAGTAGTCGGTGATCGCGGCGGGTTGGTTCCAGGCATCATGCGGGACCTGGTTTTCCGGTTCGATACCGATTTCATAATTGGTCACGTTGCCAACATCGTAGGCATGCATGGTGAACGCGAAGGCGCCCCCCCGCGTCGGTTGATACGGTTTCAATGACACGTCCGGGAAGCCCCAGGCTGACGGTGGCGTTCGGGATGATTTCCCGGGTTGTTCTATCACGTACGGTTCCCTGGATGAATCCTTGAAACGGAACCAGACGAGCCACTACTTCCTCTGGTCCCGCGTGGGCGCTGACGTGGGTGAAATAGTTTTTGTTGTCGGCTGGTGCCTCCACGGTCAGCATATAAAATTTCCAGAAGCCCAGGTCCAGGGCTCCACCTTCATATACCACGGTAAACTGACCTTCTGCGTCGGTAAAGGCAGCCTGGGTCAGGTCCACTCTTCCGCTGGCGCCTCCATATACCTTCGCTCCGGCAACCGGGGCGCCCGTCCGGATATCGACGACTTTTCCGGACCATGAAATGGGTGTTTGAGCATTTGCTGTCCAAAGGACTCCCATGGACAATAAGAAAACAACAAAAGGTAATTTCACCGACATAACAACGTCATTCAGGAGGAGAACCCATCAGAGCACAACACCTTTTTTGCTTATATCGGATCAGGTATTCACCTTCAGAACACTGGATAGGAAGGTAACAAGTTATACAGACGGTAGTGTTTTTGGTATCACTGCTTTTCGCGGTCCGCTTGAATGGCACTTTCGATGTGGTCTGCGGGAATGGAATGGAATTCAGAACTCAGGAACGTTCGGACCACCCGACGGTATGTTCCTTCAACCAGCACGCCCAGCATGTTGCCTTCTGTATCCACCAACGGGGCACCACTCATGCCTCCGCGGGAAACCATGTCCGTGCTGATTTGATGGTAGTCAGCGTGATCTTGTAGCGGACGAAGTTCGAGGGTTTTGCCATGAACCAAAAAGGGGCCATTGCCAATTTTGTCTTTTCCAAAAACAATCCCGTCATTTGCTCCGGTGAATACCTCTTTCCCTTCGGTGAACTCATTCGTTGTCAGCTTGAACCAATGGTCCATTGGAAGGTCAAACTTAACCAAGGCCACATCTGCAGGCTCGAAAGTTGCGACCAATCGCCCGGGTAACCAACGTAATTCGTCGGCCTTGCGTTTGCCCGTTGAATTTTCTGGAGGCAAGGCCAGGTGGGGGGTGTCCTCCGTCACGACATGATGTGCCGTGATGAAATAGCCGTCCGGAGATATCGCGGAAGCCCTGCCTCCCAGGTTGATGAATTGTCCGGCTTGTGGCTCAAACAAGGGAATCTCGTCTTTCTTGAAACTGATCAACAGGCGCACTCTTGAGTGAAAAAAATGGGGTAAAGATTCGCCGGCAATCTTGCGTTGCCCCAGTTCCATCAAGCTTTCGGCCTGCATCTGGCGTATTTCCGGGGTGTCGTAATTGTAATGTCGGCACCCTGTGAGAAAAGGGAGAAGCCACAAAAGGAAGAGGAGAGAGACAAAACATCCCGCAAGACGTATCGCCTTGCGGGATGTTGAAATGTTTGAATCCACTTTTGAAAAAATTCCAGGAGGATCTATGGTGGGAGATAAGCCGTGTGCCTTATCAGTCCTTACGGCGGAATAAGCCTTTCTTTTTCTTTTTGTCTTCTTCGATGTCCTCTTCCTTTTTGAGACCTTCGACTTCTCCGACAAATTGATCCAATTCTTCTTCCGTGAAAGCTTTGCTGGGTAGTTGCGAATTCTTGGATTCGAGTGCTGTCATTTCACCCAACTGACGTGGGTCTTGAACGATATAGGGTGTCAGGAAGATCAGGAGTTCGGTTTTGGTATCTTCTTTCACTGTTCGACTGAAGGCCCATCCCAAAATGGGGATATCTCCCAGGAGTGGCACCTTTCGTTTGCTCTCTATTTTGTTCTTTTCCATCAAACCACCGATGATTACGGTGCGACCATGGGGTGTGACCACCACGGTTTCGGCTGCTCTCTTGGCGAAAACCGGGGCTTCGACGCCGTCCGAAATGGTGACGCGTTCATCGGTGATGGTGGAGATTTCCGGCGCCACAATCATTTCCACCATGCCGTCCTGTGTGATGAACGGGGTGACACGCAGGATGATGCCGATGTCGCGGTAGGTCACCGTGTTCACCTGTTGACCGCCTTGCAGGAAGTTGACGTTGTCGATGAAGGGAACCGTTTGACCGACGGTGATGATGGCCTCCTGGTTGTTGCGGGCGAGGATGGAAGGACGGGACAAGACCTCGACTTTCCCTGCTTCAGAGATTGCGCGCAGGGTCACGTTGAAATCGGAGTCCAACAGTTGGTAAAGACCTCCCTGACCGGGTGTGGCCAAACCAAAAGCAGATTGCACGATGTTGGTCGTTGATCCAGAAACTTTGTTCCAAGCGCCTTCCATGCCGACGTCCAGGTCGTCACGATGGGTGACTTCCATGAAGACCACTTTGATGAGCACCTGGGGTTTCGGGCGGTCCAGTGTTTTGAGGACTTGTTCGATTTGGAGGTTGGTGTCTTCGTCGGTGATGACGATGACGGAGCGGGTTTCGGCGTCCACTTCGATCAAGGCTTCGCCGACTTGGGTGGCATTCTGGTATTGGCGGGTCTGTTGGTTCCCCAAACCACCCCCGAAGCCACCAAACTGGGCTTGCAATGAAACCAGGCCGGTGGTCAGCAATGCGATGATCGTGGTGGAAATCCACCCCATTTTCGCGATGTGATTCAAACCTTCTGCCTGATGGAAAGTGTTGTTGTTTTTCAAAAAATTCATTCTTTATTCCTCTGTCATTTTAAGAGTCACCCAAACCGGTCAGGGTTGGATCAATTGTTTCCCTGGCCTCCGCCCAGACCGAAGTTCTGTTGGTTGATTGAACGGTTGTTCAACGGATTATTGTTGTTGTTGCCGCTTCGGTTGGCGTTGTTGCGGTTGTTCAGGTTGCTGCTTTGCGATTCGAACATGCCGCGCAGAATGGTGGCCACATTGTCGACATCGGCATTGTCCAGCGAGTAAACATAAACCTTCTGTTTCTTCGATGAATCCGAATCGAGTTGTTCGATCATGCGTTCAATCTGATCCATCAGATTGGCAGCCGCAGTGACAATGAGCGCATTGGTGCGGGGATCGGCTACTGCGGTCACGGTGGTCATGGCCTGTGCGCGTGAGCTATCGTTGTTGTTGTTGTTACTGCTTCCGCGACTGCTGCCAAATCCACCACCAAATGGGGATCGTCCAAAGCGGAAACCCCCTCGCGACTGGTTGTTGTTCTGGCTGTTTGGATCGAAGAGGTCGGAGAGTATCTGGGACATTTCGAAAGCATCCGCGTGTTTGAGAGGGAAGACACGCAGCTCGGTGATATCGTCGACATTCTGATCGATTTCCGAAACCAACTGATCAATGGTGGGCATATACTCTTCCGGTGCGCTGACAACCAGAGCGTTGGCACGTTCATCCGCCACGGCGACGACTCGTGAGGCTGCTTGAAGCGCTTCGCTGTCTCCGTCACCACCCCGTGAGGAGCCACCTCGGTCACCACCTCGATCCCCGCCACCAAAACGTCCGGGGAACCCACCAAATCCACCACGACTGCTGCGTGAACTTCTGGAATTGCTCTGCGGTGTTTCAAACAGGTTTTTGACGATGTCGGCCAGTTCGGTGGCGTCAGCGTAACGGAGAGGGTAAACCTTGATCTGGGAAATGCCCGATATGCTGGTGTCCAATGCCCGGACGATTTCGGCCACGCGTCGAATGCTGTTTTCCGTGCCGGTCAACACGATGGCATTGCTGCTTTCGTTGGCGGTCATGGATGCTTCGCTTGGGAGAAGTGGTTCCAGGTTTTCGATAAGATCCATGGCTCCGGTGTATCGAACCGGAATGATCTGAGTCACCATGCGGTCTGATTGTGGGATTTCTTCAGGATCGGCCCCGCTTCTAACCGGAATGTTTTCCTGGCGAGCTTCACTTTTGGAAACAATCTTCAAGGTGTTACCCACCCTGACGGCTGTGTAACCTTTTTCGATGAGGATGGAGTCCAGGAGGGAAATGGCTTCGGCTTTGCTCAGTGGTTGGTTGTTCCAGACACTGACCGTGCCGGAGACATCCACTTCTGCAATGATGGAAAAGCCGGCGGCTTCGCTCATGTAGTCGAGCACCATTTCCAGCGGGACATTGCGGAAGTTCATGCGCAAACCTTCCTCTGCATTATCTCCGGCAGTGTTGGCTGCGTTATTGTCGGCGGCTCCGCTATCTTGAGCGAGTAGGGCGCCACTGCCCAGGATCAGGCAGAAGCAGACAGCCCAGCGAAGGGCCAATTGATATGTTTTGGTTGTTTTCATTGTCCCTGAGATTGTTTTCTACGTTCCATCATTTGTTTTAAAATATCGCTCGCATCACCATCCAATGCCGGTGTTGATTCCGCTGAGCTGCCCGACGAACCTGAGCCGGAGCTGGATCGGCGGGAAGATCGTCTGGAATTGCCAGACCATTCGTCACGTCCTTTGGTACTCCAGGGTTCTTCCCCGCGTTTTGTCCTGGCGAAACCTACTTCCAGAACGATTGTTTCGCCATTCCAGTCGATCTCGACCTTGTCGAAATCGATGTTTGTTAATTTGTGTCCTGCGACACTTTCACCCAATTTGACAGCACCGGCCCAATCGCTATCCGTGCCATCGAAAAATGCAAGCTGTTTGTCCGAGTAAAACATCGTTCCCAACAGAGTAAACGATTCTTCGCGCGGCGGCTCCGGCGGTCTTTCCCGTCGTTGCTCCCTTGGCCCACGCCGGTCCGGATCGAATATGTTGCGATCCAGAATCAGGCTGAATGATTCAAATTCATTCGTCGGACCAGCTTTGTCTTCACTCGCTGCTTCAGACTGATCCGTTGCAGTTGTCTCTATGGGATTAGACGTGTCTGGATCGGATTTGGTTTCATCGGATTGTGCCAGTGCATGCGTCCAGGTTCCCCAAACCAAAACGAGGCAAGCGAGGCATCCGGCGATCGATCCATGAGCGGATTGTAGGTTCATGTATTCAGGCTGCTTACGTTTCATTGCAATGCCTCCGGAAGTAATAGTCCGCTGAAGTTTAAGTTCATGCCGAGACTGGATCCTTTTTCATCCCGTTGGGACAACTCCAACGTATCCACTTTCAACGCCATGGGATCTGATTCAAGCGCATGGACGAAGCGGGCGATTTTCTCAAGGTCTCCAAATCCGTTTGCCCGGCATTCGAGCAGGAGGTGGCCTTTGTCGGATGTGCGCCAGCTGGGTTTGATGGAGGTAAAACTGATGCGGCTTTCCGTGGCCCAACGGTCGACCGATTCCAGGATCTGGTTTTCAGAAACAGATTTCATCTTAGGAATGGCTCCATGATACATCAGTGCCCAGCGCTTTCGGATCGAGCCCTCGTTTTCCATCAGAGCGCGTCCACGGGTGACCTTGGCGTCCAGTTCCTCGATACGGGCGGAACGATCTTTCCATGCATCCATCATGGGACTCACAATGAACTTGTCGCCAAACAGCACCACAACAGCCGTGATCGCTGCCACCAAAAGCATTTTTTCTCGATTGGCTTCGTTCATTTTCTGGATTCCTCCCAACGATATCTGAATGAAAAACTCAATTGCTTGTCCTCACGGACCTGGTCCACCCGGAGGTCCTTGACTTCCGGTGAATTTTGTAACTTTTTAAGCATTTCCAGCCAGGCCTGATTGCTTTTGGCGAATCCTGAACAGACTACGGTGGACGGTTCCCGAATATCCAGGTCCTTCACCCATACGTCACCCCGTTCGGGGAAAGATTCGGTGAGATGTCGTATCAGTTTCAAGGTCGGGATGGTCTCATCAAACCAGGGACGGTAAAGGCGGATGCGGTTCTGAAGTTCTTCCAGTTCGCCCACCTGCACCTCCATGGCCTTCCACTCGTCATCCAGAGCCTGAAGTTTTTGTCCCTGCCAGAAGAACAACAAACCGACGATCAAGGCCGCCGCCGTGGCGCCTCCGCCGATCCATTTGTTGCGACCGGTTGAGATCCGTTGGCTCCATTCCTGGAACGGACTCACCTTGGGGGGGAGGAATTCGAAAGGATTGGCCCGGTCCAGGAGAAAATCCGAGGCCAGGTCAATGGCGTTGGAGTTCTGATTGGAGAGCGAGGTGGGTTTCAGATCCAAACGATCCGCCACTTCCTGTAATGCTTCCTGAAACTCGCCGCCTTTTTGTTTGTCCTGAAAGTAAAAACAACTCTTGAGCGATCCCTGCAAATCGGCGCTCAATTCTCCAACACTGATTTTAATTTCGCGGGCTATCTGCCGTGCACTGTCCGTTTCATTCAACGAACGGGCCATGGCAAGGCGTTGACCGCAAACCGCGAGCAGATCGAATCCCGATGAGGTCGGGATCAGGCACAGGGCATTGGCATCGGGGAGCGCTTTCAGGAAGGTTGATCCCGCACAACTCACCGACCAGCTCAAAGGTTTGAGGCGGGCGGCTTCGAGAATGCGATTCAAATGATCCAATCTCGCCGAAGGGAGGGCTCCGAGCAAGGCGTGGGGTTTGTGTGACGGCGAAGTAAAGACAGATCGGGAGATGCTGAGTTCGTCGATGGGGAAGGGAAATTCCCGTTCGGCGTGGGTTTCGAAAAAGAACTCCAGATCCTCTCCGTCCAGTTCAGGTATCTCCGTTCGACAGGTGAACAACCACCCGATCGGCAGCGAGCCGATGCAGTTTTTCTCCTTGATGCCGGCGGCATCCAAAGCGTCACGGAGCTTTGAGCCGATGGCCTCCGGGGTTTCCTTGAAGAGGTCATCCGGTAGATCGATGTGTCCCTTGCCTTCGCTACGGCATGTGCTGCCGCTTTTGCGGACATGCTCAAAGCGAAGCGTCTCATAGCCCCAGTCCAGACTCACCACCGCAGTGGGTTTCTTTTGTTTCCAACCAATCATCGTTGACGTTGTTGTTGCACGTATTGCTTAAGTTCCTCTCTCAGGTTTGTTCCCAGAGCCCAGCCTTGTCGAGCAAGGTCTTTCCGATAGATCACGACCGGTTCATCCCCGCTGGTGTCGACGATGAACTGAGTGCGCCGAAATCCACGAGCGTTTTTGCCGACGGCAGCCACATCCACCATGAACCGTTGGCTGGCGCCCACGAAGTATTCCTGCGCTTGTGTGAGATCTCCATCGCCGACGGCTTCGTTGACCCATTCGGTGTCCGAACCCAGATCAGCCTGGTTGGCCCGGTAGGAAACCAACTGTTGCGCCATGGCCTGATCCATTCCGGGGAGACTGGCCAACACGGCCGCGCTGGCAGTGTTGACATTGACTTTTACAGTGGGTTCGTCCCCTTGAATGTTGATATTGTTTGAAGGATTTTGATCCGGCTGATTCCCCCCGCCGTTTGCGTTGCCGCCCGCCTGGTTTTGAACCTGTGTGTTGTCGTCTTCTTCCGGAAATTTGCTGAACACGGTCACGTATTCCACCAAACCAAAATCGAGTGTGCCGTTGCTGTTGTCCAGTGGTGGTGTCGTGGCCCCGTCGTTCTCATTGGGATCCAGGATGCCGTTCATGTTGGCGTCTTCGCCGTAGACAAGAACGGAATCAGCGCCGTAAACCATCATGAGTTCGTCCACTGTGTCGAACGGGGCGTTTTTGATTTGTCGGGATGGAATCATGCGCGCGTAGACGTCTCCTTCCGCTCCCCCGTCGCTGACTTCCTCATCCTCGTCCCGCCAATCGATGATGGCCGCCGCAAATTCGGGCGTCATATTGGGCAGGTTTTCCAACATTTCCTGCGTTGCCAGATTCAGGTCCAGTTTGGAGCCTTCATCCACCAGCAGAAATTCAGGGATGGTTGCGTAGGCGTTTTGGACGCCACGACCGATATACCAATAAAGAGCCTCACCAACGACGCTGCGTTGACGGGAGTAAGTATCCGGTTCCGGTAAGACACCTTCCTCATCGGCGTTGGCAAGGAGGTACATCGCATACCTGAGAGCACCGTCGATCGCCTGTTCGGCCTGCAGCCCCTCGTAGTAATTTTCCGCCGCCCTGAACTCGAAATACATGGAATGCGAGAAATAGAGCGTGACACTAACGAGCCCGAGCGCGACCCACATGACAATGATGAGGACCGAACCTTTGGTTCGCCCTTTCTCTCGATGTGTCATGGATGCTCGATTTTTCATTCAGAGTCGGCTACCCCCTCACCTTTGCAGACGTGGAAGGTATTTAGAGCAGACGTTCCCAGGCAAAATTCGGTTACATTTCATTCGGGTTGTCATGCGAAAAGATTCTGAGGATTTCGACGTTGGTTTTGGTCTTCTATTAATTCTGTAGCAACGAGTTTTGAATGATGGATTGATTTTCCTGCACCTGGGTCAGGCCGGATGACAGTTGGTCCAGATTGTTGTTGATATTGGATATGTCATCGTAAAGGCCATCCATGGAAGTGTTTAGTTGATTGGACAGTTCCATTAACTCCGAGATCCTGGTTGCATGGGTGTTGGCTTCGTTTTGGATGGTGGAGAGTTGCAATTGCAGTTCGTTATCCATGATTTCCATCGTTTCGATGAGCATGTCGACCAATTCCTGATTGGTGTTCGCCTTGCTGAGAGCCTGTCTGGCGGCACCCGGAACCACCATGTTGGTGGAAGTCAGGATGACTTCGGATGTCGCGTTGGGTTTGTTCTTTATGGCGATGACTTCTTTTTTGAGACCGACCACCATGTAACCCAGGTACATGTTCATCAACAGCAGGATCGCCAGCATGCCCAGAGTCCAAGGTGGATTGTCTCCTTTGGCGACGTTGCTGCGCGGCTGATGGGATGCCTTGATGGCATGATTCGGATGACTGTGGTATTCGGCGAGATGGGAAAACCAGATCTGGTTTCCACAGCCGGGGCATGTGCTGGTGCTGCCTTCTTTGTCCTGTGGATACTCAATGATCTTGCCGCAGGCATTGCAATGGACACTTTTTAATTCACTCATGTGATAAAGGGGGTTCAGGGTTGCCGGGCATTTGCATCACCGTTTGTTTGAGTCGTTTCTTCTTCGGACTCTTCTTCGATCTGTGGTGTTGCCATAAGAGCCACGGTTGTTTGGAGTGATGGGTTGGGTTCGTTGTTGGATCGGCTGGTCAATTGACCTTCGGCATCCTCCCGCAGGAACTCGACCCTGACGCGCACGGCTTTGGGCAACTTGCTTTCGTCGACGGTGGAATCCCATGTTTCCTGCCAGTATTCTCCGTCGTAGTATTGAAATTTCAGAGACGCCACTTCATTGGCAATGGGCTGGGGATTAATGGTCGTTGTGCTGGCCGGCAGGAGGTTACGGGTGACTTCCCGGTATAAAGTATACCCTTCGGACATTTCGCTTCGCCCTTCATATATGGGTTGTTGAAGGTAATACCGGACCTTCTGCAGATGTCCCCAAGGCTGATTGGTTTGGATGACTCCGGACGCGGTGTAGAACTCCAGTTGGTCGGTGCGCGTGACTCCGCCATTCAGTGTTTCTCCCCGGAATTCCTGCGCAAATGTGGTTTCTTTGAGCAGGCATTGTTTAAGATCCGTTTCGATGATTTCCATGATGCGCATGCGTGTGTTCAACTGGTCCATGCGTTTCTGGCCGCGTTCCCGCATTTCCATGGATTCCAGGAGCGTGACCTTGATCACCAAAATGATCATGGCAAACGCCACACTCGCCACCAGCAGTTCCATCAGGGTGAAACCTGAGCGTGTCCTGCTAGACGAAGAGCGTTGTGGAATGCTGGTTTTCATTGTTGGCTGTCATCCACCAGTGTGGTGAGTTGAACCCGTCGGGTTTGCCCTTGCACGGGGTAGGTGACCACGATGGTTAATTGCTGCATGTCATCCTGGTCCCAGCTGGATTGAGTGAGTTCCCATTCGTAAAGTTTATGGTCGGGCGCGAAGTTGCCCCGGTTGCCGGCATACTGCCATTGGTCGGTGGCAATCAGTTCGGTCAGCATGCTGTTGGCAAGATGAGCCGCGATCCGTTTGCGTTCCGCTGTGACGGATGCGCGATTGGCCAGGACCAATCCCTGCATGACGACAGGCAGGAGGATGGCCATGAAGATCATGGCTGCCAGCACTTCGGCGAAGGTGAATCCCGCCTCGCGCCTGCGATCAATACGACATGATCTGGTCTTGCGCCAGGACGTCGTTTTGGATAACGAGCATTTCATCGCCTTTTCGGATTTCGTAGCGCAGACCGTTGGGTGCGCGGATAATTTGGAGTTTTTGATCCTCCAGCTTTTTGTTCTTCAAATAAAAACCGGGCAAACTCGCGATATCGAGTTGTCCATCCGGGTAATAGATGATGCCGGGCATGGATTGATTGAGGGTTGTATTGCGGTCCAGCTCGATTTCCAGATTGGAATCCAGTTGATAGACATGCGGTCCGCTTCTTTCGGCTGCTGTCACCTGGGTGACCGATCCGGCATCCAGACCGGAGAGTTCCCTGACACCAAACCATTGGTTTTCCAGGTCGAACCAGACCTGCATGGGCATGCCACTCGAGATGGCTTCCTGCCTGGCCAAATGGGTGACGCCCAGAATTCTGCGGGCTTCATCGTTGATGATGGCGCCTCGGAAGAATTTGTTCAACGAGGGCGCCACCACGGTCATGATTGCCGTCAACACCACCATCACCATGATCAGTTCGATCAATGTGAAACCTCTCGATGATGGTGTGGAAAAGCCCAAGCATTTTCGCGTGCGTTTGCCTGGGCTTTGAATGTTCATAAGAAGTCAGGAGACGATTCCAGGTCATTGAACAAGGGAAAGGCTCTGTCGATGCTTTCCGCTTGTTCGAACGGTTTCATTGGAATCAATTATTGTTGACGTGATCCCAATTCGTAATGTCGTCGCCACCACCCACGCGCCCGTCAGGGCCCATGGACATGATGTCATATCCGGCAGCATTCTGTTTGCCTGGAAATTCGTAGACGAAACTGTTGCCCCAGGGGTCATTCGGAACACCTTTCTTCAAATAGGGGCCGTTCCAACTATTGGCGTTGCTGGGTTGATTGACGAGTTCGTCTAGACCATCGCTGCCGGAAGGGTAGTAACCGTTGTCTGTTTCGAAAATGTCCAGAGCCGTTTCGAAAACCGCAATCTGACTGCGCGCAGCCGTTTCCTTGGCCTGTTGCGAACGTCCGGCAAACTTGGGAACCACCACTGCTGCCAGGGCGGCGAGGATGACCAGCACCAGCAGCATTTCCACCAGCGTGAATCCGTGTTGACGTGTGCGACGTGTTCTTTTGAGTCCTGTGTTCAATTTCATAATCCGTTCAAGTTGTCTTCGTTCATTTAATGTAATCCTGAATGGTGAAAATAGGAATCACCATTCCGATAAAAATCGTGCCGATAAACCCGGCAATCAGGAAAAGCATGAGGGGTTCCATGAGTGAAACCGCTGTCTTCAATTGTTGGTCCAGATCTTTCTCGGTGGTTGCCGCCAGACGGATCAGTTCCTGATCCAGGCGACCGCTTTCCTCCGCCACGGAAATCATTTCCAGAATCGATCCATGAAACAGCACGCGGCAATCAGAAAGACTGCGGGCCAGTGTGTCGCCCTTTTTGACACGTTCGATGGATTCCGCGACCGCGTCGACCAGGACTTGATTTCCAATGGATCGGCGGGCCACGTTCAGCCCATGAATCAGTGGGACACCTGCACCCAGAAGCGTGCCCAGCATGCGGCAAAAGCGCGCCATGGCGAACTGGGCGTTCAGAGGTCCGATGACGGGAAGGCTGAGCATGCTTTGTTCAAACTTACGTCGGCCCCGGTCCGTTGCCAGCCAATTGCGAATGCCAATGCCCGCAATGCCCACGCCGATGGCGATAAAAAATCCGTAGGATTGGCAAAATTCACTGGTGGAAACGATCACCTGGGTCAGTAGCGGCAGCGCAGCATCAAAGCCTTCGAACAGCACCTTGAATCGTGGGATGAAAAACATCATCAAGAAGACAAGCACACCAATGGCGAGGCAAAGCAGTACGACCGGATAGATCATGGCTGAGAGCACTTTGCCGCGCAGTTCCTTGTCGCGTGACTGAAAATCGGCGATTTGACCCAAAACCAAATCCAGAAAACCACCTGTTTCTCCCGCTTCCACCATGGCGACATAGACCTTGGGAAAGGTATCCGGAAATCGACTCATGGCATTGGCCAAGGACATGCCGTCCACAACCAGATCGTGCACGGCTTTCCATCGTTCGCCGGCGGCTGGCGATGCTGCTTCCCGGTAAAGAATCACCAGTGCCCGGCTGAGTGGGACGCCTGCGGAGAGAAGGCTGGAAAGCAATCGTGTGAAGTTTTCCAGCATCTTGAAAGTGATGCGGCCGGACTTCCACGGCATGGACAGGGACGATCCTGAGGATTTACTGGTTCCTGCTTTGCCCTGTTGCTCGGTCAATTTGATCGGTTTCAGACCAAGGGCTTCCATCTTGCGGAAGGCGTCCTGTCTGCCACCCGCTTCGATGTCTCCGGTGGCGATGCCGCCGTCCGCTTTGAGTGCTTTATATTGAAAATTTGCCACGTAAACCCGGAATGTTAAAAGGTTGAAAGTTCCTCGTCCTTGGTCACGCGCATGACTTCGTCGGGAGTGGTGATGCCCATTTCAACCAGTCGCCACCCGTCCTGGCTGAGTGTGCGCATGCCTTCCTTGCGGGCCAATTCTTTCAGCTCACCGCTGGAACAGTTTTTAAGGATCTTTTGTCGGATGGGGTAACTGACCCCCATCATTTCAAACACCGCGCGTCGGCCATGGTATCCGGTCTGTCGACATTCGCGACAACCGACCGCTTGGTAAATGACCGCATCGGGTGACCATTTCATGGTTTCCCTCAACGCTTTCACTCGTTCGGAGGTGTCTTCTTTCCGGCAATGCGGACACAGGGTCCGGACCAGACGCTGGGCGAGCACGCCTTCCAATGAGGAGGCGACCAGATAAGGCTCCACCCCCATGTCGATCAAGCGTGTCATGGCGCTTGGTGCATCGTTGGTGTGCAGGGTTGAAAACACCAAGTGACCCGTCAATGAGGCCTGGATGGCGATGCGCGCCGTTTCTTCATCTCGAATTTCACCAATCAGGACCACGTCCGGGTCATGACGCAGAATGGCGCGCAATCCTTTGGCAAAGGTGAGTCCGGATTTTTCCGATACTTGAATTTGATTGATGCCCTTGATCTGGTATTCCACCGGATCTTCCACCGTGATGATCTTGCGGACCATGTCATTGATGGTGTTCAGGGCGGTATAGAGTGTGGTTGTTTTACCGCTACCGGTTGGTCCGGTGACCAGGAAGATACCGTGTGGTACTCCTAAAATTTCTTTGAAAAGCTGGAGTTCGTGGTCCGCCATCCCTATTTGATCCAGATCCGGGATGGACCCGTCCTGTCGCAATAAACGCATGACGACCGCTTCGCCGTGCAGCATGGGTATGATGGATACACGCACATCGACCTCGCCCTGCTTGACCTTCAGCTTGATGCGACCGTCCTGGGGGAGGCGTTTTTCCGCGATGTTCAGATGACTGAGGATTTTGACGCGGGATACGATGGCGGGTTGAAAGCGTTTGATTTCGGCCGGTACTGGAACCTCCTGAAGAACGCCATCGATACGGTAACGAATCTGCAATTCGTCCTCAAAAGGCTCCAGATGAATGTCCGTGGCGCGCAGGTCAATGGCGTCGCTGAGCACCTGATTGACGAACCGGATGATGGAGGCGTCTTCCGCCGCGTTTTCCAGATCGGTATCGTCGACATTTTCATCGTCCACCACCTGAAAGGAACTGTCATCCTTCAGGGTGTCGATGGTATCCGCCCCGACGCCGAGGCGTTTTTTGATTTCTCGTTGAATGGCCTCGGAAGGGGCCAGGACCGGATTCAGTTTGAGTCCGGTCAGAGATTTCAAGGTGTCCAGACCCTGAGTTGCGAACAATCGGCTGGTGGCAATGTCCACCGAACCATTTTCGCGTTTCAGGGGGAGCAGCCCTTCCTTGAGCAGCAATCGGGCTGGAAACAAAGTCAGCGTTTCCTTGTCGATTTCCAGTTGCTCCAAGTCATTGTATTGAACCGAATACTCCTCGGCGAGCCATTGCAACACCTCGGGTTCCGTTTCATAATTGCCCTCCGCCCCGTTGCCTTTTTGCTTCATCAGCCAATTGGCATCGGAAGCGGAGAGCTGTCGGGACTCGACCATTTGATTCAACAATTCAGTCATGTCGAGTCTTGTATCTTTAGATCAATATCGCTTCGCAGGTGCCGCCTTATTCGATCAGGCCCATCACCACAGCGACTGCTTCCTGCTTGACGGTCAGGACGGATTTCAAGGTGTCCTGTGCCTTTTTCAAGTCGGCTTGCTTGGCGTCACGCGCTTTACGGAAGGCAGCCAGTTTGGATTCGATGTTGCTGCCCGATTCGATGGCGCTTTGCAGGGCGTCCAGTTCAGCATTGCCGCTTCCTTGGCCACCTTGACCGCCACGGCCGCCTCTACCTCCGAAACCACCAAAGCCACCAAAACCACGTCCACCCGAACGAGCGTCACGTTGTTTTTCCTGGACGGCTTCGATCAGGGGCTGAACGGCTTTGAATTCCGCGTCGGAGAAACCGAACTGTTCCTGATAACGTTCCATCATACGAGCACGGAACTCAGCAGGGTCGAAATTGCCGCGACCGCCACCAGGACCACCCTGTCCGCGTCCGCCTTGACCGCCTTGACCACCACGACCTTGAGCCGCTGCATCATAAGATGTGAGAGAGATCGCCACGAGGGCGACGATAAATGTGAGAGATTTAATGAATTTGATCATACAAGAACGAGTAGACGGGGTGGTGTGGTAAGCGGTTACATGGATTTTTTTGAGTGCCGTGTTTCTTGACTTTTTTATCGCTTTTGTGCGATAAAAAGGGAGGTGTCTCGGTCGGTCGTATTGTTAAACGAATCCGTTGAAGAAGAGATTCGGTCTCTTCCGAGAGACATGCGTGCAAAGTTTGTTCGCATTTCAAACATGGTATGTGAGTTTGGGTTGCATCAAGTAGGGATGCCTTATGTGCGCCCAATTCAGGGGAAGCTTTGGGAAATGCGTATGAAGGGCAAGGATGGAATTTCGCGGGCCCTCTATGTCGTAGCCACTGGCAAGAAAGTGGTGGTTGTCAGTGCTTTTGTGAAGAAAAGCCAGAAAACGCCAACTCACGAAATCCGACTTGCACTTGAAAGAGCCAAGGAAATTGAGTCATGAAGAAGATTAATGCGTTACATGAGGAATGGATGGAAGATCCGAAGTATCGCGAGCAATACGAAGGCCTGGAGGAGGAATTTTCAATTGCCCGCGCTCTGATTTCGGCTCGAGCCCATGCAAAGTTGACACAGAGTGAAGTCGCAAAACGTATGAAGACCACTCAATCTGTCGTTGCCAGACTGGAAAGTGGAGCCGGTAATCCATCAGTAGAAACTCTCAGAAGATATGCGATGGCCACTGGGAGCCGACTGCGTATTGATCTGCTGGGAACTTCGTGAAAAGGATCGATGAGATGCTTTTTACTATTCGCGCAGGGAATATGGAATCCTGGAGATTTCTCTTATGCTTAAGAAGATAATGCAAGTGTGAGGCTTGTGAACCAAATCGAATAAACATAATGAAAGCTGGTTTTTCTATCCGCAAAAGCGAATGTCTCAAGGGGATTTTGGTGGGGATGGTGGCTATGTTGATGACGCTCGCAGTTTGGGAATCCTCCACAACTGGTAATAGGGCCGCGCCAATACCGTTCAGGCAGCAGATGACTGATTTTGCCGGGTTGCATTCGGCTGTTTCCATGTATTTCAATGAACATGAAGGGAATGGTTTGGTTTACCGTTATGGGGTTACATTGGAGACGCTTGAGAATGAAGGCTATCTGCGCGCCGATACCTCATCGCGACTCCTTCCGGCAAGCTGGCGCTTTTTTCCTGAAATAGTAAGTAAATCCGATTCGTCGCCCTCATCGGTCCTTGTGGAAGCTCAGTTACCGTCTGGGCAGCATCTGGTTTTACTAGCTGACGGCAGTGTGCAGAGTAAAAATTGAGGTCAATCAATAGTCAATCCTGGAAAGTTGAGCGGGCGCAGTTCATTTTTTAGACAATGGAGGGGAGATCCCGCATGCGGGACTCGCCCCCAAACTTTCCCCTTGAAAACGTTTCTGAGCAAAAGGAATGGAACGCGTGGAGACTATTGTTAATCGCATGACTGTAACGTTTCCATTGCAGCTTGAAAAGGGTTCCAAAGCACTGAGGTTTGAAGTGGGTGTAAGTCGGAGCTTACCCCTCCGGTTAAGGATTTCTAATTTTTGAACTGCGCCCAAGTTGAGCCCTTTGATTTAACTCACATCAGCTTCATCTTGGGCAAGTCCTGCGTATCGATGAGCCCAACTGGCTTTCCTTCCGCGTTAACGACGATCAAATCATCGATCGGCTTCTGGTCAAACAGGTTCAATGCTTCGACCGCCAGCGCTTCGTCGCGAATCGTGATGGGGTTTGGGGACATGACTTCCTGCATGGAGGCATCCAGGGGGTGGTCTTCGCGGGCAAGGTAGCGTCTTAGATCACCGTCCGTGAAGATGCCGGCCAGTTTGCCTTGTTCATCAACAACACTGACACATCCAGCCTTGGCTCCTCCCATGATCAGTAAAGCCTGTTTGATGGTTGTGCTCGTTTGGGCCACCGGATTGCGGGGGCCGCAACGCATGACATCTTTGATTTTCAGCAAAAGAGCCCTTCCAATCGCACCGGATGGGTGTCTCGTGGCAAAATCCTCTTTCTTGAATCCGCGCGCTTCCAGAGTAGCCATGGCCAGGGCGTCTCCCATGACCAGCATGGCCGTTGTGCTGGAGGTGGGGGCCAGATTGAATGGACAGGCTTCTTTGGGGACTTCTATGTTCAATACCCAGTCACATGACTGTCCCAGCGTTGATTGGGGAACGCCGGTCATGCCAATTAATTTGACCTGAAAGCGTTTCAAGGCCGGGAGTAGATTGAGCAACTCTTCGGTTTCACCGGAATAACTCAGGATGAGGATGACATCCCCGTCATTGACCACACCGACATCCCCATGCAGCGCGTCCACACTGTCCAGCAGCACACTCGTGGTGCCGGTGCTGGTCAGGGTGGCGGCGATTTTGCGTCCGATATTTCCCGATTTCCCGATGCCGACCACCACCACCTTGCCTTTGGTCTGCATGGTCTCCACCAGGCATTCGATGGTTTGGTGGAAGGATGCATCGATTAAATTCCGCACATGCTCCAATGCCGCCAATTCCGTTGAGAATACGGCTTGAGCGCGCTGTATATGAGTTGATGGTGGTGTTTGACTCATCGGTATGCAGGTATACTGGGAAAAATTTGAAGAAGCGGTCAAGCTGCCTGTGATTTTGTGATTTTCACCATCAGTGAATGGACCTGCTCGATCCACTCTGCGCTTCCGGGCCGAACATGGGCTGGGTAGCCGTAGATGGCTTCCAGGGACCGAAGGCCCAGGTGTCCGTCCGAAATTTCCACTTGGTGTGAATCCATGAGGCACGGGTGGGGGATGCCAGCTGCGTGACAGACTCTCAGGATCTCCTTGCGCAACACTTTGATATAATTGGCAAGGCGCACGGACTTATGATCCGGATCCAATCCTCGCATGAGCCATTGATTCTGAGTGGCAACCCCGGCTGGGCAATGCCCGGTGTGGCATCGTTGAGCCTGGATGCAGCCAATGGACAACATGGCTTCGCGGCCCACGTTCACGGCATCACAACCCAGAGCAAAGCCCACCAGGGCTGATTCTGGGAATCCAAGTTTCCCAGACCCGATAAACACCACATCCTTATGCAAATCCTGTTCTGCAAATTGTAAAAACACCCTGCTGAAGGCCTGTTTGAAAGGTAATGCGACGTGATCCGAAAAGACGAGCGGGGCTGCTCCGGTGCCACCTTCACCTCCATCGATGGTGATGAAGTCCAGCCCGCGAGTGCCGGATTTCATGAGGTCGGCGAGCTGAGTCCAGAAAGGTATCTGTCCAACCGCAGACTTGATGCCGACCGGCAGTCCGGACGTTTCAGCCAGCAATTCCGCAAAATCCAATAGACTATCCGCATCCGAAAAAGCCGTGTGTGCGGGAGGGCTGAGGCAATCCTTGCCAGCCTCGATGCCGCGGATGGCTGCAATTTCGGGGGTGACTTTCTTTGCCAGGACCACGCCGCCCAGCCCGGCTTTGGCTCCCTGACTGAGCTTGATTTCGATGGCTCTGACCTGGGGATGTTGCTGGACGACACTGCGGAATCGTTCCAGATCAAAACCTCCTGCTTTGTTACGGCACCCGAAGTAGCCGGTACCAATCTGCCAGACCAGCTCACCTCCATGCAGGTGGTGGCGTGAGATGCCGCCTTCACCGGTATTATGCCAGGCTCCAGTGAGGGCACAGCCTTGGTTGATGGCCTCCACCGCCGCCGAACTGAGGCTGCCAAAGCTCATGGCGGACAGGTTGACCGCTGAAGGCATGCGCACAGCTTTCGGGCGGTTTCGATGCCCGCCCAGCACTTTGGCGCAGGGGATCCGGTAATGCGGGGAATCGACCGGAAGATTCAGGGGGAACGGACTGTGCTTGATGAAGATGTAGTTTGGCGTCTGCTCGAGATCGTTGTCGGTTCCGAAACCGAAGTAATCGTTCTGCTTCTTGGACGTCGCGTAAACCCACCGCCGTTGATCCCGTGTGAAGGGGCGTTCTTCGTCGTTGTCCGTGACGATGTATTGACGCAGTTCCGGTCCGATCGCTTCGAGAATGTAGCGAAAATGGCCAAGGATGGGAAAGTTCCTGAGGATGGCGTGTTTCTTCTGGAAGATATCAAAGACAGCCAACAGAGCCAGAAACCCCAGAATGATCCATAACCATGTCACCAGACCAGTATACTCCTTACATTGTATCAGGTCCAACTGGAACCGAACCTCCGCGACTTGGTTTCAGAGGCGGTTCCAATTGTGATCAATTTGTTCAAGGGAGATCGTTGATGGATTTAATGACTTTGCCAGCCAATCCGTATTCGACCGCTTCCTTGGGGCCCATCCAGAAATTACGATCGCTGTCCTGGCGGACTTTTTCGATCGGTTGTCCGGTTTGGTCGGCGAAGGTTTGGTTCAGGCGTTCACGCATCTTGATGATTTCACGTGCCTCGATCTCGGCATCCGATGCTGATCCCCCGACACCGCCCATCGGTTGATGGAGCATGAATCGGGTGTTTGGCAGGCATAGGCGGTATTTTTTTGGTGGCGCGGAATAAATGAGTGCGCCCGCGCTGGCCACCCAACCGGTGCCAATGATGTAAACCTTCGATTTCACGAAGCGAATCATGTCAAAGATGGAATCACCCGATTCGACATGGCCGCCCTGGGAGTTGATGAAAATCTTGATGGGGTCCTCCGACTCGGCATCCAGGCACAGCAGGCTCTGGGTTACCTTTTCGGCAACTTCCTGGTTGATTTCGCCGAACAGCGTGATGGTTCGTTGTTTTAACAACGATTCCACGACTTTGTTGGCCACCGATGGCTTTTTCTCTTCTGAATCCTTACAGTCTAACCTCATGTTCCTGACAATTTGATCAGTAGAACAGTCTGGCGCAAGTGATTATTTTGGAACCTTAGATTTTGCCGATCGTCGCGGATTGGTTGTTTTGAACCGCACCACCGCAGCCGCGGGGTCTTCGAGAATGCGCAGATTGACGCAGATTTTTGTCCTTAGAAGATGACTGTAGCTTTTGAATGGGGCATGACTTCTTGGTATAGGTTCAGCGCTTTCGTCCTTTGGGATATCTCTAAGCTAAAGAGGGACTACTCTTTGCCGTTAAAAAATCTACGATAATCTGCGAAATCTGCGGTTCAGAATCAAATCAAGAACTCCATTTCAAAACGAAAATCCCCATAAGAATAATCAGGATACAGATCAGTTTTGGACGCATGTTTTTTTCACGGTAGGCGATGATGCCTCCGAAGAAGGTGATCAGTACGGCGCATCGGCGAAGTGGGGATACCACGGAAATCAATGCATCCTGTTGGGATATGGCGACGAAATAGAAAAAATCCGCCGCCAGCAAGGTGATTCCTATCATGGGAATACTCCATCGCCAGTGGAAGGTTGATTTGCCGATTTTTCCCATGCGCCACAGGGCATAGAAAGGTCCCATAACGATCGTCAGGTAGACCGAAAACCAGCATTGCACGGTAGCTGCCTCCATCTCGCGTGTTTGAAGCAGGTATTTGTCATACAGGGCACTGAATGCTCCGAGCAGGGTGGCGATCATCATGAAGCCTACCCAGCGGTTGCGATGAAAGTGGATGCCTTCCAGTTTGCCGACGAAGGAAAAGGCGTAGAATCCGGACAAAATGATGGCAATGCCCAGCCATTGCATGACTGCTGGTCGTTCCCCAAACAAGGTTACAGCAATCAGGATCGTCCACAACGGAGCGGTCGCGCGAATCGGTGAGGCCACCGAAACCGGCAGATGTTTGACCGCGAAATAATTGAACACCCACGACGCGGAAACCAGTGTGGACTTGGCAAGAATCAGTCCGTGTTCTTTCCAGCTCATGGAATTCACCAGGAAGGTTGCTGATGGAAACGAATCCGGCGAGATCACCGACCAGCACAGGAATGGAAGCCACACCAAGGCGCTGGCCAACACACTGAAGAACAACACCGGCGGCACGGCATTTTCGCGGACACCCGCTTTCTTGATCAGGTCATATACCCCAAGGAACAACGCCGACAATATGGAAAGAACCACCCAACTCATGCAAAGGGCGCCACCTTTCCGGAATCCTCCTCTTGATTCAAGTCGATACCGATTTATTTACGCTCAACCGCTTTCAGAATCCATGTGCTGCATCCGTTTCATCAGCGTAACAGTCCAGTATTTTCCTGGATTGGTTTATTCGGTCCGGGAGGCAAAATGTTGTTCCGCAAAATCCAGGAACAGTTTCCAATCTTCGGGGACAGATTGGTGGCCTTTGGAATGATAGTGGAAGGCCATATGTGATGATATGACAGGCTGATCGAGTTCCGGGACATCGGTGGTCCCGAGATCCTCGGCGCCCAATAGCAGGTAAACCGGACCAGCGCCAACCATGGCAAGAAACTCGCCTTTGGGATCGCTCCATTGATCGCTGATGCCTCCGTTGATGTAGATGGGGCGTGGGGCGATCAGTGAGATGAGCATGTGTTGGTCGACGGGGAGCGTGTCCCATTTCCCGACCCAACGCTGCAGATTACCGGCGAATTGCCAGGAAAAATTCTGGGCCATGTCGTCGAGCGTTTCACCCCAGTCGCGACGGATCAGGGATGCTCCCATTTCTCCGGGCACAATGCTGAAGACTGCGGCGATACGTTGATCCTGAGCAGCGGCCCAGAGCGCGGTTTTACCCAGGCGTGATGCGCCGGTGATGGACATTCGTTTGGCATCGATGTGATCGAGCGTTTCCAAATAATCTATGAGGCGACTCGCTCCCCAGGCCCAGGCGCTGATGGTTCCCCATTCGTGATCTTCCGGTTTTGATTGGGATTCCTTCAATGTTTGGCCAATCACGCCTTCCTTCCAATGGTCCGCACGATCGGGTTGGATGTCGCCATATCCTACATGAGCAAAAGCCCAACCACGTTCCAACACCTCGGACCTTGAGTCGAATCGACCCGGGACGGGGGTACGTTGTCGGTCAACACCGAAGAAGGAAAGGTTGAGTAATACGGGAACCGGTTTGGAAATGTCTTTCGGCAAAGTCAGATTGACACGAATCTTTGGAGCATTCGGAGATGTTCCCATGCGTCCCTCGATAAGTCGGGTTTCCTCATTATCAATGCTTACTTGGTTCCAGGATACATTGGGTGCGTTGGACGGTATGCGTCCGTATATTTGATTCTGATAGAATTCCAGAATTTCGCTCCGCCGTTTGTGCCACCATACATCGGGTGTTTCGATTGATTTTCCATCAGAGGATCTCAACGGATCAGGTAGCTTATAGTCCTTGACCCTGGCTTCGTCGTAATTGGAAACATGACCTGTTTTGCGAGCCAGGCGAACGGGGTTTCCGTTCGCGTCTCTTTTCCCGATGAAGGGAATGTTGTCGGTATTTCCAGTCGTTCCGGGTGTCGGGTAAGACGTTTCTATGGAGTCTTGGGCCGTGATGGTGGTGGACGCCAGAGAAAGGGTTATGAAAAGCCCTTTTAGTGAGGTGATAAACCGGTAGTTCATTGCCTGGATTACAGCAAGCCCGATTGGAAATGTCGATGGTTCAATACCAATCCCTCAATCGCACTTCAATCGGCAGATCTGTTCCGACGAGATCTGTGAATGTTTCCAGGTTGCTGCCTCGGTAGTGGTATGGGTAGACGATACGGGGTTGAAATTCTCTGGCGGCGTCCGCTGCCTGGGCTTCGGTCATGGTGAAGGGGAGGTTCATGCAGAGAAAGGCCACGTCGATGTTCTCGAGGGCGCGCATTTCCGGTATGTCTTCCGTGTCGCCGCTGAAGTAGATTCGGCGGTTGCCCAGTTCGATGACATAACTGTTTCCGAGTCCTTTCGGGTGGTAGTTCAGTCGTCCGGCTGTGAGGTTGTAGGCCGGGACGGCGGTGATTTTGATGCCCTGGACCTCCCATTCATCCCCGTTGGCCATGGTGTGGGCTTGTGGTTTGATGTTGGATGGCAGTTGTTGGGTGACGATGTCCGGCGTGATCAGCGTGGTGGTTTCCCTCACGATGTCTCGAAGAGTGCCGGCATTGAAATGATCGCCGTGCGGGTGCGTGATGAAAACCAGGTCCGGGGATGCCATTCCGCTGAAGTTGCCTGCGCCGCCGACCGGATCAACGTAGATGCTGACATGGTTCCACCACATGGTGAAGGTGCCGTGTTCGACGGGGTGGATAATCAGGTCGCCGGTCTCCGTTGGAATGTGGTCTCCGGTCAAAGGAGTGGGTTCTTCCAATTGAACCACTCGATAAAAGGATTTGAAAGCGGTTGCTTCATGAATTTCATGTGTCAAACGTCCTCTGGTGTTGGTCATGGAAGCCGTGGTTTGCCATGAGGTGAGATCTTCGGATTCTTGAATGGCGTAATCGTGGTCTCTGGGGGCTGTTATCTGCATGCGGTAGCCTCCACTTTGCGCGGGCTGAAAGATGTCGATGCTGATGGGATCATCGGATTGTCCCTGGCCTGAAATGCTCCCAAGAATAAGTGGCAGGAGGAAGATTGGAGACGTCTGAGGAGGATGCGTTGAGCAATATATTCCAGCAAAACCATCGATGGGCGGGCAAATTGTATTTGAGAGATCCCAGGGATTGCGTCGGGCCACTTTCTTGCGAAAGCAGCTACGTATTCGCGATTGTTAAAGTGAGGGAGGGGGGAGGTCTGCGCTCACAGTGGGTGCGTTGGGCCACTTTCTTACGAAAGCAGCTACTTGGGCGCGTTGGTCTACTTTCTGGCGAAAGCAGCTACTTATTTGTTCTGATCAGGTTCGCTGGTCAGTTCATTTTGGGTAGGTTGAGGTTGCTCGACCGAGCAACTTTCGGCCATTCACGTGGAAATGCCAAGTTTGGGTAAAATGACCATTTGCAGCAACAGGTAGACGCCGACGAACAACAGCACGCTCCCAAAGGGGCTGCCGACGAAGTTCACCAGGAACGTTTTGATTGCCTCAAACATGGGGAGAAGATAGGCCTTTCTCAGTGGTGAATCAACTATTCAACCATTTTTTAACGGCGGGAATGGTTTCTTCCGGGTGGATGTGGATCTGTCCAGACCATCCGCGTTCGATGGCTGCCTCCACGTTTTCAGCTTTGTCGTCGATGAAGAAAAGGTCCTTGCCTTGGCGTCCCAATATCTGTTCGACCTTTTCGTACAAGGCCGATGTGGGTTTCATCATGCCATGTTCGTAGGAATAACAATGATGATCGAACTCATTGAAGAAAGGGTATGTTTCTCGGATAAAGGACACCGCAATTTCATTGGTGTTCGAGAATACCATGATGGGGACCTGTTTTGATTTCAAAGATCGCATGAATTCGACCATGACATCCCACTCCTCGAAGATGTCGGCAAAATCGTTGCTGAAGACCTCGAAAGATTCATGGTATCCACATAATGTGCCGATGTTTTGGTAGAACGCCTCGGAGGACACTTCGCCTCTTTCGTAAGCATGCAGGTGCGGCGTTTGGTTGATCTGGGCCAAAATCTCCTCAGCCGTGGCATCGGCGTGGCGGGCAAGGTTTTTGGCTGCGATGCCGAAGTCAAAGTGAAGCAATACCTTGCCCAGATCGAAAACGACGGCTTTTGAGTTGGGATCAGTCATTTGGGAGTGCGGCTCTGCCTTGCATGGCTTTGCCTAAAGTCAGTTCATCGGCGTAATCCAGTTCGCTGCCGGCAGGCAAACCTTGCGCGATGCGTGTGATTTTAACGTCTAATGCGCCCAATCTTTTCGCCAGATAGTAGGACGTCGCGTCTCCTTCCACGTCCGAACCGAGCGCCAGAATGACTTCTTCAACCGGATTTTCTCGAATCCGATGCTCCAGTGCGTCAATACGCAGATCCTCGGGACCCACTCCGTTCATCGGCGAAATCTGGCCTCCGAGGACGTGATACTGTCCCTTGAACGCCTGCGATTTCTCCAGCGTGAGGATGTCCGTCGGTTTGACCACCACGCAGATGCATTCTTGTTGACGCTGACTGTTCGAACAGAGCGGGCAGGGCTGGGTTTCGGTCAAGCCGCCGCAGGTTTCACAAAGAGACACCTTATCCTTGGCCTCTTTGACAGAGCGAATCAGTTGATCGACGGCATCTTGCTTGGATTGCACCAAGTGCAGGGCAATGCGTTCTGCCGATCGCGGTCCAATGCCCGGCAAACGGTTCAGGGCCGATTTCAGCTCTTGTACGGCTGGAGGTAACGTGAGCATGTTATCGGCTGACGGTATGCGGGTAGACTGCCTCGTTGTGTTTCGGGCCGAAACCTGGGGTGAATGATATCAAAATGGGACGATTGATGGACCCAGCCCTATTGATTACATCAATCCGGGGATCTTGAGTCCGGATGTCAGTTTGCCCATTTCTTCGTTGGAAATTTCCTTGGCCTGCTCCAATGCGCTGTTGGCAGCGGTCAGGACGAGGTCTTCGAGCAAAGAAATATCCTCCTTGTCAACGGACTCGGGGTCGATGGTGATGGCTTTCAGGGTGCCGTCGCATTTTGCCGTGATCTTGACCGCTCCACCGCCGCTGGTTGCGTCCACGGTACGATCTGCCAAATCTGTTTGAGCCTGCTCCATTTGACGCTGGATGCGGCTCGCTTGTTTCATAAGTTTTCCAATGCTAGACATAGTGCGGCGAGTCTATGTGGCTGGCAGGAGGATTTCAAGTCGATGATTCGACGTTTAGCATCCTTGCCTTGAATACTTCCAAGGCCTTTTGGATGAGCGGGTCATTCAGAAACTCTTCGGGATCGATCGGCACTTTAGGGGCACCTGCAGGAACATCCTCCTCCCCGGGCTGAGCTGAAGCGGATGCTTCGCCGTTGGTCTGTGGTGGAGGGGAGGACGGAAGCGGTTGTTTTTCTTTTGGTTGCAGGTTGTCAGATTTGATGAATCGGACTTTGCACCCAGGTTGTCCCAGGGTTTCCAGGTAGGATTCGATGGCTTGATGGTTTTTCTTGTTATCGACCATTTCCATTTGATCCACCTGCGATGTGGGGTATCCCACAGTAATGACCTTGCCCTTGACCTCCATAGGGTGTCCGTCCGCCAAATAGCTGTGCAGGAAAGGGTTTTCTCTGCCGACATGCAGCACAAGTTTGTTCCAGAGGGTATGCAAATTAATGTCTCCGGAAGCTTGTGGCGCTTCTTCGGTATGCGCTGGCGCCGGATCGGGTTGCGATGCCGCCCTGGTTTCTGCTGGCGCCGGTTTGGGGGGCGGAGGCGGTGACGTCTGGGGTGGTGGTGTGGTGGCCTTCGCCGGAGCACCGGAGGGTTTGGGTGCCGCCGGGGGAGGGGGGGGCGATGTCGGAGCGGATGGATTCGGTGTCGGATGAGTGTCTGCAGGGGATTGCTTGCGAATTGCTTTCAGCGCTCCGATCACTTCGTCGATGCTGCGTTCCTGGAGGGATTCGGATGCCCGGATCAGACCGATTTCCACAGCAATTCGTTTTGCGCTGGCTTCCCTGAGCCGGTAGTCGGTGTCTGATAAAGCTTCCAGCAATCTCAAAACCTGGTGATCGTTCAATCCCTTTGCATGTTGTTGTAGTGATGCCAGTTCGGATTCGGACAGACCTTCCAGGGCTCCTTGATCACCGGAAACTTTGATGAGCATCAGGTGGCGGAAGTATTCCTGCAGGTCACCCAGCAGGCGTCCAAGGTCTTTTCCGTTTTGGGCAAGATCGTTTAGTTCGCTGAGCAGAGTCTGTTTGTTGCCCTGGATCATGGCTTCGGCGAGACGCAGGATTTGATCCCGGGAGGTGAGTCCGAACATGGACAACACATCCGATTCTTCGATGTGATCCCCGCAGAAACTGATCAATTGATCCAAGGTTGACTGGGCATCCCGCATTCCGCCATCGGCTCCGCGCGCCACGGCCTGTAGGGCGGTTTCTTCTATTTTAATGCCTTCCTTGTCGGCGATTTTCTTCAATTGCCCCATGATTTCGGGGGCAGCTATGCGACGCAGATCAAATCGCTGACAGCGTGAGAGAATCGTTGGAAGGACCTTTTCCGGTTCCGTCGTGGCGAACATGAATTTCACATGCGGCGGGGGTTCTTCCAAGGTTTTCAACAGGGCGTTGAAAGCCTCTTTCGTCAGCATGTGGACTTCGTCGATGATGAAGATCTTATAGGGCGACACCGCTGGGGCGTAGTGGACGGTGTCGCGTAGTTCCCGGATTTCTTCGATACCCCGGTTGCTGGCACCGTCGATTTCCATCACGTCCAGAGATCGCCCCTCCGCAATTTCCTGGCAGCGGGGATCATCCTCCGGCCAATCAGTTCGGGGTCCGTCGGAGCAGTTCAGGCATTTTGCAAAAATGCGGGCCAGCGTGGTTTTTCCGGTGCCGCGTGGACCGCAAAAGAGGTAGGCATGGGCAATGCGCCCTTTCTGGATGGCGTGGCCCAGGGTGCGCGTGACATGGTCCTGGCCCACGACTTCTTCAAAGCGTTGAGGTCGGTATTTTCGAGCGATGACCTGATAGGCGGACATGGGGACCAGCATGCATGGGGATGCTGCTTCAGGCAAGACCGGAGCGGGTTTATTTGGACAGGATGAACAGGATGAACTGGATGTAGATTCGCAAAAAGCAGGATCGGTTTGATACTATTGACTGATAGTATTTTTGGATACCTTGAGTGGGGCGCTTAAAAATCGATGGGAGGGGGGGCTTTACCAGGCATAAGTTCCGGTGTTGCCGTATCGGTCCAGAAATTCGCCGGTTTTTTCTATGCGGAGTGACTCCACCGTTTTTTCTATGGAAATTCCTACGTCTTCGGGTTCCAGGTCTGCTTCTTCACCTCCCATGTCGGTTTTTACCCAGCCGGGGCTGAGGGCGACCACGGTGATGCCTTCCGGTTTGAGTTCGACGGCCAATCCGCGGGTGAAGTGGTTGAGCGCCGCCTTCGATGCTCCGTAGCAATACCTGCGTCCGGATCGTTGAGTAATGGAACTGGCTCCCGAGGAGAGGTTGATGATCCGTGGGTTGTTACTGTTGGCCATCAGGGGCAGGAGTTTTTGAGTGACTCGTATGGTTCCTTGAAAGTTGACTTCCATCGCTTTTTCAAACCATTCAAGGTCCAATTGCTTAAAGGACATATCTGTTGGTTCGGGAAATATCCCGGCGTTGTTGATCAGGACATCCAGCGTCAGGTTCTTTTTTTCAAGTAGCTGGAAAATGTTGTCTAATTGGGACTGATTGGTGATATCCAGTTCAAGTCGGATCAATGATGTCTGCGGGGATGGTGGCTGTTGCGTTTGATCAGGCAGGGTGCGCATACAGGAAATGACTTGCCAGCCGTTGGATAGAAATGCTTTCTCCATGGCTGCTCCGATTCCGCGATTTGTGCCTGTGATCAATACTGTTTCGAGTCCTGCTGTCATGTTCTGAGGATTGAAGCACAATCAGTTTTGGATCGACATACAAAAAGACACCCGCAGTAGATGCGGGCGCCCTGGTGGTTTGTTATTCCTGTTGGAATCTGGTTTTTCTTCAAGGGAGAATGACGTGGTCGATCACGTGAATGACACCATTACTTGCTTCGATGTCTGTTTTGACCACATTTGCCTTGTCGATGGTGACGCCCTTTTGGGTGACGTTGATGGTCGCTTTCTTCCCATTGACCGTTTTGACCTGCCCCTTTTTGACATCCTTGGCCATGACTTTGGCGGGAATGACGTGATAGGTGAGGATTTCAGTCAGTTTTTGTTTGTTTTCCGGTTTCAGTAGTGATGCCACGGTGCCTTCCGGCAGTTTGGCAAAAGCTTCATCCGTCGGCGCAAACACGGTGTAAGGCCCTTCTGCCTTCAGGGTGTCCACCAAGCCGGCAGCTTTGACCGCTGCAACCAGTGTTTGGAAGGATTCAGCTTTGACCGCGACATCCACGATGTCAGGAGTTGCTTTCGTGTTTCCTGCGAAAGCGGTTGAGGTGAGTAACGCGACGGTCAGAGTTCCGATTACTTTTAATTTATTCAACATAGTCTTTTATTAGTTTTGCAGTTTCTGTTTCATGCAGGTTTCGTTTGCACGTCATGAACATGACCTATGCTGAAGCGTTGTCAAATTTTTGTATCAAAATTGTTAACAAAATAAGATAAGTTGTAAACTGTTGTATATTAGTGTGAAGTGATTTTTTGGGTGGGTGGATTTGGGTTTTTGTCTAAAAAAAAGAAAAAAATTGTTTTGTCCAAGGTTCTGTTTTTTGGAACTTCTACCATGCGATTCCGTAATCATCACCGTGATCGCTGGCTCCGCCCCAGAAGGTGCCATGTTCGTGGTCGAAGTAGATGGCGGTGATGGGGCCGGAAGTGCGTTTGTCGAAATCCAGGCGGTATCCCATGGACTTCAGCTCATTGCGTACCCAGGGGGGGACGTCTTCCTGCAAGGTGAGTTTGCCAGGTTTGAACTCATGTTCTCCGAATGAGGCACGCATTTGGTAACTGGTGATGTTGGGGGACTCACAGGCTTCCTGGACGTTCATACCGAATGCCATGAAATTAATCAGGAATTGCACCAGGTTCTGCTCCTGGGTGTCGCCACCTTGCACGGAAAATGCCAGGTAAGGTTGCTTATCTTTCAAAGCGATCGTCGGAGTGAGCGTGGCGCGAGGGCGTTTACCCGGTTCAACGACGTTGTAAGGACCATCCTGGGGCAGCAAAACGAAACTCTGCATCCGTTGGCTCATTCCAATGCCGGTTTTCCCTGCGATGCAGGCTGGCATCCAACCCCCGCTGGGTGTGACGGATACGACCCATCCTTCCTTGTCGGCGGCTTGAATGGAGGTGGTTCCGGCACGGAAATCGCGATGGTATTGTTCCAAATCGGCTGCGGATGCACGAGGTCGCGCAAAAGGGTGTTGCTGTCTCCATCGATCCAGTTCGCGCTGGAAGGGGTTTGGTTTGTTGTCGAAACCGTAAGGATCGCCCGGGCTTGCAAACGGATCATTGCGCAACGGATTGATTTCGCGCAGGCGATAGCGCGCATACTCTTTGGACAACAATGTCTCTAGGGGCTCCTCAGGCGGAAAATAAGGATCGCCGTAATAGAAGTCCCGATCTGCGAATGCCAGGTTCATGACCTGATACAAAGTGTGGATGTATCGGGAGGAGTTCAATCCCATGGACTTCAGGTCCAGCGGTTCGAGCATATTGAGTATTTGCAGCATGCAGGGGCCCTGAACCCAGGAAGTAAGTTTGTAGACTTCGACATCGTGATACGTGGACATGACGGGTTCCTCGATGTGCACCTCCCAGTTCGCCAGGTCCGCCGCGGTGTGGAGGCCACCCTGTTCGCGTGAACTGCGGACAAATTCTTCGGCAATGTCTCCTCGGTAAAACCGTTCGTTCGCCGCCATGATGGCTTCCTTGCGGGATTGACCGCGTGCGAGGGCTTTCTTTTCTGCGAACACCAGTTTTTCCAAAGTGGCCTTCAAGTCGGGTTGGCGAAAGATTTCACCGGGTCGAGGTGCTTCGTAATATTCTCCTTCATGGGGGAGAAAGATGTCCTTGGAGTAAGGCCAGAGTTTGAGCGAGTCCTTGGAACTTTCGATCCATTCCGAGGTGCCGGCTTCGATGGGGTAACCTTCTGCCATTTCAATGGCTGGCTTCAATACCTGCTCCAACGACATGGTTCCATATTCGGCCAGCATCACCATCAAACCGCCGGGCGTACCCGGTGTGACAGCTGCGAGTGGACCTTCACCGGGTGGATAGCGCATGCCCTGATCCAGAAAGAAATCCGCCGTGGCGCCGGTGGGGGCCACTCCAAGCGCATTGATCCCGATGACTTTTTTTTCGACGGGATGATAGATCAAAGCCTGAGTCTCTCCACCCCAGCTCAGAGCGTCATGCATGGTGCAGGAAGCCGCCAACATGGCACAGGTCGCATCGATGGCGTTTCCGCCCTGGGCGAAGATCTGTGCTCCGGCGCTGGCCGCAAGGGGTTTGCCCGTGATGGCGATCCAGTGACGGCCATGCAGGATGGGTTTGTGGGGTTTGGAATGCACGGATGAGATTCCGATCATCCATGAGATTCCGATGAGGACCACAAAGAAGGCCCTTAACCAAAGTGAATCAGCGTCAGGGCGCCAACCGTTGATTCCTGCTTGGTTTGTTCTTACGCTCATCCATCCATTCATACCTGTCGGGATGCGTTTGGTAAACGATATACCAATTCGAATCAGGCGGTCGGTTTCTTCAATCTCCACCTTGCAACAAACATGCCGTTCGATTTCCAAATGTGCGGTTGGACGGTGAATCCGTGAACCGGCTTGCGCAGGTCGAGTTCGAAAAAGTCGGGCGAGTTGGGGCGGGTTCCGTTCCAGGGCCAGGGCTCCAGCTCCGGGTGAGCTTGCTCAATGCGACGTACGACTCGGTTGGTTTCCTGCTTGGTCAGGGTGCAGACCGAGTAGACCAGTTTGCCGCCGGGTTTGAGTCGGGTGATGGCGGATTCGAGCAGTCGAAACTGGACCTCTGCCAGTTCCTTCACATCGTCGAGGGTGGTGGTCCATCGCGCGTGCGGGTTGCGTTGCCAGGTGCCGAGTCCGCTACAGGGCGCATCCACCAGCACGCCGTCGAATTTCTTTCTGAACGGGATTTTGGAAGTCCCGTCCCATTGGGCGGATTGGTAGTTGAATACTTTGGCTCTGGCTGCCCGGCGTTTCAATTTCTGAAGTCGCCATGCGGACCGGTCGGTTGCCCAGACGCATCCTTTTTGCTCGAGGAGGTCGGCCAGGTGCAGCATTTTTCCGCCTTCACCGGCGCACATGTCCCACCAATGTTCGGACGGTTCCACCTGGCAGAAATTACCGACGAACTGGGAGGCGAGATCCTGGATCTCAAAACTTCCGTGCTTGAAAGAAGCGGTTTGGTAGAGATCTTCCCGACCGAAGTAACGGAATGAATTGCGCCAGCAACCTTCGCCTGCGGGTTGGACGTCTTTTTTGAAAAGTTGTTCCACTCGCTTGCCCTTGGCTTTGGGGGCGCGCAGCCACAGGGTGGACGGTCGCTGTATTTGAACAAGCCATTCACGGGTGACCTTCATGGTGTCAAAGCACCAGTCCGGCACGGCCTGTTTGAGCATCTCGGATTTTATTTTGCCGGCGTGGGATCGGAATGCCTCGTCGAGTTCACGGGCCATTCGGATCTGGCGGTTCAAGGTGTTGGACGGGTTCAGGCAACCTTTCCAGCGAAAGTAAGTGTAGACCCGTTCGACGACTGCCGCTTTATGACGCGGCAACATTTCTTTTTCCTTTCGCAGGGCTTCCCGCAGGAGTCGGTCGGCGGGATGTTTGGCATCGCACTGTTTGATGATGTCATCGGCCAGCGATGTGATGCCGTTACGTTTTCTTTTGGGCATAAATTTTTCAGAGGGGTTTGCGCCACCAGAACATGCGTTCCAGTCCGGTGCGGTTGGGATAGGATCTGGGAACCCAATCTTTTTTCAATTCAAAATGAGGGGAAAAGCGTTGGAACACTTCATCCCTCGTGGTTCCGAACGGTGGACCGTCTTCATCCGGGATCAGGTAGTTTACCGCCAACAAAGAACCTCCGGGTTTGATCCACCGTAACATCGCCTGAAGGTAATCGTTGCGCCGGTCGGGTTGAATGGCGCAATAAAAAGTATGTTCGAAGACCCAGTCGAACGGAGTCTCCGGGGATTCTTCCAAAAAGTCTCCGTGATGAAAGGAGCAGGTATGGGCTTGGGTTGAAGCGTGGTCTCGCGCTCGTTCGACCGCCGAGGGGGCGATGTCGACACCTGTGGCGGTGAATCCTTTCGATGCCCACGCATGCACATCGTGTCCCATCCCACAGCCCGGCACGCAAACGGTGCCACGTTCCAACTGCGTGTGTTCCGCCAGAAAGTCCACCAGTCCCGGCGAAGGCTCACCTTTGTCCCAGGGAGTGTCTTTCTTTTGGTAGCAGGTTTCCCAATGATCCAACTCACTCATGAGCCAAACCATCTGGATTCCCGGTCAAAGATCAAGTCCAATCGCCCTCTTTTAAAAAACGATTTGCATTGGGGAAATGGCCCATGCAAAATTATGACGTGGTTCGGGGCGTAGCGTAGCCCGGCTAGCGCGCCTGGATCGGGACCAGGAGGTCGGGAGTTCGAATCTCCCCGCCCCGACCATCTTTTCTTTGGATTGATTCAGGGCCTTGAACGGTTTTCGTCCTGTGACAGTTCGTAGGTGTAGAGATACTTTTCTTTGGTAACCCATTTGGCGCTACCATCACACATCTGGAAGTTGGTGCCTGCGTCCCCGTGGTTGTCGTTTTCATCCGGGTAATTGTTTTGGGCATTAGGCCCCTGGCCGTCTCCATCAAAGATCAAATAGATGTCTGTGGGGCCTACTACCTGACCACGCAAATCAAATGCTCTTCCTTTGTGGACCCAGCTCAAAACCGTTCGGTCTGTTTTACGTGTGGTGAAGTTCATGAACGCATTGATCTCGTAGCTCACCCCACGCAGATCGTTTTCGCGTGTGCGTGAGCTTCGCATGCGTTTGTAATCAGCCTGGTATCTTAGATCTTCCAGGACCGTTCTGCCTCCTACCCTGACCGTGTTTGTTCCAATGAAATTCTGGGTGGATGGGCAGACGAAAACGGATTTGGCGTTTGCAGAAGGGATATATTCGGGGTTCAACCACGACAAATCATCACTGCCATCCGTAGGGGTGCCCGCCAGCCAGCCTTTGTCGTTGTCCTGGGAATACATCATGGAACCCAACCCCATCTGTTTGAGGTTGTTCAAGCAACTGATGCGGCGGACTTTCTCTTTCGCTTTGGAAAGGGCAGGCAGCAGCATGCCGGCCAGGATGGCGATGATGGCGATGACAACCAATAATTCAATCAGCGTGAAGCCACGATGTTTTTGGTAAGTAGATTTGGATGGGTTCATCATTTTGCAGATACTTTGACTGCTTGGAGCCAATTTGACCACCTTTTTATCGTCGCCAAGCCACATGTGGGCGCAGTTCAAAAAATAGAAACCCACAACCGGAGGGGCAAGCTCCGCCTTGCACCCACTTCAAACCTCAGTGTTTTGGAACCCTTTTCAAGCTGCAATGGAATCACCACAGTCACTCGATGAACAATAGTCTCCCCGCGTTCCATTCCTTTTGCTCAGAGACGTTTTCAAGGGGAAAGTTTGGGGCGAGGTGGAACTCTCCCCTCCATTGTCTAAAAAGTCAACAGCGCCCGGCACATGTTGAACGGAAACGAAATATGGTCTTGGGTGTTGGGGGAGACTATTCTTCATCGTTACTTTGATCTTCACTGAGTCGCCGAAACAAGGTCTTGATGTCTCGAAATCCGCCGATGGTGACCCAAACCGCCATGCCGGCGAAAAGGGTGATCGATCCGAAAAAGAGGTAAGTCCAAAGTGTTTGCCACATATTCGTATGGATGGGGTGGAAGGTTAAGCTTTGATGGGTTCTGTTGATTGTGTTTTGGGTTTGTCAGGGAAGAGGAGTGAGCCGAGAACAAACACGATGAGCGTGAAAGCCACTGTCAATAATCCGACTTCGTCCCCTGTAAGACGTTGAACAACTTCATCGGTTTGGGGATCCACCCATTTGAGTCCCACCAAACGTTGCACGGGATCCAGTCCCAATAAAGCGGTCATGCCGCTCATTAAAGCCAGAAAAGCTCCGGTGGAACTGGCGCCTTTCCAGTAAAGCCCGCCAAACAAGAGCGAAAAGGCTCCGGTAAAATAAATGGCCCCTGTGACTGCCATGTAATCCCAGATATCGTCACCCCCTTCGTAGATGAGTCCCCAGTAAAGGATATACAATCCGATGACCACAATCAGAATGCGTGTCCACTTGATGCGGCTGGCCGTTGAAAAATCCTTGCCTCGAATAGGCGCGATGATGTCCTGGGTAATCACCGAACTCCAGCAGAGCAGGTAGCTGTCGTGGGTGGACATGAAGGCGGCAATCATGGCGGCGGTGATGATCCCGATGAGCCCGACCGGCAATACACGCCCCAGGAAAATGGGCATGGCGTAGAGATTGTTGACGGGTTCCACATTCGGATCAGTCGGGAGGAAAAGTTCCTGCAGATCAGGTGCGCTGGTTGTGAAATAGACCAACGCACAGATGCCCCAGAAGTAAGGGATGATGAAGCGGATCATGAAGGAGAGTGAGGACCACATGTACTGCTTCTTGACTGCCTGCGTGCTTTCCATGGCCAAAGCGCGCGCCACAGCCGTCGGCCAGATGGCGCAACTGACCAGACCTGCTGTGAAAAACATCCATGCCACATAGGATAACCCGAATCCACTGCCTTCCATCAAGGGATTGAATCCTTCTTCCCCCTTTAATTCCTGCACCGTGTTGATGATGTTTTCCCATCCCAGTTGGTTCAGGCAAATGGCCGTTGCCGCAAGGATGCCAAAGGACAGCACGACGAATTGTATGTAATCAGTGACGATCACGGAAATCATCCCGCCCAGAACCGTGTAGACCAGCACGAGAACCAGCAGCACGGTCATCACGGCTGGCAATGCCCGACTGTCCTGTGACATGCCAGTGATGCCGACCACAAACATGGAACCGACTTTGAGGAAAAGCCCCATGTTCAGGATGCCGCCAAAAGCCAGCATTACGCCGCCCAGGATGCGTGTTTTGCGATCAAATCTCTTTTCATAAAACTCAGGAATCGTCAGTACTTTCATTTCCCGCAAGCGGCATACGATGAAACCCGTGGCTCCCACAATGAACGTGACGATTGCTGCGGCGAGGGCAATGTGAAAGGCTGCAAACCCCCCGGTGAATCCTTTCTGAGAACTGTACATCACCGTGATCAAACCCATCTCGGTTCCTGTCATGGTGGCGATTCCGAGGCAGGTCCCGATGGCCCGACCTGCGCCAAGGTAGGTTGTCATGTTGCGGACGTATTTTTTTACGAACAGCCCGATCACGACCGAAATGGATAGGTAAAGCGCCACCAGGATCCAGTCCAAGGTGCTGAAATTGGTGTGGCTCAATGCCTCTGTAAACGAATTTTCCATGGTGATTCGTCGGCATTGTTCACGGTTTGAAAGATATTTCCAGCCTGATTTTTGAGGGAGATCAAAGATGGAATACCGTTTGCGCGGATCAATCTTTTAGCACTTTCGTGAAATCGGGCATTGATTATGCTAAGTTTTCTGAGGGCGCGGGTTGCGTTATCACAATCAGAGAGAACATCATGAACACACGGACGACACCGAATATCAGGCCACGAGCTGGGACCGGAGGGATGACCATGATCGAAATCCTGGTGGTGATGGCGATCATTGCCATTCTGGCGGCCATGTTGTTGCCGGCGGCTGGAAAGGCGATGGAGCATGCTCGCAGAACTGTCTGCCGCAACAATTTGCGTCAAGTGCATTTGTTGGTGATGGCCCATGCGACGGAGAATGGTGGTGTTTTACCAACAGCGCAGGGGATCATTCCCGGTCAGGCATTGCCGCTGGGGCAACCCATGCGGATTGTTGCCCAGGCCATTTCCACGGGGCCTGAGGAAAAGGTGATGCACTGTCCGAGTGATCGCAGGCAGTTTGCGCCGGGGAGAAGTGATTTCAGCTTTTATTGGAATGGACAATCATTAGGGCAACGGACCGACCTTTTGCTTTCCTCAAGCCGTTTGGCCAGTGAGAAATGGTTTTGGCACGATCGAACCCAGCCAAAAAGATACCAATACACCACCACTTTTCTCGGAAAAGCCACCACTTTACTGGGAGATGGCAGTACGCATTACGAAAATGTCCCCTTGCCACTATTAACAAACCCGGTTGAAACGTCGCTAAATGATTAGGAAAGGGAATCCATTTTTTGATTGAACAATTTGGGGTAATCCAAAGAATGCCGGTGAAGACGGATCGATGGATGCGGATCTTAAGATTCGATTTCTATCACAGCAAATTTCGAACATTTACAAGATTTCTCCCGAGGACGTGGGGGAGGAATTTTTCAAGATTTCTTCCAAAGTTCCTCAAGACGACTCGATCGAAGTGGCAACCCTGGCCTTGAAATCGGGAAAAAAGATCAAGGATCGACGCATCACTATTTCCAACGGGGACGTTTATTTGAGGCGGGTGTATCCATATCGAGGAAAGGATGGCGAGGTTGCCGGAGTTCTGTTGACCTTTACCGAGATCAGCCAGTTGGATCACACCGAAAGAGCGGCACGGTTGAATGCTGAGCGTCTGAAAATTGCCACCGAAACAGCTCGGGTGGGCATCTGGGAGTGGTATTTCGATACAGGAAAGGTGCATTGGAACGCCGAGATGTTTCGTATCTACGGCATAAAGCCGACTGCCGACGGCTTTGTTGACTACACGGATTGGAGCGGGAGCGTGGTTCGTGAAGATTTACCTGAACAGGAAGCGATACTACATGGCAACCGATACGCCGGTAAAACGGTCGAACGCATATTCCGGATTCAACGAAAGCCGGATAGTGTGGTCCGCACTCTGATGGCGGTTGAAACCACCAAAAAGGACGCCCTTGGCAACAACATTTCCATGGTGGGGATCAATCGGGATATCACGGATCAGATCGGCAGCTTAAAAAGAGATGCCCTGCTGACTGCGATTGTTGAGAATTCGATCGATGGCATTCTCACCTTGGATCTGGACGGTGTCATTACGAGTTGGAACAAAGGGGCCTGCAAGATTCTTCAGTATTCCAGAGAGGAAGCCATTGGGGAAAATGTCAGAATGTTGATTCCTGACGCGCGGCATGGCGAGGATGAAACCATCATCAACGTGGTTAAATCCGGTAAAACCATGACCAACTTCCACACCGAGAGATGCCGCAAAGATGGCTCCATTCTGTCGGTATCCATCAGCGTCTTTCCTATTCACAATCAGCAAGGCGAAATTGAATCCATCGCCTCCATCATACGTGACACGACCGATACCCGACGCATCGAACGCAAGATGCAGGAAGCGGACAAGTTTGAAAGCCTGGGTGTGCTGGCTGGGGGAATTGCCCATGAATTCAACAATTTGCTCACCGGGATTCTGGCCAATGTGGGGATGGCTCAAAAAGAAATTCAAGCATGTCCACAGGCTGCCGAATCTCTCGGTGAAATCCGCGCCTCAGCACGTCAGGCTGCCGACTTGTGTCTGCAGATGCTGACCTACGCTGGCAAGACCGATTACGAGGTGGTCCCCATCGAGCTGTATGAACTGGCCCAGGATGTGGTCAAGTTCCTGAAACGATCCATCCATCGCAACATACGGATCGAGTTGAGCAATCAAGACGGAAAACACGTCGTGATGGGAGATTCCGTCAAGATCAGGCAGATCTTCATCGACTTGATGCTGAATGCCGCCGAAGCCATTGGTTCCAAGGGGGGGCGGGTCAAGATCGAACTCCGGGAAGCTGACTTGAATGAAAAGGAGATCGAGGAGCTGCAGCTTGGATATCGCCTGAAGCCAGGTGTTTATGCTTCCATTGCCATCGGTGACAATGGTTGTGGGATGACCGAGGAGCAACTGGAGCACATATTCGATCCATTTTTCTCCACAAAATTTACAGGGAGGGGATTGGGGCTGCCGACGGTTCGTGGCATTTTGACGGCACACCACGGAGCCTTGAAAGTGCAGTACGAACAAGGAGTTGGTACGACCTTTACCGTTTTGCTGCCGCACCAGGCAACTGTGGAAAAGAAAATTTCACTGATCCCCACCCCCAAACCCCGTGCCTCGGAAACTCAAACGACCGATTCCCCGGAGGTATCCAAAGCCAAAAGCGGAGGAAAAGTTTTGGTGGTTGATGATCAGAGCATGATTCTTCGCGCCCTGAAACGATTGCTCACCCGGCTTGGTTTCGATCAAGTCCTGGTTGCTGAAGATGGAAAAGCCGGTTTTGAATTATACAAAAAGCATGCCAAGGATTTGCGCATCGTCTTTCTTGATCTTGTGATGCCGGAGTGGGATGGCGCCGACACGTTTGCCGCTTGTCACGAGTTTGATCCCGAGATTCCCGTCGTTGTGATGAGTGGCTATGTTGAGGAGCAGGTGGGAGACTCCTTCCAAGGCGGTCCGATGCCCGCAGGATTTTTGCAGAAACCGTTCGATGAGGATCTGGTGAAAGCATGCCTCGAATTGGCCAGGCAGCCTTAGCCGTGATCATTCAATTAGGAATCCGCAGATGTCGGGTATGTGGTTTGTCAACTAAAAGGGCATTAAAAATGCGCCATCTGTGGGGTGTTTGATCTCATTTCGGTTTGCAGTCACCGTTATAATTTACTCATAGAGAGCCTGCCAAGGGCATTTTCGCGCCGTTTATTCTTGTGGGC
>Ga0255767_1000404_pt1 | contig 39020 bp, 39 predicted proteins | sample 071ome_24_FD_179967 | JGI IMG/M metagenome (GOLD analysis project Ga0255767, IMG submission 179967) | Coastal salt marsh microbial communities from the Groves Creek Marsh, Skidaway Island, Georgia - 071402CT metaG (version 2) | ecosystem: Environmental > Aquatic > Marine > Intertidal zone > Salt...
GACATCGGCAACGTGGTCGTCCAGCGCAAGCAGGACGGCAAGCTGGTCGATGCGGTCCACGACGTAACCTTTGCCTTCGCGTTCCATGCCTTCAACCCGGACGGCACGATCCACCAGTAGGTGCAAGCGCCCTGTTTGTGTTGATGGCGTAATCGACGGTTCGCGGGTGGCTGGTTTATATTCGCGGACCGGAGACACTTGCGATGCCACTCGACCAGAACCGTACCGAAGCCGCCCCGGACAACCGCGCCGAAGTGCAGGTTTTTCATTCGGCCTGTCCGCATGACTGCCCCAGCACCTGCGCGCTGGAGGTCGAGCGGCTGGACCCCGCGACGATCGGGCGGGTGCGCGGCGCGAGTGCGAACACCTACACCTCGGGCGTGATCTGCGCGAAGGTGGCGCGCTATGCCGAACGGGTCCATCACCCGGACCGGCTGACCGCACCCCTGCGCCGTGTCGGCGCGAAGGGCGAGGGGCGCGCCGCGTATGAGGAAATCTCCTGGGACGAGGCGATGGACGAGGTCGCCGCCCACCTGATCGCCGCGGCGGAGAAATATGGACCCGAGACTGTCTGGCCGTACTATTACGCGGGCACAATGGGGCTTGTGCAGCGCGACGGCATCAACCGGCTGCGCCATGTCATGGGCTATTCGCGCCAGCATTCGACATTCTGCAGCACACTGGCCGACGCCGGGTGGTTTGCCGGCACGGGCGCCAAGCAGGGCGTCGATCCGCGCGAGATGGCAGAATCCGATCTGATCGTGATCTGGGGCTGCAACCCGGTCAGCACCCAGGTCAATGTGATGACCCACGCCTCCAGGGCGCGGAAGAACCGGGGCACGAAGATCGTCGTCGTCGATCCATATGAGACCGAGACGGCGAAGCAGGCCGACATCCACCTGATGCCGAACCCAGGCACGGACGGTGCGCTGGCCTGCGCGGTGATGCATGTGCTGTTCCGCGACGGGTATGCGGACCGGGACTACCTGGCCAAATACACCTCGGGCGCGTCGGAGCTGGAGGCGCACCTGAAATCGCGCGATCCGGCCTGGGCGGAAGCCATCTGTGGAATTCCGGCCGCTGAGATCGAGGCATTTGCGGCGCTCTACGGCCAGACACCGAAGGCCTATCTGCGTCTCGGGTTCGGCTTCACGCGTTCGCGCAACGGCGCGGTACAGATGTTCTCGGCGAGCTGCCTGCCGGCGGTGACCGGGGCATGGCAGTATCCGGGCGGCGGTGCGCTGTATTCCAATGCGGGCATCTACGGTATCGACAAGACGCTGATCGAGGGTCTCGACGCCATCGACCCGGCGACGCGTGTGATCGACCAGTCCCGCATCGGGCCGGCGCTGACGGGCGATCCTCGCGATCTGGGTGACGGCCCCCCGGTGACGGCCATGTTCATCCAGAACACCAACCCCATCGCCGTGGCTCCCGATCTGGGCAAGGTGCATGAAGGTTTCCGGCGCGACGACCTGTTCGTATGCGTGCACGAACAGTTTCTGACCGAGACGGCCGCGATGGCCGATATCGTGCTGCCCGCGACGACCTTCCTGGAACACGACGACATGTATGTGGCGGGCGGGCATACCCATCTGCAGGTCACGAGGGCTGTGATCGAGCCGGTCGGTCAGGCGCGGTCCAATCACTGGGTGCTGGGTGAACTGGCGCGCCGGCTCGGCGCGGAGCACCCGGCGTTCGGCATGGACGCCTGGTCTCTGATGGACGAGACCCTGAAACTTTCCGGCTATGCGGGCGCGCAGAATATCTGGAAGGGGCACTGGGAAGACCGCCACCCGGGTTTTGAGGCCGCGCATTTCCTCAACGGCTTCGGGCACGCGGACAGGAAATTCCATTTCATGCCTGACTGGTCGGCCATTGGCCCGAACCACGCCGGCATGCCCGCGCTGCCCGACCACTATGCGGCGGTTGATGCGCGCAATGACGAGCACCCGTTCCGTCTCGTGACAGCGCCGTCCCGGAACTACCTCAACACCAGCTTCACCGAGACCGCGACCAGCCGGAAGCGCGAGGGGCGGCCCGAGGCGCAGATCCATCCCGACGTCTGTGCGGAGCTGGGTCTGGAGGCGGGCGGTCTGGTGCGGATCGGCAACAGGCAGGGTTCGGTCCTGGTGCATGTGCGCCCGACCGGGGGGCTGCGCCGTGGCACCGTGATCGTGGAAAGCGTCTGGCCGAACGCGGCGTTTGTGGAGGGCGTCGGTATCAACCTGCTCATCAGCGCGGATTCCGGCCAGCCCAATGGCGGTGCGGTGTTCCACGACACGGCCGTGTGGCTGGAGCGGGCATGAGCGCGACCGTCATCGTCCTGGGCAACGAGAAGGGCGGCTCGGGAAAATCGACCACCGCGATGCATGTCATCGTCGGGCTGCTGCGCGAAGGCTATGCGGTCGGTGCGATCGACCTGGACGCCCGGCAGGGGACGCTGGCGGGGTATTTCGACAACCGCCGGATCTACGCTGCGAAGCAGGGAATGAGCCTGCCGCACCCGACCTACCGGGCCATCGAGCGGAGCAGGCTGGACAACCGGCCCGAAGCGGAGGCCGACGAGCGTGCGCGGCTGGAGGCTGCGCTGGGCGGGCTGATCGATACGTGCGACGTGATCGTCATCGATACGCCGGGCAGCGACAGCTATCTGTCGCGCCTGGGTCATTCTTATGCGGACATCCTGATCACACCGATCAATGACAGTTTTGTCGATCTGGCGCTGCTGGGCCGGGTCGATCCGGACACCAACAAGGTGCTGTCGCCCAGCAGTTATTCCGAAATGGTCTGGGAACAGAAAAAGGCGCGCGCGCTGCGTGACGGCGGCTCCATCGACTGGATCGTTATGCGCAACCGTCTCGCGGCGCTGGATTCACGTAACAAGCGGAATATGGACGAGGCGCTGGAGGCGTTGTCGGCGCGGCTCGGCTTCCGGCTTGCCCACGGGTTCAGCGAACGCGTGATCTTCCGCGAACTGTTCCTGAAGGGACTGACGCTGCTGGATATCCGCGAAGAGGGTTCGGACGTGGGGCTGACGATGTCCCATGTGGCTGCGCTTCAGGAGGTGCGTAACCTGCTGCACGCGCTGGGTGTGCCCGAGGTGGTGGCCGAGCCCGAAGTGGCGGCGGCGCGCTAGGCGGGATCGTGCCGGGCGGCGAGCGCGATACCAGACTTCCTGCCGGTCGTTCGAGCCGGTCCGAGATCGATGCTTTCCTGCAGAAGGTGGCGGCCACGCCCGCACCGCGCACGGCAGGCCGGCGCGGACGGTTGCTGTTCGCCATCGATGCGACGGCGAGCCGGGAGCCCACCTGGGATATCGCCTGCCAGATCCAGTCAGAAATGTTCTCCGCAACCGGGGATATCGGCGGGTTGGAAGTGCAGCTGGCCTTCTATCGCGGCTTCGGGGAGATGAAGGTCACCAAATGGCTGGAGTCCTCCGAAGAACTGGTCCGGCGCATGCTGCGTGTGCGCTGCCTCGCGGGGCGGACCCAGATACGGAAGCTGCTCCGCCACGCGCTCAAGGAAACCAGGACGCAGAAAGTGGATGCGCTGGTCTTCGTCGGCGATGTGGTGGAAGAGGATATCGACGAGCTGGGACACATGGCCGGGGAAATGGGGCTCGTCGGAACGCCGGTGTTTGTGTTCCAGGAAGGTGGTGAGCCGATCTCCCGCAGCGCCTTCCAGCAAGTCGCGCGCCTGTCCGGCGGGGCCTATTGCAGTTTCGACGCGGGCAGCGCCGCGCAATTGCGCGATCTACTGACGGCGGTCGCGGTGTTCTCGACGGGCGGGCGCCGCGCGCTCGAAGACCTGGGCAAGGCGCAGGGTGGACGGGTGCTCCAGATCGCTGACCAGATGCGCGGAAAACGGTGATGCAATGCCCTGGCTGATTCTTGCCATCTGTCTTCTGGTTGGCGGCGCGCTGATACTGCGCTGGTTTTTGAGCACGCCGCCTGCCGACATCCTGCGCGTGCTTCGCTGGACCGCGCTTGTCCTGCTGGTCGTGGGGTTTCTGGCGATAGCGCTTTCGGGGCGCTGGAACTTGCTGTGGATGATCGCGCCGCTCGTAGTCCCGCTGCTCCTGCGTTGGCGCGCGCTGCGAAGTATCCGCCGCAATGCCCGGGGCCCGAGCCCCGGCCGGACGAGCGAGGTCGAGACCCGCTATCTGCGCATGACCCTCGACCATGACAGCGGGGACATGGACGGCGAGGTCCGCGAAGGCCGCTTTCGGGACCGCACGCTGTCATCGCTCTCCCTGGGGGAGATTGTGGAGCTCTGGCGGGAATGCGCCCTGCAGGACGAACAATCGCGCACCGTTCTGGAAAGCTATATGGATCGTGCCCATCCGGACTGGCGCGAGGCCGCCGGCGACGATGCGTCGCGTTCCGGCCGTCAGGACAGGGATTCCGGCGAGTCTCCCTGGGCGCATGACGACATGAGCGTCCGTGAGGCGCGGGACATTCTGGGGGTCGATGAGTTGGCGACCGCCTCGGAAATCGAGGCCGCGTGGCGGCGTGAAATGAAACGCGCCCACCCCGATCACGGCGGTTCCGACTGGATGGCGGCCAAGATCAACCAGGCGAAAGACGTTTTGCTAAAACGCTGACGGGGTGTGCTTGCATACAATCGTGAGGCTATGGCAGAAGGGCCGCTCCAGCCGCTCGGCGAACCGAAACGGACCTCCGCATAGTTCCGATGGCAAACCGCGTACGCAAGGCGATCTTTCCGGTCGGCGGTATGGGCACCCGGTTTCTGCCCGCCACCAAGGCCATGCCCAAGGAAATGCTGCCGGTCGTGGACCGGCCGCTGATCCAGTACGCCGTCGATGAGGCGCGCGCGGCGGGGATCGAGCAGTTCATCTTCGTGACGGGGCGCGGCAAGAGCGCGATCGAGGATCACTTCGATCACTCCATCGAACTCGAGAACCTGCTCGCGGCCCGCCACAAGTCGGACATTCTGGACGACCTGCGTGAGACCCTGCTTCCGCCCGGCGACATCGCCTATGTGCGCCAGCAGGAACCCCTCGGGCTTGGCCATGCGGTGTGGTGCGCGCGGAACCTCGTCGGCAATGAGCCGTTTGCCGTACTGCTGGCGGACGACCTGATCCAGTCCGACACACCCTGTCTGAAGCAGATGGTCGATGTGTTTACCGAGACGGGCGGCAACGTGATCGCGGCCATGGAAGTGCCCGACGCTCATACCTCACGCTACGGCATCATCGATGCCGGCGGTGCAAAAGGAGATGTGCGGCCGGTGCAGGCGCTGGTCGAGAAGCCCGCACCGGGGACAGCGCCGTCGAACCTGGCCGTGATAGGCCGGTATATCCTGACGCCGGACGTGTTCGATGAGCTTTCGCGCCAGGAAACGGGCGCGGGTGGAGAAATCCAACTCACCGACGCGATGGCGCGGCTGATCGGCCGCCAACCGTTCCATGGCCTCGCATTCGAGGGGCAGCGTTTCGACTGCGGCGACAAGCTCGGTTTCCTGGAAGCGAATATCGCATTTGCGATGGCGCGCGACGACCTGGGCGAGGGCACGCGCGAGATGATCCGGCGGCTCGGAGAAGAATTCGCATGAAAATCGCAATGGTGGGCACCGGCTATGTCGGCCTGGTGTCGGGCGCGTGCTTCTCGGAGTTCGGATGGGATGTTGTCTGTGTCGATAACAATCCGGACAAGATCGCCATGCTCGAGGACGGCCGGATGCCGATTTATGAGCCGGGCCTTGAGGATCTGGTCGAACGCAATGTCGCGGCGGGCCGGCTGACCTTCACCACCGATCTGGAATCCGCTGTGAAGGGCGCGCAGGCGGTGTTCATTGCCGTGGGTACGCCATCGCGCCGCGGCGACGGCCACGCCGACCTGTCCTATGTCTTCCAGGCGGCTGAAGATATCGCGCGTCATGCCGACGGCTACACGGTGCTGGTCACGAAATCGACCGTTCCGGTGGGGACGGGGCGTGAAGTCATGAAGCGTATCCGTGCCGTACGGCCCGATGCCGAAATCGAGATCGCATCCAATCCGGAGTTCCTGCGCGAGGGATCTGCGATCGAGGACTTCATGCGACCCGACCGGGTTGTGATCGGCGCAGATACCGAACGCGCGGCGGAGGCAGTGAGCGCGCTGTATCGCCCGCTCTATCTGCGCGACACGCCGATCATCAAGACCAGTCTGGAGACGGCGGAGCTTATCAAGTACGCGGCCAACACCTTCCTGGCGACAAAGATCACCTTTATCAACGAGTTCGCAGATCTGTGTGAGAAGGTGGGCGCGGATGTGCAGGACGTCGCGAAGGGGATCGGCCTCGACGGGCGGATCGGTTCGAAGTTCCTGCACGCCGGCCCGGGATATGGCGGGTCGTGTTTTCCGAAGGACACAGCCGCGCTGGTGCGCTCGGCACGTGACGCAGGCGCCCCGATTTCCATCGTCGAACAGGTCATCTCGGTCAACGACAACCGCAAGGAAGCGATGGCGCGCAAGATCATCGATGCCTGCGGCGGAGATGTCTCCGGCAAGACCATCGCGGTGCTGGGCCTGACCTTCAAGCCGAACACCGACGACATGCGCGATTCCCCGTCTCTGGTGATCGTGCCGCGGCTGATCGAGGCAGGCGCGACCGTTCGCGCCTTCGATCCGGTCGGCATGGACGAGGCGAAGAAAGCCCTCGACGGTCCGGTGTGGTGCCGCGACGCCTATGACGCCATGGACGGCGCGGACGCCGTGGCCATCGTCACGGAATGGAACGAATTCCGCGCACTTAACCTTGAGCGGGTGAAATCGCTTCTTAAAAAACCTGTGATGATCGATCTGCGCAATGTGTACCGGCCGCAGCAGATGCGTGAAGCAGGTTTCGACTATGTTTCGATCGGACGCGCCAGCGTTTCGGCTGCCGGTTAGGAGCATTTATGTCCGGTCCCCACAGTTTTGATGGCACCATCCTGCGTGAATACGATATTCGCGGCGTGGTCGATGACACGCTGACGACGGATGATGCCTATGCGGTCGGCCGCAGTTTCGGGTCCTGCGTCGTCGAATCCGGGGGCGACCAGGTCGCGCTGGGATATGACGGTCGCCTGACCTCCCCGAAGCTGGCTGAGGCCGTGGTCGAGGGGCTGATGGCGTGCGGACTGCATGTAAAGCGCGTCAACATGGGCCCGACCCCGATGCTGTCCTTCGCGATCCGGCATCTGGATACCGGCTCCGGCATCATGGTGACGGGCAGTCACAACCCGTCGAACTACAACGGGTTCAAGATGACGCTTGCCGGCAAGCCCTTCTTCGGCGAGGCGATCCAGCGCCTGGGCAGGATCGCGAAAAGTGCGGACTACGCGTCGGGCACCGGCAGTGTCGAGGACATCGATGTCCGCGAGGACTACGTCGAAGTGCTGGCGCGCGAACATCAGCCGCTGCGTATGGCACGGGTGGCCTGGGACCCCGGCAACGGCGCCACCGGCGAAGTGCTCAACATGCTGTGCACGCGCATGCCCGGCCATCACCATGTGATCAACGGTATCGTCGATGGGACGTTTCCGGGGCATCACCCCGACCCGACGGTGGCGGAGAACCTGGTCGATCTCCAGAACCACATCGCCGAGAACGAGTGCGAGCTGGGGATAGCCTTTGATGGAGACGGTGACCGCATCGGCGTTGTGGATGGCAAGGGCCGCATCCTGTGGGCGGACCAGCTGATGATGCTGTTTGCCGAGGATGTGCTGCGCGAGGATCCGGGTGCGACGATCATTGCCGATGTGAAATCCAGCCAGGTCCTGTTTGACGAGATCGCGCGGCTGGGCGGTGTGCCGGTCATGTGGAAGACCGGCCATTCGTTGATCAAGTCGAAGATGGCCGAGACAGGAGCGCCGCTGGCGGGCGAGATGAGTGGCCATATCTTCTTCGCGGATCGCTATTTCGGTTTCGATGACGGCCTGTATGCGGCCGTGCGCCTGTTGGGGCTGCTGGAGCGGCAAGGCGTCACGCTTGCTGACCTGCGCGACCGGATTCCCGAAGTGCAGAATACGCCTGAACTGCGTTTCCCGTGCGATGAGACGCGCAAGTTCGAAGTGATCGGAGAGGTCGAGGCGCGTCTGGCTGCGGCGGGCGCGGATGTGACCGGGATTGACGGCGTGCGGGTCAACACCGAAGACGGCTGGTGGCTGCTGCGCGCCTCCAACACCCAGGATGTGCTGGTCGCGCGCTGCGAGGCCCGTGATCTGGATGGCCTGGAGCGACTCAAACGCGAACTGGTCGGGCATCTGGAGGCCTGCGGCATTTCCGCGCCAGACGGTCTGTAGGGCGCGCGAGCCCTTCGAAAACCGCCCCATTGACCTGGATCACCGGTTCCCGGCACAAGATCATTTCCGAAACGCGGTTCGCCCTATCAAGGCGAAGCGGGTATGACTAGAGTCATTCGAAACTAGGACAGACCCAGGGAAGAGAGGTCGCGATGAGACTTGGGTATTTCGCCATGCCGGTGCACCCGCTGCACCGCAATTACACCGAGACGCTGAAGGAAGACCGCAACGCGATCATCTTCTGCGACGAGCTCGGTTTCCATGATGCGTTCATGGGCGAACACCTCACGGACAAGGCGGAAAACATCACCAGTTCGATGCTGTTCCACGCGACGCTGATCCACTCGACGAAGCAGATCAAGCTGGCCACGGGAACCACGAACCTGTCGCACCTGCATCCCGTGCTGGTGGCGACCCATGCGGCGATGTTCGATCACCTGGCCGAAGGCCGTTTCATCATGGGCATCAGCCCGGGCGCGCTGACGTCGGATGCCGAAGCGCTCGGCATCCTGGACGAGGACCGCAACCAGATCTTTGCCGAGGCGATCGACGTGATCCTCGAAATCTGGAAGCGCGATTATCCCTACAACATCGACCTGCCGGGCAACCGCTTCAAGGTGACGACGGAGTCCACGGTGTTTGCTGAAACGGGCGTCGGCATCATGCCGAAGCCCTATCAGGACCCGTATCCCGAGATCGTGGGCACGGTCGTGGCGCCCTTCTCGAAGGGCGTGATCGCCATGGGCAAGCGCGACTTCCATCCGCTGTCGGCGAACTTCCTGCTCGACAAGTGGGTGGCGACCCACTGGGCGAACTACGCCCAGGGCAAGGAAGAGGCCGGTGTGAAGGCCGATACGTCGGACTGGCGCATCGCGCGTACGATCTTTGTGGCGGACGACGCGGCGACAGCGCGGCGCTATGGCCGTGACGACGACAAGAGCCCGTACCGGTTCTATTACAACCAGATCTACACGAAGCTGAAGAAGGCCAACCGCCATGTCGTGTTCAAACATGAGCGTGACGAGCCGGATGAGGCGATCAACATCGAGCGGATCATGGATGACCTGGTCATCTGTGGCACCGTGAACGACGTGGTCGATCAGCTGCTGGCCTTTCGCGAGGTGACCGGCGATTTCGGCGAACTGGTCTATGCGGGCATGGACTGGGTGGACGAGGATCTCGGCCGCCGGTCCATGCAGCTCATGGCCGAAGAGGTCATGCCGCGCGTGAACGAGGCTATCGGCCAGTCGGAAGCTGCCGAATAAGGTTTTCCGTCATGTACATGAAGAGCCCCGCCGGACGGCGGGGCTTTTTTTGTCAGCGCGCCTCGGCGATCTGCAGATCGCCGTTGGGCGTGACCATCACGCAGGGGGCGCCGGTGCGGCGCAAGTCACGGCAGATGCGGCTGGCATCCGCGCGTTCCATGCCGACGATGCGTGCGCGATAAAGCGTTTCCCGCTCGCCATGCAGCGGGGTGACCTTGACCGAGGCAGTTTTCGGCAGGTCCGCTAGGCGCTGCGCGGTGAAGCCGGCCGCAGCCCGTGCCTTGCTGAAACCCCGGAAGGCACCGATCTGCACGCCCCATTCGAGCTCCGTCGTGGACTGTTCTGGCGCCGGTTCGGTGGGGATTTCTGCCACTTCCGCGCTGCCCTGATCCGTGCCGGTGTCCAGCGAGAAGGGCCGGGGAGCCGGCGCGGCGGCGACCGTGGAGCTGGTGTGCGCGCGGGCCCAGGACTTGTTGAGGATCGAGACCATATGCGCATCGCGCGACTGGCCGGTCTTGCCGCCGAAAACGACACCAATCAGGCGGACGCCGTCGCGCTTGGCGGATGCGACGAGATTAAACCCGGAGGCATTGATGTAGCCGGTCTTGATGCCGTCCATGCCTTCATAGCTGCGCAACAGCTTGTTGTGGTTCCGGTAAGTCCGCTGGCCGTGCTGGTAGGTCAGTTCGGAGAAATGGCTGTAGTGGTGCGGAAAGCGCTCGAGCATTGCCCGGGCGAGGGTCGCCATGTCGCGCGCCGTCGTACGCTGCCGGCTGTTGGGCAGGCCCGATGCGTTCATGAAGGTCGTGCTCTTCATGCCGATGGAGCGCGCGCGGTTGGTCATCAGCCGCGCGAAATTCGATTCCGTGCCGCCGATGGCTTCGCCCACCACGGTCGCGGCATCGTTGGCTGATTTGACCGACAACGCGTTGATGGCTTCGCCCACCGTGATCGTCGATCCGACCTTGAGGCCGAGCTTGGACGGCGGCTGGCCGGCCGCACGGCGGGAGACCTGAAGAGGCTGGTCGAGCGAAAATTTGCCGCTGTCGAGGGCCTCAAACACCATGAACAATGTCATGATCTTGGTCAGCGAGGCAGGATAGCGGCGGGCGTCGGCGTTGCGCGCAAAGAACACCTGGCCCGTATCGGCATCCATCACGAAGGCGGCGTATTTCGAGGCCTGGGCGGGTGCGCTTGCAACGGACAGAACCAGCAGCGCTGCGGCGAACGCGCCCAACAGGTGCGACGCACGCGGGGTGATCCTGTACAATGCTGCGCTCAAGCGCTGGCGCACGATGAAAATCCCATCGGGTGAACGGCCAAGGGCGATTCTTTCAATTGAATCAACCAGATTCTAATAAACGCACCGGAACCGTGTAAATAGCACTGTTCGATTAACATCGCATTTAACCAGGATTCATGGCTGTGAGAAGGTTGCCGATCGCGCGAACAATGCTTGCCGCCGCCGGGCTTCTGCTTGCTGCGTGCACCACCTACACCGGTTCCGTGAGCAACCCGGTCGAGCGGTCGCTGACTTGGTTCAGCTATGTCGCGGGCGACGATATCCGGAAAGCCTGCCGCGGTGGCGGGCGGGATCATTTCCGCTTCGTCTATAACGCCGTCTATGAAAAGCAGATCAGGACCTATGAGATGCAGGGCGTCGAGGGCGGGGCGCAGTACACAGCGCGTGCGCGCAACGAAAGCGGGCAGGTGTCGCGCTTCCAGTTCTCCAATCCCCTAGGTCCGTGGGAGCTTTCAAGCACGAACGTGACGCTGACCAATGCGCAGGCCGCTGTCATCGTGGATGCATTCTCGCGCGATGCGGCCGCGGCGCCCGATCCCGCCGACCGTCAGGTGGCGAGCAACGAGTTCTACTGGATCGTGTCAGCGTGCAACGCCGGCCGGTTCCGGGTCTGGCTGTTCGAGCAGGACAAGACGGACCTTTCGGCGCTGGCCTTCGTGCCGGAGCTCCGGCGCTACGACGAGACCGGAATTGCGTTCCGTGAGGTCAAACCCGTGGAGGGGTTTGGCGACAACGTCTTCTATATCAAGATCAACGCGGCGGCGGACGGGATCATCCGCTGACCGCAACTGTTTTACGGGGGAGAGAGAAAACATGCCGCTGCTCAGACGAGAGGATTATCCGGACCAGCTTCCGCGGCCGGAGCCGATCCTCGCCTTCCAGAATGAATTGTGGGACCGCAGCCGCGAGGTGGAGGGTGTCGATATCGCCTGGGGTGACGACATCTACCAGCACATTTCCATCTATCCCGCGCCCCAGCCGAACGGACAGGTCTTCGCGTTCATCCATGGCGGACGGTGGACAAGCGGCCACAAGGAGGCAATGGCCTTCATGGCGCCGGTTTTCCATGCGGCGGGGATCACCTTTGCCAGCCTTGGCCACCGGCTCGCGCCGCACACCTATGACGAGGGGTTTCCCGACCTGTGCAACGGCATCGCCTGCCTGGCTGCGAATGCGGACCGGCATGGCGGGGATTCCCAGCGTATTTTCATCGGTGGCCATTCCTCGGGCGGCCATTACGCGGCGCAGCTCGCCGTGACTCGCGACTGGCAGGCCCGTCACGGCCTGGCGCGCGATGTCGTCAAGGGATGCCTGCCGATATCCGGCGTCTATGACCTGATGGAATCGGCCTATTCGGGCGACTGGCCGCCGCCGTGCCTGAAGGAGGGCGATGACGGGCGTGAGAAGAGCCCGCAGCACCGCCTTGCCGAGACCCCGCCGCCCTTCCTCGTGGCCTGGGGCAGCGACGACTACGACTTCCTAATCCCGCAGGCCAGGACCTTTGCGGCTTCGCTCGCTGATGCCCGGGCCGATGTCGAGACGATCGAACTGGCCGGCAAGACCCATTTCTCAGTGTTGGGAGAGGGGGCGGCGCCCGGCGGAGAATGGAGTGCGCGTGCGGCGGCGTGGATCGCGGCGCGCTAGCCCGCGTCGGATTCGCTATCGACGACCCAGAGCGGGGCGGGCAACAGGTCTTCGACCCAGGGCCCGTCCGGCATCTCGCGTGCGAGCCGGGTGAGGTTGTCGTTCCACCAGTAACGCTGGGCGCGCACATCGTCGTCGATGTAGTGGGCCTCGCGCCACTTCTGGTCCTCGTTGTTGAACGTCACGATGTCGATGGGAAAGCCGACATCCGATGCGCTCGCACGGGTGGAGTCGAATGACAGGTAGGCCAGCTTGAGCGCGGTGGGGAGCGGCGTCTCGTAGTCCAGCGCGCGGTCGAGGATCGGCTTGCCGTATGGCGTTTCACCGATCACGAGGTAGGGAGTCCGCTCACCGACCTCGATCCAGTTGCCTTCCGGATAGACCAGGTAGATGTGAGGCTCGTCGTCTTCCGCCAGCTTGCCGCCGATCAGGGCATGCAGGTTGAACTTCAGGTCGGAGTCTTCAAGGTATTCCTGATCCGAGCGTGCAACGGCGCGCATATGCGCCACGAACCCTTCCACCGCATCGAGCATGGTCGGGAAATTGTGGCCCTCGCGCTTCTTCAGGTCACGGTCGAGATAGGCAAGGGTCTTGTCGCGCACGGAACGCAAGCCGGACGTAGCGACGAAAAACTGGTGCCCTTCGCCGTGAAGGGTGATCTTGCGACCCACGGTCACCTGGGTGCCGGAGGTCAGGCGCCCGTCCGCCAGGGCCACGAGCCCGTCGTTAACCTTGATTGCCACGCAATACGTCATCGTCCTGCATCCCCTGGACAGGCGTCACGCCGGACCCGACGCGAATTGATTAAATCATGTCGTGTCCAGCCGCGAGTCTCAAGCGACCCTTGAAGTCCCTGAAATTATACCCGGTTTTGCGGCTGCGAGATTATAATTGTGCAGCGCACAAAATTTTCGTTGACATTGCCGGTGGCATCCCCAATATAGGGTCCATGCTGCAGTGCAGCAGATAAGTTAAATCAAGGGCTTGGTCAGTTTTTGCGTCGCATGCCCCTAGAGATCGTGTGTGATGCAGCGCACAAACCTGAAAGGAAGGTCACAAATGGCTACCACCACCAAAAAGGACAGCGCGGTGAAAACGGCCCAGGAAACCCTGGAAGCAGTCGCCGAGCAGAACAAGAAGACCCTCGAGGACGCCGTGCAGGCGGGTACCGAGGCGTTCACCAAGGGCTACGAGCAGTTCTACAACACCGCGCGTGAGCAGATGGACAAGGCCCAGAAGTCGGCGTTCGAGAATTTCGACCAGTTTTCCGACTTCAACCGCGAGACCGTCGAGGCGATGATCGTTTCCGGTAACGTCGTCGCCAAGGGCGTCGAGGTCGTGGGCAAGGAAGTCGCGGCCTATGCGCAGGACGCTGCCGAAGCCAACATGGCTGCGGTGAAGAAGTTCAGCACGGCCAAGAACCCGCAGGAGTTCATGGACATGCAGACCGCCTGGGCGAAGTCCGCTTTCGACGGTTTCATGGCCGAGACCTCGAAGCTCCAGGACATCTCTGTCAAGGTTTCGAACCAGGCTGTCCAGCCGATCAACGAGCGCATCAACAAGGCCGTTGAAGTGTTCTCCAAGCCTATCGCCGCGTAACTCTCCTCCCGATACGTAGGCGGTTTGACGGCCCGGCATGGTACTTCCGCCGGGCCGTCACCATTTCTGGACGGGGTTGCCTTTCGGCAGCCCCGTTCTCATTTACATAACAGGCTGGTGCGATGCTTTTGCGGCGGGCCAAGCCTCGCTAGAATAAAGGCTACCAAGGCCGAATCGCCGGGGCTACCGGCACCAGTGCGGACAATGTCACCGATTTTAAAAATGCCGAGCGACGAACGCCTCCTCCCGCCCCGCGCAAGCGATGACGGCGATGATGGCGATGACGCCATCGGCGGCGGCGGCAACGGGTCCGGCACGGGGATTGCCACAAAATCCAGGGCCAAGACGAAGAAACCGTCGATGTACAAGGTCCTGATGCTGAACGACGACTACACGCCGATGGAGTTCGTCGTCGCGGTGCTGGAGCGGTTCTTCAGCAAACAGCACGAAGAAGCCTTGCAGATCATGCTCCACGTCCACCAGAAGGGGGTCGGGATCTGCGGTGTGTTCACCTATGAGGTCGCCGAGACAAAGGTGACCCAGGTCATGGATTATGCGCGCAAGAACCAGCACCCGCTGCAGTGTACGCTTGAGAAGGAATGATTGCAGCGATTTGAAGTACCGGAACGGATGACGAAGCCCCCACGCGGAAGGTAACCTTCGCAAATGTTGTCTCAGAACCTGGAACACTCACTCCATCGTGCGCTGGCGCTCGCCAATGAGCGCCACCACGAATACGCAACCCTCGAACACCTGCTTCTGTCGCTGACCGAGGACCAGGATGCGGTCGCCGTGTTGCGCGCCTGCGGGGTGGATATCGACCACCTGCGCCGCGATCTGTCCCAGTATATCGACGAGGAACTGTCGAGCCTGATCACCAGCCGGGCCGAAGAAGCGAAACCCACAGCAGGTTTCCAGCGGGTTCTGCAGCGCGCCGCGATCCATGTGCAATCGTCGGGCCGCGAGGAAGTGACCGGCGCCAACGTTCTGGTCGCCATTTTCTCCGAGCGCGAGAGCCACGCGGTCTATTTCCTCCAGCAGCAGGAAATGACCCGCCTCGATGCGGTCAACTACATCTCCCACGGCATCGCCAAGGTGCCGGGCCAGGAGGCCAGCCGGGTCGTGCGCGGCGCGGAGGAGGAGAGCGACGAGGGCGAGACCGTCGTCAAGAAGGGGCAGGAGGCGCTGGGCGCCTATTGCGTCGATCTGAACCAGAAGGCCCAGGACGGGGATATCGACCCGCTGATCGGGCGCGATATGGAGGTCGAGCGCACGATCCAGATCCTCGCGCGGCGGACCAAGAACAACCCGCTCTATGTGGGCGATCCGGGCGTCGGCAAGACGGCCATCGCCGAAGGCCTCGCCAAGCGCATCGTCGAGGGCGCGGTGCCGGACGTGCTGGCGGACGCCACCATCTTCGCGCTCGACATGGGCGCACTGCTGGCGGGCACGCGCTATCGCGGCGATTTCGAGGAGCGGCTGAAGGCCGTCATCACCGAACTCGAGGAAACCGAGGGTGCGGTGCTGTTCATCGACGAGATCCACACCGTGATCGGCGCGGGCGCGACGTCGGGCGGCGCGATGGATGCGTCGAACCTGCTCAAGCCGGCGCTGGCCAGCGGCAAGCTGCGCTGCATCGGCTCGACCACCTACAAGGAATACCGCAATTACTTCGAGAAGGACCGCGCGCTGGTCCGCCGCTTTCAGAAGATCGACGTCTATGAGCCGTCGGTCGAGGACACGGTGAAGATCCTGCGCGGCCTCAAGCCGTACTACGAGAAACATCACGGCGTGCGCTACACCGACCAGGGCCTGCGCACGGCGGTGGAGCTTTCGGCGCGCTACATCAACGACCGCAAGCTACCCGACAGCGCGATCGACGTGATCGACGAGACCGGGGCAGCCCAGTCGTTGCTGCCGCCGTCGAAGCGCAAGAAGACGGTGGGCGTGAAGGACGTGGAGGCCGTCGTCGCCAAGATCGCGCGCATCCCGCCCAAGACCGTCAGCCGCGACGACAAGACCGCGCTCGAAAACCTGGAACGCGACCTGAAGACCATGGTCTTCGGGCAGGACCAGGCCATCACCGCGCTCTCGAGCGCGATCAAGCTGGCCCGCGCGGGTCTGCGCGAGCCGGAAAAGCCCATCGGCGCCTACCTGTTCTCCGGCCCGACCGGTGTCGGCAAGACCGAGGCGGCGCGCCAGCTCGCGCGCTCGCTGGGTGTGGAGCTGACCCGCTTCGACATGTCGGAATACATGGAACGGCACTCGGTCTCGCGCCTGATCGGCGCGCCGCCGGGCTATGTCGGCTTCGACCAGGGCGGTCTGCTGACCGACGCCATAGATCAGCACCCCCACCAGGTGCTGTTGCTCGACGAGATCGAGAAGGCGCATCCGGACCTTTTCAACATCCTGCTGCAGGTGATGGACTACGGGAAGCTGACCGACCACAACGGCAAGACGGTCGATTTCCGCAACGTTATCCTGATCATGACGACCAATGCGGGCGCAGCCGACCTGGCCAAGCCGGCCATGGGCTTCGGCTCGGGCATCCGCGAGGGCGATGACGAGGAAGCGATCAACCGGATGTTCACGCCGGAGTTCCGCAACCGCCTCGACGCCGTGATCCCGTTCTCCAACCTGTCGCCCGATGTCATGGGCCGGGTGGTGGACAAGTTCGTCATGCAGCTCGAAGCCCAGCTCGGCGACCGCGACGTCACCATCACGCTGAGCGACGAGGCGCGCGACTGGCTGTCGAAGAAGGGCTACGACCCGCAGTTCGGCGCCCGCCCGCTGTCCCGCGTGATCCAGGAACACCTGAAGCAGCCGCTGGCCGAAGAACTGCTGTTCGGCAAGCTGACCAAGGGCGGGATCGTCAGGGTCTCGGTCGAGGACGACAAGCTGGTCTTCGGCTTCGAGGAGGACAAGCCGTCCTCCAACGGCGGCGGCAAGGGCGGGTCCGGAAAGGGCAAGCGCCGCAAGCCGTCTTCCGACGATTCCGGCGGCGGCGCCAAGGAACCGGCGCTCGTCGAAAAGTAAGCCGAGACCGTTGTCCGGGATTTCAGTCGCAACGGCACCGCCCGATGCGCCGGAGGTCCGGCGACTGTTCGAGGCAAGCGACCGCTACCTTCTGGGCCTTTATGACGCCGACCAGGCGTACCTGACCTCGCCTGACGATCTGTCGGCGGGGAACGCAATAGTGTTCCTCGCGTTCCGGGAGGACGTCGCCGTGGGGTGCGGCGTACTGTTGGCGCAACCGGGCTATGGCGAGATCAAACGCGTCTATGTCGATGAGGCCGCGCGCGGGCTTGGCGCGGGCCGGCAGATTGTCGCCCATATCGAGCGCGCTGCAGCCGCGGCGGGAATGGGTCGTGTTCGTCTGGAGACCGGAATTCGGCAACCGGAAGCGTTCGCCTTGTACCGGTCGTGCGGATACGTCGAGATCGGCGCATTCGGGGACTACAAACCGGACCCCGTCTCCGTATTCATGGAAAAACGCCTCTAGGACGCATCCTCCTGCCGGTAGGGCAGGTTTTCCGCGTAGGCTTCCATTTCCCAGTCCACCTCTCGCTCCTCGTCGCGGCAGAAGCGTTCGACCGCGTCGCGGAAGCTCTCGTTCGGGATGTAGTGGCCGGAATAGGTCTGCACCGGCTCGTAGCCGCGCTGGATCTTGTGGGGCCCCTGGGTGCCGGCCTCGACCGTGTGCAGGCCATGTTCGATGGCGTATTCGATGGCCTGGTAGTAGCAGGCCTCGAAATGCAGGAAGCGGAAGTCGCCGAGGCAGCCCCAGTTGCGGCCATAGAGCGCGTCCGAGCCGCGGAGGTTCAGCGCGCCCGCGACCGGTAATCCTTCGTAGTCGGCCATCACCAGCACGATCCTGTCACCCATGCGGTCCTGCGCGGCCTCGAAGAAGGCACGGTTCAGGTAGGGATAGCCCCACTTGCGGTCATAGGTATCGACATAGAACTGGTAGAACGCGTCCCAGTGTTCGGGCCGGATTTCGTCGCCCGTCAACGGTCGCACGGTGATGCCCTGATCGGCGACCTTCTGACGCTCCTTGCGGATCATCTTGCGTTTGCGGCTGGTCAGCGCACCCAGGAACTCGTCAAACGTGCGGTAGTTGCGGTTGTGCCAGTGGAACTGGCGGCCGACCCGCTGAATCCACCCGGCCATACCCATCAGCTCGTGCTCGTGCTTGGTGCAGAAGGTCACATGGACCGAGGACAGGCCCAGCTTTTCGCACACCGTCTCCAGCGCGCGCAGCAGGGTGAGGCGGGCGTCGTCGGAATCAGGGCCACTCCCCGCCAGCAGGCGCGGCCCGGTGACGGGGGAGAAGGGGGCCGCCACCTGCATCTTCGGGTAGTAGCGCCCGCCCGCGCGCTCCCACGCATGGGCCCAGCCATGGTCGAAGACGTACTCGCCCTGGGAGTGGCTTTTCAGATAGAGCGGCGCGATGGCGACGATATCGCCATTGGCTTCCTCGACCACCAGATGGTGGGGCAGCCAGCCCGCCTCGTTGGTGGCGCAGCCGGTCTCTTCCAGCGCCAGCAGGAAGGGGTAGCTGACAAACGGGTTGTCCCCGCCCGACAGGGTTTCCCATGTGCCTGCGGGAATGTTCGCGATGTTTTCGACTACGCGGGCGGAAAGTGCTGTGTCACCGTCGGGCATGGGATCAGTCTAGCCCGTCTTGCCGGGAAACTCGAACTCGAGCGTCGAATGGCCGATATCGAATTCCTCGGCGAGACGCGCCTTCATGGCGGCCTTGATCGTCTCCATCTTCTGCATGTCGGACGGCTCGATCACGACATGGGCCTCCAGCGAGCGGCGGTGCTCGTCGATGTTCCAGATATGGACATGGTGCACGTCGTGCACGCCCGCCAGCTCGTTCAGGCTGTTGGCGACGGCCTCGATATCGAGCTCATGGGGGACGGCCTGCATCAGGATATCGACCACCTTGGGCACTTCCAGCCCGGCATGCACCAGGATGTAGCCGGCGATCACGAGCGTGACCACCGCGTCGATGAACAGCCAGCCCTGCAGGATGACCAGCGCGCCACCGACAATGACACCGACCGAAGCCAGGGCGTCCGACAGGTTGTGGATGAAGGCGGCCCGGATGTTCATGGAGGTCTTGGACATCCGGTAGGTCAGCATGGCCGTCGCGATATCGACGGCCAGCGCGATGCCCGCGATGATGACGATGGTCCAGCCCTCGATGGGCTGCGGATCGAGCAGGCGCTCGACCGCCTCCACGATCAGGAACAGCGCGATGAAGATCAGCCAGGTGAGGTTGAACAGCGCGCCGATCATCTCGGCACGTCCGTGACCGTAGGTATGGTTGGCATCGGCGGGCCGGCGCGCGATCTTGCGGGCGATCAGCGCGATCACCAGTGCCGCCGCGTCCGACAGGTTGTGGATCGCGTCCGCGATGAGCGCCAGCGAGCCCGAGAACACGCCGCCGACGATCTGCGCCACCGTCAGGAAGACGTTAACCGCGATGGCGAAGATCAGCTTGCGGTCGCCGCCCGGGGTGTCGGGCGGGACATGACCGTGGGAGTGGCGGTGCGGCAGGGCCAATGTATTCTCGATGCGGGACTAGGCGACTTCGAGGACGGCCTCGACCTCGACCGCTACGCCTGCGGGCAGGGACGACATGCCGACCGCCGCGCGCGCATGGCGCCCGGCATCGCCGAAGATCTCGACCATCAGGTCCGATGCGCCGTTGACCACGGTGGGCTGGCCGGTGAAGTCCGGCGTGGCGGCCACGAAGCCGGTCAGCTTGACGACCCGCTTCACCCGGTCGAGGTCACCGCCCAGCGCGGCCTTTACCTGGGACAGGATGGCGAGCGCGCAGGTCCGCGCGGCCTTGGCGCCTTCTTCCACTTCAATCTCTGCGCCGAGACGGCCGATGAAACCCGGCTTGCCGTCCACCATGGGAATCTGGCCGGAGACGAACAGCAGATTGCCCGTCTGAACATAGGGGACGTAATTGCCCGCGGGCACATTGGCGGGTGGCAGTTCGATGCCAAGTTCGGACAGGCGTGCGTCGATGGTTCCGGCCATGGGAAAACTCCTTGCGATGGTTCGGGCAAGAATACCTGCTCGCGGTGTGCGCGATAAGCGTCGGGCGTTGGCAGGGACGAAAAAAACCGGGGTGCGCCTACCTTTGCACACCCCGGAGGTCAGGGAGGAGAGTGTGACCCGGTGCCAATCGGACTGGCACGGGGCCGGCTATTCGAGCCAATGGGGTCCGGCCCGGCTCGAATCTCTTAGCTACACCCGCTGGTTCCGCCGCAGGTGTCGCATTTCAGGCATGTTCCGTTCCTCACAAGCGTGAAGTTGCCGCATTCGGTACAGGCGTCGCCCTCGTAACCCTGCAGGCGTGCCTGGCGAATACGCATCGAACGTTCTTCCTGGACCACATATTCCAGATCCAGTTGCTGCTGGCCGGGGCTCGGCATCGGCGTGACGACCGTCTCGATCTCGCCCGTCGTCATGCCGTCGGTGCCCGTGGCGCCTGTTTCCAGGCTCGCCTCGGGCTGCTGTTCCACCGCCTCGAGCCCGCGCAGACCACCCTCGATGACCGACAGCACGTTCTTGCGCACATAGCCGGTGCTGACGATCGACTGGGTCAGGGCCGATTTCGGCGGCAGGCTGTCATCGGATTCCCCGCGGCCCATCGTGTCGGGCTCGAGGTCGTCGATCTCGACATGGGCCAGATCGTTGCGGCCGAGATAGCTGATCGCCAGCTCGCGGAAAATGTAGTCCAGGATGGAACTGGCCATCTTGATCGTGTCGTTCCCCTCGACCGGGCCCGAAGGCTCGAACCGGGTGAAGGTGTAGGCGTCCACGAACTCTTCCAGCGGCACGCCGTATTGCAGGCCGATGGACACCGCGATGGCGAAGTTGTTCATCAGCGAGCGGAAGGCCGCGCCTTCCTTGTGCATGTCGAGGAACACCTCGCCGAGCGAGCCGTCGTCATATTCGCCGGTGCGGATATAGACCTTGTGGCCGCCGACGATGGCTTTCTGGGTGTAGCCCTTGCGGCGGTGCGGCAGCTTCGACCGCGCAACCCGGCGCTCGACCTCGCGCTCGATGATGCGCTCGACCACGCGTTCGGCGACGATTTCCGCGCGCCGCCCGTCGGGAGCCTCGAGCAGTTCTTCCAGCGCGTCTTCGGCATCGTCCGCGTCATCGGCCAGAAGCTGTGACTGCAGCGGCTGGCTGAGCTTGGAGCCGTCGCGATAGAGCGCGTTGGCCTTGATGCCCAGCTTCCACGACAGCATGTAGGCGTCCGCGCAATCGGCCACCGTCGCCGCGTTCGGCATGTTGATGGTCTTGGAGATCGCGCCCGAGATGAACGGCTGTGCGGCCGCCATCATGCGGATGTGGCTTTCGACCGACAGGAAGCGCTTGCCGATCTTGCCGCACGGGTTGGCGCAATCGAAGATCGGCAGGTGCTCGTCCTTCAGGTGCGGTGCGCCTTCCAGCGTCATGGTTCCGCAGGCGTGGTTGTTGGCTGCGGCGACCTGTTCCTCGGTGAAGCCCAGCGCTTCCAGCATGTCGAAGGACATGTCGTCGAGCCGCGTGGCGTCGAGGCCGAGAGTCTCGGTGCAGAAGGCCTCGCCCAGCGTCCACTTGTTGAAGGCGAAGCGGATGTCGAAGGCGGTGCCGAGGCCCTGTTCGACGGCGGCGATCTGCTCGTCGCCGAAGCCCTTCTCGGCCAGCGTCGCGTGGTTCACGCACGGCGCGTCGGCCAGCGAGCCGTGGCCCACCGCGTAGCGCGCCATCTCGTCGATCTGCTTGGGGGTGTAGCCGAGGCCCTGCAGCGCCTGCGGCACCATCCGGTTGATGATCTTGAAGTAGCCGCCGCCGGCCAGCTTCTTGAACTTCACCAGTGCGAAGTCCGGCTCGATGCCGGTGGTGTCGCAGTCCATGACCAGCCCGATCGTGCCGGTCGGCGCGATCACGGTGGTCTGGGCGTTGCGGTAGCCGTGCTTCTCACCCAGTTCCAGCGCGCTGTCCCAGGCCGCCCTGGCCGCCTCGACAATGGCGTCGTCGGGGCAGTTGGCGTGATCCAGCGGCACCGGGGCCGTGTTCAGGCCCTCATATCCCTTCGCCTCGCCATGGGCGGCGCGGCGATGGTTGCGGATGACACGCAGCATGTGCTGCGCGTTCTTCGCGTGGCCCGGGAAGGCACCCATCTCCTCGGCCATCTCGGCCGAGGTCGCGTAGCAGGTGCCTGTCATCAGCGCGGTGATCGCCGCGCAGAGCGCCCGGCCTTCGTCGGAATCGTAGGACAGGCCCGAGGCCATCAGAAGTCCGCCGATATTGGCGTATCCGAGGCCCAGCGTGCGGAACTCGTAGCTGAGGCGCGCGATTTCCTTGGACGGGAACTGCGCCATCAGGACCGCGATCTCCAGCGTGAGCGTCCACAGGCGCACCGCATGGGTGAACGCCTCGACGTTGAACGAACCGTCCTTGTTGCGGAAGGTCATCAGGTTCAGCGACGCCAGGTTGCACGCCGTGTCGTCGAGGAACATGTACTCCGAGCACGGGTTGGAGGCGTTGATCCGGCCCGAGGCGGGGCAGGTGTGCCAGTCGTTGATGGTGGTGTCGTACTGGATCCCCGGATCGGCGCAGGACCATGCCGCATAGGACACCTTGTCCCACAACTCGCCCGCATCGACCGTCTTTGCCGTCTCGCCGTCGATGCGGCGCTTGAGGTCCCAGGAGCCGCCGTTCTCGACCGCCTTCAGGAAGTCGTCGGTAACGCGCACGGAATTGTTCGAGTTCTGGCCGGAGACGGTCCGGTAGGCCTCGGAATCCCAGTCGGTGTCGTAGGTGGGGAAGGTGATTTCCGTGAAGCCCTGGCGCGCGAACTGGATCACGCGCTGGACGTAGTTGTCCGGCACCAGCGCCTTGCGGGCGGCGCGGATGGCCTTTTTCAGGGCCGGGTTCTCGGCCGGCTCAAACCGCTCATCGCCCTCGGGCGAGTCGGGGCCGCAGCACGCGGCCATGACGTCGGTCAGGTGCGCCTTGCAGGTGCGCGAGCCGGTGACCAGCGCGGCGACCTTCTGCTCTTCCAGCACCTTCCACTCGATGTATTCCTCGATATCCGGATGGTCGATATCGACCACGACCATCTTCGCCGCGCGCCTTGTGGTGCCGCCGGACTTGATGGCGCCCGCCGCGCGGTCGCCGATCTTGAGGAAGCTCATCAGGCCGGAGGACTTGCCGCCGCCCGACAGGGGCTCGCTCTCACCCCGGATGGCCGAGAAGTTGGAGCCGGTGCCCGAGCCGTACTTGAACAGCCGCGCCTCGCGGGTCCACAGATCCATGATGCCGCCTTCGCCCACCAGGTCGTCCGCGACGGACTGGATGAAGCAGGCATGGGGCTGCGGGTGTTCGTAGGCGCTTCTGGACTTGGTCAGCTTGCCGGTCTGGTAGTCCACATAGTGGTGGCCCTGACCGGGACCGTCGATGCCATAGGCCCAGTGCAGGCCTGTGTTGAACCACTGCGGGCTGTTCGGCGCGGCCATCTGCGAGGCGAGCATGAAGCGCATCTCGTCGTAGTAGGCCTGGGCGTCCTCGGCGGTGTCGAAATAGCCGCCCTTCCAGCCCCAGTAGGACCAGGTGCCGGCCAGCCGGTCGAAGACCTGCCGCGCGTCGGTCTCGCTGCCGGTTCGCTTGTCGGCGGAGAGCTTCTTGAGCTTTGCCGCGTCGGGCTCGTGCCGCCACAGGAATTCCGGGACGTCGTCTTCCTTCACCGCTTTCAGGTGCGCCGGAACACCGGCCTTGCGGAAGTACTTCTGCGCCAGGATATCGCAGGCCACCTGCGTCCATGCGGCCGGGACGGAAATATCGTCCGCGGCAAAGACCACGGATCCATCCGGATTACGGATTTCACTCGACGTGGTTCGAAACTCGATGTCCGCGTAGGGACTGGTGCCTTCAACGGTAAAGCGGCGTTCGATCCGCATGAAACCCCCCAAACCGGCGCGTGCATAGGCGCCTGAAAACGAAATGAGCCAGGGTAACTGCGCGGCACCTCGCCTGTGCCAGATCGCGCGGCCCCCGCCGAGTCGATGACTGGAACATGAAAAATGCTCAAAAAACACCAAATCTCGGCAATTTTCCAAGCTAAACCACTAGATGTTTGCTTCGCAACCAGATTTTGGGCTTGCAATCGTTTTTAAGCCCACATCGTGTGGTTTGTGACAGCATCGTGGTTCTCTGGGCCAGTTTGTCTGGGCACTGGACCAGACGCGCCGGTCGGTGCGATATTCCGGCCCGTACGCAGCGCCAACAGGGGCTTTCAAGCGAATGGCGACATTGGGAACCTTGCTGAAGACGATGGTGTCGGGCGAACTCGTCGGCACCGACAACTACGGCAACCGCTATTACCGCGGCCGCACGCGCAACCGGTACAACCGAGAGCGCCGCTGGGTCGTCTATAAGGGTCGGCCGGAGGCCAGCAAGGTGCCGCCGGAATGGCATGCCTGGTTGCACCACATCAGCGACGAGCCGATCGATGAGAGCCGTCGTCATTCCTGGCAGCAGGAGCATGTTCCGAACCTGACCGGTACCCGCGCGGCCTACCGCCCGCCGGGAAGCGTTCTGCAGCCGGGCGAGCGCCGGCGCGGCACGGGCGATTACGAACCGTGGACGCCGCAGTAGTCATCCTGAGCACCGGTTGCACAGCATGAACAAGCATGCGCGCGCGGAAGTTCGTGAGGTCTCCGTCGGACTGGCCGTTGTCGCCGTCCTGATCGCGGTGCTTGCGGTCGTGTTCGGTCCGGGTTCGATCGCGGGTGCATCGACCTACAAGGTGGACGCGACGTTCGGACAGTCGGACGGACTTTCGGTCGGCAGTCCCGTGCGCGCCGCCGGCGTGACGGTCGGGAAGGTTTCGGCACTGGCGCTGGAAGACGGCTACCGCGTGCGTGCGACGCTGGAAATCCAGAGCGACGTGGTGCTGGACACCGATGCGAGCGCGGCCATCGTGACCGACGGCATCTTCGGATCGAAGCTGGTGCGCATTGATATCGGCGGCGGTGAGAAGAATATCCCGGACGGCGGCGTCATTGCCTACACCGAGGACGCGGTGGTGATCGACGATCTGTTGGGCCTGATTATTTCCCAGGCGCGCAGTAAGCGCGCGGCGGAAGAAGCCAAAGAAGCTGAAGCTACGGAGAGCGCGAAATGAAACGCGGTGCCGTTGAGACCATTCTCGGCGCGGTCGTTCTTGTTGTGGCCATCGTCTTTGTTGTCTTCGGCGCACGTTCCGTCGATATCGGCGGGGAGGACGGCTACCGCCTGAGCGCGCGCTTCCTCAAGGTGGGCGGCCTGGAGCGCGGCAGTGATGTGCGTATCTCGGGCGTGAAGGTCGGCACGGTCGTCGAGCGGACACTCGACCTCGACACCTTCGAGGCGCTGGTCGTGTTCACCGTGCGCGACGACATCCGCCTGCCGTCCGACACCGAGGCGGGCGTTACGGGCGAGGGCCTGCTGGGCGGCAAGTATCTGCGGCTGTTTCCCGGCAAGTCGGGTGAGAAGCTGGAGCCGGGCCAGGAGCTCGCCCGGACCCGCGACTATCAGGCGCTGGAAGACACCGTCTCCGAGATCATCTTCCTGGCAACCGATTCAAAGTGACGGGAACCGGCGAGCCGGGGGCGCGTTTACCTCAAGCCCCATCCATCGGTACCGCGAAGCTGATGCGATTTTTCAACTGCGCGTTCCTGGCGGCGTTCGCTGTGCTGGTATCGGCAGGCGCGCAGGCGCAGCAGCCCCGGCCCGATCCGGCGGCAACGACGGAACCGCAAACGCCAGGCGCCGTGCTTCAGGGGCTGGACAAGGTCACCGCGCGTATTTCGACATTCGAGGCGCCCTTCGATCAGGTGGTCACGTTCGGCACGCTGAGCATCCGCGTGCGCGCCTGCCACAAGACACCGCCGACTGAACCGCCCGAAAGCACGGCCTTCCTCGAGATCGGGGAGACGAACGCGGCGGCGGATGCGCGCCCGCTGTTTTCTGGCTGGATGTTCGCGTCGAGCCCCGCGGTCTCGGCGCTGGAACACCCTGTCTATGATGTCTGGGTCGTGGACTGTATGAAGGCCGCCAGTTCGGCGTCCGACAGCTCCGGCTGAAAATCCGCATTGATCTTGAGCGCGGCGGCGAGCCGGGCCTTGTATTCGGCACGGTCAATTTCCTCGGTGCCGAACTGGCGCAGATGGTCGGTCACGAACTGGCTGTCGAGCAGCGTGAAGCCGCTCTTGCACAGCCGCGCGGACAGGTGGCACAGCGCAACCTTGCTGGCGTCGGTCGCGCGCGAGAACATGCTTTCGCCGAAGAACGCGCCGCCGAGCGAGACACCGTAAAGGCCGCCGACGAGCTCATCCCCGTCCCAGCACTCCACCGAATGGGCAAAGCCCATGTCAAACAACGCCTGATAGAGACGCTGGATCTCGTCGTTGATCCAGGTTTCCGGGCGGTCGGCCTGGGGTTCGGCGCAGCCGCGCACCGTTTCCATGAAGGCGGTGTCACAGCGGATGTCGAAGGGGTTGCTGCGCAACGTCTTGCGGAGCCGGCGGGGGATGTGGAACCGGTCGAGCGGGATCACGCCACGCATGTCCGGGTCGATCCAGTAGAGGTCGGGATCGTGGCGGCTCTCCGCCATCGGGAATATCCCGCTGGCATAGGCTCCCAGCAACAACTGTGGCGTCAGCCCCGCCATCCGTGACAACCGCTATGAAGTTCCGACGAAACGCTCCAGCCAATGGATATCATAGTCGGCGGCGGCAAAGGAGGGGTCATCAACCAGCCGCTGGTGCAGCGGGATCGTGGTCGAGACACCGCTGACCGCCATTTCGTCGAGCGCGCGCTTCAGGCGCATGCGCGCCTCGTCGCGGGTGCGGCCGTGCACGATCAGCTTTGCGACCAGGCTGTCGTAGTAGGGCGGGATGCTGAACCCGGCATAGAGCGCGGAATCCACCCGCACGCCCAGCCCGCCGGGCGCATGGTATTCGGCGACCAGTCCTGGCGACGGGGTGAAGGTGACGGGATCTTCCGCGTTGATCCGGCACTCGAAGGCGTGCCCGTTCAGTACGATATCGTCCTGGCGGATTGACAGCTTCTCGCCGGCCGCGATCCGGATCATCTCCGCGACGATATCGACATCGCAGATCATCTCCGTGATCGGGTGCTCAACCTGAACGCGGGTGTTCATCTCGATGAAGTAGAACTCACCGTCCTCGTAAAGGAACTCGAATGTGCCCGCGCTGCGGTAGTTCATCTTGCGCGCGGCATCGGCGCAGATCGTGCCGATCCGTTTGCGCGCTGCATCGTCCAGCACGGGGCATGGGGCTTCCTCCAGCACCTTCTGGTGGCTGCGCTGGAGCGAACAGTCGCGTTCGAACAAATGGACGGCGTTGCCCTGGCCGTCGGCGAGGACCTGGACTTCGACGTGGCGCGGGCGGGAGAGATATTTCTCGATATAGACCGTGTCGTCGCCGAAGGCGGTTCCGGCCTCGGTCCGCGCCATCTTGAGGGCGTCCGCGATCCCCGCCGCGCTTTCGACGACCTTCATGCCGCGCCCGCCGCCGCCCGCTGCGGCCTTGACGATCACGGGGTAGCCGATTTCGCCCGCGACCTTCTCCGCGTCCTCGACCGTCTGGATCGCGCCGTCCGATCCAGGCACCACCGGGACGCCTGCGGCCTTCATCGCGTCCTTGGCAGCGACCTTGTCGCCCATCGTCGCGATGGAATCCGCCGTGGGGCCGATGAAGGCCAGGCCGTGTTCCTCGACAATGCGGGCGAAGCGCGCATTCTCCGACAGGAAGCCGTAGCCCGGATGTATCGCGTCCGCTCCGGTCACGGTGGCGGCAGATAGCAGCGCCGGAATGTTGAGGTAGCTGTCCTTCGCGGGCGGCGGGCCGATGCACACGCTTTCGTCCGCCAGGCGCACATGCATGGCGTAGGAATCGGCGGTGGAGTGAACCGCGACCGTCGAGATACCCATTTCCTTGCACGCGCGGTGGATGCGCAGTGCGATTTCGCCCCGGTTGGCGATCAGGACTTTCTCGAACATGCGCGTGGCGCCTCCGCGCCGTCTATTCGATGATGGCGAGCAGTTCGCCGTATTCGACCGGCTGTCCGTTCGACACGGCGATGCTCGACACCTTGCCGCCGCGCGGTGCCTTCACTTCGTTGAAGGTCTTCATCGCCTCGATCAGCATCAGTGTCTGGCCTTCGCTGACCGTGTCGCCTGTCTTAACCAGCGGCGGGTCGCCGGGCGTCTGGGCCAGGTAGATCGTCCCGACCATGGGGGCGCTGACCGCGCCGGGATGGGCCGCATCGGTTGCGGGTGCCGTGGCCGGCGCGGACGGCGCTTCGGCCGCAGCTGCCGGGATGGCAATCGCTGGGGCGGCGGCCACACCGGGCCGGGCCACACGGATGCGCTTGCCGCCGTCCTCATACTCGATTTCGCCGAGCCCCGTTTCCGAGAGCAGGTCCGCCAGCTTGCGGATGAATTCCGCGTCGATGTCGAAAGAATCGCTCATCTGCGGGGCCTAAAGCTCGACCCGCGCGGCGAGCGCGTCGATCGCGAGTACATAGCTCATCGGACCGAAGCCGCAGACCACGCCCGTGGCAGCGGCGCTGATGAAGGACTTGTGCCGGAACTCCTCACGCGCGAAGACGTTCGACAGATGGACCTCCACGATGGGCACGTCCAGCAGGCGCAGCGCGTCATGTACTGCGACGGAGGTGTGGGTATAGGCGCCGGCGTTGATGGCCACCCCGGCCGCATCCGCGCGAGCCTCCTGAATCCAGCCGACCAGCTCGCCTTCGTGATTGGTCTGGCGGAACACCATGTCGAAACCGGCCTTGTCCGCAGTCTCGCGGCACCGGACTTCGATATCGGCAAGCGAGTCACCGCCGTAGATTCCCGGTTCCCGCTCGCCGAGCAGGTTCAGGTTCGGGCCGTTCAGAACCCAGATCGATCGCCGTTCCGCCACGCGTGGTCATCCCGAGGTTTCGATAGAAGCGCCGGTTAGCATGCACCCTCGATTCAGAGCAATCGAGCGCGGGTCAACCGGTTAACGCTGCGGCGATGAAATTTACGCTTCCATTCCCACGTGTTTCGACTATAAGGCGCCACCCATTTTTCAGAGGAACGGGCATGACCGCGAAAATCGATGCATTTCTGGCCAGTGAAAAGCCGGAGACGCCTTGTCTTGTTATCGACGTGGACGAAGTGGCGCACAACTATGCCCAGTTCACCACCCATGCCCCATGGGCGGAGGTGTTCTATGCGGTGAAGGCAAATCCCGCCGCGCCCATTCTGAAACGCCTGAACGAACTGGGTGCGTCATTCGATGCAGCCAGCCCGGCGGAGATCAGGGCCTGCATGGAGCAGGGTGTGCCGGCGGCTCGGATTTCCTACGGCAACACCGTCAAGAAGACCGCGGATGTCGCGTGGGCGCATGAGCAGGGTGTCGAACTGTTTGCTTTCGATAGTTCCGCCGAAATTTCGAAGCTTGCGGAGGCGGCGCCGGGCGCCAAGGTCTTTTGTCGGCTGGTTGTCGCCAATGACGGCGCGCGGTGGCCGTTGTCCCGCAAGTTCGGCTGCGCGCCGGACGAGGCGGAGCAGATGCTGCTCAAGGCGCGCGATGCCGGCCTTGTGCCGTACGGACTGTCGTTCCATGTGGGCAGTCAGCAGATCGAGGCCGACCGGTGGCGCGAGGGGATCAGCTGGTGCGGCACGCTGTTCGGACGACTGGCGGAAGAAGGTGTCGCTCTGGAGATGGTAAACCTGGGCGGCGGCTTCCCGGTCATGTACCGCGACGATGCGGGCCTGGAACTGTCGAACGTTTTCGGCCCCATCGACCGTGCGCTCAGCGACTTTTTTCCCGACAAGCGTCCCCGGGTGATGGCAGAGCCGGGCCGTGCGCTTGTCGCTACGGCGGGCAAGCTCTGCACCGAAGTCGTGCTGGCCACGGAGCGCAGCTATGGCGGCTGGCAACGCTGGGTCTATCTGGATGTGGGCCGGTATGGCGGCCTGGCCGAGACCGAGGGCGAGGCCATCCTGTATCCGCTGGAATTGCCGGAAGGCAGCGGCGAGACATCGGCGGCGGTGCTGGCCGGACCGACCTGCGACAGCCATGACGTTTTGTACGAACATGCGACCTATGAAATTCCGGTCGCGATCCAGCCGGGCGACCGGCTCGTCTTCGGCAATGCCGGGGCCTACACCACCACCTATGCCTCGATCGGGTTCAACGGCTTCGCGCCGCTGAGAGAGCACTTCGTCTAGCCGGAGCCCGCGTCCGTGCGGTGGAGCAGCTTGTCCAGCAGACGGGACAGTTGCTCACCCTCGCGCGTGTTCAGTGCGTCCAGCAGGCGGGCCTCATGGGCCAGCGCAATGGGTGCGATCCGGTCATGGACGCCCCGGCCGGATCGCGTGAGCGCGTAGATCGTCCTGCGCCGGTCGTTTGCGTCAGTTCTGCTGCGCACCAGTTCGCGCTACAGGAGGGACTTGGCCGCGCGGCTGACCGTCACCTTGTCCATCTCGGTGTGCGCGCAAATCTCCGCCGCCGATGCGGGGCCGAACCGGCCGAGCACCGCCATCGCCCGCCATTCGGCGACGCTCAGTCCGAAACGGGCGTGATAGTCACGTGCGATGGCGTTGCTGACGCGGTTTGTCAGCACCGACAGCCGGTAGGGCAGGAAGCGTTCGAGCTCCAGGTGTGGAGCTAATCCGGTTTTGCGCGGAGGCATGGCGGCTGCGAATTCGTTGCAGATGTAACGAGGCTACGAACCGCCGGGAGCGGGGTCAACGGTCCCCGGACAGGTGGATGCGGCTCAGTTGCCCGCGTCCAGCCGTGCGCGGACTTGCGTGAACACGTCCTCGAACATTTCGGTGGTCAGCCGTCCGGTGTTCGTGTTGTAGCGCGAGCAGTGATAGCTGTTGGCCAGCAGGACCGGGAAGTCGTCCACCTCAATGTCATGCATGGCATTGTGGCCGAAGGCGAAGGCGGACTGCTTGTAGCCCAGTGCTGCCAGCGTCGCCTTGTGAGCGAGGCCACCGAGCGCGAGGATCACGCGCAGGTTCCCCATCGCTGCCATTTCGTCCACGAAGAACGGGCGGCACGCGTTGACCTCGGCACCGACCGGCTTGTTCTGCGGCGGCACACAGCGCACGGCGTTGGTGATCCGGCAGTCGATCAGCTCCACCCCGTCTTCGGGTGAGGCCTTGTAGGCGCCTTTCGAAAACCCGAACTTCTCCAGGGTCGGATAGAGCAGGTCGCCTGCATAGTCGCCGGTGAAGGGCCGCGCCGTGCGGTTCGCCCCCTTCAGGCCTGGCGCCAGCCCGACGATCAGCAGACGTGAATCCAGGCTACCGAAGCTGGGAACCGGCCCGTTGTGGAAATCCGGAAATTTCTCCGCATTGGCATCGCGAAAGGCCGCGAGCCGGGGGCACAGCGGGCAGTTATGCGCGGGTGCGGCAGGCAGGGAGGCGTTCAAGGTGTCCTATCGACGGCCCGAGGCGGCCTTGTCGTCCTCGAAATCGTCGTCTTCGTCGTCGATGAATTCTTCCTCATCGTCGTCGTAATACTCGTCCTCGTCGTCGTAGTCATCGCCACGCGCAGGGCGGTTGGCGCGCTCGCGCGCGATGTGGTCCTGCAGGGAGGTCAGATCCACGAAACGGTCGGCCTGGCGGCGTAGCTCATCGGCGATGGTCGCGGTGTTGTTCGCGACCGTGCTGATCACCGTGACGCGTGCGCCGCGGCGCTGCACGGCCTCGATCAGCCGGCGGTAGCCGCCGTCGCCGGAAAACAGGACGATGTGGTCCACCTTGTCGGCGATTTCGAGCATATCGACCGCGAGGTCCACATCGATGGAGTTGCGGATGCGCCGCCGCCCGGTCGAATCCGTGAAATCCTTCGCCGGCTTCGTCACCAGGGTGTAGCCGTTGTAGTCGAGCCAATCGACCAGTGGGCGAATCGGAGAGTACTCCTGATCCTCGATCAGCACCGTGTAATAATAGGCGCGGACCAGGTTGCAGCCCTTCCGGAACATGGCGAGCAGCTTCTTGTAGTCGATGTCGAAATCGAGGCCGCGTGCCGTGGCGTACAGATTTGCACCGTCGATAAAAACAACAGTTTTTTCAGTGGTTTTCAGCATTTATCTTAACCTTCGATATCAAATCGCGTCGCTGTCGCGGCTCGCGTATGATGGCTGTAAATCGAGCCGCGTGGGCAGCGGCGTAATTGGATGGCGGCCTAGATAGCCCGACGTGTGGGACGTGTCCAGACAGACCGCGCCGTTTGGGTTCGGAAAATGGGATGATACTGATAGCCTTTGGTGGGAATCTGCCCAATGTGCAACATGGCTCACCTCGTGAGACAATCGAGGCGGCGCTTGGTGCGCTGTGCGAACGCGGGGTATCGGTGCTGGCGCGCTCACGCTGGTATTCCACAGCCCCGGTGCCGCCTTCGGACCAGCCGCGTTTCGTCAATCTTGTGGCCTGGATCGACAGCGCCCTGCTGCCGGGCGAACTGCTCGCCCTGTTGCACGACGTAGAAGAGGAATTTGGGCGTGTGCGCGGTGCGCGCAATGCGGCGCGGGTGCTGGATATCGACCTTCTTGACCACAACGGCGCGATCAGCACGGACTGGCCCGAACTGCCGCATCCGCGCATGGCCGAGCGCGCATTCGTGCTCGTCCCGCTGCACGATGTGGCGCCGGACTGGCGCCACCCGGTCAGCGGTGCGCGTGTCGATGACCTGATCGCCGCGGCCCCCGATCTTGCCGGGGTGGAACTGCTGGACGACGCCACCGGACCGTGACGGTCCTTGCGCGTGGAAATTGTTGGCTTTTCCGGCGTTTGCCCCTATATACCAGCCCAATCCTGAATTCAGACTTGGAGCCGACGCATGGCCCGCGTAACAGTCGAAGACTGCATTGAGCGCGTCTCGAACCGATTTGACCTTGTGATGCTCGCCGCCCAGCGCGCGCGTGAAGTGTCTGCCGGGGCGCCGATCACCGTCGAGCGCGACAATGACAAGAACCCCGTGATCGCGCTGCGCGAGATCGCCGACGAGACCGTCGAGCTTGAGAACCTGCAGGAAGCGCTGATCGTCAGCCAGCAGAAGCATGTCGAGTACGACCTGCCGGAAGAGGACGAGGTCATCGAGCTGCTCGAGTCCGAGAGCAACATGGCCGGTGTGCAGCAGGAAATGCCGGTGGCCGATGGCGAGGAGCCAATGGAGCCGGACATGCCGCAGATGCGCTTCGAGGACGCCGTGGACGAGAGTTCCGACTCATAAGACCGAGCCGGTTTTACGAAGATTTCCGGGCCCGGATGCGCATCGCGTATCCGGGCTTTTTCGTGGGCACGGTTTCAGGTCTAAGATAGCGCCATGATGCGGCAATACGAGCTGGTGGAGAAGGTTCGCGCCTACGATCCGAGCGTGGACGAGGATGCGCTGAACCGCGCCTATGTCTTCGCCATGAAGGCCCACGGCAACCAGAAGCGCGCCTCGGGCGACCCGTATTTCAGCCATCCGCTGGAAGTGGCCGGGATCCTCACAAACTATCACCTGGATACGGCCTCCATCATCACCGCGCTGCTCCACGACACGGTGGAGGACACGGAAGCGACCTCCCAGCAGATCGCCGAGCTGTTCGGAGAGGAAATCGCCCAGCTGGTGGACGGGGTGACCAAGCTCACGCAGCTGGAACTCCAGTCGAACCGCGCCAAGCAGGCCGAGAATTTCCGCAAGCTCCTGCTGGCGATGAGCCGGGACATCCGTGTGCTGCTGGTCAAGCTTGCGGACCGGCTGCACAACATGCGCACCATCGAGCACATGTCGAAGCCGGAGAGCCGCCGGCGGATCGCCCACGAGACGATGGATATCTATGCGCCGCTGGCCGAGCGCATAGGCATGCACGACATCAAGGACGAGCTGGAAGACCGCGCGTTCCGGGAGCTCTATCCGGACGCTCGCGATTCCATCGTGCGTCGGCTCGAATTCCTGCGCACCGAGGGCAAGAGCATCGTGGAATCGGTGCTGGAGGAGTTGCGCAAGCTGTTCGCGGAAGCGGGCATGGAGGTCGATATCGCGGGGCGTGAGAAATCGCCTTACTCGATCTGGCGCAAGATGCAGCGCACCCAGAGTTCCGTGGAACAACTGTCCGACATCATTGCGTTCCGGGTGATCGTGCCATCGGTGCCCGAGTGCTACCAGGCTCTCGGCATCGTCCATGGGCGCTACAGGGTCGTGCCGGGCCGGTTCAAGGACTACATCTCCACGCCCAAGCCGAACGGCTACCGCTCGCTGCACACCGGCGTGCTGGGCCTGGCGGAACACCGGATCGAGATCCAGATCCGCACGCCGGAGATGCATGACGTGGCCGAGCGCGGCGTGGCTGCCCACTGGGTTTACAAGGATATCGGTTCCGGCCCGGCTTCCAACGCGGTGCGCGAGGAAAGCAAGCAGTACCGCTGGCTGCAGGAGCTTCTGGAAATCCTGGAGAACGCGGCGGCGCCGGAAGACTTCCTGGCCCACACGCGCATGGAGATGTTCTCCGACCAGGTGTTCTGCTTCTCGCCAAAGGGCGATGTGTATTCGCTACCGCGTGGCTCCACGCCCATCGATTTCGCCTACGCCGTGCACACCGATATTGGCGACAAATGCGTGGGCGCCAAGATCAACGGCCGTAACATGCCGCTGCGCACCCAGCTGCAGAACGGCGACCAGGTCGAAATCCTGATATCCCGCAACCAGACCCCGTCGCCCGACTGGGAAAAGCTGGTGGTGACGGGCAAGGCGAAGGCCCGCATCCGGCGCGTGCTGCGAGAGATCGAGATGCGCCAGTATGTCGATCTGGGCCGGAGCATCCTCGACAAGGCGTTCGGGCGCATCGAGGAGAATCTTGACGACGAGACACTCAAGCCCGTGCTTCGCGAATTCCACGCCGAGACGGTGGACGATCTGTTCGCCATGCTGGGGCAGGGTATCTACACCGGACGGGATGTCGTGCGCCTCGTTCATCCGGACAAGGACGATTCCGCCGACGGCCGCAAGTCGGGCGGTTCACTGTTCTCGCTCCGCCGGCGGCGGAAGCTGCCCATCGAGGCCGACAGCAAGCACTCGGTACCCATCAGCGGGCTGACACCGGGCATCGCGGTGCACCTGGCAAAATGCTGCTACCCGCTGCCGGGCGACCGCATCGTGGGCATTGCCACAACGGGCAAGGGCGTGACCATCCACACCATCGACTGCATGACGCTGGAAGCCTTCGCCGACAGCCCCGAACGTTGGGTCGATGTGTCCTGGGATCCGAACGCCGATCTGGCGAGCGAAGAGCTTGTCAGCCGCCTCAACGTGACCCTAGTCAACGAACCGGGTGCGCTGGCCGAGATGGCCGCGACCATCGCCGGCGCACAGGGCAATATTTCCAACCTGAAGTTCACCAACCGCACGCCGGATTTCTTCGACATGCTGGTCGATATCGAGGTGATGGACGCCAAGCATCTCAACGCCATCGAGACCACGCTGCGCAGCCACGGGTCGGTGCGTTCGGTCGAACGGGTGCGGAGCTGAGCGGCGCGGGCCTTGACCTTGCGCCGCCATCGTCCAATTCTAGAACACAGGCCCGAAAGAGCGAGATTCCTCAATGACTTCTGACCTGCGGCTCGGCGTCAACGTCGATCATGTCGCGACCATTCGAAATGCGCGGGGCGGGGGACACCCTGATCCGGTTCGCGCGGCGCGCGCGGCGGCGGATGCGGGGGCGGATAGCATCGTCGCGCATCTGCGCGAGGACCGGCGGCATATCTCCGACGACGATCTGCAGCGCCTGATCGCCGCCATCGACATTCCTCTGACACTTGAAATGGCGGCGACGGACGAGATGCTGGGCATTGCCCTGCAGCATGCGCCCCACGCCGTCTGCATCGTGCCCGAGCGGCGTGAGGAACGCACCACGGAAGGCGGGCTCGACGTAGTGTCGGGGCACAACCACCTGAAACGTTTCGTCGATGAACTCGGTGACCGGGGCGCCATCGTTTCCATGTTCATCGAGCCGGACGACGCGCAGCTCGACGCGTCCCGGTCCATCGGCGCGCCCGCCGTCGAGATCCACGTCGGCGCTTACTGCGATGCGGTCGTCGCGGGAGAACACGACCGGGCGGAGAATCATCTGGCCCGCATCGTCGCGGCGGCGGAGTACGGGGCCGGGATCGGCCTCAAGGTTCATGCAGGTCACGGCATCACCTTCGAGACGGTGGGGCCGGTGGCGGCCATCCCCCAGATCGAGGAGCTGAACATCGGGCATTTCATCATCGGCGAGGCGATCTTCGGCGGGCTCGACAGTTCGATCCGGCGCATGCGCTCGCTGATGGACACGGCCCGGGCCGAGGCCATTGCATGAGCGAGGACAATCCGGTCAAGGCGAACCTGCCGATGTATCCGATGATTATCGGGCTCGGCAGTGACCTGATCGACATCACCCGGGTCGAGCGGACCCTGGAACGTTTCGGCGAGCGCTTCACGCAGCGCTGTTTCACCGAGGTGGAGCGCACCAAGTCCGACCGCCGTGCCAACCGGGCGGACAGCTACGCCAAGCGCTATGCCGCCAAGGAGGCCTGCTCGAAGGCACTGGGGACCGGCTTCCGCAAGGGCGTGTTCTGGCGCGACATGGGGGTGGTGAACCTGCCCTCGGGCAAGCCGACCATGAAGCTGACCAACGGCGCCGCGGCGCGCCTGGCGGAAATCACCCCGCCCGGAATGAAGCCGCTGATCGAGCTGTCGCTGACGGACGAGCCGCCGCTGGCGCAGGCGATCGTCATCATTTCCGCAATTCCTGATACTGAGGACTGACCGGGGACCGGTCGTGCCGGCATCAGGTTATCCATTCGTGACTGGTGAAATCGGCTGCGGGCCGGTAGAAACCGCTCCCGTAGCGACGCTGCGAACAGCAGGGGCCAGATAATGGCGAAAGACCGAACGAGGAAACCTTCCAGCACCTGGGAGACCGTGCGCACGATTGTCTATGCGCTGCTGATCGCGGGGCTGGTCCGGACATTCGCGTTCCAGCCGTTCAACATTCCGTCGGGCTCGATGATCCCGACGTTGCTGATCGGCGATTACCTGTTCGTCTCCAAGTATTCCTATGGCTATAGCCGCTATTCCTTCCCGTTCGGGCTGGGTTTCTTCTCGGGCCGAATTCTTGACGGCGCCCCGGAGCGCGGTGATGTCGCGGTCTTTCGCCAGCCACCGCTGAACAAGGTCGATTTCATCAAGCGCCTTGTCGGCGTGCCCGGCGACCGCATCCAGCTGATCAACGGCCAGCTCATCCTCAATGGCCAGCCCGTCCCGCGCCGGCGGATCGAGGACCATATGTCCCGGGACTTCAGAGGGAACGTCCGCCGCGTGCCGCAATATATCGAGACCCTGCCCGACGGGCGCAGCTACACCGTGCGCGAAAGCCTGGGCGACCGTGGACCGGCGGACAACACGCGTGAGTTCGTCGTGCCGCCGGATCATTACTTCGCGATGGGTGACAACCGGGACGACAGCAACGACAGCCGGAGCTGGGGTTTCGTGCCGAAGGACAACCTGATCGGCCGCGCCGAGATTATCTTCTTCTCGACCGACGGTTCGGCCGGCTGGCTGGAACCGTGGGGCTGGATCCAGGCCACGCGATTCAGCCGCATCTTCGATTCCATCGAATGAAGCAGGTGGACCAGGGCTTCGAGCAGCTCTGCGCGGCGCTCGGCCATTCCTTTTCCGAGCCAACGCTGCTTGTCCGCGCGCTCAGCCATTCCAGTGTCGCGGGCTCGAAATCCTACGAGCGGCTGGAGTTTCTCGGTGACCGGGTGCTGGGCCTCGCCGTGGCCCAGCTTCTGCTCGACCGCTTTCCCTTTGAGAATGAGGGAGAGATCGGCCGACGGTTCGCGGCGCTGGTGCGGGCCGACACGCTCGCGCAAGTGGGTGCGGAGCTGGGCCTGGCGGACTACGCCAAGGCTGGCCCGGGAGTGGTCAATGAGGGCATTGTCGCCGACATGGTCGAGGCCGTGATCGCCGCGCTGTACCTCGACGGCGGCATGGACGTGGCGCGCGCCTTCGTCCGCAGGACCTGGGACCCGCTGGTGGAAACCCGCTCGCGCCCGCCGCGCGATGCGAAAACGGCGCTGCAGGAATGGTCCCAGTCCAAGGGGCGCGGCCTGCCAGCCTATCAGGATGTTGAGCGTTCGGGCCCGGACCACGCACCGGTGTTCACGGTTGAGGTGCGGCTTGCCGATTTCGCGCCGCAACGCGCGCAGGGCGCGAGCAAGCGCGCCGCCGAGCAGGAGGCTGCGGCCATGATGCTGCGCGAACTGGGAGTGTCACATGATGGCTGAACCGGGCATGCGCTGCGGCGTCGTCTCTATCCTGGGCGCGCCGAATGCGGGCAAATCGACACTCGTGAACCGTCTGGTCGGGGCCAAGGTGTCCATCGTCTCGCCCAAGGTGCAGACCACGCGCATTCGCGTGCGGGGTGTCGCGCTGATCGACGAGACCCAGATCGTCTATGTCGATACGCCGGGGATTTTCGCGCCCAAGCGGCGGTTGGACCGGGCGATGGTCGATGCCGCGTGGAGCGGGGCGTCGGACGCCGACGCCATTGTGCTGTTGGTCGATGCGGCGCGCGGGATCGACACCGACACGCGGCGGATCGCGGAAGGCCTGAAGGAACGCGGCGCGGCGGCGATCCTGGTTCTGAACAAGGTCGATGCCGTGAAGCGCGAAGCGCTGCTGGCGCTGTCGGAGGAGCTCAATTCGTTGGCCGGTTTCGACGCGACCTTTATGGTCTCCGCGCTCAACGGCAGCGGGGTCGAGGATCTGGAGCGCCATCTGGTCTCGCGGATGCC
>Ga0255767_1000408_pt1 | contig 38890 bp, 43 predicted proteins | sample 071ome_24_FD_179967 | JGI IMG/M metagenome (GOLD analysis project Ga0255767, IMG submission 179967) | Coastal salt marsh microbial communities from the Groves Creek Marsh, Skidaway Island, Georgia - 071402CT metaG (version 2) | ecosystem: Environmental > Aquatic > Marine > Intertidal zone > Salt...
TTTATTCCTGAGCGCCTCTGAGCCAGGTTTCATGCGGCGGGTTTTTATCGCTTCCGGTATCAGCGAGGCGCAGTTGGTCCGCCAGATGCTGGAGACCGCCGGTGTTTCTGTTCAGGTGCTCAATGAGCATGCCTCGGGAGGTCTGGGAGAGTTGCCTGCGACCGAAGCCTGGCCTGAGATCTGGGTGGAGCGTGAGCACCAGTTGGCGCATGCGCAATCATTGATCCGCGATTACGAAAGCGCTTCCGATCAGACTGTCGACTGCGGAACGTGTTCGGAACCAAATCCTGTCACGTTTGAGATCTGCTGGCATTGCCGGGAGCCGCTGCTCCAACCGGGCTGAGTGCAGCAGGATGCCCCGGGCTATACGGGGAGCGGCGTTTCAGTCTTGCCGCGCCGGGAACACAAGGGCACATGGTGTAAAATCCGCACCCGTTCAGGGCGGCATTCGCCAGACATGTGGGCCAAAAGTCTATGAATACTGATGTCCCGAAGCGATTTCGTAGCGGTCAGGCGTGGGGTCGACTGGCACTGATGCTGGTTTACTTTCTCGCGGTTTTCGAGATCGCGCTGCTGTTGGTAGGGCTCATGATGCTGTTCCAGTTCTTCTATCGACTGATCCAGGGCCAGGATGCAGAGCGACTGCAGAGTTTTACCCAGGACCTCAACAGCTTCATTTACTCAGCACTGCAGTACGTCACCTTCAATACTGATGAGAAGCCCTTTCCTTTCTGCGATTGGCCCGCGCCCGACAAGGCCGAAGACGGGCCGAATTACTACTGATCGATCCCTTTCTCCCGTTCCCTGAGCAGGGAGCCTAACCGGAACATCTCATGGAACCGCGCTATTCACCGGAGCAACTCGAACCTGTTGTGCAGACCCACTGGGAAGAGCAGCAGAGTTTCCAGGTCGTTGAAGACCCGGCGCGGGAAAAGTTCTACTGCCTGTCCATGCTGCCGTATCCCTCGGGTCAACTGCACATGGGGCATGTCCGCAACTACACGATTGGCGATGTGATGAGTCGCTATCAGAGGATGCTGGGGCGTAATGTCCTGCAGCCCATGGGCTGGGATGCATTCGGACTGCCGGCCGAGAACGCGGCGATCCAGCGCGCGGTTCCGCCCGCAGAGTGGACCTATCAGAACATCGCCCATATGCGCGGGCAGTTGCAGCGGATGGGTTTCGCGTATGACTGGTCGCGAGAGGTAACGACCTGCAAGCCTGAGTACTATCGTTGGGAGCAGTGGTTCTTTACCCGGCTGGTGAAAAAAGGGCTCGCTTACCGCAAGAACGCTGTCGTCAATTGGGATCCGGTTGACCAAACCGTGCTGGCCAATGAACAGGTGATCGATGGCAAGGGATGGCGCTCCGGCGCCGTCGTGGAAAAACGGGAAATTCCACAGTGGTTCATTCGGATTACGGCCTACGCCGATGAGTTGCTTGAGGAACTGGACCGCATGCCGGGTTGGCCGGATTCGGTGAAGACGATGCAGCGCAACTGGATCGGCCGTTCCAATGGCATCGAAGTCGATTTTGCCCTGGCAGCAGGCGGTGATCCCCTGCGGGTCTTCACGACCCGTCCGGATACGATCTTCGGTGCCACCTTTATGGCGGTAGCAGCCGATCACCCACTTGCCGTGGAGGCGGGTAAGCGTGATGCCGGGATCCAGGCCTTTATTGAGGAGTGCGCCAGCGGCGGAGTCAGCGAAGCACAACTGGAATCGGTCGAGAAAAAAGGCGTGCCGCTGGGGATCGATGCAATCAACCCCTTAAGCGGAGAACACATTCCCGTGTGGGTCGCGAACTTTGTGCTGATGGGTTACGGCACGGGTGCGATCATGGCAGTGCCGGCACACGATGAACGTGACCATGCCTTCGCCACCCGTTACGGCCTGCCCATCATTCAGGTGGTGGCTCCGGCAGAGGGTGATGCCGTTGATGTTTCCGAGGCGGCCTGGCCGGCCAAGGAAGCGACCGTCACCGTTAATTCCGGCGACTTCAGCGGACTGGATTTCAAAACCGCGTTCGACCGAATTGCCCAGCATATCGAAGACCGCGGAATCGGCGAGCGCAAAGTGAATTACCGCCTGCGGGACTGGGGTGTTTCCCGCCAGCGTTACTGGGGTTGCCCGGTGCCGGTGATTTACTGTCCAGACTGCGGGACGGTGCCGGTGCCTGATGAAGATCTGCCCGTGGTGCTGCCCGAGGACGTGACCTTCATGGGCGTCCAGTCGCCGATCAAGGCCGATCCCGAGTGGCGCAAGACGCGCTGCCCTGAATGTGGTCAGGATGCAGAACGGGAGACTGACACCTTTGATACGTTCGTGGAGTCGAGCTGGTATTACGCCCGCTACTGCACACCGAACGCAGAGGGCATGCTGGATCAGCGGGCGGATTACTGGCTGCCGGTCGATCACTATATCGGCGGTATCGAGCATGCGGTACTGCATCTGATGTATTTCCGCTTCTGGCACAAACTGATGCGTGATCTGGATCTCGTCAGCAGCGACGAGCCGGCAACACAGCTGCTTTGTCAGGGGATGGTGCTGGCCGAGGCTTACTACCATGACAGTGCCGAGCAGGGCCGTGTCTGGGTGCGCCCGGATGAGGTGCAAGTCGAAAAAGACGCCAAGGGCAAAACTACCACCGCCCGGCGGATGAGCGATGGCGCAGAACTGACGGCCACCGGCTGGACGACGATGTCCAAGTCAAAAAATAACGGCGTTGATCCTCAAAGTCTGGTTGACCGTTACGGCGCCGACACCGTTCGCCTTTTCACCATGTTTGCTTCTCCTCCGGATCAGGCGCTTGAATGGAATGATGATGCCGTTGCGGGATCGCAGCGTTTTCTGCGCCGCCTGTGGACGCTGGTCCATACCCATCAGGCCATCCTCTGTGACGATGTCGAAACTGGTGTGGAGCTTGATGAGGCGGCCCGTGACCTAAGGCGCGTTTTTCATGGCGCGCTGCAGAAGATCAGTCGTGATATGGAGCGCCATCAGTTCAACACCGTGGTGGCAGCCTGCATGGAAAGCTTTAATGCACTCGACCGGTTTGATCACGGGAACGATCCCGGCCGGATTGGCGTCATGCGGGAGGTCCTTGGTATCCTGATCCGGGTGTTGGCTCCCATCACCCCGCACGTCTGTCATGTGCTTTGGGGCGAACTCAAGATGCCCGGCGATCTTCTGGATGCGCCCTGGCCCGAGGTGGATCAGGAGGCGCTGACTTCAGCTACGCAGGTACTGGCAGTCCAGATCAACGGCAAACTCCGCAGTCAGGTGGAGATCGATGCAGAAGCTGACCAAGATCGCATACGCGATGCGGTGCTGGCGGATGAAAAGGTGGCGCGTCACGTCGGCGACAAGCCTGTGCGAAAAGTCATCGTGGTGCCTGGCAAACTGGTTAACGTAGTCGTTTGACGGAGTTAAGTATGTGGGATTGAATCCGGAGCCGGATTCAAGCGAAAGGGTTGTAGCGTTGTTCAATTGCAGACACTAACCATCAACAGTCGATAGACAATAGAGAGGAGTACATGCAATGGAAGATCTGAAAGACCCCCAGTCCACCCCGCCTTTATCCCAGGCGGTGCCGTTGGGCATCCAGCACGTACTGGCCATGTTCGCCAGCAACGTGACCCCTGCCATCCTAGTGGCGATCGCTGCAGGTCTGGCGTTCGGCAGCGGTGACATGATTTACCTGATACAGATGGCTATGGTTTTTGCGGGCATCGCTACATTGATGCAGACCATCGGCTTTGGGCCGGTGGGCGCGAGACTGCCGGTGATGCAAGGGACGAGTTTTGCTTTCGTTCCGGTCATGATTCCAATTGCCAAAACGGCGGGCCTTGGCGCTGTATTTGGTGGAGTGGTGCTTGGCGGCATCTTCCACTTTTTTCTTGGCACCATCATTGGACGTATCCGCTCCTGGATGCCGCCGCTCGTCACGGGTCTCGTTATCCTGACGATCGGACTGTCGCTGATTCCTGTCGGCATTGACTACGCCGCAGGCGGTGTGCCGCTGAAGGGCAAAGAAGCGTTCGGCTCGTTTAGTCACTGGGGCCTGGCACTCGTCGTGATCGTGGTTACGCTTGGGGTGCAGTTCTACAGCCGTGGCTTTCTCAGCACAGCTTCCGTGCTGATCGGCATTATTGCCGGTTACATCGTGGCGATGATGTTGGGACAGGTGGATTTCGGCCGTGTGGCCTCGGCTTCCTGGTTCGCTTTGCCGCAGCCGTTCAAGATGGGGTTCAGTCTTAACGTAGCCGCGATTGTTGGTATGTGCCTGATGGCTTTTGTCTCTGCGATCGAGACCGTGGGGGATATCTCCGGGATCACCAAAGGGGGCGCCAACCGTGAGGCGACGGACAAGGAAATCTCCGGCGGCACGCTGGCCGATGGTTTGGGTTCTGCAGTTGCAGGGATTTTCGGCGGGCTCCCCAATACCTCTTTCAGCCAAAACGTCGGTTTGGTCGCCATGACCGGGGTAATGAGTCGTCACGTCGTGACCATTGGCGCAATTTTCCTGATCCTGGCGGGTTTGGTCCCCAAGGTCGGCGCGGTGATTGCCGCCATGCCGATTGCGGTACTGGGCGGAGGCGTCATCATGATGTTCGGTATGGTCGCAGCCGCCGGGCTCAACATGCTGACTGAAGTAAAGATGAATCGGCGCAACATGATGATCCTGGCGTTCTCGCTGTCTCTGGGGCTGGGTCTCAAACTCGTGCCTGAGGCGATGCAGCATTTGCCGGCTACCCTGAAGATGCTGCTGCAGACGGGACTGCTGCCGGTGGCGGTTATCGCCATCGTGCTGAATGCCGTGGTGCCCGACAGGGACGACTGACCGCAGTTTGGCCGCTGCCTTTGTGTTTGGGGTCTTGCGACTTCGTTTGCGGAGGCGGCGGCTATGCCACGGTTGATGCATGGCGTTCAACTGACCGGTCACGGGGGTCCGGAAAAGCTTCTCTGGAATGAAGCCATTCCCGTGCCGGCTCCCGCTGCGGGTGAAGTTCTGGTGCGGGTCCTCGCGGCCGGCGTCAACAACACCGATATCAATACCCGTGTCGGCTGGTACGCCAAGGAGGTGTCAGCCGCGACCAATGATGTAGAAGCTGAGATCGAAAGCGGCGGCTGGGGCGGTGCGCTGCGATTTCCGCGTATTCAGGGTGGCGATCTGTGCGGGGAGGTCGTGTCTGTGGGGGCAGGGGTTAGCGGTTTTGAGCGCGGCATGCGCGTGACCTGTCCTATCAACCAGCCTATGCCGACGCCTGATAACCCGATGTACTTTGAGGCGCTCGGTTCCGAGCGCGATGGGGCCTTTGCTGAGTTCTGTTGTGTCTCCAGCATGCAGCTTTACGACGTCAGCGATGCGCCGCTTTCCGATACTGAAATTGGTGCCATGCCCTGTGCCTTCGGCACCGCCCTGAATCTTTTGGCCCGTGCCGGCGTTAGTGAGGGAGATCAGGTGCTGATTACCGGCGGTTCAGGTGGAGTGGGACTTGCGGCGGTTCAGCTCGCCCGCCAGCGTGGTGCCCACGTGACTGCGGTCAGTGCAAAGACCAAGGCAGATGCAGTGCTTGAGGCAGGCGCCGAGCGGGTGATCGGCCGCGACGAGTTGCTGCCGCAGGATCAGTTCTCGGTTGTCATTGATGTCGTCGGAGGAAGTGCGTTTTCCTCTCTGCTGGAAGCTTTGCGCCCCGGAGGACGCCTGGCGACGTCGGGCGCGATCGCGGGACCGGTGGTGAGCACCGATCTCAGGACGGTTTACCTTAAAGACCTGACCATCTTCGGCTGCACCTACCAATCACCGGAGAACTTTGCCGAATTGGTCAGCCTGATCCGCGCAGGCGCCGTACGGCCCATGGTGTCGCAGACCTACCCGCTGCGCGAGATCGCCAGGGCGCAGTCGGATTTCATTTCCAAGCGCTACCCCGGAAAACTGGTGCTGCTGCCCTAGGACATTCTCGCCGGGCTTCGTCGGCTCGTTATAATTGAAGGTCTTGACGCAACCGAGCCTGACCCACTTTAATTTTTAGATGATGCGAACTCTGACAGCAATATTCCTATCAGCGCTATTGGTCGGCTGCGGTTTTCATTTGCGCGGCCAGGTGGAACTGGCGCCTGTGATGTCCTCTCCCTGGGTGACCGGGCAAGATCCCGCGCTCGTGGTGGATCTGCGCAACGCGCTGCGTCAAAGCGGGGTACAGCCGGTAAAGGATTCATCGTCGGCGACCGTGATCATTGATCTTGCCAGCGTGGATTACTCTCGGGCTGTGATATCGGTGGACAGTCAGGGAACGGCGACGGGCTACACGCTGAAGTACGAGGTGCTGTACCGCGTGGTCGATCGCAGCGGTCGGGTGCTTGTAGAGAATACCCCGCTCAGTTTCAGCCGCGATCTTCAGTACAGGAGTACTGAACTTTTGCAGAAGAAGCAGGAAGAGGAAGCGCTGAAAGTGTCCATGCGTCAGGAGATTGTGCGACGGATCATCCGCAGACTGGACGGCGTCGCCTACCATTGGCAAGGTCCGGACACTCATCGTGTTGCCTTCGTCTAAGGCTTGCCGCTCTTGGCGGAGCATCGCTTGCGACTAGCACCCCCGGCACTATCCGGCCGACTGCAAAAAGGCCTGGATAGCGCATACCTTCTGTTCGGGGCTGAGCCCTTGCTGGTTGAGGAAAGTGCCGAAGCCATCCGCACTGCCGCCCGAAGCCAGGGCGTGGAAGAGATCCTTCGCTACACCGCGGGAGTCGATCTCGACTGGAAGCAGCTGCTGTCCGCCGGACAGGCGCTGTCACTATTTGCCTCCAAACGCCTTCTGGAGATCCGCTTGCCGACGGGCAGGCCTGGCGACACCGGCGCCGAGGTCCTGATGGAATTTTTGAGTGACCCCGAGCGCACGGATCACCTGGTTGTCATTCTGGGCAAAGTGGACAAGGCCATTCAATCCAGCAAGTGGTTCAAGGCAATTGAATCTCAATCGACTGCGGTCGAAGCTCGTGCGGTGACACCACAGCAGTTGCCCGCATGGATTCGCGACCGACTTCGTGCCGAGGGGATCAAGGCGACCCCGGGGGCCATCGAGCGGCTGGCTTACTGTTCGGAAGGCAACCTGCTCTTTGCGGCTCAGGAGATCAGTAAATTGCCGCTGGTGCTTGACGGTGCCGAGCTTGATGAAGCGGCTTTGGATGCGATGGCCAGTGACCAGGCGCGGTTTTCAGTTTTCCCCCTGGTTGATTCCGCGCTTGCGGGAAAGACGGCGGAATCCGTGCGGATGCTGCACGGGCTGCAGCGCGAGGGTTCGGAGGCCATCCTGGTTAACTGGGCTTTGGCCCGAGAGGTCCGAAGCCTGTATCCCATGTCGCTGGAGATCGCTGCCGGCGCGGATAGAAAATCGGTTCTGCAGCGACACCGGGTGTGGCGCAGCAGAGCGTCTTGCATCTCATCGGCATTGAGTCGCCTGACTGCAAAAGACTTTCAGGCACTTTTGCGACAGCTTGCCTATTCAGATCTGGTGCTTAAAGGTCAGCGCCAGGCGCCGGGCGGTATCTGGGCAGAACTGGAGCGGGCTGTGCTGATGCTTTGTGGTATAAATGTGCTACAACGTAAAGACGCGGTAAACTACTGAAAATATGAGTAAAGTAGCTTCGATGCCTTCGGAAATACGCGACGCGATGGATGCTATCGGGGAACAGGCCCGTAGTGCTGCCCAAGTTATCGCGCGTACCCCAACGGGTCCGAAGAATAGGGCGCTTGAGGCTATGGCGCGGCAGATCGAAAGCGCCCGCGACGGTATCCTCGAGGCCAATGCAGCGGATCTTGAGGCGGCAAACAGGACAGGGCTTTCCTCAGCGCTGCTGGATCGACTTGAACTGACACCCGAGCGCGTCGGGGCGATGGCTGAGGGATTGGCCCAGATTGCCTCGTTGCCCGATCCGGTGGGCGAGATCAGCGATATGAGCCCAAGGCCCTCCGGGATTACTGTGGGCAGGATGCGGGTCCCGTTGGGCGTGATCGGCATCATTTATGAATCCCGCCCCAATGTGACTGCGGATGCCGCGGGGCTTTGTCTGAAGTCAGGCAATGCAGCGATCCTGCGTGGCGGTTCTGAGGCGCTTCACTCAAACGGCGCCATTGGCGAGTGCCTGGCCCGGGGACTGGCAGAGGCCGGTTTGCCCGAGAGCGTTATCCAGGTGCTCAAAACCACCGATCGATCAGCCGTGAGTGCGATGCTGCAGAGCCCCCACTATCTTGATGTCATTGTGCCGCGCGGCGGCCGGGGACTTATCGAGAAAGTCAGTGCGGAATCTCAGGTACCGGTGATCCGTCATCTGGACGGCAATTGCCATGTTTTTGTCGATGACCATGCTGACGTCGATAAAGCCGTCGAGATTGCCTTCAACGCCAAATGCCGGCGCTACGGCGTTTGCGGCGCGATGGAAACTTTACTGCTGGCGAGTTCTGTCGCAGCTGCGGTACTTGAACGGTTGCTGCCCCGCTATGTTGAGGCGGGTGTCGAACTGCGCGGATGTGCCCGGACCCAGGAGATGATTCCGGGGTGTGTCGCCGCTACCGAGTCGGATTGGGAGACAGAGTATCTCGCACCGGTCCTGGCAGTACGCATCGTCGACAGTCTGGATGAAGCCATTGCGCATATCGGCCGTTACGGGTCGGGACACACCGACGCGATTGTGACCAATGATCTTTCACGCAGCCAACGGTTTATTCGGGAAGTGGATTCGAGTTCCGTGATGGTGAACGCCTCTACACAATTCGCTGATGGATTCGAATATGGACTCGGCGCCGAGATCGGGATCAGCACTGACAGACTGCATGTCCGCGGGCCGGTGGGGCTTCAAGGCCTTACCATTCAAAAGTACATCGTCTATGGCGACGGAACGACCCGTCCTTGACCTCAGCTGCTCTTCGTTTGTCGCCTGAGCCGGCCAAGCCGCCGCTGCTGGTATTTGGAGGCACCTTCGACCCTGTCCACCTTGGCCACCTCGGTGCGGTTTCGGCACTTCGCGATGCGCTACAGGTTGAGACGGCAATCTGGCTGCCCGCCGGCGAGCCCCCGCACCGGCCGCCGCCTGTGGCCAGCACAGCACACCGACTGGCAATGCTGCAGCTCGCGCTGGCCGAGCAAGCCGATTGCGTAATCGATACTCGCGAACTCGAGCGCTCAGGACCCTCCTATACGGTACTCAGCCTTGAGGAACTCAGGGCAGAATATCCGGATCAGCCCTTGTGCCTGGCGTTGGGTCTGGATGCTGCATTAGGGTTGACCAAATGGCATCGATGGCGTGACGTTTTGGCGCTTGCCGGCATCGCGGTGATGCGCAGGCCCGGTTGGTCGCTGCCAGAACCCCTGCCGCAATGGTGGCGTGATGCCCAGAGTCATCCGCGTGATTCTGTGCCGACCTCCGGGGGCTGGATGCGGTTTGTGGACATTCCCCCAATCGATACAGCGGCTGCCCAGATCAGGGCAGACCTGATGAGCGGCAGATCTGTCGAGGCCAAAGTCCCTGCTGCGGTCGCACGTTATATCAAGGAACATAAGCTTTATGGAAAAAACACCCGAGACTGAACTGGATACGGTGAGGCGCTGGATTGTTGATGAGCTGGATGATGCCAAGGCCGTAGACATTCTCGAACTTGATATCCGGCCGCTTACCCAGATTGCAGACTGGATGGTTGTTGCCAGCGGCACATCCACGCGCCATGTACTGGCGCTCGCCGAGCGATTGCGGGCGGCCGGGGTAAGGCACGGCGTCAAGCCCTCAGGGGTAGAGGGCGAAAGTGACGGCGAGTGGGTCTTGCTGGATTTTGGCGACCTCATCGTGCATCTGATGCTTCCAGCCACTCGGGAGTTCTACGATCTGGAAGGTCTGTGGAATGAGCGTCTGGGTGCGCAAGTGACACAGGCAAGAGAGCGCCAGGGCGAAGGCTGATACCGTGAGGATCCATCTGGTGGCCATCGGCAGACGGATGCCACCGTGGATCAGCGATGGCTTCAGTGAGTATGCCCAGCGTCTGCGCTCGGGTGTCCGGCTTGAGTTGGTCGAAGTTGATACGCCCCGAAGAGGACAGAACCCGGACCTCTCCCGCATTGTGCGTGAGGAGGGAGCAAGGCTTTTGCAGGCCGCGCCGTCCGGCGCCTACAGGATTGCCCTGGATCAATCCGGCCGCAGTTACGATTCCGAGTCGCTCGCAGAGCAGTTGGAGCAATGGATGACCTTCGGTCGCGATGTCGCTCTTATCGTCGGGGGGCCAGACGGTTTGTCAGAAGAAGTGCTGACTTCGGTGGACCAGCGCTGGTCATTGTCGCCGCTGACTCTGGCCCATCCTTTGGTCCGTATCGTTATTGCCGAGCAGCTGTATCGTGCCTACGCCATTTCCCGCGGCATGCCCTATCACCGCTCGGGCCGGGTCTCATGAGGCAAGGACTCTGTCTCGCGTCTCAGTCGCCCCGGCGCGCAAAACTGCTGCACCAGGCAGGTTTTGATTTTTGGACCTACGAGCCCAAAGTTGATGAGTCAGCGCTGGCGGACGAGGGACCGGCTGAACTCACTGAGCGGCTAAGTATCAAAAAAGCCGAGGCGGCGGTACGGGCCGCGGCCGTGGGCGGCGAGGACCCCGTCTGTCTGGGATCAGACACCGTAGTCGCACTGGATGACACCATTCTTTGCAAGCCGTCTGATAGCGCCGATGCTTTCAGCATGCTGCAGCGACTCTCCGGCCGGTGCCATGAAGTGGTCACCGCAGTGACGGTTGCGCAGGGAGACTGGCGCGAGTCGCGACGAGTGACAAGTACGGTAACATTCTCTCACTTGCCGGAAGAGGTCATCCGGGCCTACTGTGAAACGCCGGAGCCTTACGACAAGGCCGGAGCCTACGGGATCCAGGGCCTTGGCGGATCGTTCGTGATTTCCTTGTCCGGGAGTTATTCAGCGGTGATGGGTCTGCCCCTGTATGAGACCACGGAGCTTCTGGCGCTGGCAGGAATCCATCCGGGGTGGAAGGAGGGTCTGTGCAATGAGTGAAGAACTGCTGGTGAATGTCACGCCGCAGGAGACGCGGGTGGCCGTGGTGCAAAACGGGGGTCTGCAGGAACTGCACATCGAGCGAAACCGCGGCCGCGGGATCGTCGCCAATATTTATAAAGGTAAAGTGGTGCGGGTCCTGCCCGGTATGCAGGCGGCTTTTGTCGATGTGGGCCTTGAGCGCACGGCCTTCCTGCATGCGGCCGATATGGTGCCACACCGCACGCAGTCGCCGGACGCCTCCGAGGCGGTTACCGACGAACCGAGCCCGGTTCCGTCCAGACCCGACATCACTGAGTTGGTTTCTGAAGGGCAGGAGATTGTTGTTCAGGTCGCCAAGGATCCGATCGGCACCAAAGGCGCTCGCCTGACCACTCAGCTGTCGATTCCGTCCCGCTATCTGGTATTGCTGCCGGGATCGGAGCATCGCGGTATCTCGCAGCGCATCCAGGATGTGGATGAACGGGATCGGCTACTTCAGGCGCTGGATACGGCTCTAAAGGAGCACCCAACCGAGGCCGGGTTTATTGTTCGCACAGCGGCCGATTCCCAGCATAGCGTTAACTTTGAAGCCGACCTCGAGTTTCTGCATCGCAGTTGGCAGCAGATCGAGCGCAAGATTGCCTCGGCACGCGCAGGCGAACTGATTCATGCGGACCTGCCGTTATCTCTTCGGGTGATCCGGGATCTGGCGCGAGATGATGTAGAGAAGATCCGGGTCGATTCCCGTGAAACCTATGCGCTCATGCACCAGTTCGCGGTAGATCTGATGCCTCAACTGGCTGACTGTATTGAGGTCTATCCCGGTGAGCGGCCGATTTTTGACCTGTATTCGATCGAGGATGAGATTCACCGGGCGCTGAACCGCACGGTGGATCTCAAATCGGGCGGTTCGTTGGTGTTTGACCAGACTGAGGCCATGACCACGGTAGATGTGAATACCGGTCGTTTTGTCGGCAAACGCAATCTTGAGGAGACGCTGTTCAAAACCAACATGGAGGCGGCACAGGCGATTGCCCGGCAACTGCGGCTTCGGAATATCGGCGGCATCATTATCGTGGACTTCATCGATATGGAAGATGAGGATCACCGCAGACAATTGATGGACGCGTTTGAGCGCGCCCTGGCGCGTGACCGGACCCGCTGCCATATCGCAGACATGTCGGTGCTGGGATTGGTAGAGGTGACGCGTAAACGTACCCGTGAAAGTCTGGAGCGGGGCATGACTGAAACGTGCCCGCATTGCCAGGGGCGGGGAACCCAAAAAACAGCGCAGACGCTGTGTTACGAAATCTTTCGCGAGATCCTGCGCGAGGCGCGGGCCTTTGAGGCCAAAGGGTATCTGGTGATGGCCTCACAGACTGTTATCGATATGCTGCTCGATGAAGAGTCCACGGGCCTGGCAGATCTGCAGGAATTCATCGGTAAGCCAATTCATCTGCAGGTCGAGCCAACGCAGAACCAGGAAAGTTACGACGTGGTGTTGATGTAGTTCCGCCCGGCCGCCGGAACCGGGGGTCGCCGGAGTGATTCAACTCAGTCAGGGAATGTGACCAAAAGATGGATGAGGATACCGCTAAAGAACCGCTCACCCTGGCCGCGGTGCAGATGACGTCAACCGCGGTGCTGGAAGAGAATCTTGAGACGGCCCGTGCTTTTATTGATCAGGCATCAGCGGGCGGGGCAGACATCATCGCTTTGCCCGAAAACTTCTCATTGATGTCCGAAACCAAACACCAGCGTCACGACGCTGCCGAGCGCGTGAACGATGTCGAAGCCATGTTGAGCGCCGCGGCTCGCGACAACGGTGTCGTGATTGTCGGGGGATCCACACCGCTTCCTGCTCCCGATGGCCGCGTGACCAACACCTGTCTCGTTTTTGACGATCACGGCCGGCGCATCGGGCGTTATGACAAGATTCATCTTTTTGATGTCAGCGTATCCAGCAGCGAATCCTACAGTGAGTCCCGGCATATCGCGCCCGGGAGTGAGCCGCTGGCCGTTGATGCGCTGGGCCTGACGTTGGGAATCACGATCTGTTACGACCTTCGCTTTCCGGAACTGTATCGACGCCTTGCCGATGCCGGTGCCGAACTTTTCACCATTCCGTCCGCCTTTACGGTCCCAACGGGACAGGCGCACTGGCACACTTTGCTGCGTGCCCGCGCGATTGAGAACCTGGCGTGGGTCGTTGCACCTGCCCAAGTCGGTGAGCACACCAGTGGCCGGCAGACTTTCGGTCATAGTCTGATCATCGATCCCTGGGGAGCAATCGTGGCGGAATGTGCAGGCGGTCCCGGCGTCATTTTTGCCCAACTGGACCGGGACAATGCGGCACGGCGTCGCCAGCAGTTTCCGGCGCTGGCGCACCGGGTGCTGGATCGTTAGATCAGGCGTCTCGTATGTCCGATAAATTTTCCGAACTGCAGCCCGGCAGTTTCATTTACACCTTGCCGAACGCGCTGGATGCCGACTTTTGCCACGAGGTGATAGAACGGTTTGAATCCGCAGCCGATCTGCATCGCGAGGGCGCAATGGGCCCCGGGGGTGCCGTCGATGAAAGCATCAAGCGCTCCACGGACCTTCGCATCACGGGACTGGCGCAATGGCGTGACGTTGACGAAAGATTGCTCCAATCGCTGCAGCATGGCCTGTCTTTGCTGAGCGGACTGCATCCTTTCTTTTCAAGCAATGCCTTCAAGGACATGGGTTATCAGCTGCAACGCAGCGTACCCGGGGAGTTCTATCGTTGGCATGTTGACAGCGGGCCTGGCCCACTGAGTCAACGCCAGCTTGTGGCTATTTGGTATCTCAATTCAGTGGCTGAACCCGGAGGGGCTACCGAGTTTTTTCATCAGAAGGTGCGAGTGCAGCCTGAGGTGGGGAAACTGCTGCTTTTCCCGCCCTTCTGGACGCATCTGCATCAGGGTGACACGGTCGCTACTGGCCACAAGTACATCGCCACGACTTGGGTCTGTTTTGCCTGAGGCAGGATTCTCCAGGGGGCAGGAGAGCCCGGCGATCGCAAATCCGTCCGCGGCCGGGCTTGGGTAAGGCGTCTTGGCCTTAGATCATTAAATGAAGAGGTTTATGTCCGAATCGCTGGCTTGATCCAGCCAGGTTGCTGCACCTCCGAGATCGATCTCATCGATCAGATCCTCATGCTTCATGTCGAAAAGGTCGATGGTCATCTGGCAGCCGATCATCTTGACGTCTGCCTCCAGACACAGATCGCGTAACTCCGCCACGCTGGCCACCCCTTTTGATTTGATGGTGTTCTTCATCATGCCGGTCATCATCGTCTGCATACCCGGAATCGCGGTTCCCAGCACCGGGAACCACTTATCCATGCTCATGGGCATCGGCATGCCGGGATTGCCCAGCGGGCTCACAGAAAGATTCAGATCTTTTTTCAGCAGCTGCAATCCATAGAAAGTAAAAAAGATAGTCACGTTGTAACCAAGTGCTGCCGCGGTCGAAGACAAAATAAAGGGCGGGTATGCCCAATCCAGCGTTCCCTTGGAAGCAATAATAGTCAGGTTTTTTTCGCTCATAGCAGACCTCCAGACATTTGGGCGAGATAAATCAGTTAGTCAACCTAACGGGGCCGTGACACTGCCGAGCGTGAGTCAGCCGCCTTTTTTGAGAAGGAAATGAAATTCCCCATTGTCCTCGGATGACCCCATCAATTCGTTGCCGGTTTGCGTGGCGAAAGCCTCGAAGTCCTTTACCGAGCCGGGATCCGTTGCAATGATCTTCAGGACTTCGCCTGCGCTCATTGCGTTAAGTGTTTTTTTGGCGCGCAGGATCGGCAGCGGGCAGTTGAGTCCCCGAGCATCCAGTTCCTGGTTGAAATCAGACATGATCAAATCTCCTCGTCTCTTGATTGAAATGTTGTAGCGGAAGGGTCGGCGTGAGTTGCAACCCCCGGATTCTGGCATGGGAGCCGCATAGTCGGGGTCAGTGGGCTCTTGGCTCCTGACACCATTTTTGTCCTGACCGGGTATCGAACTTCAGCGCTTAAATTCAACGTATATATTAGTAGTTAACGAAATTTTAAAACACATTGGTTCTTAGTGCAAAAAAGCCGTTTTTTGGGTGGTTCAAGCGCTCTGTAGCCTTTGGCGGATAGCGACCAGTTCCAGACAGAGCGTGAAAATCTCCATGGCCTGACGGATATCTTCAAGCGGTGGAAAGCTTGGTGCCAGACGAATAATTCGATCTCGTGGGTCGAGCCCGTACGCAAAAGGCGCTCCCGCCGGAGTCAGTTTGACGCCCGCTTTGGCCGCCATTTCAATGACCGGCCTGGCACATTCATCCGGGCCGGTCACGCTGACAAAGTATCCGCCGCTAGGATCCGACCAGGTGGCGATCCCCTTGCCGCCAAGATCGCGTTCGAGAATTTCCTGAACCAGGGCAAATTTTGGTGCGAGGAGCTCACCCACCTGACTCATGTGCGAGCGTAAGCCCTCGATACCGCCAAAGAAAGCAAGGTGACGTAACTGATTCAATTTGTCCGGGCCAATGGTTTGAACGGAAAGATGCCGCCGCGCGTCGGCAATATTGGCCGGGCTCGACGCCATCGCCGATACACCCGCGCCTGCCATCGTCATCTTGGAGGTTGAGGTAAACATCAGCACGCGATCCGGGTGGCCGGCATCAAGACACGCGCTCAGGATATCTGGTACCGGCTGATGCGCCTCGCGAAAGTGGTGTTCGGCGTAGGCGTTATCCCAGAAGATGCGAAAGTCCGGAGCGGCCTCCATGTTGGCGAGTCGCCGGGCCACTTCTTCACTGTAAGTGATGCCCGTAGGATTGCTGTAGCGCGGAACACACCAAATTCCCTTGACGGCCGGATCTGCGGCCAGGGCTTCGACATGATCCATGTCCGGCCCATCGTCATCCATCTCTACGTTCACCAGCTCAAAGCCAAGGTGCGATGTAATTTCGAAGTGGCGGTCGTAACCGGGCGCGGGGCACAAGAAGCGGATGGTGCCCTGTTGGCCCCAGGGCTTGTCGCTGCCCGGCACACCGAACAGGACTGCCCGAGCAATGGCGTCGTGCATCATGGTGAGGCTGCTATTCCCCCCCACAATGACCGCGTCAGGCTGACAGCCGAGAATGTCGGCAAAAAGCTCCTTCATCTCGGGCAGGCCATCGATGCCGCCGTAGTTACGACAATCCGTATTGTCCTGATCAGAAAATTGACCGGCTCCGGGCAGGGCAAGGAGCGGATCTGCCAGATCCAGTTGTTCCGGCGCCGGTTTGCCGCGAGTCATATCCAGGGAAAGCCCCGCTTTGGACGCCGCCTCATAGCGGCCGCGCAATTCTTCCTGGCGCGCTTTGAGTGTTTCCTGACTGTCTTCGTGAAGCATGATCTTCTCCAGGGCCGCCTCGAGTCCGGCGACGCCGAGTGAGAGCTGACCCAAGGGTTTTAACAAAAGCCCGGCGATTCTAAAGCGCAGGCCCGACGAATCCAAACCGCAGTGATTTTCGCTTTGGTAATATCAACTTGTGACCATAGCCGGGTTTAAAACAAGCTGCCGCCGGCGGATGGCGGGTATCGCCCTGGGAGCTTCTGCCTGCCTTACGACTGCTCCGCTGGTCGCTGACTCAGGTCATCAACTTGCCCCAGCCCAAGCGAGCATCGTGATTCCGCCCGCGGAAGAGGCGATGGGGCGCGAATTCATTGCGGCAGCCCGCCAGCAACTTGCGTTTGTCGAAGACCCACTGCTGGTTCGTTACGTTGAGAATCTCGGACACCGCTTGGCTCAAGGCCTGGCAGGGGATACGGAACGTCTGAGGTTCTTCCTGATTGAAAGCAAACTGGTCAACGCTTTTGCCGGGCCGGGCGGGCGCTTGGCTGTGTTCACGGGTCTCGTCACCACGACTCGCTCCGAGGCTGAACTGGCCTCCGTGATGGCGCATGAAATCGCACACGTTGCGCAGCGGCATCTGCCTCGCATGATGGAACGTGCCGCCCGGCGGAAAATCCCGACGACGGCGGGGATACTGGCAGCGATCCTCTTGGGAGGGCAAGCCGGTGCCGCAGCCATGGCGGCCACCACCGGCGCGGCAATGTCGGATCAGTTGCGGTACAGCCGGGAGTTCGAACGCGAGGCAGATGTGCTGAGCCTTACCATATTGACAGACGCGGACTACCCCGCTGACGCCATGATGGATTTTCTCAAAAGACTGGACCAGGAAAGCCGGCTGCAAAGTACGGAGGCGCCGGAGTACCTGAGGACGCACCCCCTGACCCAGAATCGCCTTGGACTGGTTGAAAGTCGCCTGCGACAGTATGAGGACGCGGATAATCCTCCCTCATTGGATTACTTTCATGCCCACGCGCGCGTCCGGGCGCTCTTTGAAAGCCCTCAGGGTGGGGGATCGGTCGCCAGCTTTCTTCATGATGTCGAATCCGCTGATACGCTGGGCGCGCGCGCAGCGCGCTATGGTCTGGTGCTGGCATTGGTTCGCCAGGGAGAAAACGCGCGCGCTTTGGAAACGGCCATCGCGCTCAGAGCCGATTATCCTGAATATCCTCTATACAGCATTGTGCTGGCGGAAGCGCTGCTGGCAGATGGCAGAGCCCTTGAGGCGGTAGACGTGCTTGAGGCGGTGCAGGAGCAAGAAGGATTTGCCGTGATCGCAGCCTATTATCTGGCGGACGCACTGATGAAATCGGGGCAGCTCAAAGCCGCCAGGCTGAGTCTGCGTCGGGCTCTCAGAGAAGCGCCTGAAAATGCTGCGCTCTATAAGTTGTTGGCCCGTATTGAAGGAGAGCGTAATCAATGGGCACAGTCTTTTCAGGCACTGGCGGAATACCACTTTCTCAGAGACGAACTTGAGCGGGCGCTGGGTCACCTGCGAACCGCAGCCACCCACGTTGGGGAAAGCGCATACCTTAAAGCGAGTATTGATGCGCGAATCAAGGAAATCGAGAAATACATGCGGGGGAAAGGCTAACCTTTGTGAATGCCTGCATGCCTAGAAAAATAAGGAGAGCGGATAGCATTTTAGCGACCGTTCTTGCAGTCAGTCGATAATTCCTGTTAAATGTCGGATATCAAGTTATTAGTAAAGATTATTTGGTCGATCAGATAACTAACCACGAGCGCCGCGCTGGCTTGGGAACAGCATGCGGTGCTGGCAAATGGAGGATAACTATGCACAAGTTCAAACGTGCGTTCCTGGCAGCAGCTGCAGCCGTTTCTTTGGTTGCGACCACAGGCGTCACCTCGGTTGTTCAAGCAGGCGAATGGCCAACTGAAAAAGAATGCAAAGCCGGTGCCGCAAAGGATGGAGACAACATCATCAAGGGCTGGTGCGTTGCAGTAAACCGTAGAGGCGGCAACTGTTTGGCCTGTCACCAGGCTATGGTGAACCCCTGGCCGGAAGGCTTCCCGACAGGCGGCAATATTGCACCGCCGCTGGTAGCGATGGCAGCGCGTTATCCTAACCGCGACGATCTCCGCGCCCACATCTGGGATCCGACTGAAAAGAATCCCATGACGTCGATGCCGCCTTTCGGCAAGCACAAACTGATCAGCGAAGAAGATATTGACCTGTTGGTCGATTGGCTGCTCTCGATCTAGGTATTCACGCGATTGGCCCTTTAGCCCAGCGCATTCGCCGATCGATCGACATCCATAAAGACAAAAGAGCGGTAACGACAAGATAACGATAAAAATCCGATTCATTCATTTAGCAAAGGCAACAGTTATGAAACGTAGAATCTTTTTAAAAGGCTCACTGGCGGCTGGCACCCTTGCGGTTGCTGCCGGTGCTGGCATGCTTACTCCCAAGAGTGTTCTTGCTGCCGCGTGGCCAAAAGCGGCGTTTGAGTCCGAGACGGAAGCCGATGCGCTTAACGCATTTTTCGGCACTTCTGATGCTGAAGAGAGCGATCAGGTCTCCATCAAAGCGCCTCTGCAGGCCGAAAACGGTGCGGTTGTCCCTGTCAAGGTGATGACTTCTTTGACGGGAGTCGAAGGAATCGCAATTTGTGCGATTAAGAACCCGAGGCCTTATACCACTTCCCTGAGGGTCTCAGACGGTGGTGGCGGTTTGTATAGTACGCGGATCAAAATGGGTCAAACCTCTCCGGTGCACTGCTATGTAAAGGCTGGGGGAAAGCTCTATATGGCGTCTCAGGAAATCAAAGTGACCGTCGGCGGCTGCGGCGGCTAACTCGGCAGAATTAAGCAGGAGAAGTGTGATGGCATCAACCAAGATGAAAATCAAAAAAAGCAAAAGCGGGGGCTACGAGGTGATGGTCCTGGCGAAACACCCGATGGAAACGGGTCTGCGCAAAGATAAAAAAACGGGCAACAAGATTCCCGAGCATTTTATTGAAAACATGGAATTCGCAGTTAACGGGGAAGTGGTTGCGCAAGCAAACCTGGGGACCGGTGTCTCGAAAAATCCTCTAATAGGTGTAGGCATCCCTAATGCAAAACCCGGTGATACAGTTACCGTCAGTTGGGTGGATAACAAGGGAGAAAGTGACAGCGCGGAGAAGGCTGTCAAATAAAACGAAACCCGTTGATAAGTTCCTAATGTGAATATCCACCCACTGGCGTAACTGGTTTAGTTGTAGCGATTTGAGGAGAAGAAAAAGATGAAGAAATTGATTTCACTGGCACTGGCTGCGGGTATCGCCTTGGTAGGTGTATCAACTGTGCAAGCCATCTCCGAATCGGAGATCCAGCAGGATATCGAGGCATTTCAGGGCTACTTCCTGAAGCGCTTTCCGGGCCTGACCATCGAGGATTTTCAGGATGGCGTTAACGCCCTGCCGCAGTACGCGCATCGCCGTGCCAACTGGGAGTTGGCAATGGAATTTCCGCCTTATGAGCCCGAGATGGAAAAGGCTGCTGAGGAGTGGAATATGCCTTTCGCAAACGGCAAATCGCTGAACGACTGCGATCTCGCGCCAGGCCATACTTATCCTGTGTTCGACGCAGCAACCGGTGACCTTCGCACTATCGTCGGTGACATCAATGCATGTCTTAAGGCCAATGGCGAAGATCCGATCAAGAACGTCAAAAGGGCCAAAATGGCCCGTCTGGTGGCGCACTACCGATCCCAATTTAACGGCGAGAGAGTGGCTATAGATTTTTCAGATCCGGGCGCACAGGCACTATATGAAAAAGGACGGCAGTTCTACTGGGCGAAGCGCGGTCAGCTGAACTTCTCATGCGCTGACTGTCATGTTCACAATGCCGGCAACATGGTTCGCGGCGATGTCCTGAGTGCCGGATTGGGTCACGGTGTAGGATTCCCGGTCTGGCGGACCAAGTGGCAGGTGGCAGGAAAGCCCTGGGGCACCATCCATCGCCGCTATGGTGGCTGCAATAAGCAGGTCCGTGCTCATCCCTTCAAAGCACAGGGTGAGGAGTACAAGGCGCTCGAGTTTTACGAGGCGGTGATGAACACCGGGATTCCTTTGAAGGTGCCGAGCCAGCGCCAGTAATCCATTGACTGTCTGACCGGGATTTGAAGCAGACAAGTTTCAGCCCGTGTTGGAACAGAAACAAAAAGACCTGGCCTAACGGCCGGGTTTTTTTGTCTTAAAGCACAAGTGGCGATCAAGATCTGCCGCCGCGCTGACGTATGTGCCGGTCATTTATGCAAGACGGTTGAATGCGCCTAAGCGCCAATCGTTTTACTGATTAAGAGTTAGAGGTGTCGAGATGAGTCTTAACCGCAGGGAATTCATGCGCCTGTTGGCAATGGCCGGTGCTGCCGGTATGGCAGTCAATGGCCGCGTCTTTGCAGATTCGGGGGTTGAGTACGATGTGCCCGCTTTTGGCAATCTGTCGCTTATGCATTTCACTGACTGCCATGCACAACTGATGCCGGTTTATTTCAGGGAACCGAGCATCAATATCGGCATTGGTGACGCATTGGGCAAACCGCCGCATGTGGTGGGCGAGCATTTTCTGGATCACTTTGATATTGCCTCTGGTTCTGCCAAGGCACATGCCTTTACGTTTCTGGATTTCGAAGCTGCGGCAAGAAAGTACGGCAAGGTCGGGGGTTTTGCTCATCTGGCAACGTTGGTGAAACAGTTGAGGGCGTCACGGCCCAACAGCCTGTTGCTGGATGGAGGCGACACATGGCAGGGGTCGGCGACAGCGCTTTGGACCCACGGCCAGGACATGGTGGATGCCTGCAAGCTGCTCGGGGTGGATATCATGACCGGGCATTGGGAATTCACCTACGGCATGGATCGGGTCCGTGAGATCGTGGATGAACACCTCTCCCCGATTGAGTTCCTTGCACAGAACATCATGCTGACGGAGGATGCCTCCTTCGAGGGCAAGCCGGCATATGATGAGGATTCTGGCCAGGTATTCAAGCCATACACGATTCGGGAAATGAACGGCATCCCGGTCGGTATCGTCGGGCAGGCTTTTCCCTACACTACGTTGGCCAATCCTCGCTACATGCTCGAGGACTGGAGTTTCGGTATCCGTGACGAGCAGTGCCAGGAGATGGTGGATGCGGTGCGCGCCGATGGTGCTCAGGTTGTGGTGTTGCTCTCCCACAACGGCATGGATGTGGATCTCAAGTTGGCGAGTCGGGTCAGCGGCATCGACGTCATTCTTGGCGGGCACACACACGACGGGATGCCCAAGCCCAGTCTTGTCGATAACGCGGGCGGCAAGACGCTGGTGGTCAACTCAGGTTCGAATGCCAAATTCCTCTCGGTGATGGATCTTGACGTGCGCGACGGCCGGGTAGCCGATTACCAGTACCGGCTTTTACCGATTTTTGCGAACCTGTTGCCGCCCGACCCCCAGATGGCCTCATTTATCGAGACCGTTCGCGAGCCCTTCAAGCAGCAACTTGAGACCGAGCTTGCGACGACCGAGACGACTTTGTATCGCCGTGGCAACTTTATCGGCAGCTTCGACCAGGTGATCGTGGATGCCCTGATGGAAGTGCGGGGCGCGGATATCGCTTTTTCACCGGGTTTCCGTTGGGGCACCAGCCTGTTGCCCGGTGATCCGATTACGGTTGAGCGCCTGATGGATCAGACCGGCATCACCTACCCCAAGTCGACACTGAACGAGATGACTGGCGAGATGATCAAACTGGTGCTCGAGGACATCGCCGACAACCTGTTCAATCTGGACCCTTACTATCAGATGGGGGGAGACATGGTGCGGGTGGGCGGTCTTCGCTATGCCATTGACCCAGGCGCCCCGATTGGCGAACGGTTGTCTGACCTCGAGCTGAACGGCAAGCCGCTCGACCCTGGCCGGACGTATAAGGTCGCGGGCTGGGCCAGTGTCAATCCGCAGCCTGATGAGCTACCGGATATCTGGGATGTGGTGGCGGAGTATCTGCGTGATCGCAAGGTCATCCGCGACGTAACGCCCAATATCCCGAGGGTTAAGGGTATTAGAGGCAATCCGGGTTTCGTGGCGTAAGCACGCCTTATTTTTGCACACAGATTATTCTTCGCCCTGACGGTTGCCTCCTGAGGGAAATGTCCCGATCTCCTTCAGTTGTGTTCCATCAAGGTCTCAAGGGCAGCAAAGACCGGCTCCAGAACGGGCTTGAGTTTCTTGCGCATCAGGCTGCCGACAGCATCACTTTTAGCAAAAAACGGGGCGACCAGCGGCTCCCCACAAAGACCCAGAGTAATAAGCGCAGATTGACGATCTGGGTTTTTTGCTGATTGATTTGCCGGCACCTCCTCTGAATCAAGAGTGGTGCCCGACGAGTTGGTCAGGGACTCAACGATCTGCCGCAAATCCCGTGCGGATCGAGGCAAAACCGTTTCACCGCGAAGTGGTTTACCGTAATCGCCAAGGGCATTGAGTGTATCGACCACGGTGTCCATATCGACGGCTTTTTCCAGGGCCTGATGTGCGCACCGCAGGAATGTTTCACCCTGCGGTGAGCCGGCGTGCTGCAGTAACTGCTCCATAAGAGCATCGTTGCCCGATTCTGTATCAAAGTGGGGCGCGGCTTGAGGCGCGCACAGGTAGTTGGGTCCTGCACTCAGGAAGCCGACCATACAGGCGACGTGATTCTCCGCGCGGGCCCGCAGCCGGCCGCTTTCTTCTTCGTTCAGCAGTCTCGAGCAAAGCAGTAGTTTTACGGTATCAATGATGCTCCGGCTGGTGTCTTCAAAGGGAAGATGGTCGAGTAAGAATTGGCTCAGCTCGGGTCCGATGCTGCCGTTAGCCACATCGGGATGTGAGAGCATCAGGCGTGCGACTTCAGCGGTGGGCAGGCACCACCATGCGCGCCGCGCCAGTTCATTATCCAGATTGGGCGAAGCGGCTACGGCCACAACGGCCTCTGCCTCGCCCAGACGCAGCAGTCCCGCCAGACGCTCTGTTTCGAGGGCGCCAGTACGAGTCCAGCGTCGGATAAAGACCGGATATCCGCCCGGCGTACCGAGCGCGAGAACCGAAAGGTTTTCCCGCACTGCGCGAAGATAACGATCGGGATGGCCTGTGGGCTTCAGTTCGATGCGGTGGGTTTGGTGCTCTGTTAACGCCTCGACACACATCGTTTTTTCATCGATTCGGATAGCCAGCGCAGTGGTCGCCAGCACGTTCAGTCGTAGCGTATCTTCGTCGGCAAGCTGCATGGTGTATTCGACAGAGGGTGACCCACCCAACGGGGATATCCCGATCCAGGGACTCGGCGGGTAATATTATCTGAGTGAGTTCCTTGTTACCTCGCCAAGAGCGTGGAGAGAATCATGAATACCGTTTATTATGAAACCATCGACAAACTTGAGAAGATGGGTGTGAATCCGGATTATGTCCAGGGCTGGGCCGGGGGATTTCTCGGTAATCCGGAACGGGAAGAGCAGCGCGTTACGGATGCCTACTCGGCAGGTTATGAGGACGGCCAGAACCAGACGACTGACAGCGCGGCCGACTGGAAAGAAAATTAATTTCTGAAGACCGACTCCGATAGATGGCCTGTCTTCAGGCCGAAGAGGTTTTTGCGCCCCCAGTTTTATCGGCGTGCAGATTCGACATGGATTTTGCCAACTGCCTGACGACGTCCGGCCCGTCTATATCCATCACCTGATCCATGACCCAGCGGTTAGTCTGATCATTGCCCATAATCGCCTGGATGTGGTCGCTGAATGCCCGCAGCAGCGCGTAGCCCGGCAGTTCCTCGCCGAAAGAGCATTCACCGTAGTGCCCATTGCGCCGGTTGAGTGTCTCGATGAACTGCGCCTGGTAGTCGCCGCTGCCAAGTACTTCGACGGCGTTGCGGTGAAACTGTCGCGCGCAAGCAAGGGCGAGAGCCGGAACGAAGGCGGCACGGTCCGTCGGATTCAGGTCGTTGAAGGCGAGGCGATCTGCGGCGTGCACCAGAAAGATCAGGTATTCGCGTATGACAGCGACCCGCTGCACATCATCCTGGTAAACGAAATCTTCCGCATGCAGGTTACGCGCGGCAGTCAACGCCAGTTGCCAGCAGACATATCCCAGGGCTTCGCCGTTTTTCTCGGCTGATTGTTGCTGGTCGGGATTGCGCCAGCGGTCGCGTATCCGTGTTTTCATAATTGTTGCGCCCGTGCATCACGGTGCAAGAGACTGGCGGGAAGGCGCCTCACAAATGCCTGAAAACCCCCGCAGGAGTGGTGCACCGACGCCCTAGCGCTTGGAACCTTTTTCCTCGTGCGCCAGGTCTACCACCTGCGTGGCGAGATCTGCATAGGATTCCCGAAAGCCCGACAGCGGATGCCCGCCCTCAGGGGCAAAGTAATCCTTAGGATCAATGCCTCCTTGCTGCTCTTGGGCAATAAAGTCTTTTTGCATTTGAAGCATCTTGCGGATGAGTTCCTGTTTTTCGCTCATGGGCGTTACTCCTGATGGTGATAAAAAATCGTGGGGTGCAGTATGGCTTGGGACCGGATTCAGTATCCGCCTTTGCGCATGCTTTCGGGAAGACCTGACAGCCGGCCGGCCTGTTTACTGGGGTTACCCGGGAAAAGCTCAAAGAGTTCCTTGTTGCTGACCTTGCGGCCCCAACGTGAACTCATTTCTTTTAGCAACGTCCGATTGTTAGGTTGATTTCCGTTATTGGAAAAATACTCGTCACGCAAGTACCGGATGATATCCCAGTGCTGTTCATTTAATTCCAGTTCTTCGGTTTCGGCCATTGCCTTGGCGACAGACTCAGTCCAGTCATCCGGATTTTCGAGAAAACCGCTTTCGGTGGTGGCGATGGTGTTTCCGTCAACTTCGATGGACATGTTGGCTCCTGTGGGCGTTATCTGGGTTCAAGACATCATCACTCGCCGTCGCTATCGACAGGTGTGTGCACGGCAGCAATACTTTTATGGGGTAAAAAAATCCCGCATCCGAGGAGACGGTCAGGCCCGAGACCATTGTGCTGCACGAGGGCAGAATCCTTCAGAGACAGGTCGGCGATCAAGAGACTTCTGGTCAGCATCGGGCCGGTGGGCAACGTAAACCGGTGAAGGCGTCCACACAGCATTTTCGTTGGGGCGATCTGAAGCCGGTTCAGCCCCCGTGCCGCTTCTTCCAGGAAGTCAGACTCATCTGTACTCGTATCCGTCACTCTGATATGCCTGGCCAAGACGGTACCAAAGGGAGTCAGTGCCCGCGATCGGCCCTCCAGCAGGGTTACGGAATGTCCGTCAAACTCGATGGTTTGATTCGTCAGTGCCTGAGCATCTTCAATGCGTTCTTTGGGCAGGCGAAGCACAAAACGGGTGCGCCCGGACAACTCGATCACACCGGTATCGTCTGGCTGTTGCCAGCCGTTTCCCGATTGGGCGCCGTGAATCAGGTGGATTCCGGCCGCAGGCTCGTCTTTAAGCCAGGGCAACACTTGCGTAACGGCCTGGCTCAAGGCCCAGGCGTGATCGGCCGGCAATTGCCGGCCTTTCATTTTGAAAACGAGATCCACAGCAGCCTGTGACAGGGTGGGCGCTTTCGCGACGGGAGTATCTTGCCAGAAGGTCGGCATGGAGAGTGTTTGGATCACTGAACCGGCAGAGAGGCCTGGATTGCCTCGCGATCAATCCACCAGTCATCCTGGACGAGCACATCTACAACGTTACGCAGTCGGGGCAAAAAGCACGCAGGATCATTAAGTTCGAGTCGCTCTATCCATTGATCGAATGCCTGCTGATCCTCGATGCCGCTATGGCGTCGGGCCACCGTTCCCAGCATTTGGTTGGTAAAAAAAGACAATGAGTCGTATTCCTTACCTTCGCTTCGAAGATCGACCACATAGGCAGCGGTTGCTGCGGCCACAGCTGCGCCGTCTGAGTCGTCCGGCGTTTCCTCAATGATGTCTTGCAGCAGAGCGACGGAGAGTTCGGGGTCTACCGGGAAAGTGACTGCCAGCCAGACTCCGTGCCCGAGCGCGACGAGCGCGTCCTGCTCTCCAGACTGGAACATGATACGTGCCGCCTCAATCGCCTCTTCCCACAGACGGGCATCGCAAAAACGGTCGAAACAACGTCGGCCGCTCTGCCACGCTTCGGGTCCACGCTCAAGGGCGACCAACAGCCTGCCTTCCTGCAGAGCGAGTTCTCGCCACTGAGGGGACTCCAGCTCGATCTCGCGTTCGCCGAGACGGTCCTGAACCGCTGCCAATTGCGCCTCGAAGGCGGCGGTTGAGGTCGCTGCGTCTTGCTGTGATTCAGCGCCAAGGTCGAAAGTGTCGCCGAGGTATTTCATGATTTCTGGACTGGCTCGTTGGGATCCACCGTGCTGGTGAATGCGGCTTCCAGTCGGTCTTCCCAGTTCTCTGGGGTATCGGGATAGGGCGGCTTGACGTCCATACGCAAAAAGCGATCGCCCTCGCGCGCTCTCTGGCGTACCAGCGAAGCCAGTTCCGCGAAAGTGGACGGTTGGTTCTGTAGGATGAGTTCGCTAATCCAAAGCATACAATCGATCTTCTGGTCAGGCCCGAAGGGGGGTGGTGTACCGGCCACGGTACATAAGCCTTCGCTCGCTGACGCAGCGCGAGTCAATAAAGGCGTCTCTTCGGTGCGGGACATTGGCACAGATCAGACCTTCGCCTGATTCAAGAGAGCGGCGAACGATCAGGTCACCTGAGCCGTTCAGGATCTCATCCAGGACGGCGACAGCCTCCTGTGTAAGGGTATCCGCTTTCCAGATAACATTATGCTTTCGGGCGGTATAACGCATCCGAAGTGTTCCGGACTCCTCGAAAAAGACCGGCCCTGAACATTCGGCGCGAAAAGCCGGGCCCGATAGCCCGTTCTCGGGAATCGTCATCGCATCCGGTTGTGAAAGTGCTTCTGCGAGGCGTGGGTCACGCTCCTGAAGCAGTCCGTAGATGATCTCGTGATCAATCGCTTCCAGCGCACCTCCCTCCATCGCCGGGCGAACGCAATGCAACAGCATTGTCCGGATGATTCGGTCCGGCCGGTGATAATAACCATCGGTGTGCCAGTTGAGTTTCTTGTCGGTGTAGGGAATGTAGCGCTGACGGACACCTTCGGGATGCACCTGAATCGAGCTAAGACCATCAGCATCCGCACACAAATTCTGATCCGGGTCACCCAGGCCGAGCTGAGCCGTCAACGCAGTCACCGCGCTTCGGTCTTGCCCATAATCGGGCCCGAAGCGGTAGATCACCATGTTGGTCTTGTCGATCCGTCTGGCAAGCGCCGTGCGCTCGATAGTTGAGATTTGGTACGGATCATTAATGTCGACAACGAGGTTCTCGATGTCTCGCTGATATTGGCCAAGTCTTTCCCCGAAGTGATTGGGCATGTCGATCCGCGCCGGTGTTACCCGGGTTTCGAAAAGGGCCGAAGCGGTACTGCCTGTATACATTTTGATTAAACGGATGGAATGGACTAAACCGAGGAGCCTGATTCTAGAGCGCAGGCCCGGCCGGAAAACTCCCCCAAAAGGTTGATCTCCGGTCGAATTTTCGTCCGCGCGGTCGACAGATTTCGCAGTGTTTTCCTGTTCCTGGGCGGCGTTTTGTTTTAAGTCCCTGATTTCATGAGCTTGTTCGAAAAAAAGACCCCACTCGCCCCAAGTGAATTTTGTGCATTGCAAAAATCAGCCTATCCCCAAGGGGATAAAACAGAGATTTTGACCGCATACCCCCCGGGGAATGGTGTCAGCGGGAGAGGTCAATAGAATGATCGCAGGCAAAAATCGTGTGCTACGCCAAAGAGCACAATCACCCTGGGTTTCTGCAGACGCAACCGTCTGTTGAGGGGATGAAACCTTCAGGGAGGATGTTGCAAAGCAGTTCGGGTACTAGCGCACAGAAGCGATCACCGAGGGGAGCGCGACGAAAATGGCTGACAACAAGCAACATGACACCCCCATGCTCGATGAGCTGGAGAATGGGCCCTGGCCGAGTTTTATTTCGGGTATCAAACGTCTTCGGGACGAGCATCCGACAGAGCGTATCAACGGCGTCGCCAATGACCTGCTCGGACAACTGGAGCACTCCTACGAAACGCGCAAGGGTTATTGGAAGGGTGGCACCGTCAGTGTTTACGGTTACGGCGGCGGGATCATCCCGCGCTTTTCAGAGGTAGGTCAGCAGTTCCCGGAATCCAAAGAGTTCCACACCCTGCGGGTTCAGCCCCCGGCAGGCAACCATTACAGCACCGATATGCTGCGCCAGTTGGCAGACAGTTGGGAAAAGTGGGGCTCCGGTCTTGTGACCTTTCATGGGCAAACCGGCAACATCATGTTTATCGGCGCAACGACCGAGAACACGCAGCACTTTTTCGATGAGATCAACGATTATGGGTTTGACCTCGGTGGCGCCGGACCCTGCGTGCGCACCGCGATGTCATGTGTCGGCGGCGCACGGTGTGAACAGTCCTGCGCCAATGAGCACAAGATTCACCGGACCCTGGTCAACAACTTCACAGACGATGTGCACCGACCGGCGCTTCCCTATAAGTTCAAATTCAAGGTCTCCGGATGCCCGAACGACTGCATGAACTCGATCGAACGCGCAGATATGGCGGTGATCGGTACCTGGCGCGACGACATGAAGGTAGACCAGCAGGCCTGGAAAGACTACGTCGCTGAGAAAGGTCGTCAGCACACTATCGACAACATCATCACTCGTTGTCCGACACGATGCATGAGTCTGAAGGATGACGATTCCCTCGAGATCGACAATCGCAACTGCGTGCGCTGCATGCACTGTCTCAATGTGGTGCCCAAAGCCCTGTCCCCGGGAGAAGACACCGGGGTAACGATTCTCATGGGGGGTAAACGGACCCTCAAAATTGGCGACCTGATGGGCACGGTAATCGTGCCGTTCATGAAGCTCGAGACCGAAGAGGACTACGAGACGATCACCGAGATTGCAGAAAACACAATCGACTTCTGGGCCGAGAATGGCCTTGAGCACGAGCGCTGCGGCGAAATGATTGAGCGTATCGGTCTGGTGAACTTCCTTGAGGGCATTGGCATTGAGGTCGACCCGCACATGATCGCTGATCCCAGGCAGTCCTCCTACGTACGGATGGATGGATGGGACGAGGAAGCGGTGAAGTGGTTCGAGCGGCAAGCGGAAAGCGCGCAGTCGGCAGCAGGATGATTGGACGGAAGATCTCGTCCGGTGATCTCGTCCGGTAAAGAACGCTTAGTTAAGAACTTAAGAGCATAAGAGAGAGATAAAAGATGGCTAAGGACATGCGACAGCCAATCGAGTCGGGTTGTCCCGACGGATTCCAGTACATGCATCCGCTGATGGTCAAGAATTTTGGCCAGTGGCGCTGGCATGATCACCCTCGCCCGGGCGTCCTGCGCCATGTTGCCGACAGCGGCGATGAAGTCTGGACTGTCAAAGCGGGTACCCAGCGCATTCTGGATGTGTTTACCCTTCGCAAGCTTTGCGACATCGGCGATCAATTTGCCGATGGGCACGTGCGGTTCACTATCCGTAGCAATATCGAATACATGGTGGCTGAAGAAGCCAAGGTCGAGCCGCTCATCGATGCTTTGGAAGATGCCGGGTTTGTGGTCGGTGGAACCGCTAACTCGGTTGCCATGATTTCGCATACCCAGGGATGGCTGCATTGCGATATCCCGGGGACTGACGCGTCAGGCGTGGTCAAGGCAATGATGGATGAACTGATCGATGAGTTCAAAAACTGCAATATGCCGAACCGGGTGCACATCACGACCTCGTGCTGCCAGATCAATTGCGGCGGTCAGGGAGATATTGCGATTAATGTGCAACACACCAAGCCGCCCAAGATTAACCATGATCTCGTGGCAAATGTGTGTGAGCGCCCGTCTGTGGTAGCGCGCTGCCCGGTGGCAGCCATCCGGCCGGCACAGGTAAACGGTAAGCCCACCCTTGAGGTTGATGAGAAAAAATGTATCTGCTGCGGCGCCTGCTATCCGCCTTGCCCGCCGATGCAGATCAACGATCCTGAGCACACCAAACTCGCGATCTGGGTTGGCGGCAATCATTCCAACGCGCGCAGCAAGCCAAGTTTCCAGAAGCTGGTCGCCTCAGGGGTTCCAAACAACCCGCCGCGCTGGCCGGAAGCCACGGCGATCGTCAAGCGGATTCTGCAGTCCTATAAAGATGACGCTCGTGATTGGGAGCGAATCAATGACTGGATCGACCGTATCGGCTGGCCGCGCTTTTTCGAGATTACGGGACTGCCGTTTACCAAGTTCCATATTGATAATTGGCGTGGCGCGCGTAAGAGCCTCAACGCCTCAACGCATATCCGGTTTTAGGCAATCCAGATGAAGTTTTCCGTCATGGTGAACGAAGGGCCGTATACCCACCAGGCGTCGGACAGCGCCTATCAGTTTATTCGCGCAGCCCTGTCGGCCGGTCACGAGATTTTTCGAGTCTTCTTTTATCATGACGGGGTGAACAATGGCACGCGGCTCACCACACCCCCCCAGGATGACCGGCACATCGTCAATCGCTGGAGTGAACTCGCGAGCGAACATGATCTTGATTTGGTGGTCTGTGTGGCAGCGGCGCAGCGGCGCGGAATCGTTGATCCTGATGAAGCGAAGCGCAACAGCAAGGACGGCGACAATATTGCGCCGGGATTCCGCATCTCGGGATTGGGGCAGTTGATCGAGGCGGGTATCGAGTCCGACCGGCTTCTGGTGTTCGGCGACTGAGGGCCAACTGGTGAGCAACGCGAAAAAATTTATGTACATCAACCGCCATGCGCCCTGCGGAACGGTGTATGCCGTCGAGGGGCTGGAAGTGGTGTTGATCGGCGCGGCGTTTGAGCAGGATGTTTGCATGGCCTTTGTGGGCGATGGGGTGTTTCAGCTCAAGCAGGATCAGGATACTGCGGATACGGGAATGAAGAATTTCTCGCCTGCCTACCGGGCACTCGGCGACTATGAAGTGAATCGGCTTTACGTCGAGCGTGAATCGCTCGAAGAGCGCGGACTGACAGAAGACGATCTGATGCCGCTGATCTGGGAAGATGAAGATGACGACTGGGCGGAAAAGCCGTCGATTCATATCGTCGATCGGGCCCAGCTTTCTGATCTGATCGAAGAGCAGGATATTCTGCTGAATTTTTAACGCCCCATCACACGACCACCGATATCATGCTGCACACCGTTAACAAATCTCCGTTTGAGTCTTCGAGCCTCAAGACCTGTCTGTCGCTGGCGCGCAGCGGCAGCGATGTGCTCCTGATTGAAGATGGAGTGTACGGCGCGCTTGCGGGAAGTGCGCATTCGTCGCTGGTGGCCGAAGCGCTTGAGGCAGTGCGTGTGTATGCACTGGAACCAGATCTTAAAGCCCGGGGATTGTCTGGCGACAGACTCATACCGGGCATCGAGGTAGTGGGCTACGACGGGTTTGTCGACCTGGCTTGTACCAACGACAAGATCCAGAACTGGCTTTGAGTTAATTGTTTTTGTTTTTTATGGAACAGGAGGCCGAAAATGGCATTTGAATTGAACGGCAAGACCTATGAAACGGATGAGGAAGGATATCTCGCCAACCTCGGTGAATGGGACAGCGACGTCGCTGCCTACATGGCTAAAGAAGATGACTGTGATCTCAGCGAGAACCACTGGGAAGTCATCAACTTTCTTCGCGAATACTATGACGAATACCAGATCGCTCCGGCGGTGCGGGTGTTGACCAAGGCCATCGGGAAGAAACTCGGCAAAGACAAGGGCAACAGCAAGTACCTGTACGAACTCTTCCCGTATGGGCCCGCCAAGCAGGCATGTAAATATGCCGGTCTGCCCAAGCCCACGGGTTGCGTCTGACAGTCTTCTTCAGGACAGAGCATCTGCGCCGGCCCAGCCGGCGCCTGAGCATGAGCACCAAGCAAAGAATCGCCGCCGGCCAGTGCCGGCTGGGGCGGTTCTTCCAGGCAGGATTCTCTTGTTACTAGGCACTATCTTCGCCGGGCTGTTTTACTTCGCGACCGCCGTATTTCTTGTGGGGGTCGGCGCCCGTGTGGCGCGCTATGCACGCACGCCTGCTCCGCTGGTCATACCCACCACGCCGGCACCCACGACCCATGCCGGTGTTGTTGCCCGGATGTTCCGCGAAGTCGTTTTTTTCGAGAGCCTGTTTAAAGGCAGCAAGTGGAGTTGGCTTTTCGGATGGCTCTTCCATTTCGGTATGCTGATCGTGCTCGCGCAACATTTTCGATATTTCACCCAGCCGGTCTGGTCTTGGGTGGTCATGATTCAGTGGGTGGGCTCTTATGCCAGTTTTGCGATGTTCGCCGGCCTGGCTGGGTTATGGGCGCGCCGTGTCCTGGTGGACCGCATTCGCTATATCAGCGCACCTTCGGATCACCTGATGCTGGCGTTGCTTTTGGCGATCGCAGGCTCAGGACTCGTGATGAAACACAGTGCGCATACCGACATCGTCTCGCTCAAGGCGTTCTCGCTGGGACTGGTATCGTTTGACTGGCAGCCTCTGCCTGCGGATGCGCCACTGCTTGTCCACCTTTCGCTGGTAATTATCCTGATGCTGATTTTTCCCTTCAGCAAGTTGCTGCACGCGCCGGGGGTGTTTTTCAGTCCGACGCGCAATATGCGCGATAACCCGCGCGAGCACCGTCACGTTGCGCCGTGGGCCAAAGAGTTGCCTGAGCGCAGCGGCGGCACAGACGGAGCCTAGTGCCGCTTTTACATCATGGCTAAACCCGAATTCGACACACCGGCTCTTGAAGACTGGCTGAGCACGCCCGCCGTGCAGCCGGACGCGATGTCCCATAGTCGGCCTTTTGTTGCCAAACCGGAGCATCAGTCACCCCTTGGCTTTCCGGGAGAACTGGTGGAGAACTGGCAGGACGTTGCGCTTAGCAAGATGGACGAACTGCTGGGGCGCTACCGGTCTTTGCAGGTGTTTATGGATGCCTGCGTCAAGTGCGGCGCGTGTACCGACAAGTGCCACTATTACCTCGGCACGGGAGATCCCAAGAACATGCCGGTGGCGCGCCAGGATCTCATGCGCAAAGTGTACCGGCGCTACTTTACGACGGCCGGCAAATGGTTTCCGAAACTGGTCGGCGCGGTTGAGCTGACAGAAGAAGTCATTAATGACTGGTACAGCTACTACCACCAATGCTCGGAGTGCCGGCGTTGCTCGGTGTATTGCCCGTACGGTATTGATACTGCAGAAATCACCATGGCCGGTCGGGAGATTCTCGCCTCAATCGGAGTAGGCCAGAAGTATTCGAACGAGATCATCGGCAAGGTTCATACCATCGGAAACAATCTCGGCCTGCCGGAGCCGGCGCTTGCCGATACGCTCGAGGGCCTTGAAGAAGAGATTGAAGAAGACATCAACGTCCCGGTGAAACTCCCGTTGGACCAGAAGGGCGCCGACGTCCTGCTGGTCACCCCCTCAGCTGATTTTTTTGCTGAGCCTCACGTTGACGGCCTGATCGGTTATGCCAAGGTGTTCCATCAGGCGGGCATCAGTTGGACTCTGAGCTCGTACGCTTCCGAGGCGGCCAACTTCGGCATCTTTATCGGCAATTACGAGAATATGCAGAAGGTTGCGCAGCGCATCCGCCAGGCCGCCCTCGATCTTGGCGTCAAGCGGATTATCGTAGGAGAGTGCGGTCACGCATGGCGCGTGGCCTACAGTTTCTGGAATACGCTCATCGGGCCTTTTGATTTCCTTGATCCGGCTTATCCCGTACCGCAGCATATCTGTGAGTTCACGCACGACCTTAACCAGCGCGGGGTATTGAAATTCGACCCCGAGGCGAACGATGACAAGGTCGTCACTTTCCATGATTCATGCAACGTCTCCCGAGGATCACGCTTGGGCGATACCCCGGGCGGGCAGTTCACGATACCTCGTGACTTGATTCGTGCTGCCTGTACACATTTCGTGGACATGGCTCCTGACACGATTCATGAGCACACCTTTTGCTGTGGCGGCGGCGGCGGATTGCTGACGGATGACCTGATTGAGCTTAGGGTGAAGGGCGCTTTGCCTCGCGCCCAGGCGCTACAGCAGGTAATTGAGCAACACGGCGTTACGCACATGGCGGCGATCTGCGCCATCTGCAAGAGCCAGTTCACCAAGGTGTTGCCGCAGTACGGAATGGGCATGGATATGATCATCAGCGTACACCAGTTGGTGGGGGACGCGCTGGTATTTGGTAACGAGCACTGACCCGGTCGTATCGCGCGGGCAGGTCAGGAAGCATTAGAGAGCAACAGACGAGAGGAATCGGGCTATGGCAGCCTCAGAGGAACACACGCAGAAACTGACTTTCCGCAAGTTTGCCGACGGTGAGCATCAGTGGGATGATTTTAAAGACCTGATCTTCAATGAAGATAACTCACATAAGTGCCCGACTTATGTGCACCGTACCCCGCCTTGTCAGGGAAGCTGCCCTTCCGGCGAAGACATCCGGGGATGGCTCCAAATTGTGCGCGGTATGGAAAAACCCCCCGAGGGGATGACCTGGCAAGAGTACGCCTTCCGCCGGGCGACTGATGCCAATCCGTTTCCGGCAATGATGGGCCGGGTGTGCCCCGCCCCATGTGAGAGCGGCTGCAACCGCAATAATGTCGATGATTTTGTCGGAATTAATTCGGTCGAGCAGTACATCGGTGACTCCGCTTTTGACGAAGGATACCGCTTTGACACACCACCCCCTGTGGGCAGCAAGAAGATCGCCATTATTGGGGGCGGTCCGGCAGGGTTGGCAGGCGCTTACCAATTGCGGCGTTTGGGATACGCCTCGACAGTGTTTGAGTCCCAGGATTACCTCGGCGGTATGTTTCGCTATGGGATTCCCGGATATCGTACACCACGCGACAGACTGGATCGCGAGATCGGGCGCATTATAGAAATGGGTGATATTGAGATCCGCACCGGCGTACGCGTCGGCACCGATATCTCAATAGAGCAGCTCGAAGCTGAGTATGACGCGTTGTTGTGGGCAGTGGGGTGTCAGCGCGGCCGTGGGTTGCCGGTCGAGGGTTGGGAAGAGACGCCCAACTGCGTGTCCGGCGTGGCATTCCTTGATGCCTTCAACAAGGAGTCTATGAAAGTCACCGCTGAAAAGGTGGTCTGTATTGGCGGCGGAGACACCTCTATCGATGTGGTCTCGGTGGCCCGTCGTCTTGGCAAGATCGACCAGATCAACGAAAAGGATAGACCTGAAGAGGTCATTGGGGGTTACACGGCACATGACTCTGCCATGGTCGCCGCACGAGAGGGCGCTCACGTTACGCTGACCGCGCTTTTTGAGCGCACTGATATGACAGCGACTGAAGAAGAGGTGGACGATGCGCTGACTGAGGGCGTGACTATCCTGAACGGGGTGATGCCCGTGGCCCTGAATCGAGGTGAGGACGGCCGCGCGACGGGACTGCGGTTGGCAAAGTGTGAAATTGACGAAAAAGGCATTCCCACACCGATTGCGGGCACAGAGTTTGAGGTCGAGGCGGATCTGGTCGTATCGGCCATCGGCCAGGCAGGGGACCTTAGCGGGATCGAGGAAATGGGCAACGAACGGCAGTTAATCGAGGCAGACCGGTTTTTTCAGGTGCCTGATCGCCGCGGTCACTTTGTTGCGGGAGATATCGTCCGTCCACACCTCCTGACGACGGCTATTGGACAGGCCGCTATCGCGGCCCAGAGTATCGATCATTATCTGAGGGGTGAGGATCCTGCGCGCCGACCTAAAGTGGACGTGCATCATTTTGATCTGTTAGCAAAATTGAACGAGCAGTCCCTCGCTCCGGACGAGTATGATCATGCCGCCACCTGGGGGACGTCAGACGCATCCTTCGCGGTTCACAACTATGAGGATCGGTCGCGGCACGAAATCATTCCCTCTGACGAATTGTTCCTGGGGCATTTCGAAGAGACCCCCCGCAATCTTCGTGACACCACCGTCCCGGATGCGGAGGAAGTGCTCGGTCATTTTGAGGAACGCCACCACGGCCTGGGCGAGGAAGAGGCCCGCGCTGAGGCAGAACGCTGCATGAGTTGCGGCATGTGTTTTGAGTGTGACAACTGCGTTATTTTTTGCCCCCAGGATGCGGTCTTTCGAGTCAAGAAAGATCAGTCAACGACCGGGCGGTACGTGGATACCGACTATTCGAAGTGCATCGGTTGCCATATTTGTGCCGACGTCTGTCCAACCGGTTACATCGACATGGGGATGGGGGAGTAATTCTCAGATCGCCATGGCGCGCATTTGGGGCAATCACCTGTGTCAATTTGGGATCGTAAGTCTGATCCTCGGCTGCGTGGCTTTGTGGGCTCCGGTGGCTGGGTACAGCGATGTGGCGACACCCAAGATTCCCGCGGCCCAGGGTGAGCAGTGCGTTGAGCCCGTCGAGATCATGCGCCGTGATCATTTTGATTTCATGAAGCATGATCGTGACAAGACCGTGCACGAGGGCATTCGTACGATCAAGCACAGCCTCGCCGGATGTATCGACTGTCATGCAACCAAGAATGCGAGCGGTCAGTTTGTTCCGATCAATGCGGAAGGGGAGTTTTGTCAGACCTGCCATACCTACGCGGCGGTGAAGATTGATTGCTTCACTTGTCACGCCACAGTCCCCGCGGTGAAAATGAGCCAGTCCCCTTGAGGCCTTCGATGTCACAGTCCCAACCACCATCTTCCACGCCAACACGCCGGCGGTTTTTCACCCAGGCGGGTGCTGGCGTCGCATTGCTGGCACTGGCGCCGGGCGTGCGGCTTGCCGAGCTTGCGGTCGCCGCCTCGGATGACGAACCGGTCACCGATGCACATCGCTGGGGCTTGTGGGTCGATACCAGCCGCTGTGCGAGCGGATGCGACGCCTGTGTCTCGGCGTGCAATGATGAGCATGGGCTGACAGGGATGGGGCGTCCCGAGACGGATGCCCAATGGATCCGCAAAGTGGATCTTAAAGATGAGACCACCGGCCGGGAAGTTTCTTTGCCGCTAATGTGTCAGCACTGTGAGGAACCCCCCTGCGTGGATGTCTGTCCGACGGGTGCGTCCTTCCGTCGCGAAGATGGGATCGTCCTCGTGGACAAGCATATCTGCATCGGCTGTCGTTACTGCATGATGGCCTGCCCCTTTCACGCAAGGTCGTTTATTCATGAGGACCTTAGCGGACAGAAAACTCACTCACCCAGAGGCAAAGGAACGGTAGAGAGTTGCACGTTATGTGTGCACCGGGTTGACGAAAACCGAGCCCCTGCTTGTGTGGAAGCCTGCGCCGACGCAGGACACCATGCGCTGGTCTTTGGCGACCTAAACGATGCGCAAGGACCTCTCGCCAGTGCGCTTGCACGAGAGGAAACCGACGAATTGCGCTCTGACCTCAGACTGAACACCGCGGTGCGTTATTCGGGCGTTTGACCCAAACTGCGCGCAAGCCCAATAATCAAATGACCAGCAGCGTCACATTCCAGATACTCCGTCCCAGCAGCCAGTTCTGGCTCACGGCAGGTATTGCCGCGGCCCTGGCAATTTTGGGATTGGCCGGGGCGCATCATATGGAGGTCGAGGGCCACTATGTCACCGGCATGAATAATCGGGTGGTGTGGGGGTTGCCCCATGTTTTCGCCGTCTTTCTGATTGTTTCAGCCTCGGGTGCGCTGAATGCGGCATCGATTTCGTCGGTGTTTGGCCAGTCGCTCTATAAGCCGTTGTCCAGGATTTCCGGATTGTTGGCGATGGCCTTGCTGGTGGGTGGACTGACGGTACTGGTCCTGGATCTGGGGCGCCCGGACCGGTTGATTATTGCCATGACGTATTACAACTTCGAATCGATCTTTGCCTGGAATATATTTTTATATACGGGTTTTCTGATCGTGGTCGCGGTGTACCTGTGGATGATGTTTGAGCCGAGGATGAACCGTTTTACGCGGCCCGCCGGCACGGTCTCTTTCATTTGGCGTTTGGTGCTGACCACAGGAACGGGTTCGATTTTTGGCTTTCTGGTTGCGCGGGAGGCATTTGACAGTGCGGTGCTCGCGCCGATGTTCATCGCCATGTCGCTGTCCTTTGGAACGGCGGTCACGCTATTGGCGATGATGTTGGTGTCTCGTTTGGGCCAGGCTCCGGTCAACCATGAAATCCTGACACGGCTTCGAATCCTGCTGGCTTATTTCGTTATTGCGGTGGCATTTTTCGTGGCGATCGACCACCTTACGCGTTTGTATGCTGCGGGGCATACCGGGGTTGAGCGGTTTCTGCTGGTAGAGGGCGGCATTTACCCATGGTTGTTCTGGGTCGGACAAGGTCTGTTGGGAACCGTGATACCGGTCATTTTGCTGCTGACTCCTCGCTTTGCGGGAGTGTCGCAGACGGTCGTTGCGTCTTTGATGGTTTTGCTTGGCGCGTTTGCTCAGTTATATGTCCT
>Ga0255767_1000411_pt1 | contig 38690 bp, 31 predicted proteins | sample 071ome_24_FD_179967 | JGI IMG/M metagenome (GOLD analysis project Ga0255767, IMG submission 179967) | Coastal salt marsh microbial communities from the Groves Creek Marsh, Skidaway Island, Georgia - 071402CT metaG (version 2) | ecosystem: Environmental > Aquatic > Marine > Intertidal zone > Salt...
AGCGTGCGGCGAGCGGGAATCCGTTTCAAAAACGATATCCGCCTCTGCTCGATAGAGAGGATCGCGCTCCAGCATCAACGTCTCGAGCACCTCGCGCGGATCCGCACCGGTATTCAGAAGCGGACGGTTTTTGCTGGAACGGGTCCGCTCTACCAGCATCTCCAACGTCGCGTGCAGGTAGATGACGAGCCCGTTATGTCGCATCGCCTTGCGAACATCCTCCCGCGTAACCGCCCCACCGCCGGTCGCAAGGACAATATTCGTCCGCTTCACGAGCTCAAAGATCTCCTTGGCCTCGCGCTCACGGAATCCCGCCTCACCTTCAATATCAAAGATGGTGCTGATGCTGACGCCGGTTCGCTCCTCAATCTGCTGATCGGAATCGACAAACTCCATACCGAGACTTTTGGCCAGAGAACGGCCGACCGTAGTCTTGCCCACTCCCATGGGACCAACGAGATAAATATTGCTTGCAGAGATCATGGATCCAGGTTGATTGCGTCGTAAAGGAACTTCCTGCCCGTCTTCGCCTAGCCGGCGGTCAAGACAGGATTGATAATTCTTGGCGTAAGAAAAATCAGCAGTTCGCGTCGATTATCTAGGATTCCCTTGGTTCTGAAAAGCGGGCCAAGCACAGGCAGGTCTCCGAGCACCGGCACTTTCGATACGCTCTCAGACGTCTGCTGGGTGTAGATGCCGCCCAGCACGATGGTTTCCCCGTTATCAAGCAGCACCTGAGTCCTGACCTGAAGGGTGTTGATATTTTCCTCTGTCGGTGACACGAAAGAATCCTTGGTCACAAAGACATCCAAAATGACCCGGTCGTCGGGCGTGATCTGAGGCGTGACGGTCAGCCCCAGTACCGCCTTTTTCGTGACGACGGTTCCCTCTCCCAGGGTGTTGGTCGTAAAGATACGCTCCTGACCCTGTTCGATATGAGCTTCCTGCTTATCTGCCGTGAGCAGTCTTGGATTGGCGACGATCTTTCCATTGCCTTCAGCCTCGAGTGCAGAAATTTCAAGATCAATCAGCGAGGCCCATCCAGCACCCGCTTTGGCCAGCGTAAAGGCATAAGAGGCCGGCGACACCGAACCGATCCCCTGGGCCGGCAGATTCACCCCCAAAGATCCATCCCCGCTGGAACTGATGCCGTCGTTGCGCACCGTCGCTGTGTTGGCGAGCGATCCTGAACCAATCATTGATCCCAGATCGGTATTGCTGTTGATTCCTGTCAATCCAAGCTTTACGCCAATATTGCGGCTGAAGTCTTCATTGGCCTCCACGATTCGGGTTTCGATCAGCACCTGCTTTACCGGGCGATCCAACTCACTGATGAGCTCACGAATTTCGCGGATCTTCTGCGCCGTATCCTGGATCAAAAGAGAATTTGTCCGCTCGTCTACAGTGACACTGCCCCGATCGGACAACAGTCGATTTTCCTCGGTCTGGACTTCCGCCACAGAGACACTGCCGAACATGGATTGCTGCACGCTGGGTTCAATAGCACGAACGGACTTGAGCAGATTCGCAATATCTTCTGCTTTGGCGTAATTGATCTGGATAAGATCAGACACCAATGGCTCAAGTTCACTCACCTGACGCGACGCCTCGAGCACCAGACGCTCCTGATTGGTGATCTCCTCCGCCGGTGCAATCCAGACCACATTGCCCTGCTGACGTCGCGCCAGTCCTTTGGTCTGCATGATCGTGTCCAGCGCCTGATCCCAGGGAACATCCTTCAGTCGCAGACTCATATCCCCCGTAACAGAATCACTGATCACGAAATTGAGGCTGGTCTCGTTAGCAATCTGCTGCAACGCGCTGCGGACCGGAATGTTCTGAAAATCGAAACTGATCGTTTTGCCGCTATAAGTGATCGCCTGATCACCCTCCCCCGCAACCGGTTTAAGGGAGACATCGAGGGTAAAGCGCTTTCCGGACTGGAGCGAGGCAAACTCGAACTCGCCCCGAGGCATCACGACCACCCGCGCGCCGCTGTCGGTGGCAAACGCATCGATAAACTGCACCGGTGTTGCAAAATCGATGACGTCCAGTCTCCGCACAAGCGCCTCATCAAGCAGACCGCCTGAGATATCTAACACGATCTCTCCGAGGTGCTGGTGGACATCCACCAGTGCCTGCTCGCTGTCAAACTCCAGGATCACGCGGCCCGCGCCTTCAGGCGTACGTCGAAAATCAATCAATCCGATCCGGGTGGAATCCTGGCCCGATTGCGCCATCTGACCCCCGGACGTGCCCGTACCCGCACCGTCTCCCGAAACCGAGATCACCGGATCCACCACCAGTGTCAGCCGGTTATCCGCGGCCTCAGAGACGAACCCAACCGCAGAAATCAGATTAATCACCATTCGCGAGCGCTCCTCGTCCTGGGCAATCAGGATGTTCTCGATCGCTCCCCGTCCCACATCGATCATTGAGGACTTCAGCTGTGACCGGACACCAAAAAAATCCAGGACAATCCTGTCCGGAGCACTCGTGCGGAACACCCGAGGAGCAGGCAACGCAGCTGAGGAGTAGATATCGATCTGCAGACGTCCACCCGAAAGGCTGGTGTGATCAATCCGTGTAATGGTTGGTTCAACGTCCGCCAGAACAGGCGTCGCGATCAGGCCCAGCAAACCGGCAAAGGCCCATAGGATCGATTTTTTCCTGAGATAATTTGGACGGAACAAAGAACGCATGATGCTGAATTTACACCAGGTCAGGGGCGGTTATCTGCCGGACCGCATTTCACTTGGACGAAGCTCCCATCGGCCAGAGACCCCCCGATAGCGCTCCTCGATCTCGAGCACGCCCTCTGATGAGTCGATGGCGATAATCTTGCCGTTATTCTGACCCAGATAGGATCCCACCATGACACGGTGGATTTCTCCATCAGGCGCGCTGATGAGTGCCCAGGTGTCCCCTTCCAGCTGCAGGGTGCCAAACATCTGCAGCGCATCCAATGGAAACTGCTCGAGAAACTCTGGTGTCCGATCAGCATCGGGTTCGAGGGGATCCGGCTCAGGTTCGGCGATCACCTGAGCTTCCGGCGTCCCGAAGACATTGCTCCGCGCAAAGGGATCCTGGCTCGGATCCGCCTGGTAGGTCACCGAGACCACAGGGATCTGCTCCGGCAGCGGCTCCACCTTGGGCGCCGTATCGCGGTGAGTGGTTTCAATGAAATGCATGAGATCATCCAAGGAGCGCTCTTCCGCACATCCCGCTACCATCGATGCCATGATCGCAAGGCACACGGCGCGTGATCGTAATCCCCACTGGCTGAACCCAGGCCGCATGCCTTATAAGCCTCCTGAGAGGTAACTGTAGGTCTTGACGACTAGAGACGAAGTCAATGTGCCTTGCTCATCCGCGGTAATCTCCAAATCCCCTACCGTAACAATCCTCGGCATCTGCGCCAGGTCACTGATGAAATTCGCCAACTGGTGATATCCGCCTCTGACTTCCATCAGGATCGGAAGCGTTGAGTAGAAGTCTCCGAGCTCTTCTTCCTGCGGATCAAACACAACAAATTCAAGTCCTCGACGCGCGCCGGCTTCGGTGATCGCAATCAACAGGGAGGGCACCTCGCTGCTGTCCGGCAGTTGCTGAACCAGCTCCGCCAGCATCTCCTCTATCTCAACCATCTGAGCCTGGTAGGCCGGCAAGTTGACCACCATTCCCTTTTTGATCGTATAAGTCTGCCGCAGCTCAGCTTCCTGAGCCTGTTCATAATCCAGGCTGAGACGCTGGTCACGAAGCAGGAACTGCCAGCCGCCAAAAATCAGCACACCGCATCCTAGCAACGACACCACCACCACGAACCAAGGCGGCCACTCCGCCGGCTCGTTGAGATCAACCCCGCGCAGATCATCCAGCCAGCTCATCGGCACTTTATCCCGTCATTCATCATTGCTCGCCCTGTGGCATAAGCTGGTCTGTCTCTGACCGGACCGACGAAACCCAAAGCTCGAATTCCTGCGTATCGCCAACATTGATCACATTCAGTTCAGGCTGATCGAATGACGGCGTGTTGGTTAACTGCTCCATAAGTGCCGAGATCCGCGAGCTGGACTGGGCGACCCCCGTCAAACTGACTCCCTCCGGGCTGCGCTTGAGCGATGAAAAGAAAATACCTTCGGGGATGGTAGTCGCCAGTTCCATCATGCCCCGCACCAGGGTGACCCGCTCTGATTGCAATTGACGAATAATGGCCATGCGGGTCAGGAGGGCTTCCTTGCGCTTCTCAATATCGTTGATTTCCTCAAGCTGTGCCTGCACTTGGGCAATCGCGTCACGCAAATACTGATTGCGGCTTTGCTGATAATCGAGATCGCGATCCTGTGACCACCAGACACCACCCAGAAGACCTACCGCGATCAGCAGCAGAAATGTTGAGGTGATCGTGGCGCGGCGGCGCTGACGTTGCCGTCTCTCTTCCCGCCAAGGCAGCAGATTCACCCCTGTACTCATCGGATCATCGTACTCCCCGGACCGCCAGGCCGGCCGCCTTGATCATACTGGGCCCATATCTCGCGACCAGTTTATCCGCCTTGATGGCGCTTCCCAGCCCGAACGGATCGGCCAGAACCGTCGGCACACCCACATGCGACTCGATCAGCGCAGCGATGCCCTCAATCTGGACACAACCTCCGCTAATGACCAATGCATCTACGCGGTCCATCCCCAATTGGGCTGACAGACAGAATTCAACACTGCGAGCGGCTTCCCGCGCCATCGCCTGACGGAACGGTTCCAACAGATCCTGCTCATAATTCTGGGGTAAATCCCCACCGCGCTTGAGCGCTTCGGCTTCGCGATAATCGATGCCATAACGGGAACGCACGTTTTCCGTGAGAATACGGCCGCCGAAATTCTGTTCGCGGCCGTAAATTGAGCGACCGTCAACAAAAAGATCGAGCCGCGTAGTGACATCACCAAAGTCCATAAGTGCAATCGCCCGCCCCTCCAGGGAGTCACCTAGCGTCTGGGCCACAAAACCGTATCCCCGCTCGACCGCAGACAATCCCACGTCAACGATCATCGCTTTGAGTCCCGCAAGCTCCATCACCGCCGCATAATCTTCAACAATCTCCTTGCGGCAGGCGGTTATGGTGATTTGGTCATCGCTTCCATCCCGCGCCCCGCCGGATACCTCAAAGTCCAGATTGACCTCATCCAGAGAATGCGGGATCTGCTGGGCAGCCTCGATCATGACCTGTTCTTCGATCTCGCGTTCGGCCAGGCCTGCAGGAAGATTGATGGTTCTGGTGATGACATGAGTTTGCGGAAGCGACACCACGGCCCGCTTGCGGGAACTGCGCGAGTGATGCACAGCCCGGCGAACCGCGTCGCTGATCAGCCGCAAATCGTTGATACGATGCTCTACGATGGCATTTTTGGGCAAAGGCTCAACGCCGGCGCGGCTTGCCTTAAAGCCTTTGCCCGCGGTGGACAGTTCCAACACCTTGACGCTGGCACTGCCGATATCAATGCCGAGTGCCAGACGCTTCGATCTGCGAAAGATTCCCATGGGATAAGTGTACCCTGAGCCTCTGCGGAGGGTGTCGTTCCCGCCAGTTTGATAAAATTTTACCGTCCGGTACCCTCTGGAACCCGGCAATCACCTGCCCACTGCTTTATGTTGATCCGAGCCCTTTTCTGGCTATCTGTACTTGCTGCTGTCGCGGCCTCCATTGCCCTCTTCATGGTGACTGCCGTGATCTGGGCAGATCTCCCCCCTTCGAGTGTCGTACAGGACATCCGGCTGAAGGAACCGCTTCGGGTATACAGCGTCGACGGCAGGCTCATGGGCGAATTCGGAGACGAAAGAAGAATTACCATCCAGATCGAAGACACTCCCCGAGACCTGATCAACGCCGTCCTGGCTGCCGAGGACGATCGATTTTTCAGCCATCACGGCGTTGATCCGCTCGGTGTCTTGCGGGCGCTTATCACTAACCTTAAGTCCGGGCAGACCCGTCAGGGGGCAAGCACGATCACAATGCAGGTCGCGCGGAACTATTTTCTATCCCGGGAAAAGACCTACACCCGAAAGATCAAGGAGGCGCTGCTCGCGTTCAAACTGGAGCGCGAACTCAGCAAGAACGAGATCCTTGAGCTGTACGTAAATAAAATCTTTCTGGGACATCGATCTTTCGGTTTTCAGGCGGCTGCCGCTTTTTACTACAACAAGCCCCTGGCGGAGCTCACCCTGGCCCAACTCGCAATGTTGGCGGGTCTGCCGAAGGCGCCGTCAAGCATCAATCCAGTCAGCAATCCGGCCCGGGCGCTTGAGCGGCGCAACTATGTGCTGCGCCGCATGCAGGGACTGAGCCTGATCGAAGACGCCGCATTCGAAAAGGCCTCAACAGCCCCGCTGACCGCTGAGCGCCATCGTCAGGAAATCGAAATTAATGCGCCTTATATCAGTGAGATGGTACGCGAGCACATGTTCTCTCGTTACGGTCCCCTGGCATATGAATCCGGCTTTCGCGTCTACACCACCATCGACAGTCGTTATCAGACAACGGCGACGCAAGCCTTGATCCAGGGACTGCTCGCGTACAGCGAGCGACACGGCTATCAAGGCCCCGCTGGGTATATTGATCCAGCGAAGATAACCACGCCCGCCGGACGCGTTGAAGCGCTTTCACAATACCGTACTGTCGCCGGATTAATCCCCGCTATGGTTTTGCGGCCAGGCGGAGATGCTCTCGAAGTACTCACCACCGAACAGGAATTCACTTCCATCGGTTATGAAGGATGGCGGTGGACGTCTCGCAGCCCATCACAGATTCTGCATCCGGGAGACGTTGTCTATCTCTCACGCAGTGCGCACGATACGCTTCGACTGGCCCAGGTCCCTCAGGTGCAAGGCGCGCTGATCTCGCTTAACCCTTCCGACGGTTCGATAATGGCACTGGTCGGAGGCTTTGATTTCGCAAAGAGCAAGTTCAACCGGGCAACGCAGGCGCTGCGCCAACCCGGCTCCAACATCAAACCTTTCATCTACTCTGCTGCGCTCGAAAAAGGATTTACTCCTGCCACCCTGGTCAGTGGAGCGCCAGTCGTCATTGAGGATAACGTGGGCGGTGACTGGCGACCGCAAAATTACAGCAAGAAGGTTTTCGGACCGACGAGACTGCGAAAAGCCCTCAGCACGTCACTCAATCTGGTCTCGGTTCGGTTGGTTCGCGCACTCGGTGTCGATGCGGTACGCGACCACCTCGAGAAGTTCGGCTTTGACCGCAACCGGTTGCCTGAAGGTCTATCACTCGCTCTGGGTTCGGCCACGGTGACGCCAATGGAAGTGGCCAGGGCCTATAGTGTCTTTGCCAACGGCGGTTATCTTGTCGAGCCCTTTTTTATCGCACGGGTTGAAGATCCGTCAGGACAAATTGTTGAATACGCCAACCGGCAGATGTCCTGTTCTGGCTGTGGCACGTCGGTGACCGAGTCATCCGATAATCCGGCACGCTCGCCCGACCGGCGTTTCTCCCAGCAGGTCGTCTCCTCAGAAAACGCTTTTCTTCTGGACAGCATGATGCGTGAAGTCATTCGTTCCGGCACTGGTCAGGCAGCCCAAAGACTGAACCGCGATGACGCCGCAGGCAAAACCGGGACGACCAACAACTATTTCGACGCCTGGTTCACAGGATACAGTACCGATATCGTTGCCACTGTCTGGGTCGGTTTTGACCGCCCACAGGATCTCGGTCAGGGAGAGTCAGGCGCGCGGGCTGCCCTGCCCATCTGGATAGATTTCATGGAAGCGGCCCTGTCCGGCAAAGCACATCCGAGAACGCGCGTTCCGGAAAACATCATCCGTCTGCGCGTGAACCGCCAGACCGGGTTACCCACCAACGAAGAAGACCCGGACAGTTACCTTGAATTTTTTATTGCCGGCACCCAGCCAACGACCCCGCATGCACAATCTGCAGAGGACCTCATAGAGAATCTATTTTAGGAGGGGATTAACGGCTTAAGGCTGAGTTGCGGAAGTGCTAGCGGTTTTCTTTTTCGCGGCTTTTTTGGCGGTTTTTTTCGCGGTTTTTGATCTCTTCTTCGCAGCCTTGGTTTTCTTGCGAATAGTTTTTCGCACCGAAGGCACTGTTTCTGGCGCCTCCCACCGACCGCCACGATAGAAAGCCTTCCACCCCGTTGCCTTGCCGTCCAACTCGGTCATGACATATTGCTCGCGAGTTTTACGGCTATAACGGATTTGCGCAGGATTGCCTTGCGGGTCTTCCAAAGGCGCATCAGCCAGGTAACGATGCTTGGGGTCCAGTTGATCCGCCACACTTGCGACCTCCCTGACCAGAGGCGCTCGTGTCTCCCGGTTGCGGGGAAATTGGCTCGCAGCGAGAAAGATTCCGGACGCCCCGTCCCGCAGCAGGTAGAAATCATCCACTTTTTCGCAGCGCAGATCCGGCATGGGAATAGGGTCCGCCTTAGGCGGCGCGGGCTCACCATTTCGCAGCAGTTTGCGAGTGTTCTTGCACCCTTCAGCCGTACAGCCAAAGTATTTGCCGAACCGCCCGGTCTTCAACTGCATCTCTGCCCCGCACTTGTCGCACTCCAACGTCGGCCCGTCATACCCCTTTAACTTGAACTCGCCGGTTTCGATTTCAAAACCGGCACAATCCGGATTGTTGCCGCAGATATGCAGCTTGCGCGTCTCATCAATCAGGTAGGGCTCCATCGCGCTTTGACAGATGCCGCAGCGACGAACGTCGACCAGCCGCCGTGCTTCGTCGTCGTCATCAGCAGCAGCATCTTCTGTCTCATCGCCCGGAATCAGATTAAGGGTCTGTGTGCATCGCTCTTTGGGGTTTAAGCCATAGCCGGAGCACCCAAGAAACACGCCTGTTGCCCCGGTACGGACCTGCATCTGACGGCCGCAGGTGGGACAGGCCACATCGGTATCGGTCGGGATGTTGGCTCGCATGCCGCCTACCGCCGACTTGCCCTCACCCTCCCCCTTTGCTGCTTCCAGTTGAACACAAAAATCGGAATAAAAATCATCCAGCACGTCCTTCCAATTCTTGTGGCCTTGCGCAATTTCATCGAGCTTTTCCTCCATGCCGGCGGTAAAGCCATAGTCCATCAGATCCTCAAAGTTTTCCCGTAATCGGTCTGTCACGATCTCGCCGACCTTTTGGGCAAAAAAGCGTCGATTGACGAGCTTGGCGTATCCGCGGTCCTGGATGGTCGAAATGATGGAGGCATAGGTCGAAGGTCGTCCGATACCCCGCTTCTCCAACTCCTTGACCAGACTGGCTTCAGTGAATCTGCCGACCGGTTTTGTAAAGTTCTGGATGGGATCGAGACGATCCAGGGTCAGCCCCTGACCCGTGGGGATATCGGGCAGCACTTTGTCTTCCTGCTTGCCCGCAGGAGGCAGTACACGGGTGTAGCCGTCAAACTGAAGAATTCGGCCCCGCGCTCGCAACTCGAACTCACCGCAGCGGACCGTGATCGTAGAACTCAAGAAACGTGCATTCGTCATTTGGGAGGCGAGGAAAAAGTTCCGAATCAGGTCGTACAGTCGTTCCTGATCACGCTCCAATGACAACTGCTGACCGGCTCGATTTGCGTCCGTAGGTCGAATCGCCTCATGGGCTTCCTGAGCATCTGCCTTGCTCGCATAAACGTTTGGCGAAGCCGGCAAGTACTCATCACCGTATGCCTTTGCAATCAGATTCCTTGCCGTTGATACGGCATCCGCACTCAGGTGGGTTGAGTCCGTACGCATGTAGGTAATGAAGCCGGCTTCGTAGAGCCGCTGGGCCAACGTCATTGTCTTTTTGACCGAAAAGCCAAGACGCGTGCTCGCCGCCTGCTGCAGTGTCGATGTAATGAGAGGTGGATTCGGTCGAGACTGAGTCTTTTTGTCACTGCGGTCACTGACTTGATAGGCATTGGCCTGTAACAGAGCGACCGCCGCCTGGGCTTCCCCCTCATTGACCGGACGAAACGTTTCACCCGCCTGTTTGACCACCTCAAGACGCAAACTTCCCTGGGGGCCGTGAGTGTCGGCAAAGATTTCCCAATATTCTTCCGGCACAAACGCGCGAATCTCACGCTCGCGCTCCACCAGCAGACTGACCGCCACCGACTGGACCCGTCCGGCAGACAGACCCCGGGCAATCTTCGCCCATAACAGCGGTGACAACATGAAGCCCACGACCCGATCCAGAAAACGACGAGCCTGTTGAGCCTGGACCCTATCCTCATCCAGTTTGCCTGGGTGTGCAAATGCTTCCTGGACCGCTTTTTTGGTGATCTCGTTGAAGACGACCCGATGATATTGCTGGGAGTCCGAGCCGATCACCTCTTTGAGATGCCAGGCGATGGCTTCTCCCTCGCGATCAAGGTCAGTGGCGAGATAGATGGCGTCACTTTCAGCCGCCAGCTTCTGGAGTTCGTTGACGACCTTGACCTTGTCGGGCAATACCTGGTAACTGGCCTCCCATCCCTTCTCAGGATTGATGCCCATATTGTTTACCAGATCTCTGCGCGCTTTCTCCTTTCGGTACCGCGCCTTCTGGGCGGGCGACATTTTGCGGGTCTTGGCCGCTTGCTCAGCACGCTTCTTGGGATCGACCTTCTTTTTTGATCCACTCACGGGCAAATCACGGACGTGACCAACGCTCGACCGGACCACATACTCCTTTCCAAGATATTGGTTAATAGTCTTGGCCTTGGCCGGAGACTCAACGATAACCAACGATTTACCCATAACGCTCCACGAATCTTCACAAAAACTGCTTTGCCCGAGCAGTAAAGTCAGGTCACTCTGCTTTGGACTCACCGTAAGCGGATGTAGCCGCCGGCGCAGGTTTTCACCAGCCCTTGCAGTTCCACCCTTATCAGCATGGCCGAAATTTTCGCAATCGTCAAACCAGAGCGCTGTGCAATCTTATTGATTGGCGTGGGTGCAAAGTCGACAAAATCCAGAATTCCGCCATCCCCGGCCGGCTTTTCAGCCTGATCGTCGTTGCCTATTTGCCCGACTTTTACAAGGGAAAGCGCCTCCAGAATCTGGCTCGGCGTCTCAACCAGACAAGCACCATCTCGAATCAGTTGGTGCGGGCCGCGTGACAACGGAGAATTCACCGAACCGGGCAGTGCAAATACCTCTCGACCCTGGTCCGCCGCAAATCCTGCCGTGATCAAACTGCCGCTGCCGAGCCCTGCCTCCACAATCAGGGTCCCAAGACTCAGACCGCTGATGAGCCGGTTTCTCTGCGGAAAGTGATGCCGACGAACGCCAGTACCCGGCGGGAACTCCGAAAGTATCAGACCCGATTCTTTGATCTCACGGGCCAAGTTGCGGTGGCAGCGCGGATAGACCGTATCAAGTCCTGTGGCGCAAACTGCGATGGTCGAGCCAGCGGTATGCAAAGCCCCCCGGTGAGCAACACTGTCGATGCCCAGCGCCAAGCCACTGACCACAGTGACCTGATGATCACCCATCGTGCCTGCGAAGCGCATCGCACTCTCACAGCCAACCGGCGTGGGACTACGACTTCCTACCACCGCAACGGCAGGCTTATCCAAGAGGTCAAGTTCGCCCTCACAATAGATGACCGTCGGTGGATTGGGAATTTCCCGCAATAATCGTGAAAAGCGCGGGTCAGAAACACCGAGCACCGAGCGACCGGGAGCCGAAAGCCACTCGATATCCCGTCGCAGTTCATCATGCCTGACAAAGCCGGCCAGAGTCTGTCTCGGGGTTGTCGACTGTCTGCTTGACCCCATAGCCGATACGTCTGCCTTCAGGGCATCAATCGGATCAGGAAAAACGGAAAGCACCGCTTGCTTGATCGAATCAGGAACGGCGGCTCGCCCGACGCTTAGCCAGGCAGTACTTCTTTCATCCATGACCGACCCTCCCTGGTTCAGCCAGATGTGCTCATCGGGGCTCAGTATGTTGCGGCGATCCCTGCCGAACTCAGACCCCGATGATGGGTAAATTCAGGTGCCGGGGCTCACCACCCGATCACCGACCTGTACCGCACGCTCGGCGCTTCGAACCAGAGCATAACTGACCCGGTCGAATACGCGGATCACCATCAACTCGCCCGCGTGACCTTCGGGCAAACGCAACAACTCTGCCGATCTTCCCAAGAGCTCACGTTGGCTGGGCAAACGTTCATCACAACGCAGCATCCGAACGTAGACCGCCTCTTTTGCGTCGGTGATCCGGCAGTTATCTGCACGGCGGGCGGGCGACACGACCTTTGACGTCAGAAGAATGTTCTGCTCTGGGTATCGTGTTGACAGAAGATGTCCCGGCTGGATCCCGTCCTGACTGCCCACGGAAATCGCCACGAGGGAATAACCCCCAGCACCGCTTGCGATCCCGAATGTGCTCAAGACATAGGCATCCAATGGCAGTTCGGCCGGGGAGGGATAGAGGTACGCATTGCGCGACGGCGCTTTGTGCGCGATTAGGTGATCTCCAGGAACCGCCTCTTCGGTACTCCGGACCATCGTCAACGCTGCAATGGCGCCAGGTGTCTCCAGTTTCGCAACGCCCACGACGTGCGCCATTGTCGCAAGATATTCGCCGCTGACCGGATGTGTCAGTGTATCTCCTTCTCGAAACACAGTGTAAAGACCATTTTCCGACAGCGGCAGATCCTGGGCCAGAAACGGACTGAACTGCCCCAAAAGTACGTTGCCCTCGGGACCGGTGATCACCCGCCCCATCAGCGTCCCACTGACTTCATCCATCAACAGGGGATTGCCAAAAAACGGGACCAGCACATCAGGTGTCAGCGCCGGGGTTGGCTCGGTGTGCTCGGTTTCTCGGATTATTGGGCTAAGGACACTGACGGGCAGTACCCGATAGTCCGGAAAGGACTGTTCGTTGAGTGCCGATCGAAGGTCTTGCGCCTGAGCCGTGCTCAAACCCAAAAACACCGTCAGGCATAGTGCGCTCACCCGGAGCATAAAAATTCTTAACCACCCCAGAGGCCCTGGCACCGGACTAATATGGCTTGTTGCCGGTTTAGCCTTGATGGTCACACGTTTTTTAACTGCAATTCGGATAAAATTGAGTGTCATGAAAACTTTCTCAAAGTGAACCCGCATTAGTGTAGACAACAAGACGGGCTTATCCAAGAGAACCAGGTCACAAACCCAAATTCCCGCAAATCTATGGCATTGCTCGATATTCTGGTCTATCCCGACCCCCGCCTTCGGAACAAGGCGCTGCCGGTTGAGGTCTTTGACGAAACCGTTGGCAAGCTTGTCGAAGACATGGCCGAGACCATGTACGCTGCGCCGGGCATTGGTCTTGCTGCTACCCAGGTAAACGTCGCAAAACGGATTGTTGTGATCGATACTTCTGAGCACCAGGATCGACTTCAGGTATTCATCAACCCTGTGCTGACTGGTATGGGGGAGTTGGTTGAAACAGAGGAAGGCTGTCTGTCCGTCCCGGGTGTGATCGTGCCCGTCAAACGCCACTCCGAGGTGCACATTTCCGCTTTGGATAAAAATGGCGAACCCTTTGAACTGCATGCATCCGGTCTTCTTGCCATCTGTATTCAGCACGAAGTTGACCACCTGGATGGAAAAGTGTTCGTCGATTATCTCTCCCAGCTTAAACGCGACCGCGTCCGAAAACAGTTACTGCGCGAGGGTCGCAGTTCAGGCAAATCTTTCGATAAACGTAAAGAGCCTGTCACTGCAAGCTAGGTCACGTGACCCTGCGCGCCGTCTTTGCCGGGACTCCCGATTTCGCAGTACCCGCTCTTGAGGCATTGCTGAATTCAGAAGCAGAGGTTGTCGCGGTCTACTGCCAGCCTGACCGCCCTGCGGGACGCGGACGTAAGTTGCGGCCCTGCGCCGTCAAAGCCAAAGCGATGGAACATGCCATCCCGATTCGGCAGCCGGCGCATCTCGAACATGAGGCCGACACCCTCGAAGAGATGAATGTCGACCTCGCTATTGTTGCCGCTTACGGCTTGCTATTGCCTGAGAGCATGCTGGGAGCGCCAAGACTCGGCTGCATCAATGTCCATGCCTCTTTACTGCCTCGCTGGCGTGGCGCTGCCCCGATCCAGCGGGCCATCGAGGCCGGTGATGCGAAAACCGGTATCACGCTCATGAAGATGGATGCAGGTCTTGACACTGGCCCCATCATCCAGACTCGGGAGATACCGATACAGGATACTGAGCACAGCCAGTCACTGCATGATCGACTCTCCGCTTTGGGTGGGAAGATGGTGTTTGAGTTTCTCGAAAATCTCGGCACCGAAACAATCCGCACGACACCTCAGCCGGAAACAGGAATGACCTATGCCCGACAACTGACTCGGGAGGAAGCCTGGCTGGACTGGCGACGTCCCGCCGAGGTGCTCGAGCGACAGATCCGCGCCTTCAATCCCTGGCCGCTGGCACGCACCACCCTGGAAGGCATCGACTATCGAATTCACCAGGCGCGATCGCATCCAGACAATACCGCCACCGGCCCCGGAACGATCACGGTCAGCGGCGGAGGCGCTCTTCAAGTCCAGACGGGAGAGGGAGCCCTGGAGGTGCTGACGCTGCAGCGGCCCGGAGGCAAAGCATTGAACACGCCCGCCTTTCTCAACGGCCATCCCATCCGCTCAGGTTCGGTCTTCGCCTTGCCGAGAGACAGGCATGCCGAGCGCTGAGGTCTGCGCTGCGGCGGCCCGTATCGCTCATGACGTCACCCACCACGGCCGTTCACTCGAAGCGGCGGCCACAGTGCACCTGCCCAATGAACACCGTCGAAAAAGTGAAACGCGGGAGATCGCATGGGGAGCCATTCGATGGTGGTTTCATTACGACAGACTGTTGTCGAATCAATTGCTTCACCGCCCTCTACGGAAGCGCGACCGGATACTGCGCTCACTGATGATCTGCGGGCTGTACCAGCTTGATCACTTAAACGAACCTGATTATGCGGTAACTTCCGGGACGGTAGACGCCGCAGTCCTGCTCGGAGCCCCCAAGGCCAAAGGCCTTGTCAATGCGGTATTGCGGGCCCGCCTGCGTGATCCGGGCAACCGCGCCGACGATGCAGATCCGACCACCCCCACCCCATCCTGGCTTACCGAACTCATTCGGCATGACTGGCCTGAGGACTGGCGTGCCGTACTGTCGGCCTTCAACCAAAAGCCACCGATGAGTTTGCGAGTCAACACCCGGCAATGCTCACGCGACGACTACCTCCGTCTTTTGGACAGTCATGGCGTCAGAGCCAGCGCGTGTCCGTTGAGCCCATGGGGTGTCACCCTCAAAACACCGGTCAATGTCCAAGATCTCCTTGGATTCGAAAACGGGATGGTGTCGGTTCAGGACACAGCGGCCCAGATGACCCCTCTGCTTTGCACACCGGTTGCCGGAGCGCGTGTACTGGACGCTTGCGCGGCACCTGGCGGAAAGACCACTCATCTGCTGGAACAGTTTCCTGACCTCAGCTCGCTCACTGCCTTGGACCTGCCCGCGCGCTGCCAGGCAATCGAGGAGAACCTGACCCGCCTGGGGTTGTCCGCAAAAATAATGGCGACCGATCTTCTCGACGGCGATGCCTGGTGGGATAAGGTACCTTTTGATCTGATTTTGCTGGATGCCCCCTGCAGTGGTACCGGCGTCATTCGGCGTCATCCAGATATCAGGCATCACCGACAGCCTCGTGATATCGCCCGTTACGTCGAGCGACAGCAAAAGATGATGCGCCAACTGTGGGGTTTGCTGGCGCCGGGCGGAGTGTTGGTTTATGTGACCTGCTCCATATTGCGGCAGGAAAATGATGAAGTGGTGCTCGACCTTTGCGAGCATCATGCGGATGCTCAACTGCGCGATTTGGACTTGCCTGGCGCAATCCAAACCCGTTGTGGGGCCCAATTTCTTCCGGATAAAGACAAGGATGGGTTGTTTTATGCGTCTCTGCACAAAGAAGGATGAGGCAGCCCTGCCCAAGAGACTATAATTTCGTCGCCGGGCTCCGCCTCATGCACGATCCTCTACATAGCCTCATGCCCAAGTTGCGCCGCATTTTCATCGTGGCGTTGGGACTCGGTGTGCTGTGGCTCCCTGCGAAACCTGCGCTTGCAGATTTCTCCATCGTCGCAGGAAAGTCTGTGCTGAGCGGCAACACCATCAATACCTCAGCCAAACTGAATCTCGCGATCACCGGAGAGCCCGAAGTCGCCCTGTCCAAGGGCATTGGCTTAACGCTGGTCATCAAATCACATCTCTATCGGGCCAGTCTTGCCTCCTGGTATTTCAAGATCGGCGAGTGGGAAGACAGACTGTCGCTTGAGCATCACAGTCTCTCGAACCGCTATACGCTCACCAACCTGAACACCCGCATCACACAGGATTTCGCCACCCTGGCAGAGACACTCGACTTCCTGGAGCGCTACACCAAAGCGGTCACGCTTCCCAGCGGTGTCAGTGCGAGCGACGCGCTGCAGATGCGCCTGCAGGTCTCACTCAGTCGAAGCGACTTGCCGGGCCCCTTAAAGCTGGTGGCGCTGGTGCTGAAAGATTGGCGGCTCGCCAGCGACTGGGAGCGCTGGAAGGTCACCATTCCGTGAAAACCTCCCGGGGTTTTGGCCTCACCCTGGTCTTGTCTTTGCTGCTTCTGGGGGCATCCGTGTTCCTCAGTCAAAGCGCTCAGGACGGAGACCTTTTCGGTGACTACTACACCGCACTGATCATCCTGAATGCAGTCGGAATCGCGATTCTTGCACTGCTCACCTTTATTCAGGTCCGAAGACTGTTCAGCGCCTTTCGCGCCAGAACCCTTGGCTCGCGGCTGACCCTGCGCTTTATTGCAACCTTCGCCGTGCTCACCCTGGTGCCGCTGGCGATGGTCTACTACTTTTCAGTTCAGTTTCTGAGTCGGAGTATTGATTCCTGGTTTGATGTACGGATCGAAAAGGCGCTCGATGACGCGCTGCTGCTTGGACGCAGCACGCTCGAGGCGACCAAGCTCGAAGTGATTCGCCAGGCGCGTATTGCCGGTCGCCGAATCGAGCTCACCACCTCTTCGGTACAACTCTACAGCCTGCTGGACAGAATCAGAGAGACCCGCGGATTCGATGAGATGAGCCTGCATTCGAGTACGGGCCGCATCCTTGCTTCCAGCAGCAACTTGTCAATCTCGCTGGTACCGGATGCCCCCGGGGAGCAGGTCCTTGGCAAGGTCAGGCGGGACAGCCTTTATGCGGAGTTTGAGCCGACAGATGACGGAGGTCTGAGACTGCGTGTGGCGGTGCCCGTCTCAGGATTGAGCGTGAGTTCTCCTTCTCGGGTCCTGCAGATCCTGTACCCACTGCCCTTGCGGTATTCGCGGCTTGGAGAAAGTGTGGAGTCCGCGTCCTCGGAATACGACCGCCTAAAGTATCTGCGTGGACCGCTTACCTTGAGTTTTGTTTTAAGTCTGACGCTTATCACTCTCATGACCCTGCTGATGGCATTGTGGGCCTCGATCTATCTGGCGCAAAGAATGCTGGCCCCCCTGCGGGACCTCGCTGAGGGCACCCGCGCTGTTTCACGGGGGAACTACGACACAATACTGCCGGTCGACAGCGCAGACGAGTTGGGTGTGCTGGTGGACTCCTTTAACCGGATGACCCAAGAGATCAGCAGAGCCCAACAAAACGCGTTGGAGAGCCAGCGTCGGGCGGAATCAGAGCATGCCTATCTTGATACTGTGCTGACACATCTTTCCGCTGGCGTACTCTCCTTCAACGGGGCTCAGCAGTTAAGAACCTGCAATACCGCCGCAGCCCGAATCCTGGGCAGCGATCTCGCGTCGTCTATTGGGAAACCAATCAATCAACTGGCAGCCGTGCTGCCAGGCGCCAGTGCTTTATTCGACGCGATTCAGCAGGGCATGGAGAAACGCGTCCCCGAGTGGCAGCGGGAAGTCAGTATCAGTGGTCATGAAGGCCGACAAATCCTCATTCTCAGCGGCACCCGGGTCGACAGTGATGAACTCGATACGGGACATGTCGTGGTCTTTGAGGACGCGACGGAACTGCTCAAGGCGCAACGCGATGCCGCCTGGGGAGAGGTGGCCCGGCGGCTTGCCCATGAAATCAAGAACCCGCTGACGCCGATTCAGCTGTCCGCTGAACGAATCCGCAACAAATACCTGTCTACGCTCGATGCCGAGCAGCGCGAGATTCTGGACCGTTCGACTCGAACAATCGTACAGCAGGTCGAAGCCATGAAAACAATGGTGAATGCGTTCTCAGAATACGCCCGCCCTGCTCCCCTGCAGCGAATCACCACAGACCTGAATCAACTCATCACTGACACGGTTGAACTTTTCCGCTCGGGCACAACTGCCGTGACACTGCAGGTTGAGCCCGATTCGGATCTTGAATCCATCGAGATAGATCCAAACAGTTTTCGGCAGGTGCTGAACAACTTGATCATCAATGCCCAGGATGCGCTGGCAGGCAACACCGGAACGGTGATCATCCGAACCGAATACGACAGCGGAACCGATACGGTCACCCTGACGGTACAGGACGACGGACCCGGTTTCGACGCGGACAAGATGGATCGCATTTTCGAACCCTATGTCAGTTCAAAAGAAAAAGGGACGGGACTGGGGCTTGCCATTTGCCGACGCATCGTTGAAGAACACGGCGGCACCATTCGCGCGAGTAACGCACAGCCAGTCGGCGCGGCCGTTATAATTTCGCTGCCGCTGCGTCGGCGATGATCGATTCTGCTTCACCCTCTTTCGCCCCATGACTACCTACTCAGTTCTGGTTGTTGACGACGAACCTGATATTCGGCAAGTCGTTAGCGATATTCTCCAAGACGAAGGATATGAGGTAACGGTCGCCGCCAACGCAGCCGAAGCGCGAACCCGATATGCCGGTGACACGCCCGATCTCGTGCTTCTCGACATCTGGATGCCGGATACTGACGGCATCGCTCTGTTGCGAGAATGGCGGGAAGATCAGACCACAACCCATCCTCCCGTGATCATGATCTCAGGGCACGGGACAGTGGAGACGGCAGTTGAAGCGATTCGGATTGGCGCTTACGACTTTCTGGAAAAGCCTCTGTCCACGGCCAAGCTTCTCATTACCGTCGAACGGGCACTTGAGACAGTTGCCTTACAAGCCGAAAACCTGACGCTGAAAACTCGGCTGTCACCAGCCGCGGGCTTCGTGGGTCACAGCGAGGCCCTGGAAGACCTGCGTAACCTGATCAACCGGATCGCAGCCACCGACCAGCCGGTGATGATCCGCGGGGAGGCGGGCTGCGGCAAAGGCGTTGCGGCAAGATCTGTGCATCAGGCCGGTGGTTCTGCCTCCGGACCATTTGTCGAAGTCAATCTTGGTGCGCTGCCCCCTGAAAGTATTGCGTTAGAACTTTTTGGCGCAGAAAAAGAAGGTGAAATTACCCCGGGACAGCTAGAACAGGCAGGGGGCGGCACCCTCGTGCTGGATGAGGTGGGTGATCTTGATATGGACACCCAGGCCAAGTTGCTCAGCGCATTGGAAGCCGGTCGATTTTTCCGGGTGGGCGGCAGCACGCCGTTGGAACCGAAGTTCCGTATTGTGGCTACATCGAACCAGGATCTGGAGCAGAAACTTGCCGACAAACGTTTTCGGGAAGATCTTTTTTATCGCCTGAGTGCTGTCACCATCCAAATTCCCCCGCTCCGAGCGCACCGGGAAGATATTCCGGATTTAATCCAGCACTACGTGCAACTCATCACCGACAGCCAGCATCTTCCGTTCCGCCGTTTCTCCACGTCGTCGGTAAACTACCTGCGCAACCGCCCCTGGCCTGGAAACGTGCGTGAGCTCATCAACTTCATTCACCGTGTGCTGTTGACGACAAGCTCGGAGGTCATTGAGGCGGAAGAGACGCGTGAGGTCATGGGTCAAAGCGCGACGCCGCTTGATGCCGTCGAGGAAAAAAACGCCTGGAGAGATTTCGGTCAGCCGCTGCGAACCGCACGGGAGCATTTCGAGCGCGACTATCTCGAATTTCACCTGCTTCAGACACGCGGCAACATCAGTGAACTCGCCAGGCGGGCGGAACTCGAACGCACACATCTTTACCGAAAACTGAAAGGTCTTGGGCTCAATCCCAAGGACGAGAAATACCGGCAATGAACCCCCCACGCTGCAGGGAGCCGCGGGCATGAAAATAATAATTCTCGGAGCAGGACAGGTGGGCACATCGATGGGCGAGATTCTCTCGCGCGAGGATAACGACGTTACGCTGGTCGACATTGACTCGGAAAAGCTTGCCGGTCTGCAGGATCGGCTCGATATCCGAACCGTGACAGGCGCCGCATCCCATCCCAGCGTGCTCGAACGTGCCGGCGTCGAAGATGCCGACCTGATTCTTGCCGTGACGGATCAGGATGAGGTCAACATGGCGTCGTGTCAGATTGCGCATTCTTTGTTCAATACGCCAAAGAAGATCGCCCGAATACGGTCTTCCGAATACCTCTCCCACCCGGGCATCTTTACGGACAACGCGATCCCTATCGACGTCATCATTAGTCCCGAACACATCGTCACCCAGCACATTCTCCATCTCATTGACTATCCCGGTGCATTACAGGTGGTTAACTTCGCTGATGATCGGATCCGCCTGGTCGGCGTGCGTGCCAATGCCGACAGCCCGCTGATTGGGCGCGCCCTGAAGGCCCTTCGCGAGGATCTGCCGAATATAGACAGCCGGGTCGCGGCGATTTATCGACAGGATCGAGCGATCGTTCCCGACGGCGACACCCTGATCGAGGCCGGGGACGAGGTATTTTTTCTCGCCGCGCGCGAGGATATTCAGGCGGTGATGAGCGAACTCTGTGCGGTGGAAAAACCCGGTCGGCGCATCATGCTGACGGGAGCGGGAAATATCGGATTGCGTCTGGCCGAATCTCTTGAGCAGGCTCATTGTCATGTCAAGCTGGTGGAGCGCGACATGGCCCGCGCCAAATCGGTGGCGGATCAGCTCGAACACACGGTGGTATTGCACGGTGATGCTGCAGACGAAGACTTGATGCGACAGGAAAATATTGAAAATGTTGATGTTTTTTGCTCTCTCACAAATGATGATGAGGCCAACATCCTGTCTGCCATGCTGGCAAAACGGCTGGGAGCGCACCGCAGCATGGCACTGGTGAACCGATCTGCTTATGTCGACCTCATGTCCAACACCCTGGTGGATGTCGCCATCTCGCCCAAAGTCGCCACGGTCGGCACCCTGCTCACTCACGTGCGAAGAGGCGATATGGTGGCAGTGCATTCCCTGCGCCGCGGTGCGGCCGAAGCCATCGAGCTCATCGCCCATGGGGATGCCAACAGCTCCAAGGTCGTCGGCAAAGCGGTTCGGGACATCGGCCTGCCTCAAGGCACGAGTCTTGGCGCGATCCTGAGAGGAGAAGACGTGGTGATCGCCCATGGAGAAACCGTCATCGAATCAGAGGATCACGTTATCCTGTTTGTGGTGGATAAAGGCCGGATTCGCGAGGTTGAGCAACTGTTCCAGGTCGACGTCACTTTCATATAGGCAGCCTAGTTAGCCATGCAATCCCTGGGTGTCCTTCGCGTTCTGGGTGTGCTGCTCGTTATGTTCAGCACAACTCTGTTGCCGCCGACCCTGATCGCCCTGATCGGCAAAGACGGCGGGTTACAGCCATTTCTCATCGCCTATGTCACGACACTGCTCGTCGGAGGTGCACTGTGGGCTCCTCTGCGCCATCAGCGGCGGGAATTGCGTGTCCGAGACGGCTTTCTCATTGTGGTCCTCTTCTGGACGGTGCTGGCTCTTTTTGGCGCGTTTCCGCTGCTGTTGTCAGCGGATCTTGAGATCAGCATCACCGATGCGCTTTTTGAATCCATGTCCGGTCTGACGACAACGGGCGCAACTGTGCTGACCGGGCTTGATGCGTTACCGGCGTCAATTCTCTATTACCGACAGCAACTGCAGTGGCTGGGAGGTATGGGCATCATCGTCCTTGCTGTCGCAGTGATGCCGATGCTCGGCGTAGGGGGTATGCAGCTGTACCGCGCCGAGACGCCCGGACCAATGAAGGACAACAAGTTGACGCCTCGCATTACAGAGACGGCAAAAGCTCTCTGGTACATCTATCTTGGCCTGACCGTCAGCTGCGCCCTCGCCTATTGGGCTGCGGGAATGACCTTCTTCGACGCGGTCTCCCACGCTTTCTCCACAGTCGCTATCGGTGGATTCTCCACCCATGACGCGAGCTTGGGATTTTTTAACAGTTCCGCGATCGCCTTGATCGCGATCTGCTTCATGTTGATTTCTGCGGTCAATTTTGCCCTGCACTTCACCGTCGTACGCGGGCGATCCCCAGGCGCCTATCTGCGGGATCCCGAAGTGCGCGCGTTTGCCGGCTTCGTGTCGGTAGTCATTCTGATCACCGTTACCCTGCTCTTTGTCTGGGATGTCTACTCTGGAACCGGAGAAACACTGATTCACGGAATCTTTCAGGTGGTGTCGATCGGCACTACCACGGGATTCACAACAACCGGATTCCATTGGTGGCCCTCTTTCCTGCCTGTGATGCTGATCATCATGAGTGCTGTGGGGGGTTGCGCAGGATCGACGGCTGGCGGGATGAAGATGATCCGCGTGGTGCTGCTATACAAGCAGGGTCGCCGGGAAATTAATCAACTGATCCATCCGAGCGCCATTTTCAGCGTGAAGTTGGGCAATAAACCGGTTCCAGACCACGTCATTAATGCGGTCTGGGGGTTTTTTGCTCTTTATATTCTGAGTTATGTGGGCCTGTCGCTGGCCATGGCGGCCACCGGGACAGATCTCGTCACCGCCTTTTCGGCGGTGACCGCATGTTTAAACAATCTTGGCCCGGGACTTGGCGCGGTAGCCCAAAACTACGCCGGACTTGAATCCCAAGCGAAATGGATCCTGACAATCACCATGCTTCTGGGCCGACTCGAAATTTTCACGCTGCTGGTCTTGCTGACGCCCGCTTTCTGGCGCAGCTGATCACTCCTACGCGTGTTGCGAACCGAGCACGTCCTGAATCGCTGAACACACCTCATCGACGGTAATGGCGCCGATACACGCGCGAGGGCATCTTCGCCTTCGATAACAACGCTGGCAGTCCCTATCGGCGCGAATAACCCTGGCTGACCTGTTTCGCGGTCCAACGAGATCTTCGTTCGTCGGGCCGAATAACGCGACCAACGGGCGATCAAACGCTGAGGCCACATGCATAGGAAGGCTGTCGCCGGTGATCACTACGCCAGAGCGGGCAACCAGTGCAAAGAACTCGATCAGGGATAACCGACCGGCAAGATTGATCGAGGCACGATTGCCATCCCGCGCGATTGCCTGCTCAATCACTGAGCGGTCCTCTGGGCTGCCAGAAAACACGACCTGAAACTTATCGGACAACTGCTCCGCCAAAGTTGCAAACTGAGACATCGGCCAGTTTTTGGTCGGCCAGCGGGTAAGCGGGCATAGCAGCGCTATGGGCTTTGCGTTGTTCTCGGATGGGTCGAGCAGGTTGTCAACAGCTAGGGATGCTTGACGGTCAACGTCCAGCAGCGGCACAGCGTAACTGGATCGGACTCCCGCCAACGCCAGCACGCCCCCCATCTCATCTATTGCATGAAGGGTGGGTTGATGAAAATGCTCGGCGAACCACCACCGCCCTTTGGCATAGCGCCGCGCAGCTCGTGCTGCCCAGAGAAAAATGATGGTTTTCCAACTGCCTTGAAGATCGATGGCAAGGTCATAAGATTGCTTGCGCACCGCAGAGAAAGTCCTTGAAAAATGATTGATGGTCCAGAGTGGATGCCGCCACCAGTCTGACTTCACTCGATATCGGTCAAAGGTAAGCAACTCATTGATATCCCTGTTCGTCCGCAGAATGTCACTGGCGGTGGTGGAGGTCAGGGCCGTTATATGCGCCTGAGGATAAGCCTCACGCACAGAACGGATGGCGGCTGTGGCGTGCACCACGTCTCCCAGCGACGTCTGCTTGATCAGGAGAATGTTCATCGCTGTGTTCGGTTTCTCTGTCGCATGCCGTCAATCTTTGCGCTATTGTGCGCTGCCTCTACCCCGCATAGGGAGACGCCTCTCCATTGGGTCTTGTGCGAAACCACTTCAGCGTCCAGAGATACTGTTCGGGAGCCGTTCGAATCCCGGTCTCGAAAGCCACATTCACCGCAGCGGCATCCGCCTCGATATCGCCGCTTGGAAATTCGGACAATGGTTGCCCGATAGTCACGTGATATCGGCCGCGGTTATCCAACTCACAAAATACCGGCATGACTTTAGCGCCGGTCATCCTTGCAATCCGCCCGACCACCGGCAAGGTCGCGGTCGGGATCCCGAAGAATGGCGCAAAGACACTGTGGGCGCCATCCAGGTCTTCATCCGGCATGAGGTATCCCACGTGCCCTGCCCGGATCGCCTTGACTAGGGGCCGCAAGCCCTGGTTTCGGGTGTAGATCCTTGCGCCAAAACGGCTGCGACCCCGCCAAAGCCAACGGTGCAAGAGAGGATTTGAAGGGGCCTTCATCATTGAGGCACCTGGCGCAAGAGCCGACAACGCCGCTCCGGTCATATCGATACCGAGCACATGCGGAATCACCAAAAGGACCCGCTCGCCGGAGGCGCGCAGGCGTTGGAGGTCTTCCCCCCCTGACACCGTGCATAAGCGGTTTATCCGACTACGCGATGCCCACCAGACCAACCCCATGTCCACGATTGCCTGACCATAACGAACCAGATGCAACCGGAGCATGGCTTCCCGTTCCTCAGCCGTAGACTCGGGAAAACACCATTCAAGATTGACACGCGCTATCGCCACACGTTTTTGGTTGATCCGGTAAAAGAGTCGCCCGATCCGCCGTCCGAGCATCAGTACCCACGGGCGCGGCAATAAAGTGCCCAGAGCGATCACGGCAGCGAGCAACCAGGTTCCCCAGTACTGGGGCGCCAGAAAGGACCACTGAAACGGCGGGGACTGGAGGATTTTATCTTTCAAGGGATGGAGCAGCCGCCAACACCAGCACCGGATACCAAAACGGATCAGGTCTGTGTTCGACCCTTGCGACCCGCAATTCTTAATCTCAGAGCGTTCAACTTGATAAAGCCATCTGCGTCCGCCTGGTCATAGGCGCCCTGATCATCCTCAAAAGTCACCACGCTCTCATCGAACAATGAATCTGTTGCCGAAGACCGGCCCGTCACCATCACCCCTCCCTTGTACAGCTCGAGTCGAACGACACCGTTCACCGACTGCTGTGATTCGTCAATCATCCGCTGGAGCATCTGACGTTCCGGCGCAAACCAGTAGCCGTTATAGATCAAGGATGCATAGCGAGGCATCAACTCATCCTTAAGGTGCGCGACCTCGCGATCAAGTGTGATCGATTCGATAGCCCGATGTGCCTTCAGCAAAATCGTTCCGCCGGGCGTCTCATAACACCCCCGGTTTTTCATGCCGACATAGCGGTTTTCCACAAGGTCGATCCGGCCGATTCCGTGACGCGCCCCGAGCTGATTTAACGCTTCGAGCATCTGGGCCGGGCTGAGCGATTCCCCATTAATGGCAACCGGGTCACCCCCTGCGAAGGTCAGTTCGATAGATTCTGGCGTGTCGGAAGCCTCCTGTGGCGACACTGTCCAACGCCACATGGCTTCATCAGGCGCTATCCATGGATCTTCCAACTCTCCACCTTCGTAGGAAATATGCAGCATGTTCGCATCCATCGAATAATCTGCACCGCCATCCTTGCGGGTCTCTACCGGAATGCCATGCTCTTTTGCATAGGCGACGAGTCTCTCCCGGGAGTTGAGATCCCACTCTCGCCACGGCGCAATGATCTGGATATGCGGGTTAAGCGCATAGGCATTCAACTCAAAACGAACCTGATCGTTGCCTTTGCCGGTGGCGCCGTGCGATATCGCGTCGGCACCCGTTTCCTCGGCGATCCGCACCAGATGTCGTGCTATCAGCGGACGGGCAATCGACGTGCCCAGCAGATATTCACCTTCATACAAGGTGTTTGCACGAAACATCGGAAACACAAAGTCCCGAACGAATTCCTCCCGAAGATCTTCAATATAGATCTCCTTGACGCCGAGTGTTTTTGCTTTGGCGCGAGCCGGCTCGACCTCCTCTCCCTGGCCAATATCGGCAGTGAAGGTGACGACCTCACAACCATAGTGATCCTGGAGCCACTTCAGGATAATCGAGGTATCGAGCCCGCCAGAATAGGCAAGCACAGCCTTGTTAATTGTCTTCACGATGATTTCCGGTAACTGCGAGGCATTGATGACAGGCGGGAAAAGCCTGTCGAATCGCCAAGATTATATCAGCGACCCACCGAAGCCCGGTTGCCCAAGGCTGGCGTCGGCGCTAGACTTTCTGTCTAGACGCCCTTAACCGGGCGTTTTGTTTTTTGGCGAGTTCCCAACTCTTTACTTTTTATGCCATGACACGCCACTTCCTGACACTGAAAGATCTGTCCAGGTCAGAACTGGTCGCTCTCATTCAACGCGCCATCACGCTGAAAAAAGACCCAACCGGACCGCAAACCGCTGAACTGATGCGGTTGCAGACCATGGTGCTGATTTTTGAAAAAACCTCCACACGAACGCGCACCTCCTTCGAGGTCGCGTGCGCACATTTAGGAGGCTCTTCCATATTCCTGTCCCCCACCGACAGCCAGATGAGTCGAGGCGAATCGGTCAGCGACACCGCACGAATCGTTTCCAGTATGGCTGATCTGATTGTGATGCGCACAAGCGAGCATAGCCGGATCTGCACCATGGCTGAATATTCTTCGGTGCCGGTGATCAATGCGCTCTCCGAGGATTTTCATCCGTGTCAGCTGCTGGCTGATCTCCAAACGTTTTTCGAGCACCGGGGTGATATCCAGAATGCTCGCGCCGCATTCGTTGGGGACGGCAGCAGCAACGTGTGCCAATCATGGATCAATGCCGCGGCCATGATGAACTTTGAACTTCGCATCGGCGCGCCTGAGGGTTACCACCCCCAGCGTGCGCTCGTGGAAGCAGCGGGGGATCGCTGTCAGATCACCACCTCTGCACAAGAGGCGGTTTCAGACGTTGACCTCGTGATCACGGATACCTGGACAGGGATGGGTCAGGAAGATGAAAAGACCCAGAGGCTCGACGCCTTGAGTGACTTTCAGGTCAATCAGCAGTTGATGGCGCTCGCCTCAAAAGAGGCTTTGTTTATGCATTGCCTGCCTGCCTACCGAGGACAGGAAGTCAGCGCTGAGGTGCTGGAGGGCCCCCAGAGCGTGGTCTGGGATGAGGCGGAGAACCGCTTGCACGCCCAAAAAGCGCTGATCGAACTATTGATGACCTGATGTCAGGGCGCTAAGCGGTAGCGGCCAGTCGCATCTGCTCCATTGCCCGTTTCTCGATCTGACGTATCCGCTCGGCTGAAACACCGAACTTCTCGGCCAGATCTCCGAGCGTCTGTTTTTGGCCCTCTTCTGACAACCAGCGCGCCTGGATGATGTCGCGGCTGCGCTCATCCAGGCTGGAAAGTGCTTTGCCCAACTGGACCTGACGATGACGTTCTTCGTCTGCTTCAAACACTAATCTCCCCGGATCGAGTGATGAATCTCCGATTGCCTCCGCCGGGGCCAGCGGGCGAAGCCCGTCTTCATCATCGGTGTCCGGCTCAAACGAAACATCCGCACCGCTCATCCGTACCTCCATCTCGCGTACGGTCTGCGGCTTGACATCAAGCGTCGTTGCCATTTTCTCCACCTCGGCTTCCTTCATCATTCCGAGGCGCGCCCTGTTTTTTCGTAGGTTAAAGAACAGCTTTCGCTGGGCTTTGGTCGTGGCAACCTTAACCATCCTCCAATTACGTACCACGTAATCGTAGATCTCTGCCTTTATCCAGTGAACCGCAAAAGATACCAACCGCACATCACGTTCATGATCAAAGCGTTTCACGGCCTTCATCAAGCCAACGTTGCCTTCCTGAATCAAATCAGCCAAAGGCAACCCGTAGCCGGAAAATCCCCGGGCAACAGAAACCACGTAGCGCAAATGCGAAAAAACCAGTTGCCGAGCAGCCTCTAGATCCTCGTCAGCGTGATAGCGCTGAGCAAGCGCCTTCTCTTCTTCTGCACTCAGGATGGGGGCCGAGTTGATCTCATTGAGATACTGCGTCAGGCCCTGGCTAGGGCCAAGATCTGTGACAACGGGCAGTGATTCGCTCATAAATTATCTCTTTATTGCTTTAACTGCCCTGTATTTTAGCACTCAATTACCTTGAGTGCTAATAAATTAGATAAAGTTAATATTTCGGATAATTTATTTATATCAACATCTTATAATCGTTTTTGAATCTGAATTTTCCAGAAAATTCACTTCTAACCAACTTTAATCATTCTGTAGTGGGAGCGCCCACAAGGGCTTGAGCAAAATCCCTTGCCTTAAAAGGCCGCAGGTCGGCGATTCCCTCTCCCACCCCAACAAACGGAATCGCTACAGGAAACTGCTTCGCCAGCGCAACCACCACTCCGCCCCGGGCTGTGCCATCAAGCTTTGTGACGCAGATGCCGGTCAGGCCGACTTCCTTCTCAAAAGCGGCCGCCTGGGAAAGCGCGTTCTGACCCGTTCCCCCGTCCACCACGAGCAGGGTTTCATGGGGTGCCGCCGCATCGCCTTTAGACAACACTCGTCGAATTTTGCCAAGCTGGGCCATCAAATCAGCATTTACATGCTGTCGTCCGGCGGAATCAATGATCAGCACCTCTGTGCCCCGGCTTCTGGCAGCGCTCAAAGCATCATGCGCCACGGCCGCAGCGTCCGACCCGTGTGATTGGGCAATAACACCGATGCCCAAACGCTCTCCCCAGGACTGGAGTTGTTCAATAGCGGCTGCGCGGAACGTGTCGCAGGCTCCCAGCAAAACCGAATGACCACTCTTCTGGAAATACGCAGCGAGCTTTGCCGTCGTGGTGGTCTTGCCCACTCCATTAACCCCCACCATCAGTATGACCAACGGCCCATTAGCGCCCCTCTGTGCCGCCAACGGACGTTCCGCAGTTATGAGAATCGATGACAGTTCATCAATCAATGCTTCGTTAAGACTTTCCGAAGAGTCAATCCGGGTTGTCCGCACCCTCTCCCGCAGCGCCGAGACGACCGCCGTGCTCGCCTCCACCCCGAGGTCTGCCATCAGTAGCTGGTCTTCCAGATCATCGTAAACGTCATCATCAAAATGCACGCGACCGCCGCTAAAGAGGCCTGACAGTCCGCCAGCGAGCGAAGCACGGGTTTTTTTCAGGCGCGCGAACAGTCCTGAAGATTCAGTATCAGAGGTCATGGGCAATAGGCGAGAGGGAAGCCAACTCAGCTTGGGAGTATTTTTCTTTTATCACAACTATCCTATCATCCCTCACCATAGAAACGTGTGCCGGAGTCATTACATTTGAGTTCCTCTCGTACGGTTCAGCGCGGGCGATTACGCATCATCGGAGGAGAGTGGAAAAGGCGCCAGATTCGCTTCAGCGGAGGCGCCGATCTGAGACCCACCCCCGACAGCGTGCGGGAAACCGTGTTCAACTGGCTGTCGCCTCACCTTCATCAGGCTAAGTGCCTGGATCTTTTTGCCGGGAGCGGTGCGCTGGGCCTTGAGGCAGCCTCCCGAGGGGCAGGAAATGTCGTGATGGTAGAAATGCATAAACACTGTTGTGGGCGGCTCAAAGACAACGTGGCACTTCTTGGGGCCAAGCAGGTGATGATCCATTGTGCAGACGCGCTTGACTGGATGACGTCATGCGAGGAGCAGTTCGATATTGTCTTTGTAGACCCGCCCTACGATACGGACCTAGTTAAGCGCAGCCTCAACCGACTGATTCGTTATAGGCTTCTCAGACCCGAGGCACGGATCTACATCGAGTGTTCAGCGCAGGAAGCAACGACGATTTCAGAAGAATGGGCCGTACTACGTCAAAAAAAGGCGGGGCAAGTCTGCTACGGCGTCTACCAGCATTCAGCGAATGCGGTCGATAACAAAAAATCCCCGACCCTTGGCGATCTGCTTTAATCAGCCCGACGACGTTCCGTTACGAGCGACTTTTTCTTCGTCGAAGGAGTTTTCCTCACTGAAGACCCGACGAACCATTGGCTCAAAGAACGACAGCGGCTCGCTTTCGTACTCCGGATCAAAACAGTTCTGATCATATTCTTCGCAGAATCGAACAGCGTCGTCGTACCACGGGTGATCAAGAAACCGATCACGTGCATTGCGGTCACCACCGACATGGTGTGCGTAGTAGTACATCTGGAAGAGACCGTGATATTTGATGATCCAGTAGGTCTTCTCTGAAACATACGGTCTCAAGATGGCTGCGGCCATCTCACTATGCGACCTTGGCGCCAGCGTGTCTCCAATATCATGTAGCAAGGCAGCAACGACCAACTCCTCCGATTCTCCTGCGCGATGGGCACGGGTAGCGGACTGCAGTGAATGCTCCAATCTGCTCACCGCGTAGCCTGAGAAGCCCTCACTCAGCGCCTTGAGCCCATCCATCAGCCTGGCGGGCAGATCCTCCATGAATAATTGTTCCTGTTCATGCAGAAACTCATAGTCCTCTTTGGTACCGTCTGCCATCCGTGTGAAACTGACCACGTCCATCGACTTTCTCCATGTTATCTATCAGGATCCCCGCATAAATTATGGATCACTCAGGCTGTGATTGGTAGTATCTCAATCCGACCAGGGCAGTCAGGAAGCCGAATCCCCTATGAGCACGAAAGCGATTTATCCGGGCACCTTTGACCCGATCACCCGGGGGCATATGGATCTTGCTGAGCGGGCCAGCCAACTCTTCGATGAAGTGGTTGTTGCCATCGCGGCAAGTCCCACCAAAAGACCGCTGTTTAGCCTTGATGAGCGGCTCGATATGGCGGCACTTTCGCTGAAGAACATTGGCAATATCAGCGTCATCGGTTTCGATGGATTGCTGATAGACAGCGTTCGAGAACAAAATGCCCAGGTGGTCCTGAGAGGTTTGAGAGCTGTGTCAGACTTCGAGTATGAGTTTCAGTTGGCCGCCATGAATCGGCGTCTGGACCCAGAAATTGAAACCATGTTCTTAACACCTTCCGAGCATTTCACTTTCCTGTCGGCTTCCATGGTTAAGGAAATCGCTACTCATGGCGGCGATGTGTCGCAGTTTCTGCACCCCCAAGTCAATGACAGGCTTATCCAGCGCTTGCGCGGCTGATGCTTCGCAGGGTGATGCTTCGCAGATAGCTGCCCGCTAAATCCCTATGGCACTGCTGATTACCGACGAATGCATCAATTGTGATGTCTGCGAGCCTGAATGTCCGAACGAAGCGATCTCTCAGGGAGAGGAGTTCTACGTTATTGATCCTGCCCGCTGCACGGAATGCGTAGGCCACTTTGAGACGTCCCAATGCGTAGAAGTCTGTCCGGTGGAATGTATTCTGGTCGATCCTGAACGCCAGGAAAGCCAAGACATACTCATGAAGCGCTTCCAGCAGCTCACGGGCAGCTCGGTCGTAGAAAACTAGGCCGTCGGCAGTTCGATATCCAGGCAACGCCAAAGATACCAGGTGGCGACTGATCGATAGGGACGCCACCTCAGGCCTGCCCGGGCGAGGCGCGTAGGCGCGGGCAATTCGCGCAGCCGTCGCATTTTTTGGTACCCCTTCTGCACACCCAAATCCCGGGTGGGCAATACGTCCGGCCGGCCAAGATAGAAAATGAGAAGCATCTGTACGGTCCATTCCCCGATGCCGCGAACCTGGCTCAAGATGCGGACAATCTCCTCATCCGACATGCGATTCAACTGCCGGCGCGCAGGCACCAATCCCTCTTGCTGGCGCTGTGCAAGATCGTAGAGTGCGAGCGATTTCGGATGCGAAAGCCCTGCTGACCGCAACTGCGTCTGAGGCAGGCAAAGCAGTGTTTCTGCGTTTACACGCCGTCGTTCGAAAAGATCCAGCAGACGGCCATGAATGGTTCCGGCGGCCTTGCCGCTCAGTTGCTGATACACAATAGACCGGCACAGATACTCGAAAACCGACCGGTTGCTTCGGACTTGTAATCCGCATGGACCGACGTCGGCAATAATTTTGGCAAGCCCTTTGTCACATGCCGACAGGTATCGACACGCCTCATTGAGGTCGAGAGAGGAAAGATCAGCCATCGTCTGCCCTAATGCGTCCGATCAATTTGCCAGGATCCAGCTGCCAGACTTCAATTTCATCGTTACTCTGTCGAAATGAGGCCAGACATTCCTGGCTGAAGCAATTGCTGAGCGTGGCCTTAATTGCCATATTCACCCCCTGATGACCCACGATCAGGATGTCGCCCTCCCTATCACTCAGGTTGGCAACCAGATCCGCTATCCGTGATGCAACGTCGTGAATCGTCTCACCTCCCGGGGCAGCCAAAAGAAAGCAGGACTCGCGCCAGGCATCATACCCGGCAGGATCCTCCGCCCGCAGTTCCGCTTCATGCCGACCTTCAAACTGACCCAGGTCAAGCTCAATCAGAGTTGGATCAGTCTCTACGTCACAGCCCACCGCTGCACCTAAAACCTGTGCGGTCTTCTGGGCTCTTAAGAGGGGTGATGAAATCAGGCGCTGTGGTGCGCACCCCTGCGCCTGAAGCAAAGCCGCCAGCCGAAGTGCTTGATTCTGGCCTTGTGTATTAAGCGGTATATCGCTAACAGACTGCCAACGCTGTTTAAGATTCCAGTCAGTTTGGCCGTGTCGTGCAATGAGAAGGCTCATTTCCATCCCCCCCAAAGATCAGAATTATTCACTAGCGTCGCCAGGTGCTCCAGAAATCAGCAAGAGGCGCAATGAGGCAGCACTATCTAGCGGAATCTGGACGGTAGCGAAATCTGGACGCAGGAGTTGACTTTGCCCGAGCCAGTCAGTATTATCCTGACAGGATTTGTGCGATGCACAATTTCTATTCATATCCTCCTCCAAATATTCAGCCCGCCCATCATTTCGGCGGGCTTTTTTTGTAACTCGTGATTAATCAATAGAAACAGTCTATTAAGATATATTTCGAGGTTCTTTTGCAAGAGTCATATGCCCTTTTTTTGACCTTATAAGAGCCATTTATTCGGTGGGAATTTTTTCTTGTTGCATCGCATCATTACTGCCTCAAACCCTTGCGCAACTCACCTTTTTTTCTGGGCATTGTACTTGGCTCTGTCAAGCGCGATTCCCCAAAACTTCCGAGATGAATATCGAGGCAAAACGACAGCAATGATTCCGCTTCGCCAAAGCAGTGTGCGCTAAGGATTAAAATCCCGTGCATCCAGAACCTCTTGGTAAATTTCTAACGGACCCTCCATGACTGATCCTCTTCAATCTGCTCTGCTTGTTTTCCCGGGCCAGGGATCGCAGTACCCCGGGATGGGCAGCGACCTCTTCGACTCCTTCGAAACCGTAAGACAACTCTACGAGGAGGCCAGCGATACACTTGGCTATGATCTTGCTCGTCTTTCCTTTGAAGATCCCGATAACAAAATTCATCTGACCCGATACACGCAGCCGGCTCTGCTTACTCACGCGATTGCCTGTCTTCGCATTTTTGAGGAACAGACAGGACAGCCGGTGACGCCCAAGGCTGCTGCGGGTCATAGTCTTGGAGAGTATTCTGCCTTGGTGGCTGCCGGTGCGCTGAGCTTCACGGACGCACTGCGCCTGGTCGACGAGCGTGGGCGACTCATGGGAGAACTGGGCGAAGGTGAAATGGAAGCGCTTCCGCTTGCCTTCGAGGAAGCCAAGGCTTTAGCAGAGCAGCACTACTGTGCGTTAGCGGCCTGCAATCTGCCCGATCAGACGGTCGTTGGCGGTAAAGCGACAGACCTCAATCTCCTGGTCGAGACTTTCTCCAATCAGTTCCCGGGAAAGAAATCGGCAAGGCTCAAGACCGAAGGTGCGTTTCATACCTTCTACATGATTGGCGCGGCTCTTGAATTTCGAAGCGCACTGGAAAACACGGAACTCCAGCCCCCATCTGTCTCAGTGCTCTCCAACACGACCGGGCACTTTCATGATTCGAATCCTCATAGCATCCGGGCAGCACTTTTCTCTCAGCTGTTTAATCCGGTCCTTTGGCATGACAATCTCAGATATGCTGCCGAGCAGGGGTGCCGGACGATGATCGAGTTCGGTGGCGGCATTGGCAAAGGAGAGACTCCTGCCGAGAAAAAACCGAACCTGGCCGGGATCGTCAAGAAAACCTTCAGGCGAGATGATAATCCGCCGGAATATATTGGCATCATCAACACCGAAACACTTGCCCAGGCTATCACCCGGCTCCAGAACGGCGCATAGTGCCCAGCCGACTTTGTGATGAGTCGATCCGACGAATGATTCCGGGGCCTGTAGAGACCCTGTCAGGTCTGTCCCGTGAGCACCTCTGTACTGTATAGCCTCACCGTTCTGATCTGGGGGTCGAGCTGGCTTGCGATCCACTTTCAGATCGGTGTGGTGCCTCCGGAGATTGCCATCGTCTACCGGTTTGTCCTGGCTTCCACTCTGCTTTTTGTCTGGTGTCTTGCGCGCGGCATATCCCTGCGCATCGCATCTCGCCACCATCCCTACCTTGCGTTGCTGGGACTCAGCCTGTTCTCACTGAACTACTTGCTTTTTTACTACGCTGCGTTTGGCCTTGCTACCGGCCTATTGGCTGTCATTTTCTCGACGATGACCGTCATGAACATTTTTAACAGCGCCCTTTTTCTAAAACACAGGATTCAGAAGAAAACCATTGTGGCGGTCTTATTCGGGCTGACAGGCATGGGGCTGGTTTTTTGGCCTGAAATCGCCGCATCCCAAGCCCAGGCGGCCGGGGCCATCGGCATGAGCCTCATCGCGACCTATCTTGCGTCGATCGGCAACATCGTTTCTGCCCGGAATCAAAAGCATGGCATTTCGGTTGCGTCGGCCAATGCGATTGGTATGGCTTATGGCGTCCTTTTTCTTTTTGTCTTCAGTATCCTTTCCGGCACACCATTTGTGATCGATACCGACATCCGCTTTATCGGCTCACTGCTGTTTTTGGCCTTATTTGCGTCGGCTATTGCCTTCGGTTGTTATCTGACACTCGTTGGACGAATCGGGCCGGAGAATGCCGCTTATGCGACGGTGCTGTTCCCTATCGTAGCGCTCGCGCTATCGACCTGGTTTGAAAGCTATGTGTGGCAGGGTCGGACGCTGGTGGGTGTCAGCCTGGTGCTCATAGGTAATGTCGTCGTGCTGGCTCGTCCATCCACCGTGGCGCGACTCAAGGGGCTTGTCTCGAAACACCCCTAGTCAGGCCAGATTCAGATGACACCCTCGGATTGGCGTACGCGACTGAACCAGATAATCAGCAATAACACCAGCGCCAAAAACGGCAACACCGCCAGGTTAAGCATTTGCCAACCCGCAATCTCGTGCACCACTCCAGAGATTCCGGCTGTCAGGGCGACCGTCCCGAAAATCATAAGATCGTTCAATCCCTGGGTCTTGGCCTTTTCTGAGGGCGTGTAACTCTCGGTCACCAGTGTCGTGCCGCCAATAAATAGAAAATTCCATCCCAGCCCCAACAGCGCCAGCGCAGCAACGAAGTGCGCTACGGTGTCGCCATTCAGGCTCGCGGCCACACTGGCGAAGAGCATCAGGACACCGATGCCCATGATTCTCAACACACCAAAACGCGTTATCAGGTTCCCGGTAAAAAATGAAGGCAAGAACATGGCGAGCACATGCCACTCGATCACAAAAGCGGTGTCCGAAAATGAGTGACCGCAACCCGCCATGGCCAGCGGCGTGGACGTCATCACAAGATTCATGACGCCGTACGCAATCAATGCTCCCGCAACAGGCACAAAGAACACCGGCTGACAGATGATCTGCTTAAGGGGTCGCTGACTGCCGTGGCGCTCGACTTCTGTCGGCGGTGATATCCGCAGAAATGACGCCAACAGTATGGATAATGAATATACGATCAGCAGACTGGCGTAACTGCCTGCAAAGGGAAACCCAGCAATCAGGTCACGATTGAACGCGGCCAGATTCGGGCCCACAAAAGCCGCCACGACGCCTCCAGCGAGCACCCAGGAGATGGCCCGGCTACGATATGCGCTGCCGCTAACATCAGCGGCGGCAAAGCGGTAGTAATGTCCGACACCATTCAGCACGCCGATCAGAAACGATCCCGCGCAAAAGAGCCAGAAGTCCCGTTCTGTGATCGCGTGAATCGCGACAGCGGCACCGACCAAGCCGGCGAGGGGACCGATCATAAATCCCGCTCGGCGACCGATCCGCTTCATCATGAGGGACGCGGGAAAAGTCGTCAGCAATGTTCCGACATACATGCAGGACAGCGGGACAGTTGCCCAGAGACTGTTGCTCGCCAAAGACAAGCCGGTCAATGCCGAGGTCGCAACGATAAGGGAACTGCCGGACAGCATCAGCGCCTGACAGACGGAAAGAAGCAAGACGTTGCGACGCAGCGCACCCGAAAACGACACGACAATACTCTCCTGGAAGCTGCGGTGAATGCGGAAACGCTAAGGTGTCTGCAACGGGTCGCTACGGCGTTGTCAGCCGAGTGCCCGCCCAAAGTACGCCGATGGTACTACATGCCGCGGCGATACTTGCCGCCCACCTCAAAAAACGCCTGCGTTAACTGGCCAAGCGAGCAGACACGGGCGGCCTCCATCAGCGGGTAGAAGACATTATGACCGCCGAGCGCGGCTTCCTTGACGGCTTCAATCGCCTTGTCGGCCGCACCTTTGTGCCGGCTCTGAAATGCTTTCAACCGTTCCAGCTGGCCCTGTTTTTCACCCTCGGTACCGCGAGCGAGTTCAACTTCTGAGCTGCTGTCGTCTTCATCATTGAGGAATGTGTTGACGCCAATGATGGGATAACTGCCGTCGTGTTTTCGGGTTTCGTAATAAAGGGATTCTTCCTGAATCTTACCCCGCTGATATCCGGTCTCCATTGCGCCCAGCACACCTCCGCGCTCTGCAAGCCGGTCAAACTCAGCAAGCACCGCCTGCTCCACCAGATCCGTCAACTCTTCGATGATAAAGCTGCCCTGGTTGGGATTCTCGTTGCGTGCCAGACCCCATTCCCGGTTGATGATCATCTGGATCGCCAGCGCGCGGCGTACCGACTCTGCACTGGGGGTCGTAAACGCTTCATCATGCGCATTGGTATGCAGACTGTTGCAGTTGTCATAGACCGCAATTAATGCCTGCAGTGTCGTCCGGATATCGTTAAAACTCATCTCCTGCGCATGCAGGGACCGACCCGAGGTCTGAATGTGGTATTTGAGTTTCTGGCTGCGCAGGTTGGCGCCATAACGCTCCCGTAGCGTGATCGCCCAGATCCTGCGTGCCACCCGACCAAGGACGGTGTATTCCGGATCCATTCCGTTCGAGAAGAAAAACGACAGGTTCGGTGCAAAGTCATCCACCGCCATTCCCCGAGCAAGATAGGATTCAAGATACGTGAACCCGTTGGCCAGCGTGAGGGCCAACTGGGTGATGGGATTCGCACCCGCCTCAGCGATGTGGTATCCGGAAATGGACACCGAGTAAAAGTTGCGCACCCGGTTATCAATGAAATACTGCTGGATATCCCCCATCATGCGGAGGCTGAAATCGGTCGAGAAGAGACAGGTATTCTGGCCCTGGTCTTCCTTGAGGATATCCGCCTGAACGGTGCCTCTGACATTTTCCAGGGCAAAGCTCCGGATCTGGTCCAACTCTTCTTCAGAGGGCTCCCGCGAGTGCTTCTCACGAAACCGGTCAACCTGCTGATCGATTGCGGTGTTGAGGAAAAATGCCAGCACGGTGGGGGCCGGTCCATTAATCGTCATGGAGACGGATGTCGCGGGATCACAAAGATCAAACCCGTGATAAAGGGTCCTCATATCCTCCAGCGTTGCAATCGATACTCCCGAGGTACCGACTTTTCCGTAGATGTCGGGACGCAATGCAGGATCAGCGCCATACAGAGTGACTGAATCGAATGCCGTCGACAGGCGCTTGGCTTTCGAATCCGCGGAGAGCAAACGAAAGCGTTGGTTGGTCCGGGCCGCATCTCCCTCGCCAGCAAACATCCGGGTAGGATCTTCATTCTCCCGCTTGAATGGAAACACACCTGCCGTATAAGGGAATGCTCCCGGTACGTTCTCCAACAGCTGCCAACGAAGCCGGTCTCCTGCATCGTGATAACGTGGAAGACTGACACGGGGGATACGCGTGCCTGATAAAGAGGTATAACTGAGTCGCGCTTGGGATTCCGACTCGTCGCCTTCGCCCTCAGAACCGCTTTCTTGGTACTGGCGGCGCAACGCATCAAACCCTTCAATCTGGTCGATCAGATCCTGGCCCAGAGCGGTCTCTGTCTCTGTTACCAGCGCCTGTAGCGACTCCGTGGATTGCCGGTTCGAATCGAGCAGATTGATGCTGGTTTTCAAGTGCTGTCGATGGCGAGCCAGCGTCTCAAGTTCTCCGACTCTCTCGTGATACCGCCGGACGGAATCAGCCACCTCTGACAGATATCTTTCTCGATCCCCGGGAAGACTCTGGGGATGCTGTACTGCGTTTCGCGCCTGCCCCAGAAGACCCGGCCCGGCTGATAAGCCCTGC
>Ga0255767_1000415_pt1 | contig 38536 bp, 34 predicted proteins | sample 071ome_24_FD_179967 | JGI IMG/M metagenome (GOLD analysis project Ga0255767, IMG submission 179967) | Coastal salt marsh microbial communities from the Groves Creek Marsh, Skidaway Island, Georgia - 071402CT metaG (version 2) | ecosystem: Environmental > Aquatic > Marine > Intertidal zone > Salt...
TCCCAGTATTGTGGTGATGGCCAGCCTGCTGTTTGTGATTGGCCGGTTACTGAAACCCGGGGCTGATTAGCAGCAGGGTCAGAAATGCGTTACCGGGACAGGTAGCGTTTGGCGGCCAGGAAATTCTCACGCATCAGATCCGGCGCATACGGTGGCTTGAAAAAGCCGACATTGCTGCCTTGCGGATCGATCAGCATCACTTCCCCGTTGTGATTGACCAGGTAGTTCTCATCATCCATGGCAACGTAGTTGAACGTCACATTCATGGTGCGGGCAAGGGTATAAACATCGGCGTATTCCCCTGAGGCGCCGGTAAATTCCGGATTGAAATACGTGACGTAATTGTGGAGCACTTCCTGTGTGTCGCGTTCGGGGTCCACACTGATCATCACCACCTGAACGTCCTGCGCTTCGCCATTGTCTGCCAGCAGATCATAAAAACGGGTAATGCTGGCCAGCGTCAACGGGCAAATATCCGGACAGAAGGTGTAGCCGAAAAACACCAGGGTCCATTGGTCAGAGAGACTGGCGTTGGTGAATGCCTGGCCCTCATCGTCCGTCAGGCTGAAGACATTCAGCGGAATGGGCGCGTCATACACAAAAATAGCATCATTGCGCAGCATCTCTGCTGTCACTTTCTGCTGACCCACACCATTGACCAGCAAGGCAATACCTGCCAAGCACGCTGCAGCGGCCAGTATGGCCAGCGGAATTTTCAGGGGATGGGATGTCATGTCGATGTTGCCGTTATCCGGTGCAGCCCGGGTTAACGGCTCAGAGGTAATGGTCGATCAGCAATGCGATAAACAGGGCGATCAGGTAAAAGATGGAGTAACGAAATGTCGTCAGCGCGGCCCGCGGCTTGTCGGTGAACATCAGCTGCAGTGAGTAATACATGAACCCGCCGCCAAGCACGGCGGCCGAAGCCAGGTAGAAACCACCGCTCATACCCGTCAGGTAAGGCAGTATGGTGACCAGGCACATGATGATGGTGTAGAGCAGGGTATGCAGCTTGGTGAGTGGATCACCGTGGGTCACCGGCAACATCGGAATGTCGGTTTTCGCATAATCGTTCTTGCGGTGAATTGCCAACGGCCAGAAATGCGGTGGCGTCCAGGCAAATATGATCAGTACCAGCAGCAGGGCGTTCGGATCCACGGTGCCACTGACCGCTGACCAGCCCAGCAGCGGGGGCATGGCACCGGACAGGCCGCCAATCACGATATTCTGCGGGGTAGCGCGCTTCAGGAAGCCGGTATAGATAATCGCATAGCCAACGAAAGAAGCCAGGGTGAGCCAGGCACAGAGCGGGTTGACCAGGAAAATCAGAATCGCCATACCGCTACTGCAGATTGCCAGCGCAAACAACAAGGCCTGGACAGGACTGACCTTGCCCTGCGGTATGGGGCGTTTGATAGTGCGCTGCATAATGGTGTCGACGCGATGATCAATCAGGTGATTGATGACGGCACCAGCACTGGCCACCAGGGCAATGCCGAGGTTCCCCCACACCAGCGCGTCCAGCGGCACCATGCCCGGCACGGCCAGGAACATCCCGATCATCGATGTCAGGATCATCATCATGACCACCCGGGGCTTACACATTTCGTAGTAATCCCGCCAGCTGGCAGATTTAAGGACCTGATTGTGAACAGTAACGTCGGACATGCGTTATCGGCGTCAGTTATTTCGTATCAATGATTCAGGGCTAAATCGGGCTAGAAAGCAGAGACTTTGCTAAGCCGATAGTTGAGGGTGACAAGGGTGAGCAATAGTAAAGCACCCCCCGCGTTATGTGCAACCGCGACCCACAAGGGCAGCGAGAACACGATATTGCTGATTCCCAGCGATACTTGCAGGATCAGCAGGCCCAGCAGCACATGGGTCAGGCGGGTCATCTCCCGGCTGCCTGCATTCTTGTACAGCTTGAAAATGAGGAATCCCAGTACCAGTGTCACCAGCACAGCGCCCATGCGATGTGCCATGTGAATGGCGACACGGGCTTCACCATCCATCTGCCCGCCGAGATAGTTGGGCCCGATTTCCTGGGTTACGTTGAAACCTTCGGCAAAATTCATCGGCGGCAGCCAGCGCCCCTGGCAGGTCGGCAGATCGGGACAGGCCAGTGCGGCATAATTCGAGCTCGTCCAGCCACCCAAGGTGATCTGGCCAACCAGGAGAATGAGCGCAATCAACGCCAGCGGCCTCAGGTTCTGCCACTGGCTGACTGGTACGGTTGGCTGCTGCCATGGCCGGTTATTCAGTCGTAAACTCAGCAGCCAGAGCAGGCTAAGCGTCGTGAACCCGCCCAGCAAATGCGTCGTGACCACTTGCGGCCAGAGTTTCAGGGTCACCGTCCACATGCCGAACATGCCCTGGGCGATCACCAGCATTAACAGCAACAGGGGAAGCTTGAAGGGCTGGTCGGCACGATTGCGGTTTGTCCAGGCGACCACGTTAATAATGATAATCAGCAGGCCAAGGGTGCCGGCGAAGTAGCGGTGAATGACTTCTGGCCAGGCTTTTTCAGCTTCAAAGGGGGCATCAGGAAACGCGGCTTCAGCCTGAGCAATTTCCTCTGCGGTTTCAGGTACCGTAATGAAGCCGTAGCAGCCAGGCCAATCCGGACAACCCAGTCCGGCATCTTCCAGGCGAGTCCATGCACCCAGTATGACCACGCACATGGCGAAAAAACTGGCAAACAGTACCAGTGAATAGGAGGGCTTTCCGCTTTTCATGATTAGTCTTTATACGTTCCTGCTTGTTTTACCGGATCTTTCGCGATCAACACTGATGTCGGTTGTTCACCAATGGCGCCAACATCGGTGCTATACATACGCGTCAGCAGTTTAGCGGCCGGAATCATCATCGCAATGATGAGAATCAATGGCACCACCGTCCAGGCGATTTCTGTCGCGGTGCTCTTGTGAAACGAGGCTTCCTGCTTTTTCGATTTCCGGTAGGCTAACAGCGACCAGATGATGGCGGCATATACGGCTGCACCGATGGCCACACACACCCAGAAGATCATCACGTTTATGTCATTGGCCTGCATGCCGGTCTGCAACCATCTTGGTATGGGCGACCCGGAAGCATTTCCGATGGTCATTCATGGCCCGCTGATACTCGGGTTTTCCGGTGTCTGGGCCACCTTTTTAACTGCTTGTGGTGACTTGGACTGGCTGGCCAAATTGGGGCGCGCATTATAACAGGGATTTTTTCGGATTTACCATTTGCTATCCCGTGTTTGATAGGGATTGTTTCATAGGGATTTTTGGAAAATAATCAAAGGCTCTTCAGGTGCCCATCCCGACACAGGAAATACCTATGACCGTACGCAGCTACTTGGAATTCCATCCTGTTATCGGAGACCGCGCCTACATCGATGCCAGCGCCGTGGTTATTGGCAACGTATCGCTCGGGGTAGACTCCTCAGTCTGGCCCATGTCGGTGATTCGCGGTGATGTCCACTCCATTCGTATCGGCGATCGCACCAATATCCAGGACGGCTCCGTCCTGCACATTACGTCACCGGAATCCTTCGGCCCGGATGGCTTTCCTCTGGAAATCGGCAATGACGTCACCGTCGGCCATCGCGCCGTTCTGCACGGTTGCACGATCCATGACCGGGTTCTGATCGGCATGGGGGCCATCGTCATGGATGGTGCCGTGATCGAGTCCGACATCATTCTCGGCGGGGGCAGTGTGGTGTCGCCCGGCAAGACCCTAACCAGCGGTGGCCTGTATGTGGGCTCCCCCGCCGTGCGGGTGCGTGATCTGCGGCAGGAGGAAATCGACTTTCTGGTATACAGCGCCAAACATTACACCAAGCTCAAAGACCTGCACCTGAATTCGTCCGAAGTTCTCAAATAGGCTGCCGCGGAACCTTCTCTGGCGACATTCGCCAGGCCGATATATAAGGCCTAAGCAGTAATTGCCCCGCGTGCGCTCATCCCGAGCGCAGGCTGGTCAACAGCTCAGCGGTTTGCGGCCGGACACCGCGCCACAGGGCGAACGATTCTGCGGCCTGTTCCACCAGCATTCCCAGACCATCCATCACATGTATGACCCCATGGGCCTGCGCCCACTGGCAAAACGGTGTCGGCTGGGCGGCATACATCAGGTCATAGCACCAGGACGCCGGCGTGACCAGCTCGTCTGGTAATGGTGGCATGTCGCCTTGCAGACCGGCAGAGGTGGCATTGAAGACCCAGTCGAACGACTGGCCAGCAAGTTCGCCAAAGCCGCAGCCCAGCAGGGATCCCACCTTGTGCTCCATAGCCAGTGCCTGAAAACCTGCTACCAGGGCTTCAGCTTTGCTGACGGTCCGGTTGGCTATACAAACAGATGCCGGTCCCTGCGCCAGGAAGGGCTGGAGGATGCCGCGGGTGGCCCCACCGGCACCCAGAATCAGAATGGATTTTCCGGCCAGTTTGCCGCCGCAATTGACGGTCACGTCCCTGATTAGCCCCACGCCGTCGGTGTTGTGCCCGCACAGTGCCCCGGACTCATTCAGGTACAGGGTGTTGATCGCCCCCGCGGTATCGGCCTCAACGGTCAGGTTTTTGACCAGGGCATAGGCCTCCTGTTTGAACGGTACCGTGACATTGGCGCCCTTGCCGCCCGCGGCGAAAAACTGCTCTGCCGTTTCAGCAAACTTGTCCGTCTCTGCCAACAGGGTCTGGTAGGTCAGTTCCTGGCCGGTCTGGCGGGCAAATGCCGCATGGATTAGCGGCGATTTGCTGTGACTGACAGGGTTACCGATGACAACGTAACGATCCAAGGCATGACTCCCCAAAGTAATGAGTGCAACAACGGCGTGAACAGGCCGCCAGTATAACCGGCCTGTTCATGGTTGGGTGACTATGGCTCTCAGGCGTCAGCCAGCCAGTCGCGGGCTGGCAAGAAATCGGTATACAGTCTGGCTTCTGCAGTACCGGGTTCAGGTTGCCAGTTGTATTCCCAGCGAACCTCGGGAGGCAAAGACATCAGGATGGACTCGGTGCGCCCAACGCCGGAACGCAGACCGAAGATGGTGCCGCGATCGAAGACCAGATTGAACTCGGCATAACGGCCACGACGGTATTCCTGGAACCATTTCTCTTTTTCACCGAAAGGGGTGTCTTTGCGTTTTTCAAAGATAGGCGTGTAAGCCGGCAGGTAGCTGTCGCCCACCGACCGCATGAAAGCAAAGCTGGTATCGAAGTCCCACTCATTCAGGTCATCGAAAAAAAGGCCGCCAATGCCGCGCGCTTCCTTGCGATGGGACAGGTAGAAATACTCATCGCACCATTTCTTGTAACGCGCATAAACATCGTCACCAAACGGCTCGCACGCTTTGCGCGCCACCTGGTGCCAGTGGATGCAGTCCTCTTCAAAGCCGTAATACGGCGTCAGGTCAAAACCGCCGCCAAACCACCACACCGGTGCCTGGCCTGGTTTTTCGGCAATAAAAAAGCGCACATTGGCATGGGAGGTTGGCACGTAAGGATTATCGGGATGGATGACCAGCGAAACCCCCATGGCCTGGTAACTGCTGCCGGCCAGTTCAGGACGATTGGCCGATGCGGATGCCGGCAGTGAATCGCCGAAAACATGGGAAAATGCCACGCCCCCTTTTGCCAGCACCTTGCCCTTGATCACACGGGTCCTGCCGCTGCCCCCGGTCTCCCGGTCCCATTGGTCTTCACCAAATGTTGCGCTGCCGTCTGCGGCTTCCAACCCGCTGCAGATGCGGTCCTGCAGATCCAGCAGGTAATCCTTGACCGCTTCACTATTGCTTGTTGTCACACTGTTCTCCGGTTACTGCTTGTTCTTTTTCGACTGACTTGATGACTCACGTTGCTCAGCCGTGCCTTCATGATTTTCCGGCCAGCAACGCCAGCGTTGCCGTGTCACTTGCCAACACAACGGATCGCACCCTGTGCTGGCCATTGTCGCCTGGGATTTACCTCACGAAAGCGCGTATTTTGAATTTTCCGAAAATCCCATCGGCTACAACTTGATCCGTATCAGGTAGCAAGCTGGTTACAAGAGCAGGAATTACGCCCCTGGACCCTCTCAGCGATGCTGCCTGCTGCCAGCTGCCTGTAAACGCAGTGACAAGAAGACAAAAACTGATGCCTGAAAATTTGTCGCGTATTTTCGCACTATTTCCAGGCCTGGCCTAATCACCCCGTCGGCGTACCGCACCTCCGGGCTGCTGGTGAACCAGGCCCAGTAGTTCAAGCTCCACCAGAGAGGCTGAGACCGTTGCCGCTAATAACCCGGTCTCACGCATGACGACATCCGGCAATACCGGATCACTGCCGATGGCGGCCAGCACTGTGGCCAGTTCGCCCTGCAAATCTGGCGCAGTTACCGACGAACCGACACCACCAGCCGTTGCCCGGAAGGGTTGCGCGCATTCCTCAAGAATGTCCGATGCCGTCTCAACCAGCCGGGCACCTTCATGAATAAGGCGGTGACAGCCACGCGTCATGGGATTGTGAATGGAGCCGGGAATGGCGAACACGTCCCTGCCCTGCTCCAGCGCAAAACGCGCCGTTATCATGGAGCCGCTTTTCAGGCTGGCTTCCACGACCAGGACGCCCAGGCTCAATCCGCTGATGATGCGGTTACGCCGGGGAAAGTGCTCCGGCCTTGGCGGCATGCCCGGATTGAATTCTGACATGATGACACCGGTTTCAGCCAACCGATCGTAAAGCGTTTTGTTGCAGGCAGGATAGACAACATCTATCCCGGTCCCCAGAACCGCCACCGTTTTCCCCTGTCGCTCGAGTGCACCGGCATGACTTTCCGCATCTATTCCCATGGCCAGGCCGCTGCTGATGCCCAGGCCCGCCGCACACAACTCACCGGCAAACCAGCGCGCATTGCGGCGACCATCAACCGTAGGGCGGCGGCTGCCAACCATAGCCAGCATGGTTTTCTGGAGAATGTCGACCTGACCCTGGACATACAACAGCGGAGGCGGATCCGGTATATCACGCAACAGTGCTGGATATTCCGGCGCATGCATGGGCAGCAGGGTATGGTTGGCTTTCTCACTCCAGCGAAGTGCGGTGGCTACGGCTGTGGCGATGTCAACGGGTAAGCGGTCATCTGCCGCTTTCCGGATCAATGCTGCCAGTGAAGCATCCAGCCCCGTGGCGAGCAGAGCATCACGGTCGGCGTTGAGAACCTGGTCCGGGCTGCCAAATACCGAGAGCAAGTGATTGCAGCAACGTGAGGACAGGCCGGGCAGGTGCGCCAGGACAAGAGATGACCAGAGCTGGTCGCCTGTTGCGGGTTTGTTCGGCCGTTTCAGGAGGTATGCTATTGAACCGGCGTCATCCGTGTTGTGCATCGGTCATCCATGACTAGGAAAGCATCAAGTGGTGCTGCCGGTAATCTGCCCAGGGAAATTACCGTATCGGGTAATCGGCTCATATCAGTAACCGCCTCTATGGCTGTTACCGCCATGGCAGAAGCAGATCAGGGTGTGACGACCAGATCGTCCAATCGCACTGCGTCGTCTGCGCTCAGGATGATGCCAAGACTGGTGTTATCAAACACCCTGTAGATTAGTACTGAAGCGAATATCTCGCCACTGAAAGTCACCTGGTCTGAATCACTAAAACCCAGAGAGCGTTTAAAACGTTCACCCACCGTGGCTTCACCAAGGTCATCTGCCATGAGCACATCCTGTTTTTGCAGTGCCAGCAGGTCACCGGAACGCAAGCGATCACTGCTGCCCTTATTGATGACAATCGTGTCATATTTACCGCCGACGCGACGCCCCGTGGCAATGTCCACAATGCGAGCGTTCACATGGAAGGCCGGTGGACGCGGGAAATAGTTGGAGTCAATGCGATTACCGGCAGACGGGATGAAGCGATCACCCTTTCTGGCCTCTTCCTTGATGTCCGTCACGCGCAGGGTGGCGTTGGTAGCATCATTCTCCAGGATGGTGGCCGATCCGATGAGCTTGCCTTCCACGCCGATCACAGTGCCGGTTTCCGGGTCCGTGTATTCCCGTCCGGGCCGAATGATGTCGTACTGGTTGACGTCGGCACTCCAGCTGCCCTTGGCAAAAATGTCATCTGTATCGCTGGTGAACAGACTGCCGGAGCGATTGCCCAGCAGATAAGGGGCACTATCCAGCTCATGAACCGGCACAACGATGTTGCCACTGAGGACAGAGCTGATCTGGTCCAGGGGAATGGCATCAATCGCGCCACTGCTGAGGGATTCACGTCTTAGCTGCGGTGACAGTTTCAAGGGCCGCAGTCCTTCAGCTGCCGGCACACCACCCCGGTTCAGTCTCAGCATCGGGCCGTTGGCGGTATATTGCAGTTCAATCACATCGCCCGGGTAAATTAGGTGGGGGTTGTTGATCTGCGGATTGAGTTCCCAGACTTCCGGCCACAACCACGGATCTTCCAGAAACCTGCCTGAAATATCCCACAGGGTATCACCACGAACGACTTCATAACGTGACGGGGCATCTGCCCGAATCTGGACCTGGTCTGCGGCATACAGCGCACCTGCCAGGCATTGCAGCAACAGTGCTACCGGCAGGAGTTTTTTCAACGTGTTCACCAAGCGCACCCTCGTCGGGCTGGTCTGGCCACAGCGGCCAGGCACTATTGAGTAAAATTAGTGATAAATGGTAACAATAAGTTTTGAAATTATATACGCTTAGGAAAGTTATTTTAGGTAAGTTGTGACGTATGTTGAATTTGCCTGGGGCCCATTTGCCGGGTGTACAGGCCCGGATTGAAGCATAAAGTTAATATTCTCACTGTGATTGGCGTATCATAAGGCCTTGAGCTTTCACCAAAAGTCCCGATATATGTCCCCATGAGCCTGCTGACCATACTCGAATTTCCCGATCCACGGCTGCGCAAGAAAGCCGAGCCCGTGGAGGCCGTGGATGATGCCCTACGGTCCATATTGGATGACATGGTGGAAACCATGTACCAGGCCGAAGGCATTGGTCTTGCCGCCACGCAGGTGAACGTGCACAAGCGCATGCTTGTCATCGACATTTCGGAAAATCGGGATGCGCCGCAGTTTTTTATTAACCCGGAGGTCACCGTGATTGATCCGGAACCCCTGGGCCATGAGGAAGGCTGTCTGTCTGTGCCAGGGTATTACGAATTGGTCCGTCGTCCCCGCAAGGTCAGGGTCAATGCCCTGAAACGTGATGGCGAGCCATTCGAGATCGAGGCCGAAGGCATTCTGGCTGTGTGTATCCAGCATGAAATTGATCATCTCAACGGCAAGCTTTTCGTCGACTATCTCTCTGTGCTGAAACGCCAGCGCATCAAGTCCAAGCTGGAGAAGGAACACCGCCAGCAAAAAACCGCCGACCCGGCCTGATCTCTTCACGGATTACCCTGGCATGTCCGCTACCCCCCTGCGCCTCGTTTTCGCCGGCACTCCCGCTTTTGCTGCAGATCACCTGCAGGGGCTGATCGATGCCGGTCACCAGGTCGTCGGCGTATTCTCCCAACCGGACCGACCCAGCGGCCGGGGCAAAAAGATACTGCCAACCCCCGTCAAAACTGTGGCCCTGGCTCAGGGTATCCCGGTTTTTCAGCCCGCCTCCCTGGACGACTCAGCCTGCTCAGAATTGACCGCGTTGGCCCCGGATTTATTGATAGTGGTTGCTTACGGACTGCTTTTAAGCCCCCGGGTACTGGCCTTGCCAGCACTGGGCTGCATCAATGTTCACGCTTCCCTGCTCCCGCGCTGGCGGGGCGCCGCGCCTATTGAGCGTGCCATATTGGCCGGCGATGCCGAAACCGGTGTCACCATCATGCAGATGGATGCCGGTCTGGATACCGGCGACATGCTCCTGAAACTGACAACACCGATTGGCCCGCTGGACAATGCCGCTTCCTTGACCGACCGCCTGATCGCGCTGGGCATACAGGGCCTGAATACCGTGCTTGCCAATCCCGAGGAATACCAAGCACACGTTGTTCCCCAACTAGCCGATTTGGCTACCTATGCTGCCAAATTGGATAAAAGCGAGTCAGAAATTAATTGGTCTGTAAGCGCAGTAAATACTCACAATCAGATACAGGCGTTCAATCCACGCTCACCGGCCTGGTGTCCGTTCGAAGGGGATCGCCTGAGAATCCTGGAGGCCGTACCCGCCAGCGCTCGCTCGACCGGGAGCGCTGGGGAAATCATTGCCGTGACACCTGACAGCTTGTCCGTGGCCTGTGGCGAGGGCGCCCTGTCCATCAGCATGATTCAACTGCCTGGCAAGAAACCCATGACCATTCGGGACGTCCTCAATGGCCGTCCCGATCTGTTTCGAGAGGGTCAGTTGCTCAGCTCCTGAGCAATCACTAACTTTTGCCCATGTCCAATAAAAGTGACCGCTTACTTGCCTTAGAAATACTGGTTTCACTGGTCATGGGAAAAGGATCTTTATCATCACAACTTGCCACCATAGCGCCCCGATACCCGAGTGCCAATCTTGCCCTATTGCGTGAATACACCTTTGGCGTGAGTCGCTGGTATCACCAGCTGTCCTTTCTGAGCGGGCAGTTGCTCGACAAACCCCTGCGTCGGAAGGACTCCGATGTTTACTGCCTGATACTGCTGGGCCTGTACCAGCTTTTTTTCATGCGCACCCCAGACCATGCCGCCGTCAATGAATCGGTTGCCCTGACCCGCCAGCTTAAAAAGCCCTGGGCCAAGAACCTGGTTAATGCGGTCTTGCGTCAGGCACTGCGGGAGCGCGAGCCATTGCTGCTGGCTGTATCGGCGGATAAGCAGGCCAGCACCTCACATCCACAATGGCTTCTTCAAACCCTGGCCACAGATTGGCCCGACCAGGCAGACACCATCCTTGCCAACAACAATCAGCAGGCGCCCATGGTTTTGCGAGTGAACCAGCAACGCATTTCCCGCCCTGATTACCTGGCACGGCTCGCGGCTGGAGGTATTCCAGGCGTTCCTGGCCAACACACCACGACGGCTATCGTCCTTGATGAGCCGGTGGATGTCAGCGCCCTGCCCGGTTTCGCGGACGGCCTGGTCAGTATTCAGGATGAAGCCTCACAACTGGCGGCCGCTTTGCTGCACCCCGCCGCCGGCGCCCGCGTGCTGGATGCCTGTGCCGCTCCTGGCGGTAAAACCTGTGCCCTGCTGGAACAGGCAGAAGCACTGGACCTGACCGCACTCGACAACAATGAAGCGCGTTTGGCCAGAGTACATGAAAACCTTAGCAGAAGCGGGCTACAGGCAACCGTGCTATGCGCCGATGCGGCTAAACTCGACCACTGGTGGAATGGCACCCCGTATGATGCCATCTTGCTGGATGCGCCCTGCTCCGGTACCGGTGTGATTCGTCGCCATCCCGATATCAAGGTTTTGCGGACACCCGAAGAGATTCTGGCGCTCGCGGCCTTGCAAGAGAGTCTGTTGAGCACCCTCTGGCAATGCCTGAAACCGGGCGGGCGCATGCTGTACGCTACCTGCTCGGTGCTTCGGGCCGAAAATGAATCCATTGTTTCCCGTTTTCTGGCCAGAACGCCCGATGCTGCTGCACCCCCAATGGCCATCGCAGGTGGTCTGGCCTGCCAGCCGGGTGTCCAGATGTTGCCTGGCATGGCCGGCACGGATGGCTTTTTCTATGCCCTGCTCCACAAAGCGGCCCACTGAGATCTTGTGACCCGCGCCCGGTTCCCTCGTTTCAGTCTTCCCCACAAGGGCATATAATGGCGCCGCAAGAAAGACACGAAGTCAGCTGGAGTTTGCGGTCACATGAAAATCATCATCCTCGGTGCCAACAAGGTCGGTGCCGCGCTGGCTGAAAATCTTGCAAAGGAAGCCAACGACATCACTGTCGTGGATCCCAATGCCACGCGCCTCAGGGAACTGAAAGACCGTCTCGACATCGCCACCGTGGAAGGCCAGGTTTCCTACCCCAACAACCTGGAAAATGCCGGGGCCCGTGATGCCGATATGCTTATCGCCATCACCGAAAGCGACGAGGTCAACCTGGTCGCCTGCCAGATTGCGTACTCCCTGTTTCGCACGCCAAAAAAGATTTGTCGCCTGCGTTCAAATTCATACGTGGCCGAAAAAAAACTGTTCTGTCCGGAAGGCATCCCTATTGATGTGGTGATCAGTCCGGAACAGGAAGTTTCCCACTACATCAAGAGCCTCATCGATCTACCGGGTTCCCTGCAGGTACTGGATTTTGCCGACGGCCTGGTGCAGCTCGTAGGCGTGAAAGCCACGCATGGCGGTCCGCTCGTCAACCAGGAGATTTCCGCCCTGCGTGACCACATGCCCAATGTCGATACCCGTGTAGCTGCCATTTTCCGCAAAAACCGCCCCATCATGCCGGAAGGCTCCACGGTGATCGAGGAAGGTGATGAAGTGTTTTTCATCGCGGCCAAGGAGGACATTCGCGATGTCATGAGTGAAATGCGCAAGGTCGACCAGCCTTACAAGAAGATCATGATTGCCGGCGGCGGCAATATCGGCGAAAGGCTGGCAGCCTCCCTGGAGAAAAAGTACCGCACCAAAATTATTGAAATGGACTATGAGCGCTGCAAGGACCTGACCGAACGCCTGAAGTCGACCACGGTTCTCCATGGCGATGCCTCTAATCAGGAAATGCTGATTGGCGAAAGTATCGAGGACACCGATGTCTTTCTCGCCCTGACCAACAATGACGACGCCAACATCATGTCTTCCCTGCTGGCCAAGCGCATGGGCGCAGCCCGGGTCATGACCCTGATTGCTAATCCGGCGTATGTTGACCTTATCCAGAGCGGCGAAATCGACATAGCGATTTCACCGCAGCAAGCCACGATCGGCAGCCTGCTGACCCATATTCGCAAAGGCGATGTCGTCAACGTCTATTCCCTGCGCCGCGGGGCGGCTGAAGCAATGGAAGCCATTGCTCACGGGGACAAGAACACGTCCAAGGTCGTTGGCAAGCAGGTTGAGGATATCGCTTTGCCGGAAGGTACCACCATTGGTGCCGTGGTTCGCGACAACAAGGTGTTTATCGCCCATGATGATTTTGTGATCGAAACCGATGACCATGTCATCATGTTCCTGGTCGATAAAAAGCGCATCCCCGAGCTGGAGCGACTGTTCCAGGTGGGTCTCACCTTTTTCTGATGCGATCATGCCCGGGCTATTTTCACAAGCGGACCTCGTCATCAACCACGCCCTTTTGATCTTATGAACCTACCAGTCATTTTGCGCATCCTCGGTGTGCTGCTGATGCTGTTCAGCTTCACCCAGCTGCCCCCGCTGATCGTGTCCTGGTACTACCAGGATGGCGTGATGTACTCCTTCTTCACCACGTTTTTACTCACTCTGCTGAGCGGCTTTGTCTTGTGGGCACCGGTCATGACCAACCGGGAAGAATTACGGACCCGGGATTGTTTTCTGGTCGTGACCTTGTTCTGGACAGTTCTCGGCGCGTTCGGGAGTTTTCCCTTCATTTTCACAGCATCTCTGGACATGACCGTCACGGATGCCCTGTTCGAGTCAATTTCCGGGCTGACCACCACTGGCGCCACGGTCTTGTCCGGCCTCGACAGCCTGCCCCGATCCATTCTCTATTACCGGCAACAGCTGCAATGGCTGGGAGGACTCGGCATCATTGCCATCGCTGTGGCCATTCTGCCTATGCTTGGCATAGGTGGTATGCAGCTCTATCGAGCCGAAAGCCCGGGGCCGATCAAGGACAACAAATTGCTGCCTCGGGTGACAGAAACGGCCAAGGCCCTGCTGTTCCTTTACATCACCCTGACCATGTTGTGCGCTTTGGCGTATTACTTTGCAGGAATGACGCTTTTCGACGCCATTGGCCACAGTTTCGCGACAGTTGCGATCGGCGGCTTTTCAACCCATGACAGCAGTATCGGCTTTTTCGACCATACCGGCATTGAGATCATTGCCACGATTTTCATGTTTATCTCAGGCATCAATTTTGCCCTACATTTCTTTGCCTGGGAGCATAAAAGCGTCAAACACTACTTCAAGGATGCCGAGTTTGTGTTTTATTCCGGCATGCTCGGCCTGATTTCCCTGATCACCATTGTTTTCCTCTATTTCTCCAATACCTATACGCTGACTGAAGCCATTCCCAAAGGCCTGTTCGAAGTTGTTTCCATCACCACCACCACCGGATTTTCCACGGCAGACTTCAGTGCCTGGCCGACGTTCCTACCATTCCTGCTGTTTTACATGGCTATCATCGGCGCCTGCGCAGGCTCCACCGGCGGCGGCATGAAGGTCATCCGCATTGTCCTCATCGTTAAACAGGGATTTCGTGAAATCGAACGACTCATCCATCCCAATGCCGTGATTCCGATCAAGCTCGGCAGTCGCCGGGTCCCGGACCGCGTCATCGAATCGGTATGGGGATTCTTCTCTGTGTATGTGATGGCTTACATGGTCATGCTGCTGGCTTTGTTGGCCGTGGATCTGGACATCACGACAGCATTCACGGCAGTTGGCGCAAGCATCAACAACCTGGGCCCGGGCCTCGGGGACGTCACGGAAACCTACGGCAATATTCCCGACGCCGCCAAGTGGATTCTCTGTCTGGGCATGCTGCTCGGACGACTCGAAGTGTTTACGCTGTTGGTTATTCTGACGCCGAGTTTCTGGCGCAACTGATTCACAACCTTGGTGCTTGGCTGCCCTGGCTCTTCCTGATTTCAGCGAGCAGCAAATCCCAGGCGTTCTCAACCTCCAATGCTGCCATGCAGGAAGACAGCATTTTCTTTTCTCCCGCATAATCACAGTAACGCTTGTAACAGGGCGCGCAAGTGAATGGCGGGTCGGAGGCAATAAGTTGTTGTTGATGCCGACCGGTCGTTCCAATCAGCTGGGCGCTTGTCGGTCCGTACAGGGTAACTGCCGGCGTGCCGATCATGGCTGTTAAATGCGCCAGGCCAGTATCACAATTGATTGCGCCGGCAGCACGCTGGATCAGGCCACCCAGTGCCGAGAGCGAGAGGCGTGGTAGTGCCATGGCGTTCTCATGTTCACTGGCCAGTTTTTTTCCGCGCAGCAGTTCGGCCTGACTGCCGCCGGGCAGCACAACCTGGTAACCGGCTGCTTCTGCCTTGTCGATTAGTGCATGCCAATGCGACTCCGGCCACAGCTTGGTCGACCAGCTGGCATTATGCACTAACACGATATACGGCTCCGTAATGGCGATATCAGGCGCGGCAAAGGCATCTTCAAGCAATCCATATTGCGGCGCTGTTTCCGGCAACGTATAACCCATCGCTGCTGCAAACAGGGCGCGCTGCCTGGTGATGGCATGCAGGCTGGTATTAATTTTATATCGGTATTTATAGGCCCAATGGGCTGGCCTTTCCGCAACACTTGTCTTGTCCATACCATGCACAGGCCCTTTGCGCAGAAAACTGATGAAACTGCTCTTTATGTTGTTTTGCGCATCGATGACAAGATCGTAATTCGCGTGGTTGAGTTGCCGGTAAAAATTCGAAAATTCTTTTTTGCGAAAACTCGCTCCGAATTGTTTTCGCCAGCGGCGATGAGCACTCTTGAAAACATGTCTGACCGCCGGATGCCAGGACGGCACCTCGGCAAAAGATTCATCCACTACCCAGTCAAAAGTCACACCCGGATTCTGTGCAACTGCATCGGTCAGTGCCGGCAGTGCATGCATCAGATCCCCCATGGAGGTCAGCTTGATGATTAGTACACGTTCGATAGAAATGGGAAATCCTCAGTTCTCACCAGGTGCTCTTACCTGTTGAACAGGAACATGGTGCCGGTATAAATCAGATAATGAAAAATTGTGGTGCACTTTTACGAAAACAGTTTTTTCAGTTTGGCCGTCCAGCCATGTCGGCGGCCATGCTTGTTAGCGGCTTTGTCGTCTTCCACAAAATTGATTTGAATCGATTGCCTGCTGCCTTCAAAAGCTGGATACCCATGCCAGCAATTATCCGTCACCTTGAAGGCAATCATGGCGCCGGCTTCCGGGGCTACCTCGGCGACATAGTCTTCCATGTTTTCACTACGCAGAATTCTCAGCTTGCCGGTGTCTGCTTCCCAGGCCGGGTTGAAGTAAATCAGTACGGTGGCCATCTTGGACTTGGAGTCGGTGTGAATGCGCCCATCCTTGGCCCGGCTGACACCGCGCAACGTAATGACCATGGGCCGGTCGCGCAGATCAATATCCAGTTTGTCCGATATCAGTTCCCGAAATTCGCTGTTATTCAGTTCCTCAAGCAGGGCACTGAAACGGGGGCCGGGATTTACTTCACTCAGGGCAAAACTGCCACCGGCGGCAATCGCAGGAAAATCTTCGAGCACGCCCTGCACATGCTCCATGCTGACAGAACGATCGACAATAAAGTGAGGGTAGGGCGCTTGCAGGGTAGGGGCTGCCGAAACGGCCTGGAGATCTAGTATCGCACTCATGGTGTGGCTCAAATGTCTTTTGTGAAATTATTCCGTGATCGGTTCCGGCATTCAATAGCGGGACCAGGCACGATTGTTATGTATCCAGACTGGGTCAATACGGTCGCAGCTCACGGGGAGGGACCCGGCGAAAGCGCTTGTACTCCCACTGGTACTGCGCAGGTGCCCGGCTCACGAGCTGCTCAATACTGTTGTTAAGAGCAGCCACCGACTCTTGTATATGCCTGGCATATATTTTTTCCGGTGCCGGCTCAAAGACAATTTTCCAGCCAGCACGACCATCCTGCTCAAGACGCTCCGCAAACCCCAGCACGGCCCTGGCGCCTGTTCTTTGCAGCAAACGGCTGACCAGGGTCATGGTCAGCACGGGTTTGCCAAAGAAGGGCGCAAACTCACCGCCACTGGCATCATCCGGTACCTGATCAGGCAAAATACCGACAATTTCGCCTCTTTTTAACGATTTTACCAGCGAGATGATGCCTTTAGCGTCTGTTGACACCATGTTGGCGCCGGCCCGACTGCGCGCCGCATAAATCAGCCGATCCAAGCGGGGGTCACGGGGAGCCTGATACAGCTGGCTGGTCTGGCCGCAGCCGCACTGGTTCAGGTATAACCCGAAAACTTCCCAGTTACCCAGATGCGGGGCAATGACTACCGTTCCCCGGCCAGCGGCCTGAGCCGCTTCAAGATTGGCCAAGCCTTCCACGGTTAAAATATGGTCCATGACCCGATCATTGGACCAAAGCCAGGCCGGGCCACCTTCCGTGATGGTCTGGCATGTATTGTAAATACTGTCCCTGCCTAGGAGCTGGCGCTCACTTTCAGGGAGATTTGGATAGCACAGCGCCAGGTTGGTTTGGGTGGTCTGCGCCATGCGCGAGCGAGTTTGCCAGCTGATCCAGCCCAGCCATCGCCCCCAGCGCCGTGCCGTGGCCAGCGAGCCCATGGCTGTCAGCCGCAGAAAGAAAATGAGCAGGGTGGTTTTCAAGAGCGCCTTGCCTTAAATCGGCAGTTTCCCTGCATTTTCACGACGTTCCCGCCATAACAGGGGTGAGTTTATTCTCGCTATCAAGGCCCGTTTTTAGCATAATGTCGCCTTTTTCGGCCCAGCCGGGATTCTAGCGTACTTTTCACTTCCAGGAGCCATTTTTGAACACTTCGGCCCCCGTTGATGTGTCCACTTTTCAGGGACTTATCCTCGCCCTTCAGCAGTTTTGGGCTGACCATGGCTGCGTCATCATCCAGCCGCTGGACATTGAAGTCGGTGCCGGCACGTTTCATACCGCCACCTTCCTGCGCGCCATCGGCCCGGAAAGCTGGAACAGCGCCTATATTCAGCCCTGCCGGCGTCCGACCGACAGCCGTTACGGGGAAAACCCGATGCGCCTTCAACATTACTACCAGTTTCAGGTCATCCTCAAACCCTCACCGGCTAACATTCAGGATCTGTATCTAAAATCGCTGAAATACCTCGGTATTGATACCAAAGTGCACGATATCCGCTTTGTTGAGGATAACTGGGAATCACCGACTCTCGGCGCCTGGGGTCTGGGTTGGGAAGTTTGGCTCAATGGCATGGAGGTGACCCAGTTTACTTATTTCCAGCAGGTAGGCGGCCTCGAGTGTTACCCGGTCAGCGGGGAAATCACCTACGGCATCGAACGCATCGCCATGTACCTGCAGGGTGTGGACAGTATTTTCGACATTGTCTGGGCCAACACCCCCAACGGTAGGGTGACTTACGGCGATGTCTTTCACCAGAATGAAGTGGAGCAGTCTGCCTACAATTTCGAGCATGCCAACACCGAGCTGCTGTTTCGCCATTTTGATGAGGCCGAAGCCGAGTGCCAGGCCCTGATCGCGCAGCAGCTCGTCCTGCCCGCTTACGAAATGGTCCTGAAAGCCTCCCATACCTTTAACCTGCTCGATGCCCGTTCCGCCATTTCAGTCACCGAACGCCAGCGCTACATCCTCAGGGTTCGCACCATGGCCAGGGCCGTTGCCCGGGCCTACTATGATTCCCGTGCCCGGCTGGGTTTCCCGCTGGCTCCGAATGATCTGCGTCAGGCCAGCCTGGAGAAGTTCAATCATGAGTAGCCGTGACCTGTTGATTGAAATCGGCACCGAAGAACTGCCACCGGTAGCCCTGCCGCACCTGTCAAAGGCCTTTGAACAGGAAATTACCAGCGGCCTGACGAAAGCCCAGCTTGGTTTTGCCGGAACAACACGTTTTGCCTCGCCGCGTCGACTCGCGGTCATCGTCTCTGGTCTGCAGGAAACCCAGGAAGCAGCGAGTATCGAAAAGTTTGGCCCGGCGTTGCAGGCGGCTTTCGACAGTGACGGCAATCCCACCAAGGCGGCTGAAGGTTTTGCCCGCTCCTGTGGTGTAAGCGTCAGCGAGCTCAGTGAAAAGAGTGACGGCAAGGTGGCAAAGCTGTATTACCAGGCTGTCAGGGCAGGGGAGCCAGCCACCGCGCTGATTCCGGATATCGTCAACCAGGCACTGGCCAGCCTGCCCATTCCCAAGCGGATGCGCTGGGGGGCGTCCCTGGACGAGTTTGTGCGTCCGGTACATTGGGTGGTGCTGCTTTTTGGCAATGCTGTCGTACCCGCCACCATCATGGGCATCACCACTGGCAATGAAACCCGTGGTCACCGTTTTCATCATCCAGACGGTATCGTGCTCAACGCACCGGATGAGTATGCCAGCGCACTGGCCAATGATGGCTTTGTGATCGCCGATTTTGCCGCGCGCCAGGACAAGATCCGTGAACAGATTCAGCAGGAAGCTGACAAGCTATCGGCACACGTCGATATTGATGAAGCACTGCTGGCGGAAGTGACCGCGCTGGTGGAATGGCCCGTCGCGCTTACCGGTTCTTTCGATGACACTTTCCTTGCTGTGCCCAAGGAAGCGCTCGTGTCTTCCATGAAGAAACACCAGAAGTGTTTCACGCTGGAAGACTCGGACGGCAACATTCTGCCGCACTTCATTACCATCAGTAATCTGGCCAGTCAGGATCCTGCCAAGGTGGTTGCCGGCAATGAGCGCGTCATTCGTCCACGCCTTGCTGATGCCGCGTTCTTTTACGACCAGGACAAGAAACTGCCGTTGTCAGCACGCCAGGAAAAACTGAAAACGGTTGTCTTCGAACAGTCACTGGGCACGGTATATGACAAGTCACAACGGGTAGCGGCTCTTGCGACTTATATTGCTGCAGATCTGGGTTATGACCAGAGCCGGGCTGCCCGCGCCGCCGAACTGGCGAAGTGTGATTTGCTCACCGGCATGGTGGGCGAGTTCGCAGATCTGCAAGGTATCATGGGCAGTTATTATGCCAAACATGATGGCGAAGATGCGGAAGTTGCCACCGCCATCAACGAACAATATCTGCCACGATTTGCCGGTGACGGCCTGCCGCTTACCGATACCGGTATTGTCGTAGCCCTGGCCGAGCGACTGGACACCATTGTTGGCCTGTTTGGCATAGGTCAACCGCCAACCGGCTCCAAAGATCCTTACGCCCTGCGTCGCGCCGCACTGGGTATTTTGCGCATCATCGTCGAAAAGCAGCTGGATCTTGATCTAGCCACCTGTGTCGATAATGCCATCAGTCATTATGGTGACCTGCCCGAGCAGGAAGGGCTGGCACAAAAAGTCCTGGATTTCATTTTCGAGCGATTCCGTGCCTGGTATGCCGACGAAGGCATCAAGGCCAGCATCTTCCAGGCAGTTGATGCCGTGCGCTCGACCAAACCCTATGACTTCAACCTCCGGGTTCATGCCGTCAGGGAATTTACCGCCCTGAAACAGGCTGAAGCCCTTGCTGCAGCCAATAAACGTGTTTCCAACATACTGGCAAAACTCGATACACCGCCGGCCGCTGATATCGAGACGGCGCTTTTTACAGAAGCCGCCGAACAGCAACTGGCCACCACACTGGATACACTGACCAGCGAAGTCGAACCCCTGCTGCAACAACGCCGTTACAGCGAGGCCCTGGCAGCCATGGCCAGTCTGCAGGGGCCGGTCTATACTTTTTTTGACGAAGTCATGGTGAACACGGATGACGACCGGGTTCGCAGCAATCGTCAGTCGCTCTTACAGAAGCTGCGTCAGCTATTCCTGCAGGTGGCCGACATCTCCCTGCTGCAAACGGCCTGAATAACTCGGCATGAACAAACCCCTGATCATTCTCGACCGGGATGGTGTCATCAACCACGATTCGGAGGATTACATCAAAAGTGAGGATGAGTGGTTTCCGCTCGCCGGCAGTATTGAAGCTATTGCGCAACTATCCCAGTCCGGCTTCACGGTGTGTGTGGCCACCAACCAGTCGGGGCTCGCACGCGGACTTTTCGATGAATTTACCCTGTCTCGTATGCATGAACTCATGCGTACCCTGGTAGAAGCCCAGGGTGGCACCATTGACGGTATTTTCTTTTGCCCGCACGGCCCGGATGACGGCTGTCATTGCCGAAAACCCAGGCCGGGTTTGCTCAACCAGATCGAGGAGCAGCTTCAGGTTGATGTCGCCGGTGCCTGGTTCATCGGTGACACGGAAAAGGATATCGATGCTGCACTGGCCAAGAACTGTAAACCCATCCTAGTGCTAACCGGCAAGGGATCTCTAACCCGCGACACCGTTGACCCGGCAAAGCTGGCCAATGTACCTGTATTCGATGATCTGTTTTCGGCGGCCGTGTTCGTCCTGGCAGAGCAGGGCGGCCACCCCGGCAGATCATCATGCAACTGATTCGTTCTCTCCTATTTTATTTTGGTTACTTCACGGTACTGGTGCCCCATGCGATGCTCTGTGTATTGTTGGGATTTTTCATACCGGTCGCCTGGCGTTATCCCTATTTTCTTCTCTGGAACGCCTTTGTTGTTTGGTGGCTCAAGGTAACCTGCGGCGTCCGGTACCAGATAACCGGCAAGGAAAATGTGCCACCTGGTACCTATGTCATGGTTGCCAACCATCAGAGTACCTGGGAGACGCTTTTTCTTTACTGGGAATTTCTGCCCATATGCGCCATCCTGAAAAAGGAGCTGTTGAATATTCCTTTCTTTGGCTGGGGACTGCGTCTGCTCAAACCCATTGCCATAGATCGCACCATGAAGAGCAAGGCGTTGCAGCAATTAAAGACACAGGGCAGGGCCAATCTCGATGCAGGTAGATCGGTACTTGTGTTTCCGGAGGGTACCCGGGTGGCACCAGGTGTGGAGAAACGCTATTCGGCTGGTGCTGCGGAACTGGCCATTGCAGCGGACAAACCCATTGTGCCGGTTGCCCATAATGCCGGTGAATTCTGGCCTGCACACAAATTGATCAAATACCCGGGCACCATTCAGGTGGTGATTGGCAAACCCATTTATCCTGATTCTAAAACAGCCCGGGAAATCACCCAGGAAGCTGAGGCATGGATACGCCAGAGCACAGGATCAGTCGAGCAGTAAGTTCATCGTTGTCTAGACGTCGAGGTTGGCGACTTTCAGCGCGTTGGTTTCAATAAAGTCACGACGCGGCTCAACCTGATCGCCCATCAGGGTCGAAAACAACTGGTCGGCACCCATCGCATCCTCAATCGTCACCTGGGTCATGCGCCTGAACTGCGGGTCCATGGTGGTTTCCCAGAGCTGGTCAGGATTCATTTCGCCCAGTCCTTTGTAGCGCTGCAGATAGACCCCTTTCATGGCCTCTTTCATGAGCCAGTCCAGCGCCTGTTTAAAGTCACTTACCGGCTGGGTTTTGTCACCCCGCTTTACGAATGCGCCAGGCTCAAACAGGCCAGACAGGCTTTGCCCCAGACCAATGATGTTGCGGTATTCCTGTGACTTGAATAACTCGGGCCGCAGAGTCGTCTTGCGTGACACGCCATGGATAATTGATTTCACCATCGGCTCGTAGACCTTTTCCTCTTCGTCGTGGACAACACTGAATTCGTAGATTGCACCGGAGGTGCTGTTTGCAGCCACTGCTGCCTGCAGGTCATTGTTCCACTGTTGCACCTTGGCCTGCTCTGCCATGTCATCAAGGGTCAGTGGTGGCATGCTGATCAACTCTTCCAGGACTTCGCCCGGGTACTGGTGGGAAAGTCGCTTGATAATTGAACGAACGTTTCGGTAGTCAGTTACAATGGTCTCCAGCGCATTACTGCTGATACCAGGAGCGTCGGCATTGACATGAAGGCTGGCGCCTTCCAGGGCATTCTGTACCTGGTACTGGGCCAGCTCATCGTCATCTTTCAGATACTGCTCCTGCTTGCCTCTGCGTATTTTGTAAAGTGGCGGCTGGGCAATAAAGATATGGCCGCGTTCCACCAATTCGCGCATCTGGCGGAAGAAGAATGTCAGCAGCAGGGTACGGATATGGGAACCGTCAACATCCGCATCCGTCATGATGATGATGCTGTGATATCGCAGGGCTTCTGGATCAAATTCAGTCGACCCGATACCACAGCCCAGTGCCTTGATGAGGGTGCCAATTTCAGCGGAGCTGAGCATTTTGTCGAAACGGGCTTTTTCCACGTTCAGGATCTTGCCCTTGAGCGGCAAAATAGCCTGGTTCTTCCGGTTGCGCCCCTGTTTCGCAGAACCGCCGGCTGAATCACCCTCCACAATGTAGATTTCGGACAGGGCCGGATCCTTTTCCTGGCAATCCGCCAGTTTGCCCGGCAAACCGGCTACATCCAGGGCGCCTTTGCGACGGGTCATTTCACGCGCCTTGCGGGCTGCCTCGCGGGCACGGGCCGCATCCAGCATCTTGTTTACGATGGCCTTGGCTTCCTGCGGGTTTTCCAGCAGGAAGTCGGCAAACTGGCGTCCCATTTCCTGTTCGACCGCGGTTTTGACTTCAGAAGACACCAGTTTGTCCTTGGTCTGGGACGAGAATTTTGGGTCGGGAACTTTCACGGAAATGATCGCGGTTAGCCCTTCTCTGGCGTCATCCCCAGAAGTGGGTACTTCCTTACCTTTTTTGCTTTCCATTTCCTTGTCGATATAGCCCTTCAGGACACGCGTCAGCGCACCTCGAAAACCGGCCAGATGGGTGCCGCCATCCCGCTGCGGAATATTGTTGGTGTAGGCGTAGATATTTTCCTGGTAGCCATCATTCCACTGCAAGGCGACCTCGATGCCAATTTGGTCATGCTCGGAAGAGAAATGGAAAATCTTGTTGATCGGTGTGCGGTTCTGGTTGAGGTAATTCACGAAGGCTTCCAGGCCGCCATCGTACTTGAAGGTTTCAGTCTTGTCGGTGCGCTCATCCGTCAGCTCGATGGCAATACCCGCATTTAGGAAGGCCAGCTCGCGCAGTTTTTTCGCTAGGATGGCGTATTCGAATTCAATATTGTTGAAAGTGTCGACAGACGGCTTGAAATGACACTTGGTGCCAGTGATGTCGGTGTCGCCGGTGATCTTGAGTGGTTCTTCCGGAACGCCGTGATGGTAGGTCTGTTCATGTATCTTGCCACCACGCCAGATGGTTAACTTCAGGTAGGAGGAGAGGGCGTTGACCACGGAAACACCCACCCCGTGGAGACCACCACTAACCTTGTAGCTGTTGTCATCAAACTTACCCCCGGCATGCAGAACGGTCATGATGACTTCGGCGGCGGATACGCCTTCTTCGTGAATCTCGGTAGGTATGCCACGGCCATTGTCAGAAACGCTCACGGTTTCGTCGGCATGGATAATGACCTTGATCAGGTCGCAATGGCCTGCTAGGGCTTCGTCAATGGAATTGTCGACCAGCTCAAACACCATGTGGTGCAGCCCGGTGCCATCATCGGTGTCCCCAATGTACATACCTGGCCGTTTTCTGACCGCATCCAGGCCTTTGAGGACTTTGATACTGGACGAATCGTAGTTACCGCTCTCTGCCATCTGACACTATCCTGTCATAAACCCCGGGGTAAAAGCCTGCTACCAAAATGCCGCTCACTGTCACGCATCCGGCTTGGTAAGTGATTGATTTCTAATGTGCTAATTATATCAGCCAGGCACTAGTCTGGGGTAGTTTCAAGTGGGCATATCTTACCATGTTTCACGTGAAACACCTTGTATTCATTTGCGGCGAACCCGCTCTTCTCGACGGTCTGACGCAGTATTACAGCCTCCGTACCAGTGATGAAAATCTGCCCGCCCAGCTCGCGTAGCAACCGGCACACCTTCTCCCGATTATCTGTGTCCAGTTCGGCCGGCAGGTCATCAATGAGGTAAAGGCATTGCCGGCTTGTTTGCTGGGCCAACCAAGCGCCCTGTGCCAGCTTCATCGCACTGACCACCAGCTTTTGCTGGCCTCGGGACAAAATGTCGCAGGCGTTCTGGCCCCCGAGACGAATGCGCAGATCCGCACGTTGCGGTCCTGGGGAAGTGTGCCCCAGCATACGGTCCCGCTCCAGGCTATGAATCAGCGCAGCTTCAATACTGTCGTCCTCACTCCAGCCGCGGTAATAACGAAAGGTCAGATCATCCAGGGTAACCAGGCTGGCCAGCATGGTTTTCAGGTAAGGCAGGAATTCTGCCAGGTAGGACTGGCGCAGATGATCGATGGCCTCTGCGTGCCGAACAAACTCCTGTGTCCAGGGCGCCAGCTCGCTTTCTCCGACTTTGCGCTTCAACAAACTGTTGCGATGCTGCAGACAGCGTTTGAAGTCACGCCAGTGGTCATGAAAACCATGTTCCACGTGGAACACACCCCAGTCGATATACTGGCGCCGGGTTTTCGGTCCCCCTTCCAGCAGCCGGAATGCCTCGGCATTGAGCAGCTGCAGGGGCAGGTGGCGGGCCAGATCTGCCGCTGATGTTGCCTTGTTTCCCTGAACCTGCAGTCGGGGCGGTTCATCCAGGCTGCGACTGACGCCCAGCGACACCTGGCGTTCAAGCTCACCAAAAACGGCACAATCGCGTTCACCATGCTGAATCAGTGGGGTGTGTTGGGTATTGCGAAACGATCGGCTCAGGCCAAGAAAGTAAATGGCTTCGAGCAGACTGGACTTGCCGCTGCCGTTTTCGCCAGCGACCAGATTCACGCACGGACCTGGCTCCAGGGACTCCCGGGCCAGGTTGCGAAAGGTGTTGATACGGAGTTTGCGAATGCTGGCCATGCGTTACCAGGCTGGCCTGTTGGCTGATTCAGTCAGCGCTTATAGCCTCATTGGCATGACGACATAAATAGCACTGCTGTCATCCGAAGATTGCAGCAGGGCACTGCTGTTCGGGTCAGAGACGATGATCTGGACATTATCGGAATCCAGCACGTTTAGCACATCAACCAGGTAAATGACGTTAAAGCCGATTTCCAGGGGATCGCCCTTGTATTCGACCGGCACAGTTTCCTCGGCTTCTTCCTGTTCAGGGTTGTTGGCGATGATCTTGAGCTCATCATCAGAAAGGATCAGGCGAATGCCGCGGAATTTTTCATTCGACAGAATGGCGGTACGGTTAAGCGAGTCACGCAACTGCTCACGGCCGGCGATGACATTCTTGTCGCCCCCCTTGGGCAGCACGCGGTTGTAGTCGGGGAATTTGCCATCGACCAGTTTTGAGGTGAAGGTGAAGTTCGCCATCGTCACCCGGACATGATTGGCGCCTAAAACCACATTGATTTCTTCATCACCACCCTCGGACAACAGCCGGCCCAGCTCCAGCACGCCTTTGCGGGGAATGATGACCCCGTTGGTGCCAGAAACGCCGGATTTCAGGCTTTCGGTTTGCATGGCCAGCCGATGGCCATCTGTGGCTACGACTCGCAGGTAGTCAGCACTCACTTCGATGAGCATGCCGTTCAGGTAATAGCGGACATCCTGCTGCGCCATGGCAAAACTGGTGTTCTGCAGCATGCTTTTCAGCAAGCCTTTGGCCGCAGAAAACTGGAGGTTGCCGGACGACTCCTCAACGCCAGGGAAATCCGTGGCGGGCAATGTGGACAGCGAAAAACGGCTGCGGCCGGATTGCAGTTTCAGCTTGTCGTCAGCCAATTCAAACTTAAGCGTGGCACTGTCCGGCAGGGACTTGCAGATATCCATCAACTTCCTGGCGGGTACCGTGATCTCACCATCACTGGTGGCGGCATCCACAGTAACGCTACCCGTGAGTTCCACTTCCAGGTCTGTGCCAGTTAGCGACAGCGTATTTTTGTCGAGGACCAGCAGGACATTCGACAACACCGGCAGTGTCTGACGCCTTTCCACGACACCGGTAACCAGCTGCAGGGGTTTGATCAGAGCTTCACGGGATATTTCAAATTGCATGGCTGCTTATAATCCTTTCTTGTAGAGATATTTTAGCTGGAAAGAGAGCGTAACAGGTTCTTGTAGTCTTCATTGATGTCTGAGGATGACTTGCGCAAGTCATTTATCGTGCGACAGGCATGCAATACCGTCGTATGATCCCGGCCTCCATACATGCTGCCAATCTCGGGCAGACTGTGATTGGTCAGTTCCTTGGACAGACACATGGCCATCTGTCGCGGCCGGGCGACAGAACGGTTACGACGTTTCGAAATCATATCGGCCATCTTGATCTTGTAATACTCCGCCACGGTGCGCTGGATATTGTCCACACTAATCAGCTTGTTCTGAATAGCCAACAGGTCCTTCAGGGCTTCCTTGATGTGTGGAATCGTGATCTCGGAGCCCATGAATCGGGTATGGGCAACGACCTTTTTCAGTGCGCCTTCGAGTTCGCGCACATTGGAGCGCAGTTTTTGCGCCATGAACATGGCCTCTTCATTACCCAGGTAAACCTGCTCCTGGTTGGCCTTGTTGATCAGGATCGCCGCGCGCGTCTCCAGTTCCGGCGGCTCCACGGCTACTGACAGGCCCCAGCCAAAGCGGGATTTCAGGCGCTCCTCTAAGCCATTGATTTCGCTGTGGTATTTGTCGCAGGTCATGATGATCTGGCGACCGCTTTCAAAGATGGCATTGAAGGTGTGGAAAAACTCTTCCTGGGAACGCTCCTTGTTGGCAAAAAACTGGATATCGTCAATCAACAGGGCATCCACCGAGTGGTAATAGCGCTTGAATTCATTGATGGCATTCAGCTGCAGCGCAGAAACCATACTGCCGACAAAGGTCTGGGAGTGCAGGTAGACCACATTGGCGTTTGGGTCCTGTTCCAGCAAATGATTGCCAATCGCATGCATCAGATGGGTTTTACCCAGGCCAACACCGCCGTAGATAAACAGGGGATTGTAGGCGCCACCGGGATTATCAGCGACCTGCGCTGCGGCAGCCCTGGCGATCTGGTTGGATTTGCCTTCGATGAAGTTGTTAAAGGTATAGTTCGGGTTGAGCTCACCCTTGTAGCGACTCTTTTTATCGGCTCTGTCTTGAGCGTGACCAGAACGATCTGTGCCTGGTACTCGGCCACCAGCCACTCGCTGCTTTTGGCCTAGGCGCGCTTGCTTTTCTGAAGGCTTCACCGCCAGGGTACGAGAATTGAGAACTGGGCGGTTAGAAACAGGATTACAACCCTGGTTTGCCGGAATAACATCATCGGCCTGCCCGTGGTGATGTTCCGGTTCTAGGGCATTGGTCAGGTCCGCTGTGCTCATGGCCTGATCCATGGAGATATCCGCCGGCAACTTTTCCGCGCTGGCGATCTCGAGGATGACCCGTGGAGGCATGCCATCGGTATTTTCCGCGATGATGTCTTCAATACGCGCCAGGAAGTGGTCCTTCACCCATTCCAGAATGAAACGGTTGGGTGCCAGCAAATACAGGGTATTACTGCCATTGATGAAACGCAGGGGCCTGATCCAAGTATTAAATTGTTGGGAGGGAAGCTCGTTTTTCAGACAGTAAATGCACTTCTGCCATGTGGCAACAATCACGGTGTCGACGTCTCCGAATTTTTTATTATTAGGTGGTATTTTGCGCTCAATTCTACCGACAGCACCTTGTGTTATCCACACTACCCAGCGTTTTTTTCAGTTTTTTCGCTTTGATTTAAATGCTTATTTTTCAACATGTTATAATTGTTTTGCTGGAATTTAAGGGGTGAAAAAAGCGGTATAAAAACCGGATTGTTTTGTGTTCGCCTGTGTGCAAGCTGTGCATAACTTGTGGGCTTGGCGTGGGTGCTTTTACACCTCATCAAAGCGGTAATTTTTAGGCTGGCAGACGGTTGAAAACGACCGTGAACCGACGTCATGTAACAGGTCTGTCTGGCTGCTCTGAGGCAGGCCCCAGCGATATGACAGCGGCCCTGTCCTGGCGCGGCATATTCAAGTGCAACAAAATTGCAATATACGCACAAACCCATTAGAATTCGCATCCCTTTTTTGGGGCTCCTCCCGGCGATTCCACTGGCCTGCCGGGGTTCCTGACCAACCGCTTACGTGCCCAAGAAAATGCACGCTGGCTGTGTCCCGGGAACCTGATCCGGGCTGGTAGGAATAGGTAGGAATGGCTGTTGCCATATCATATATAGGAACGGATGCGGATATATGCATACCAATATATATGAAGCAAGAATAGCCAGAAATGGAGCAAAAAAGGCCTCGCCACGGCAAACACGTCAAGCCATGGCCAGGCCGTGAGCGAATACACGAGTACACATTGGGAATTTTCCGGGATTTGATATGAAAAGAACATTTCAGCCAAGCGTCATCAAGCGCAAAAGAACCCACGGGTTCCGCTCTCGTATGGCAACCAAAGGCGGCAGGCAGGTACTGAACCGCAGACGAGCCAAAGGCCGCGCCAGACTGTCCGCCTGATACGCTCTGCATGATACGTTGCGGACATGGTGACATGTCCGCCACCAGCTCTCCCCCGCCAGCAGGCAGGAAAGCAGGTGACAGGAGGAACAGTTGTCACTAGTCGATCAGCGCTTCCCCAAATCTTGCCGCCTGCTGGACTCCAAAGCCTATGAACAAGTATTTAGTAAACCCGATTTCCGGGTTTCCAATAAATATTTTCTGGTTCTTGGCTGCTGGACCACTCTGGACACCGCCCGGCTCGGCATTATTGTCGGCAAAAAGCACATTGCCAGGGCTAACCAGCGTAACCGGGTCAAACGTCTGGTCCGGGAAACTTTCAGGACGAACCGGGCAAATATGCCCTGCGCAGATCTGGTTGTACTGGCGCGGCATAAAGAGTTACAGGATCTGGAAAACAACGCATGCCATTCACTACTCCATGCCTTAATGGAAGAGATCACTAAAAAGAGACAGTAACCGCTGCTGAATCCCTGTCATGGTCAAATTGCTTTCCTGGTTCATTCGTTGCTACAAAAATCTGCTCAGCCCGCTGCTGGGTCCTCATTGCCGTTTTCATCCCTCCTGCTCGACCTATTTCCTCCAGGCCCTGGAAACCCATGGCGCCCTGCGCGGATCTGCACTGGGCATGAAACGCATCTGCCGTTGTCATCCATTATGTGAAGGCGGTATTGACCCCGTACCTGGCGCCTTGCCGTCATCGACCGATCACTAGGAATTCGCTGTTAATGGATATTAAAAGGAACCTGCTACTTGTTGCCCTCTCCATTGTCAGCTACCTGATGCTGCTGGCGTGGAATGAAGACTATCCTGCCGCGGGTGTCTCCGATGACACGATCAATGCACCGTCTGTCAGCATCACCGAACAGATTCCGGATGCCGCGCAGAGCACTGGCGAAACCACAGATGATTTGCCACAGATTCCCGTTGCCGGTGCCACCACCACAGAACAGCCGACTGCCGTAGCCCAGGCTGCTGCCCCGCAGAACCGCCTGATTACGGTCAGCACACCAAAACAACTGGTCACCATTGATCTGCTCGGTGGGGATATTGTGGAACTTTCATTGCCCGATTTTCCGGTTTCCCTGGAGACGCCAGATCAGCCTTTCCGTCTGCTGCGTCAGGATGCCGGCATGGTTTATGTCGCACAAAGCGGTCTTATCGGACGCAATGGTCCGGACGCCAGTGCCGATGGCAGGCCGCTGTACCAGAGCGCTGAGACCACTTATCAGGTCAGCGCTGACAATGCTTCAGTGGATCTGGTCTATACCACTGCTGCAGGAGTCAGCATCACCAAGCGCTTTGTGTTCAATGCCAGCGACTACCTGATTTCCGTGCAGTACCAGGTTGACAACCAGAGCGGTCAGCCCTTCCAGGCCAACATGTATGGCCAGATCAAGCGTGATGGCTCTTCCGACCCGAGTGAAAGCACCGGTTTCAAACTCAACACCTTCCTGGGCGCCGCAATAAACACCCCGGACGATCCCTATGTGAAGTTCGAACTGGAAGACATCGATGATGGCGTTGAATCTGTCGAACAGACCGGTGGCTGGATTGGGTTCTCCCAGCACTATTTCCTGGGTAGCTGGATACCGAATGGTGAAACCACCAATACCTACACCATGCGTCGCAACAATGCCGGTGAATACCTGCTGACCTTTGTGAATCCGCCTGTCGTGATTGCGCCAGGCCAGACCGGCAGTATTGAAGCCGGTTTCTGGGCGGGCCCCAAGGACCAGTACCGCCTTGCCGAGATTGCGCCCAACCTGGAACTGACCATCGACTATGGCGTGTTCTATTTCATCGCCTCGCCGATTTTCTGGCTGCTTACCCAGATCAACAATGCCATTGGCAACTACGGCTTTTCCATCCTGCTGCTGACCCTGGTCATCAAGACCATCCTGTATCCGTTGTCAGCCAAAAGCCTTAAGTCCATGGCCAAGATGCGCAAGCTGGCGCCACGCATCAATGCCCTGAAAGAGAAGTGCGGCGACGACAAGCAGAAGTTCATGCAGGAGCAGATGGCTCTGTGGAAGAAAGAACAGGTCAATCCGTTTGGTGGCTGTTTGCCCATGCTGCTGCAAATGCCGGTATTTCTCGGTATCTACTGGGTACTCAATGAGAGTGTCGAGCTGCGCCAGGCTACCTGGATTCTGTGGTATGACGACCTGTCCCGCATGGATCCCTATTTCATCCTGCCAATCCTCATGGGCGCGGCTATGTTCGTGCAACAGTCCCTGACTCCCATGCAAACCGCAGATCCGGCGCAAGCCAAAATGATGAAGTTCATGCCGGTGATTTTCACGGTGTTTTTCCTGTGGTTCCCCGCGGGACTGGTGCTGTACTACACCGCCAATAGTGTACTGTCGATCCTGCAGCAGTGGATCATCACGCGCCAGATCGACAAAACCTACAAACCCAAGGGCACCTGATCGCACTGGTTTCTGGTATGGCCGCCGCTGCCGACACAATCTGTGCCGTTGCCACTCCCAGCGGCCGTGGTGGTATCAGTATCATTCGCCTGTCTGGCCAGCAATCAGTCGCAGTGGCTGAACAATTGCTGGGCTTCAAACCTTCGCCACGCCACGCACATTACGGCCCCTTTCATGGCCATAATGGTGATGTGATCGATACCGGTATCACCCTGTATTTTCCGGGTCCGGACTCTTTTACCGGGGAGGATGTTGTCGAGTTTCAGGGCCATGGGGGCCCTTTCATCATGGATATCCTGCTTCAGGAAATTCTGGGCCTCGGCCTGCGCCTGGCACGACCTGGTGAATTTTCAGAACGGGCTTTTCTCAATGACAAGATAGACCTGGCGCAAGCTGAGGCTATCGCTGATCTCATCGACAGCCAGTCCACGCAAGCAGCGCGTTTTGCCATGCGTTCACTGCAGGGGGAATTTTCTGCGCGCATCAATGACCTGGTTGAGGCCATGATCGAACTGCGCAAATACGTTGAAGCCGCAATGGATTTTCCGGATGAGGATGTGGATTTTCTGGCCTCGGTTGAAGTCGCGGAGAAACTGGCTGACCTGGTAGTCCAGCTTGAAGATGTCCAGGCCCAGGCGCGACAGGGCCGCATCATGAAAGAAGGCCTAACAGTGGTGATTGCTGGGGAACCCAATGCAGGCAAATCCAGCCTGCTCAATGTTTTGGCAGGGCAGTCACGGGCTATCGTGACAGATGTCGCAGGCACGACACGCGATACCCTTCATGAACATATCAGTATTGACGGTATGCCACTGCATATCATCGACACGGCTGGACTGCACACGAGTGCTGATGTGGTCGAACAGGAAGGTATTCGCCGAGCCTGGCAGGAAATCCACAATGCAGATCTGGTGTTGCTGGTCATTGACTCATCACGTCATAACAACATCGAAACTTCTGCACTGTGGCAGGATATTACGCCACTGGTCGAATCCGGTAAGCCGCTGTTCCAGGTCTTCAATAAAACCGACCTGGTAACACGGTCATCAGACAACCCGGAGAATCAAAACCCGCTGCGCATCCTGCATGTCTCCGCCAAAACTGGTGCCGGTGTTACCGACCTGAAGCAGGCACTCAAGGAATTTGCCGGTTTGACCACGTCGGTGGAAGGCGGTTTCATCGCCCGCCGTCGGCATCTGGATGCGCTGGAAAAATCCCGCATCAACCTGGTGAATGCTGCGGCTGAGTTGGATAACACGACATCCGGTGAACTGGTTGCCGAAGAACTGAAGCTGGCGCACCAGGCACTGGAAAGCATCACGGGGCGCTTTTCAGCCGATGACCTGCTGGGGGAAATATTCACCAGCTTCTGTATTGGCAAGTAAGCCCACAGGCTGGTCACAAGTTCCGCACAGTCTCATACACGATCGGTAAACACTGGCGCATGCTGTGGGGAAAACGGCTTTAACCTGTAGCAAGCTGTGGGTAGTGCCGGGATGAAAAAACGGCCGGAATCAGGGTGTGTATAACAGGCGACCTTATCAAGGGCCTGTCCACCTGTTGCAGGCAGGTTCAAGGCCTGCAGTGCACAGGGTTAGCTGCGGTATAACCGCTTGTCCTGGTATGGAAAAACCTGGTTACTCACAGATTCGGTAACCGCTAATAACAGTAATAACATTAAATATTCATTCTTCTTTCTATATACATATATATCTATAAATAATGATAAAACAAAACCAGTATCAGCCACTGAACAGGCTGATCAAACAAGGCGCTTCATTTTTCAGGTGAAATCTTTATACTTTGCGCCCCTTTTCCCTGCCACAGCAGGAAGCGCCGGTAAAACCGGGTAAACTGGACACCATGGGTAGACCACATAACAGTCAGCAGCAGTTTGATGTCATCGTCATCGGCGGCGGCCATGCCGGCACCGAAGCGGCGCTGGCGGCTGCACGCATGGGCGCCAAAACCTTGCTGGTTACCCACAATATCGACACCCTGGGACAGATGTCCTGCAACCCGGCGATTGGCGGAATCGGCAAGACCCACCTGGTGAAGGAAATCGACGCCCTCGGGGGAGTGATGGCCCTGGCAGCCGACCTAGCCGGTATTCATTTTCGGACTCTCAATGCCAGTAAGGGGCCAGCCGTTCGAGCTACCCGGGCCCAGGCCGACCGCGCCCTGTACAAAGCCGCCATTCGCCGTTTCCTGGAAAGCCAGGAAAACCTAAGTATTTTCCAGCAAGGGGTCGATGACCTGGTCATCGAAGGCGACTCGGTCAAGGGGATCGTGACGCAGATGGGACTGACGTTTTATGCCCCCCGCGTGATCCTGACAGCAGGCACATTCCTGGGCGGCAAAATCCACATTGGTCTAAAGAATCATGCCGGCGGTCGTGCCGGGGATCCGCCATCGATAGCGCTGGCGCAGCGACTGCGGGAGCTGCCCTTCAACGTGGGACGGCTGAAAACAGGCACGCCACCCCGCATCGATGCCGATACGGTGGATTTCAGCAAAATGACACCGCAACCCGGGGACACGCCAAGACCGGTGATGTCTTACCTGGGCGATCCAGCTCAGCATCCCCAGCAGGTGCATTGTCATATCACCGCCACCAATGCCGTCTGCCATGACATCATCCGGGCGGGCCTGGCGTTTTCACCCATGTACGCCGGAGAAATTGAAGGCGTGGGGCCACGGTACTGCCCCTCCATCGAGGATAAGGTGGTGCGCTTTGCCGACAAGGACAGCCACCAGATATTTGTCGAGCCGGAAGGCCTGAACAGCCGGGAGCTTTATCCGAACGGTATCTCTACGAGCCTGCCCTATGAAACCCAGGAGCAGCTCATTGCCAATATTCCGGGCTTTGAGCAGGCGCGTATTGTCAGGCCCGGGTATGCCATTGAGTACGATTACTTTGACCCGCGAGACCTCAAGCCCAGCCTGGAAACCCGCTTCATCAATGGCCTGTACTTTGCCGGCCAGATCAATGGCACGACCGGCTATGAAGAAGCCGGCGCCCAAGGCCTGTTGGCCGGGATCAATGCCGCCCTGGCGATCCGGGAACAGGATGCCTGGACACCGGGCCGTGACCAAGCCTATCTCGGCGTTCTGGTCGATGACCTGATTACCCAAGGTACCCAGGAACCGTACCGCATGTTTACCTCGCGTGCTGAATACCGGCTCATGCTACGCCAGGACAATGCCGATTTCCGGTTGACGGAAACCGGCCGCAAACTGGGGCTGGTCGATGATGCGCGCTGGGAAGCCTTTGTCACCAAGCAGGATCAGGTCGACACTGAAACCCGGCGCTTGGCTTCAACATGGGTCCAGCCGCAGGGACCTTTGGCTGATCGTATTAACCCCCTGCTTGAAAAGCCGCTGGCGCATGAATATGCCCTGGCCGATATCCTGGCTCGACCAAAAGTGAGTATCAGAGACCTGAATGACGCCTGCATGGCCACGGGGATGATGTCGGCATTGCCGCACCCGCTCGTCGCAGAGCAGGTTGAAATTCGCACGAAATATCAGGGTTATATCAATCGCCAGTACGACGAAATTGCGCGTATCAAGGTGCAGGAAAATACCGCCATCCCGGAAGATTTCGATTATGCCGGCATCTCCGGTCTGTCCAGCGAACTGCGCCAGAAACTGGGTCAGACCCGGCCAGACACAATAGCCCGCGCTGGTCGCATCCCGGGCATGACGCCGGCGGCTATCTCGTTGCTGCTGGTTAACCTGAAGAAACACCAGCACCAGTCCGGCGCCCGCCAGAACAAAATAGCCTGATGACCAGCGCAAGCCATCTTGCCGATATGCTCGAGGCAGGCATCGGCCAGTTAGGACTTGCCATCAGTGCGCCCCGGCAACAACTCTTGCTGGATTACCTGGCCCTGCTGGACAAATGGAATGCCGCGTACAACCTATCCGGCATCAAGAATATCGATCAGATGCTGCCATATCATCTGCTGGATTCCCTGGCACTGGTGCCGTACATCGATGGACAGGTCATGGTGGATGTGGGCACAGGTGCGGGCTTGCCAGGCATACCATTGGCCATTTGTTATCCGGAAAAACGGTTTTTCCTGCTGGACAGCAACGGCAAGAAAACCCGGTTTTTGTTTCAGGTAAAAACCGAGCTGGGACTAGACAATGTGCAGCCGGTTCACGCGCGCGTGGAAAACTTCCAAAGCCCGGAACAAATTGATATTGTCCTCTGCCGGGCTTTTGCCGCCCTAGACCGTTTTGTGGCGTTCAGCGCAGACCTGATCAACCAGTCAGGCAAACTGCTGGCCATGAAAGGCCAGTTTCCCGACGCGGAGATCGCAGTTTTGCCACCGGGTTTCACCGTCACCGGCACCCGAGAGCTGACGGTCCCGGGCGTGGAAGGCAGCCGGCATCTGATAGAAATACGTCCGCAACCCGGGTAATGAAGCATTCGCCGTAAAACATGCAGTGAGACGTCAGACACGTACTCATTCGTAGCCCTTTAGGCAACAGGGCAGCCGTCAATGAAACCGCCGTAAACAGGCCGTTAACAGGAAGATTCGTGAGTCATATTTTTGCAGTGGCCAACCAGAAGGGCGGTGTCGGAAAAACCACGACCACAGTCAACCTGGCGGCATCCCTGGCCCGTATGCACCAGAAAGTCCTGCTGGTGGATCTGGATCCGCAGGGCAATGCGACCATGGGCAGCGGCGTTGAAAAAAATGCGGTGCAGGCCAGTGTGTATGATGTCCTGGTAAGCCAGACACCCATAGCCGATGTGGTCGTCACCGCAGAGGGCAGCGGTTTTCATATTCTGCCATCTAATGGTGATCTCACCGCGGCAGAAGTGGAATTGCTCAATGTGGACGGGCGTGATCACCGGCTGCGTGACATGTTGCGCCAGACCGGCACCGAATACGATTACATCCTCATCGACTGTCCGCCGTCACTCAACATGCTGACCGTCAATGCCCTGGTTGCTGCGGACGGTGTCCTCATTCCCATGCAGTGTGAATACTATGCCCTGGAAGGGCTGTCGGCCCTGTCACAGACTGTTGAAGCCGTGGCGTCCGCGCTCAATCCCGCCCTGAAAATCGAGGGCATCGTTCGCACCATGCATGATCCGCGCAACAAGCTGACCCAGGAGGTCTCGGATCAGCTCACCGAATTTTTCGGGGACAAGGTCTATCGCACCATCATCCCCCGTAACGTGCGGCTGGCCGAAGCCCCGAGTTTCGGGGTTCCGGTTATCGTGTATGATAAAACCTCGCGTGGTGCACTGGCTTATATTGCGCTGGCAGGTGAAATCCTGAGGCGCCATGCTGATGGTAACAATCCTGCCGAGCCAGAAACCGGGATTGCGGATACGACGAAAATATCACCGGCGGCAGAGACACCAGAAGAGGGTGGGTCCGATTCCCCGGCTTCACCGACATTTGATCAGTAATTGGCTGTAAACACATGACAATCAAGAAACGAGGCTTGGGCAGGGGACTGGACGCCCTGCTGGGCGGCAACTCCCGCCCGGCGTCAGCGCCGGCAGAACCACAAGCGGAAGCAGTGAACCAGCCGGCCAGTGATCCTGTTGCTGAAAAAGCCCTAAGCCAGAACAACCTGCTGAAAAACCTGCCGGTGGAATTTATTCAGCCGGGTAAATACCAGCCGCGTCATGACATGCGCACAGAATCCTTGGAAGACCTGGCCAATTCCATCAAGTCCCAGGGTGTTATGCAGCCAATCGTGGTTCGCCCCGTCAACAGCAACAAATACGAGATCATCGCTGGTGAGCGCCGTTGGCGTGCCTGCCAGTTGGCCGGCCTGGACACGATTCCAGTCATCATCAAGGAAGTGCCGGACGAAGCCGCCGTGGCCATGGCCTTGATCGAGAACATCCAGCGAGAAAACCTCAATCCGATCGAAGAAGCCATGGCCCTGCAGCGCCTGATCGATGAATTTGATCTTACCCAGCAGGAAGCCGCCGAGGCTGTGGGCAAATCTCGCACCACGGTAACCAACCTGTTGCGCCTGATGTCCCTGAACACAGATGTGCGCCAGGCCCTGGAGCGCGGTGAGCTGGAAATGGGCCATGCCCGAGCCCTGCTGGCCTTACCGAACGAAAAACAGGCAGAAGCCGCCCGCAGCGTTATCAAAAAAAGCCTGTCGGTGCGCCAGACCGAGGCGCTGGTACGCCGCCTGATGTCCCAGACCAAGGCGAAATCGCCGGCGGACAGGATTGACCCGGATATCCGTCATCTCCAGGACAATTTGTCAGAAAAACTGGGAACCAGTGTCACGATTCAGCATTCTGCCAAGGGCAAGGGCAGGCTGATTCTGAACTACAACACGCTGGAGCAGCTCGAAGGCATTCTTGATCACATCAAATAAAATTGTTTTCCAGCATTAACAATCCCTGAAACGCACTAAAAATGGCACAATCCGGGCGGCAAATGTTGTTTGCAGTGCGGATATTCCCTATAATTCGCGGCCCTTGCAGGTGGTCTCTTAGAACGTCTCGGTACTGTGATTGGTAAATTATCAGTAGTAAAGATAGTGGCCCTGCAAACGGGGTTAGCTGCGGCAATGACTGCGGCTACTGGGCTGTTTTTGGGCTGGGTCGAGGCCAAATCCGTCGCAATCGGAGCATTGATTGCGATCATTCCCGGTGCCTATTTCGGGTACATGTTTTTTCGGGAAACCGGCTCGCGAACGATGAAAAGAACAATCAGGCGGGCCTATATCGCTGAAGTGGTTAAGTTGGTCATGATCGGGGCAGGCTTTGCCCTGACGTTCCGCTTCGTCAGCGCCTTCAACCCCCTGGCTTTGTTTTGCGGATTCGCGCTGGCGCACGGATTTGGCATTTATGCCATTGCAAAAGCACAGTCAGCGTTCAGGCAGGGACCTGGACATACCGGTTAACCCACCGGGGAAACACCATAGACTTGGGTGTACCAGGAT